>Ga0207878_100126_pt1 | contig 76460 bp, 65 predicted proteins | sample LinPmetageLP41_FD_184053 | JGI IMG/M metagenome (GOLD analysis project Ga0207878, IMG submission 184053) | Marine viral communities from the Pacific Ocean - LP-41 (SPAdes) | ecosystem: Environmental > Aquatic > Marine > Oceanic | place: Pacific Ocean | collected 2010-08-27 | reverse complement strand
ACGACAGAAGAGCAGCATTTGGGCATTACCCAGCAGGCCTTCACGGCGTAGATACCGATCCTGATGAGAGAAGCCAACGGCCAGCCACTTCAGGTCGTCCGATCAGAGCTCTCGTGAATGAGGCGGGTTCAATGTCGGTTCTGAGCGTCTACACTGACATGAGCATCTTCCAAAAGGTGATATTCACGCTCGAGGAGAGAGTTCATGCCTTACGATTCCCGTGATGATATTCCCGATAGCGCGCGCAAGGTCCTGCCGCCTCACGCGCGTACCATCTACAAAGAGGCATTCAACAGCGCCTGGGATGAGTACGACAAGCCCGGCGATCGACGTGGTGACAGCTCACGCGAAGAGACCGCTCACGCCGTGGCCTGGAAGGCGGTCGAGGCGAAGTACAAGAAAGGCGACGACGGCAACTGGCATCCGAAGTCTTGAGTCATAAGCCGGAAGAGCGGCGCTACGCGCCTGGAAGCTGGCAGAAAAACCACAGTTAACATCAAATATCGTTTGTTCTTGGTGATGCCTGTGGCGGCTTCCAGCTTCCAGCTCATCCCTCCATCGATGTGCTGGCCGTAATGAAACCTGCAGTTGTCATTTCGCGTCAGAAAAGCTGCCTGCATCGCAACGGGCTAGCTTTCTAGCAAGAATGTCACCGGACCGTCGTTGATCAGCTCGACCTGCATATCTGCCCCGAACCGGCCGCTCGCCACCTTGGGCCATGCCTGCCTAGCCTTCTCCACCAGGTAGTCGAACATCGCTCGGCCTTGGGCCGGCGAGGCGGCGCGGGAAAAGCTGGGGCGTAATCCTTTGTCGGTCGCCGCCACTAGTGTGAACTGGGACACCAATAGCAGCCCTCCGTCGGCTTGTTGCAGATTGCAGTTCATGCGCCCATCGCTATCAGCGAACACGCGATAGTGCAGCAGCTTATGCAACAGGCGGTCGGCATGAGTCTGGTCATCTGCGGCGGCGACACCGATGAGTCCCAACAGACCCTGATCGATACGTCCGACGATTTCGCCATCAACGCTGACTGACGCATGGCTGACTCGCTGAATCAGAGCTCGCATGACGGTTTGGCATCTCTTGAAATCAAGGTGGAACGATGGGCGAAAGGTTAGCACGCCGAGGCGATGCTGGAACGATTGAGATCAATAGCAAGCAAAGCGTTATTGAAAACAGACGCTACTAGAACGTATGTTTATGTTATCAATACATCAAGGGTTTAGTGGTCGCTAAAATCTGATGAAATTCGGTGGCACGATCGAGGTTAGAACCTTGAAAGATGCGCCGGAGTTCCGGTTTGAAGCGGCATTCAGGCGAAATTGTCATGGTTCAATAAAGCCTTTGACGCCCGCTGCTGGGGTGGTGCTACTATCCAAGCGGATCAAGCTGCTGCAAATTGTCCTGGTTTGACCGCAAGCAATCATGACAATGTTGGCGAGGCCACGCCAAGCTGGGCGTGATGATAAGTGATAATGCGCCCGTCACCGAAAACTTGAGTTAATCGCGATCCGCTGATGCGGGTCCGAACCTTGCAGACGGAGATTTTGAACGATGCGACATAACATTAATAAAGGCGTCACGACACTGATTGCCGGTTCCGTACTTTCCTGTCTGGCCGTCGGGGTCGCGCAGGCCGCGTCACTTCAGGAAATCAAGGATTCCGGCTCGGTCCGGATCGCCGTAGCCAACGAAATTCCCTATGGCTTCATGGACATGAGCGGGGAAGCCAAAGGCGCGGGTCCCGATGTCATTCGGCACATCATGAACGAGATGGGCGTCGACGACATCGAGTGGGTCACCACCAACTTCAGCTCGTTGATCCCCGGCCTGCAGGCGAATCGCTTCGATATTGCCGCGGCCGAGATGGCCGTACTGCCGGATCGCTGCCAGCAGGTGATCTACTCCGAGCCCAACTCCTCCTACGGTGAAGGTCTACTGGTCAAGGAAGGTAATCCCAAGGATGTGCACGCTTTCAGCGACTTCGTCGATGGCGACGGCAAGATCGCTATCATGGCTGGTGCCGATCAGCTCGATATGCTGCAGGCGCTCGGCGTGCCGCAAGAGAACATGGTGACGATTTCCAGCAACGCCGACGCGATCTCCACGGTTTCCACCGGTCGCGCCGATGCCTATGCGGCGACCAGCCTGACGGTTGGCGAGTTGGCAGACAAGAGCGACGACGTCGAGTCAGCCGGCGAGTTCAAGGACCCGGTCATCGATGGCGAAGAAGTGCGTAGCTGGGGGGCGTTCGCCTTCAATAGCGACAACACCGAGCTGCGTGACGCGGTCAATCAGGCGCTGGAAGAGTACAAGCAGACCGACGACTGGAGCGAGACGCTGATGGGCTATGGCTTTAGCCAGGCCGATGTCGACGGTTCCGGTCATCGCACCACGGAAGAGCTCTGCACCGCGGACTCCTGAGCGTCTTCACAGCCAAGCCTGTGAGCTCGATCTGATCGCGGATACCCGTTCGTGGCCATGGCCGTAACCATAACCACGAACGGGAATTCGTGACGCTATCGAGCGGTGCCGGTACTGCCGGAACCGTTCGTTGGGCTTTGTCCGAAAAAGTTAATGCGGAGTCTTCCCGATGGAATGGACGAGCTATCTCGCCCCCTTGTCCCAGGGTGCGTGGGTGACCGCGCAGCTCACGGTCTACTCGACGATCCTGGGCGGTCTTTGCGCCTTCCTGTTCGGTCTCGGCAAGCTCTCCCATAATCCCTTTCTCAAGGGGTTCAGCGTTGCCTACATCGAAATCTTTCGGGGCACCTCGCTGTTGGTGCAGCTGTTCTGGATCTACTTCGCGCTGCCCATCATGGGGCAGGCGATCGGGCTCGATCTACGCTTTCCGCCGGTGGTGGCTGGGGTTGTCGCGCTGGCGCTGAATATCGGGGCCTATGGTGCCGAAGTCGTCCGCGGCGCGGTGCAAGCCGTGCCTCAGGAGCAGTACGAGGCAGCGACGGCGCTCAATTTCACCGGGCGCAAGCGACTGTGGCGCATCACGCTGCCGCAGGCGATTCCAGAAATGATGCCGACCTTCGGCAACCTCGCGGTTCAGAATCTCAAGGATACGGCGCTGGTCTCGCTCATCTCGCTGGGCGACATGGCCTTCCGTGCCGAGCAGATTCGTAACTTCACCCAGGATAGCGTGACCGTTTATACCCTGGTGCTGTTCATGTACTTCGGCATGGCGCTGGTAGTCACCGCGTGCATGAAACTGCTGGAACGCTACGTTGGCCGCTGGCGCGCGGCGGGGAGATAACGCATGTTTTTCGGCATCGAATGGGATACCAGCAGCCAGTGGGCCTTCGCGGTCTCGATCTTTCCGATTTTGCTGCACGGGTTGGTAATAACTCTAGAAGCCACCGTCGTCGGCTTCTTCATCGCCCTCGTGCTGGGGCTCGTGCTGGCGGCGCTGAAAAGCGCACCGACACGCTTCATCCGCTGGCCAGCCAAGCTGGTGACGGAGTTCATCCGCGACACGCCACTGCTGATCCAGCTATTTTTCCTGTTCTACGTACTACCTGAATTCGGACTGACGCTGCCGGCGTTCTTGACCGGCGCGCTGGCACTGGGCGTGCAGTACAGCGCCTACACCTCGGAGGTCTACCGCGCGGGTCTGGAGGCTGTGGCCAAGGGGCAAGGAGAGGCGGCACGAGCTCTCAATCTGGCCTCTTCGCGAACCTTTACCCACGTCACTCTGCCGCAGGCGATTCCTCGTATCATTCCTGCACTGGGTAATTACCTGGTCTCGATCATGAAAGACGTACCCGTACTGTCGGTCGTGACCGTGCTGGAAATGCTGGGTGTGGCCAAGATCATCGGCGACCGTACCGGCGGCTACCTGATTCCGCTCTCCATGGTCGGCGGTCTCTATCTGGTGATGACGATCATCGCATCCTTCGGTGTGCGCTACCTGGATACCCATCTGCCCAAGCGAGGCCTGTCTCTTAAATGAACGACGCCACGGAAACTCACGACCCCATCATCAAATTCGACAAGGTCGTCAAGCGCTTCGGCGACCACGTGGTACTCGACGAACTCGACTTCGAAGTCCAGCGCGGCGAGAAGGTCACCATCATCGGCCCTTCCGGATCCGGCAAATCGACCGTGCTGCGTATTCTGATGACGCTGGAGCCCATCAACGATGGCGTCGTCTACGTCGGCGGTCAGCCGTTGTGGCATCAATGGCGCGGCGACGAGCTGATCCCTGCCAGCGAACAGCATCTGCGTCAGATGCGCAGCCATATGGGCATGGTCTTTCAGCAGTTCAACCTGTTCCCGCATATGACGGTGCTGCGCAATCTGACCGAAGCGCCCGTGCAGGTGCTTGGCATCAACAAGGCGGAAGCGAAGAAGCGGGGCATGGAGCTGCTGGAGATGGTCGGCCTTACCGATCAGGCCGACAAGTATCCGCACCAGCTCTCTGGCGGCCAGCAGCAACGCGTCGGTATTGCCCGCGCACTGGCGATGCGGCCCAAGGTCATGCTGTTCGACGAACCGACCTCGGCGCTCGATCCGGAGTTGGTCGGCGAAGTGCTGAACGTCATTCGTACTTTGGCCGATGAGCACGATCTGACCATGCTGCTGGTGACCCACGAGATGCATTTCGCGCGTCAGGTTTCCGACCGAATCTGCTTCTTCGATCAGGGACGGATCAAGGAGCAGGGCAAGCCGGAAGATATTTTCACCGCGCCGAAAGAGGAGCGCACCAAGGCGTTTCTGAAGGCGGTTCTCGACCCGGACGATTGAACGCGCGAGCTACGAGCGCCGTCGTGCCGCCTCGCGGCGTCGGTCCAGCCTGTCCATCAGTAGCCCCGATGTCATGCCGTGAAAGAGGATCGAAATCAGCACGACGAAGCTGACCAGCGTCCAGGCATCGTCGAGCTGGCCGAAGCTCTCTTCGTTAGTGGCATAGGCAAGATAGTAGAAGGAGCCGACGCCGCGAATGCCGAACAGGCTGACGACCGACTTCTCGGTATGGTGCATGCTCGAACCCAGCAATCCGATTCTTCCCGCTAGTGGGCGGATGACGAACAGAATCACCAGCCCCGCAAGCGCTATCTGCCAGGTCAAGCCATTGAGCAGAGGGCCGGCCAGACTGCCGCCGAACAGCACCAGCAGTGACATCATCAGCAGTCGCTCTATCTCTTCACTGAAGTCGTGCAGACGCACGTGATAATCGTGCACCTCCTCCTCCTGGGTGCCGCGTAGCGCCAGTGCGCCGACGAATACGGCGATGAAGCCGTAGCCGTGGATCGCTTCGGCGCCGGCATAGGTCGCGAAAGTGCCGCCGAGCGCCGCAAAGCCCTGGCCGGTACTCGCCAGGGAAACCCGGCCGGAGTGGAACATGAATAAGCCGAGCAGCCAGCCCATTACCCAGCCGGCAGCGGCCCCGGCCGCAATACGCCACAGCACGTCCACGCTGAGCCAGTGCCACGTCCACTCCCCGAATTGCGTACCGTGGACGGCGACGGCGATCGCCAGAAAGGTGAATGGAAAGGCCAGGCCGTCGTTGAGTCCCGCTTCCGAAGTAAGGCTGAAACGGACTTTGTCGCTGGGACCCGAACGCGGCGGCCCGACCTGAACGTCGGCGGCCAGCACCGGATCGGTGGGTGCGATCACCGCGCCCAGCAGTATTGCCGTTTCCCAGGGAAAGCCCAGCGCGATGGCGCACAGCGCCGCGGTGGCGGCAATCGTTAGCGGCATGGTGATGCTGAGCAGGCGTCCGGTGTCCGCCCAGATGCGCCATTTGAGTGGATCATCGATCCTCAATCCGGCGCCGGCCAGCGAGATGATCACTGTCAGCTCGGTGAGAATTTCGGTCGTCTGCGGATAATTGCGTGGCTGCAGTCCGCCTTCGCCGATCAGCGAAAAGAACACGAAGCCGATCGCGATGCAGATGATCGGCAGCGATAACGGCAGTTTCTTGATCAGTACAGGTACCCAGGCAACCAGCAGTATCAACACGCCGAAGCCGCCCAGAAAAATGATATGGGGGTCCACTCGATCTCCCTATGTCCCTGACCGGGATCCTTCCCGGCAATTGGCAAAGCAGTCACATATTATGGACCACAAAAGGGAAATTCACGTAACGCAGGGCGATCTGAAACGCTGCGGTTAATGCAGATCACCACCAGGCGTGGAAATGATGCGGCGGCCCGTTGCCCTGACCGACGTTCAGGCGCTCGCTGGTCTCGAGTGCTCGATGTAGCCACTGCTTTGCGGTGCCAATGGCTTCTTCGGCCCGAGACTCGCCTGCCGGTAGATGTGCCAGTTTGGCCGCAATCGCCGAAGAGAGTGCGCAGCCGGCACCGTGAAGGTTACGTGTCGCCAGGCGTGGAGCGTCCAGCCAGCGCGTACCGCCCGGCGTCCATAGAAGATCCGGGCAGCGCCCTTGGGGTAGATGTCCCCCTTTCAGCAAGCCATAAGGCGCGCCTAGCGCCATGAGGTCGCCGATCATTGCTTCCATGGCGGTAACGTCATTGGGCGTGTCACGGTCGAGCAGCGCGGCCGCTTCGGGAAGGTTGGGCGTGATCACGTCGGCCAGGGGTACCAGGACCTCACGCACCGCACGCAGACCTTCGTCGTCTACCAGTCGATCGCCGCTCTTGGCTACCATGACCGGGTCGAGCACGATCCAGCGCGGCCTGCGTTCGGTAAGCGATTCGGCAATCGTCTCCGCCACCTCTCGACTGGCGACCATGCCGATCTTGACCGCGTCGATTTCAACGTCGTCGAGCAGGTGGTCCAGTTGGGTGCGTATCAGCGTCGCCGATACCGCTTCGATGGCCTGAACGCCGCGGGTGTTCTGCGCGATCACGGCCGTGATCGCGTTCGTGGCATACACGCCAAGGGCCGAAAACGTCTTGATATCGGCCTGTAGCCCTGCACCGCCAGAGGGATCCGACCCGGCGATCGTCAAGGCGTTGGGAATTGAGTGAGAAACCATGTAATGGGCATTGCAAGCGGAAGGATAGCGTCTAGCCTAAGACAAGACGGGGTAATTGCCTAATGGCGAAAAGCTATCCGTGATATATTCGTTTTAGTTGATTAGTGAGTGGATTCGTTGGCGGTGGGAGTACGCCAGATTTACGAGTAGGCCGCAATAGGACTAATTAGCAGGCTCGTTACTGGACCTCGGTTGTGTAGACTCGTAAACTTACGAACTTGTCAGCTTTGGTACGCATTTTCACTTCATATAGCGTGCGGGTTCTGCATAACGGTCCCATTCACGTCCGCGAGGGAACGCATGTCCGACCAGATCTCCACATGGATTGCCAACTACTGGGCTACGGGACTATTCGTAGTGGCGATCGTTGCGCTTTGTGGATTGATGATCGGCGCCGCCAGTCTGCTGGGTGGCCGCAGTCGTGGACGCAGCAAGTCTCTTCCCTTCGAATCCGGCATCGTTGGCGCCGGCACCGCGCGCCAGCGTTTCTCGGTCAAGTTCTACCTCGTTGCCATGTTGTTCGTCATCTTCGATATCGAAGCCGTTTATCTGTTCGGCTGGGCCGTCTCCGTGCGCGAGGTGGGCTGGATGGGATTCATGGCAGCAACAGTCTTCATTCTCATTCTACTGGCCGGTCTGGTATATGACGCCCGCGTCGGCGCCCTCGACTGGGCGCCGCGCAAACGGGGGCGCGAAGACGCCTCGAGAGCGCGTGAGCTGGCCGCCGTGCCGGGTATCGAGCGCAATGCGCGCTGAGTCCGGCATGCAGGATCGCGATGGCGATCATCAAAAAGATAATGAAGGGAGTCTGGCACCCGTGACCGACCAGTGCTTCCTCGACCGTTTTTCTATCTGGTTTGTTGAGGCTCACTATGCAGTACACCCTGACCCGTGCGGAGGGAGACGATTCCGCGGCTGATCGCTACCCACTCGGCCAACGCGAGCTTGTCGATGATCCGATGAAGCAACAGATTCATCGCAACGTGTTCATGGGCAAGCTCGAGGACGTGCTTCATTCGGCAGTGAACTGGGGGCGCAAGAACTCGTTGTGGCCCTACAATTTCGGTCTCTCCTGTTGCTACGTGGAAATGACCACGGCGTTTACCGCGCCTCACGACGTCGCCCGCTTCGGTGCGGAGGTCATTCGCGCCTCTCCACGCCAGGCCGATTTCATGGTCATCGCCGGGACTTGCTTCATCAAGATGGCACCCGTCATCCAGCAGCTCTATGATCAGATGCTCGAGCCCAAGTGGGTGATCTCGATGGGATCGTGCGCCAACTCCGGTGGAATGTACGACATCTATTCCGTGGTTCAGGGCGTCGACAAGTTCCTGCCGGTGGATGTCTACGTGCCCGGCTGTCCGCCGCGTCCCGAGGCGTTCCTTCAGGGTCTCCAGCTATTGCAGGATTCGATCCAGGAAGAGCGCCGTCCGCTCTCTTGGGTGGTTGGAGATCAGGGCGTCTATCGCGCCGAGATGCCGTCTCAGCGTGAAAAGCACCGCGACCGTCGTATTGCGGTCAAGGAGCTGCGTACCCCGGATGGCATCTAGTCCGATCGACCGCGTCGATCGTTTTGCCATTGATTCTTGTGGTCATTGATTCTTGACCATTGATTGTCGCACCGGGGACCGCCAGCCATGACCGTAGCCGATGATTCTCAAAACGAGAGCACGATGACTTCCAGCGCTTCCTATGCCGCGGGCTCGGCCGATGTCGTGGCCGAGTTGGCGCGACATTTCGGAGAGGCCGCATTCACGCCGCAGGAGACCCTGACCGCAATGCCGGTGATCTGGGTCGCGCGCGAGCAGTTGCGCGATGTCCTCACCTATCTGCGCCGTCTGGCCGGGCCGTTCTCGATGCTCTATGATCTGAGCGCCGTTGACGAGCGCCTGCGCACGTATCGTCGCGGCTTGCCGCCGTCCGACTTCACCGTTTTCTACCAGTTGCTGTCGGTAGAGCGGAACACCGACCTGATGATCAAGGTCGCGTTGCACGAGCGTGACCTGACGCTGCCCTCGATCAGCGATATCTTCATCAATGCCAACTGGTATGAGCGCGAAGTCTTCGACCTGTTCGGCATCGACTTTGCCGGTCATCCGCACCTGACTCGAATCATGATGCCGCCGACCTGGACCGGTCATCCGTTGCGCAAGGATTATTCTGCACGTGCCACCGAGTTCGACCCCTACACGCTGACGGTGAAAGGACAGGAGGTCGAACAGGAGGCGCTGCGTTTCGATCCTGAGGCGTGGGGCATGAAGCGCGAGGGCGAAGAGACCGAGTTCATGTTCCTCAACCTTGGTCCTAACCACCCTTCGGCCCACGGCGCTTTCCGACTTGTGCTCCAGCTCGACGGGGAAGAGGTGGTCGACTGCGTGCCGGACATCGGCTATCACCATCGCGGCGCCGAGAAGATGGCCGAGCGCCAGTCCTGGCATAGCTATATCCCCTACACCGACCGAATCGACTATACCGGTGGGGTAATGAACAACCTGCCCTACGTGCTGGCGGTGGAAAAGCTGGCCGGTATTACCGTAACGGATCGCGCCAGGACGATCCGGGTGATGATGGCGGAGATGTTCCGGATCAACAGCCACCTGCTGTTTCTGGGCACCTATCTGCAGGATCTGGGCGCGATGACGCCGGTATTCTTCACCTTCACCGATCGCCAGAAAGCCTATGAGGTGATCGAGGCGATCACCGGTTTTCGCATGCATCCGGCGTGGTATCGCATCGGTGGCGTGGCCCACGATCTGCCCAACGGTTGGGACAAGCTGGTACAGGGCTTCGTCAACTGGATGCCCAAGCGCCTCGCCGAGTACGAGAAGGCGATGATGGACAACGCCATCGTACGCGACCGCACCAAGTTCGTTGCGGCCTTCGATACCCAGCAGGCGCTCGACTGGGGCGTCACCGGCCCCAACCTGCGCGCCACTGGTCTCGATTTCGATCTGCGCAAAAAGCGGCCTTATTCAGGCTACGAGAATTTCGATTTCGAGATCCCCACGGCAGTCAACGGCGATGCCTTCGATCGTGGCATGCTGCGCATCGAGGAGATGCGCCAGAGCGTGCGCATTCTTCAGCAGTGCATCGATCATATGCCGGCGGGCGACTACAAGGCCGACCACCCGCTGACCACGCCGCCGCCGCGGGAAAAGATGCTGCAGCATATCGAGACCCTGATCACGCACTTCCTGCAGGTCTCCTGGGGGCCGGTGCTGCCGGCCGCCGAGTCGATGCAGATGATCGAAGCGACCAAGGGTATCAATAGCTATTACCTGACCAGCGACGGCAGCACCATGAGCTACCGCACGCGTATTCGCACGCCCAGCTTCCCGCATCTGCAGCAGATTCCCGCCGTGATGCGCGGTGGTTTCGTACCGGATCTGATCGCGCATTTGGGCAGTATCGATTTCGTCATGGCTGACGTGGACCGATGAAGATGGCTGAGATGAGGCGAACGACATGAACCAGACCACAGCCAGTTCTACTACGATCGCTAGCGACGCCTTCGCGCTCGACCCTGCCGATCGCGAGGCGATTCTCGAGGAGCGCGCGCACTACCCCTATCCACAGGCGGCGAGCATCGAGGCACTGAAAATCGTGCAGAAACGCCACGGCCACGTGCCGGACGGGGCCATCCCGGCGATTGCCGATACCCTGGGCATCGGTGTCGCCGACGTCGAAGGCGTGGCAACGTTCTACAGTCTGATCTTCCGCCAGCCGGTCGGTCGTCACGTCATCCTGATCTGCGACAGCAGCTCGTGCTTCCTGACCGACTACGAGGAACTGCGCGACGCCTTTATCGCGCATCTGGGTATCGGCATGGGCCAGACTACGGCGGACGGGCGTTTCACGCTGCTGCCGGTGTGCTGTCTCGGCGCCTGCGACCGCGGCCCGACGATCCTGATCGGCGAAGATCTGCATGGCCCGGTGATGCCGGACGAGATTCCGATCTTGTTGGAGGCCTACTCATGACTTTGGAGAACATGGCGCAGGAGGCTTACGCATGAGCCGTATTCTGCAATCCGCCAGCGAACGCCGTGCCGAGACCCATCCGTTGACTTGGCGTCTGCATGATGATCAATCCCCGGTGCTGTTGGACGAATACCGCAGCACCCAAGGCTATGATGCCGTCACCAAGGCACTCGAGCAGTACACCTACGAGTCATTGACCGAAGAGGTCAAGACCGCCAATCTGCGCGGCCGCGGCGGCGCCGGTTTCTCGGCCGGGTTCAAGTGGAGCCTGACCATGAAGGGCGAGGACGTCCCCCGTGGCTACATCGTCTGCAACGCCGACGAAATGGAGCCGGGGACGTTCAAGGACCGCCTGTTGATGGAGCAGCAGCCGCACCTGCTGATCGAGGGCATGATTCTCGCCGGCATCGCCAACCGCTCCAAGCAAGGCTATATCTTCCTGCGCGGTGAGTATCATCGCGCCGCCGCCTCGATCCAGCGCGCGCTCATTGATGCCCGTGCCGCAGGCTGGCTGGGCACCGACGTGCGCGACAGCGGCTGGGATTTCGATATCGCCCTGCACACCGGCGCCGGACGCTATATCTGCGGTGAAGAGACCGCATTGATCAACTCGCTCGAGGGGAAGCGTGCCAACCCGCGGGCCAAGCCACCGTTTCCCGGCCAGTCCGGCGCCTGGGGATTGCCGACGGTGGTCAACAACGTCGAGACGCTGTGCAACGTACCGGGCATCGTCAATCACGGCGCCGACTGGTTCCAGGCTCTCTCCGGCGATCTCAGCAGCGATGGCGGTACCAAGCTCTATGGCGTTTCCGGCAAGGTCAAAAATCCCGGCCTGTGGGAATTGCCGATGGGCACGACCGGCAACCAGATCCTCGAGCTGGCCGGCGGCATGCGCGATGGACTGACACTCAAGAGCTGGCTGCCCGGCGGCGGCAGCACCGGCTTTCTGCTGCCGGAACATCTCGATCTGGCACTCGATTTCGACACCATCGGCAAGACCGGCAGTCGCATGGGCACCGGCCTTCTGACCGTGGTCGCCGACAACCAGAGCATGGTCTCGCTGACGCGTAACCTGGAAGAGTTCTTTTCCCGCGAGTCCTGCGGTTGGTGCACGCCGTGCCGTGACGGCCTGCCGTGGAGCGTCAAGCTGCTGCGCGCGTTGGAAGCGGGCGAGGGCGAGACCGGCGATATCGAGCTGCTCGAGCAGATGGCGAGCGACCTCGGCCCCGGCAAGACCTTCTGCGCGCACGCGCCGGGGGCGGCGATGCCGCTGGCATCCGCAATCAAATATTTCCGTGACGAGTTCGAGCGCGGCGTTACCCGACCCAAGGGTACGGCGCATGCGGACCCGATCCCGGTCGGCAGCGTGTAGGAGGAGTTTGACGCCATGGCCACCATTCACGTCGACGGCAACGACTACGAAGTCGAAGACAGCGACAACCTGCTCCACGCCTGTCTCTCGCTGGGGTTGGATATCCCCTATTTCTGCTGGCATCCGGCGATGGGCAGCGTCGGCGCGTGCCGGCAGTGCGCGGTGAAGCAGTACAAGGATGCCGACGACGATCGCGGCATGCTGGTGATGTCGTGCATGGCGCCGGTGAAGGACGACGCCTATATCTCCATCGCCGACGAGGAAGCCAAGATCTTCCGCCAGACGGTGATCGAGTTCTTGATGGTCAATCACCCGCACGACTGCCCGGTCTGCGAGGAGGGCGGTCACTGCCATCTGCAGGACATGACGGTCATGACCGGCCACGACCGTCGCCGTTATCGCTTCCGCAAACGGACCCATCGCAATCAGGATCTGGGGCCGTTCGTCGCCCACGAGATGAACCGCTGCATTACCTGCTACCGCTGTACGCGCTTCTATCAGGATTACGCCGGCGGTGAGGATCTCGGCGCCTTCGGTGCTCACGACAACATCTATTTCGGCCGCGTGACCGATGGCACCCTGGAGAGCGAGTTCTCCGGCAATCTCACCGAGGTCTGTCCGACCGGCGTGTTCACCGATCAGACTCACTCCGATCAATACACGCGCAAGTGGGATCTGCAGTTCGCCCCCAGCGTCTGTCACCAGTGCGCATCGGGCTGCAATATCAGCCCCGGTGAGCGCTACGGCGATATCCGTCGGATCGAGAACCGATACAATGGCGACGTCAATGGCTACTTCCTTTGTGACCGCGGCCGTTTCGGTTATGGCTACGTCAACCGCAAGGATCGCCCGACGCGGCCCGAAAGCCATGATGACGCGGGCACTGTTACGCCGATGGAAGTCGACGAAGCGCTGGACCGTGCCGCCGACGCGCTGCGCGGCGTCAAGCGGATCATCGGCATCGGCTCGCCGCGGGCCAGTCTCGAAAGCAATCATCGCCTACGCGAGCTGGTCGGCGTAACCAACTTCTCCACCGGCATCGAAGCCGGCGAGCTGGCGCGAATTCAGCGGATGGAAGCCCTCAATCGGGAAACGGGATTGGCGACACCCAGTCTGCGTGAAATCGAGCACTGCGATGCGATTCTGGTACTCGGCGAGGATCTGATTCAGAGCGCCGCGCGCATCGCGCTATCGGTACGTCAGGCAGTGCGCGGCAAGGGCGCCGAGCTCGGCGCGGCGCGCGGCATTCCCGAGTGGAATGCCGAGGCGGTGAAGACTATCGCCCAGGATGCCGGCTATCCGCTGTTTCTGGCGACGCCGGATGTCACCAAGCTCGACGGCATCGCGACCCACGCCGAACGTGCTGCACCCGACGATATTGCCCGGCTCGGATTTGCCGTGGCTCACGCGCTGGACCCCACCGCGCCGGCCGTCGACGGGCTCGAGGAAATGACATCAGCGCTGGTCGAACGTATCGCGGATACCCTGTTGGCGGCGAAGAAGCCGCTGGTCGTCGCCGGCGAGTCGCTCGGGTCGATGGCGATTCTCGAAGCGGCCGGCAACGTTGCCAGAGCGCTCAAGCGGCGCCAGAAAGCGGACGCCGGTCTAACCCTCGTTCGTCGCGAGGCCAACAGCGTGGGGCTGGGTTTGCTGGGTGGCGAGTCTCTCGACTGGGCGCTGGAGCAGCTCGAGAGCGGTGAGGCCGAAGGCGTGGTGGTGCTGGAGAACGATCTCTACACCCGGCTGCCGGCGACGCGCGTGGACAGCGCGCTCGGTCGGGCGGTCGCGATCGTCGTCATCGATCATCAGCGCACGCCGACCTGGGAGCGTGCCGACATCGGCCTGCCGGCTGGGACGTTCGCCGAGAGCGACGGCACCCTGGTCAGTCTGGAAGGCCGTGCGCAGCGCTTCTATCAGGTTTTCGACCCCAGCTACATGCGCCCCGATACCCGTATTCGCGAGAGCTGGCGCTGGCTGCATGCGCTACAGGCCACGCTCGAACGCCAGCCGGTGGAGACGATTCTGCTCGACGATCTGACTCAGGCGGTCGCCGAAGACAATCTGGCTTTTGCGCCGCTGCATCAGAATACGCCGGAAGCGATGTTCCGCATTCACGGCTTGAAGCTAGCCCGTGAACCGCACCGTTATAGTGGCCGTACCGCGATGCGCGCCAACCTCAACGTCAACGAACCGCGTGCGCCGGTGGATCTGGATACGCCGTTTGCATTTTCGATGGAAGGCTACGCCGGCTATCAGGAGCCGCGTCGCGAAGTCGCTTTCGCTTGGGCGCCGGGCTGGAACTCGCCGCAGGCGTGGAACAAGTTCCAGGACGAGGTCGGCGGCCACCTGCGCGCCGGCGATCCGGGCAAACGGCTGTTCCCCGCCTTGGGTATGGGCAGCGCGACCGTCGATGGTGACTACTGCGGCGAGATTCCTGCGGCTTTTACCGCGCGTGACGGCGAGTGGCAGGTGATCGATCTGCCGCAACTGTTCGGTGGCGACGAGATGTCACGCCGCGCCGAGCCGATTCGCGAACGCATGGCGCCGCCGCAGGTCGCGCTCAACGCGAGCGATGCGGCGCGGCTGGGTGTCGTTGCCGGTGACGCCGTGTCGATCGCCCTCGATGGGGTCAGCTTCACCTTGCCGGCGCGCCTCAGCGGGGGGCTTCCTCAGGGCCTGATCGGGCTACCCAGCGGCGCGGTTCAGGAAGTTACCACGGCGCTGACGCCGGGTGTCACGCGCTGGGGCCGCATCACGCGAACGGACCGGGGTAGCCAGGCACCGAGCGGGGAGGAACACCCATGAGCTGGTGGACGCCACAAGTCGAAGCGACGCTGATCGCGATGATTCAGGCCGTGGTCATCCTGCTGGTGGTGGTCGTCTCCGGGGCGCTGTTGAGCATGGTCGAACGGCGCCTGCTGGCCTTGTGGCAGGACCGCTACGGCCCCAATCGGGTCGGGCCGTTCGGGCTGCTGCAGATTGCGGCGGACATGCTCAAGATCTTCTTCAAGGAGGACTGGATTCCGCCGTTTGCCGACCGCACCTTCTTCGTGCTGGCGCCGGCGATCGCCATGGCCTCGCTGTTGCTTTCGTTCATCGTGATTCCGATCACTCCCAACTGGGGCGTGGCGGATCTCAACATCGGCATCCTGTTCTTCTTCGCCATGGCCGGCATCAACGTCTATGCGGTGCTGTTCGCGGGCTGGGCCAGCGGTAACAAGTACGCCTTGCTCGGTGCGCTGCGCGCCTCGGCGCAGACGCTCTCCTACGAGGTGTTCATGGGGCTGGCGGTGATGGGTATCGTCGCCATGACCGGCTCGTTCAACATGCGTGACATCGTCAATGCGCAGGAGAACGTGTGGTTCATCATCCCGCAGTTCTTCGGCTTCTGTACCTTCGTCATCGCCGGTATTGCGGTGACGCACCGCCATCCGTTCGACCAGCCCGAGGCCGAGCAGGAGCTGGCCGATGGCTACCATGTCGAATATTCCGGCATGAAGTGGGGCATGTTTTTCGTCGGCGAGTACATCGGCATCGTGCTGATGTCGGCGCTGCTGGTGACACTATTCTTCGGCGGCTGGCATGGGCCGTTGCTGCCGCCGATCGTCTGGTTCCTGCTCAAGACGGTGTTCTTCGTCATCCTGTTCGTGCTGCTGCGGGCGGCGTTGCCAAGACCGCGTTACGACAAGGTGATGAACTTCGGCTGGAAGGTGTGCCTGCCGCTGACACTCGTCAATCTACTGATCACCGGGGCGATGATTCTGCTCATCGACCCGGCTTAAGGGGATCATCGATGCTCAATCAGATCCGACAAATCGTGAATGGCACCGGTACCCAGCTGCGTACGTTGTGGATGGTGTTCTCGCACGCCTGGCGCAAGCGCGAGACGGTGCAGTATCCGGAAGAGCAGGTCTATCTGCCGCCGCGCTATCGCGGACGTATCGTGTTGACCCGCGACCCGGACGGCGAAGAGCGCTGCGTGGCCTGCAATCTCTGCGCCGTGGCCTGTCCGGTAGCTTGCATCTCGCTGCAGAAGGGCGAGAAGGAGGACGGCCGCTGGTATCCGGAATTCTTTCGCATCAACTTCTCGCGCTGCATTTTCTGCGGCATGTGCGAAGAGGCGTGCCCAACCTCGGCAATCCAGCTGACACCGGATTTCGAGATGAGCGAGTTCCGACGTCAGGAGCTGGTCTACGAGAAGCAGGACCTGCTGATCGACGGCCCGGGCAAGGATCACAGCACCAATTTCTATCGCGTGGCCGGCCTGTCGATTGCCGGTAAGGACAAGGGCGAGGCGCAGAACGAGGCCGAGCCCATAGACGTCAAGTCGCTGATGCCATGAGAACCTGCCTACGATCTGCTGCGCGTCGGCCAAACTTTGTTGAAAACACTTTCGAGATGCTCATTTACCCCCAAGTAAACTCCGCCTTCTCAAGTGTTTTCGCCTCGTTTGGCTCTAGCTCGCCAGATCGTAAACAAATTCTAAGTCGGGTGAGTCGGGTTAGACCGAAAGCTGGGAGAGAAGCATGCAAATCGCGTTTTACTTGAGTGGCCTGGTCGCGATTCTCGCCACCCTTCGCGTGGTCACTGGCACTCATCCGGTGCACGCGCTGCTCTATCTGATCGTCTCGCTGATCGCGGTGGCGATGGTGTTCTTCGCCCTCGGCGCGCCGTTCGCCGGTGCTCTGGAGATCATCGTCTATGCCGGGGCGATCATGGTGCTGTTCGTGTTCGTAGTGATGATGCTCAATCTCGGCGAATCGGCTGTGGAACAGGAACGCGCCTGGCTTCAGCCCAGGGCGTGGATGGGACCCGCGGTGTTGACGGCAGTACTGCTGATCGTGATGGTCATCACGCTCGCCAGCGGTGACTACGCCGGTAGCATCAGTGGCGAGACCTTGGCGGCCAAGATGGTCGGTATCTCGCTGTTCGGGCCTTATCTGGTGATCGTCGAACTGGCAGCCATGCTGTTGCTGTCAGCGCTGGTCGCCGCGTCGCATCTGGGCCGCAGCGAGGCGCATGACGAAGCCGATCTGGCCCGTGAGCGTCAACGTGAAATAGGCGAGCCGCTCCAGGCTACGGCCTCGCCGACACACGAAGCCCCGCTCGATACGCGCGAAGACACCAGCAGCACGCAGGAGGGCAAGGCATGACGGGCATTCCGGTGGAACATGGCCTGTGGCTAGCGGCGATTCTGTTCGTGCTGGGGCTGGCCGGGCTGATGACGCGACGCAACATGTTGTTCGTGCTGATGAGTCTGGAAATCATGATGAACGCCGCGGGATTGGCGTTCATCGTCGGCGGCACGCACTGGCAGCAGGCGGATGGTCAGGTAATGTTCCTGATGATCATCACCCTGGCAGCGGCGGAGGCTAGCGTGGGGCTGGCGCTGCTGATGCAACTCTATCGTCGCTTCAAGACCCTCGATGTCGATGCGGCCAGCAGGTTGCGCGGATGAACACTTTTCCTGATATCCCTTTGACGCTCACGTTTGTCTTTCCGCTGCTGGGGTCGCTGATCCTGGCGCTCTCCTTCGGTCGTCTCTCCGAGCGCGCCAGTGCGACCATCGGTGTGGCTTCGATCGGTCTGGCGGCGCTTTGTGCGCTGTGGGTCGGTGTCGCTTTCTACGATCAGGGCAAATCGGCCCAGACACTGACGCTATGGCACTGGATATCGGTGGGAGACTTTCAGCCCACCGTTGGGCTGATGCTCGATGGTCTATCGCTGACGATGCTCGGCGTGATTACCGGCGTCGGCTTTTTCATTCACCTGTTCGCGGCCTGGTACATGCGCGGCGAAGAGGGCGTGACCCGCTTCTTCTGCCACATGAACCTGTTCGTGTTCAGCATGATTCTGCTGGTGCTGGGCGATAACCTGCTGCTGCTCTATTTTGGCTGGGAAGGCGTCGGTCTCTGCAGCTATCTGCTGATCGGCTACTACTATCGTACCCCGGCCAATGGTTGGGCGGCGTTCAAGGCGTTCATCGTCACGCGAACTGGCGACGTGTTCCTCGCCATCGGCATGTTCTTGCTCTATATCGAACTCGGATCGCTCAATCTGCAGACGCTGCTGGCGCGGGCGCCGGAGATCTGGACCGAGGGCGACCTGATGGCGCAACTCGCCGCGCTGATGCTGCTCGGCGGGGCGGTGGGCAAATCTGCGCAGCTGCCGCTGCATACTTGGCTGGCGGACGCGATGGCGGGTCCGACCCCGGTATCGGCGCTGATTCATGCGGCCACCATGGTCACCGCGGGGGTCTATCTGATCGCGCGGACGCAGGGCATCTTCCTGCTGGCACCGGATGTGCTGACGCTGGTCGGGGTGATCGGCGCGCTGACGCTACTGGTGGCCGGCTTCGCCGCGCTGGCTCAGACCGACATCAAGCGCGTGCTGGCCTACTCCACCATGAGCCAGATCGGCTACATGTTCTTGGCGCTCGGTGTCGGTGCGTTCGATGCGGCGATCTTCCACTTGATGATCCACGCCTTCTTCAAGGCGCTGCTGTTCCTTTCCGCCGGTTCGGTGATCGTCTGCACCCACCACGAGCAGGACATGCGGCGTCTCGGCGGGCTGTGGCGCAAGTTGCCGCTGACCTACGCCGGGTTCATCGTCGGTGGTGCAGCGTTGGCGGCCCTGCCCCTGGTCACGGCAGGTTTCTACAGCAAGGACGCCATTCTCGTTTCCGCGCTCAACTCCGGCCATTGGATCCTGATGCTGGCCGGTCTGCTCGGCGCACTGCTGACCTCGATCTATACCGTGCGTCTGATTCTCGGCACCTTCCATGGCAAACCCAAGAGCGATAACGCCCGCAACGCCCATGCTGGCAAAGGGCTGGTGCATGGCGTGCCGCTGGTAGTACTGATCGTGATGTCGACCGCGATTGGTGCGCAGTTGACGCCGCCGCTGGACGAAGTGTTGCCCGCTGGGCCGGAGGGCGAAGGCATGGGTGTCCATGTCCTCGAGTTCGCCGCGATGATCGTGGCCGTCGGCGGCGTGCTGTTCGCATTGTGGCTGTTCAAGCGTCGTCGCGACCTGGTTCGCCGCGCCGTCGCCGATCGACGTGGCGCCTGGCTGCGGACTTTCTGGCACAACGCCTGGGGTTTCGATGCGTTTTATGACTGGCTATTCGTGCGCCCTTATCAGGGTCTGGTAAAGGTCAATCGGAGCGACTGGATCAACTCGCTGTGCAATATCCTGCCGTGGCTGGCGCGCGTTTCTCATCAGCGTCTTCGCATGACCCAGACCGGGCTGCTGCGTCACTACGTCGTGTCGATGGTGCTGGGGACGACGCTGCTGCTTGCCTTCCTGCTGGTGGGATGACGACATGAGCGCGCGAACGATGCACAGTGCAAGCCGTCCGGTAACGCAGTGCCGGTGGCAAACGGAATTCACTCTATCGCGGATGGCTGATTCATGACTCTGGTCTGGCTGATACTGATCCCTTTCCTTGGCGGGCTGCTGTGCTGGCAGGCCGAACGCTTCGGCGACCGTGCGCCGCGCTGGATCGCGCTCGGGACCATGTTGCTCGAGCTTCTCATGGTGCTGGGGCTGTGGATCAGCAGCGATTTCAGCCTGCCGGCGGAGGGTGCCGCTAACGCCTGGACGCTGGAGTGGCAAATTGACTGGATTCCGCGGTTCGGCATTCAGGTGCATCTGGCGATCGACGGGCTGTCTTTGCTGATGATTGCGTTGACCGGTCTGCTGGGTGCCATGGCAGTGATCTGCTCGTGGAAGGAGATCGTGCAGCGGGTAGGATTCTTTCACCTCAACCTGCTGTGGATTCTGGGCGGTGTGGTCGGGGTCTTCCTGGCTATCGATCTGTTCCTGTTCTTCCTGTTCTGGGAAATGATGCTGGTACCGATGTACTTCCTGATCGCGCTATGGGGCCATAGCGGTTCCCAAGGCAGTTCGCGTATCGGTGCGGCGACCAAATTCTTCATCTATACCCAGGCCAGCGGCTTGTTGATGCTGATTGCCATTCTAGGGTTGGTGTTTGCGCATCATGCCGCCACCGGCAACTACACGTTCGCCTACGCAGATCTGTTGAATACGCCGCTGTCGGAGACGACGGCCTGGTGGCTGATGCTGGGTTTCTTCGTGGCCTTCGCGGTCAAGCTGCCGGTGGTACCACTTCATGGTTGGCTGCCGGATGCCCACGCGCAGGCACCGACCGCCGGCAGCGTCGATCTCGCCGGCATACTGCTCAAGACGGCCGCCTACGGCATGCTGCGCTTTGCGTTGCCGCTGTTCCCCGAGGCCTCTCAGGCCTTCGCGCCGGTGGCGATGACGCTGGGGCTGATCGGTATCTTCTACGGCGCGATCCTCGCCTGTGGCCAGCAGGATCTGAAGCGCCTTATCGCCTACACCAGTATTTCCCATATGGGTTTCGTGCTGATCGGCATCTACGCCGGTACCGAACTCGCTCTGCAGGGCGTGGTGGCGCTGATGGTGGCGCATGCGTTTTCCGCTGCCGGGTTGTTCATCCTTTCCGGCCAGCTTTACGAGCGACTGCATACCCGAGACATGCGCCTGATGGGCGGCCTGTGGGGACGGATTCGCGGTCTGCCGGGGTTTGCACTGTGTTTCGTGGCGGCGTCGTTGGGCTTGCCCGGCACCGCTAATTTCGTCGGTGAGTTCATGGTGATGTTCGGCGCGTTCGGGGTTGCGCCCTGGGTCGTGGTCATCGCCAGCGCCGGACTGATTCTGGCCGCCGTCTACTCGCTGTTCATCATGCAACGTGTCTACTACGGCCCACCGGCCGAGGAGACGCCGCTAGCCGGGCTGGATCGGCGTGAGATGGTGCTGCTGTTCGGCATCGTCGCTCTGGTGGTTTTCTTCGGCATCTATCCTCAGCCGTTGCTGGATACATCTGCCGGCGCTATGCAGATCGTGCAACAGAGCGTTCAGCAAGCCGGTGCGATGATGGGAGGTGCCCAATGAGTCAGGCTTTCGTTCAGGCGCTGCTCGCCATTTCTCCGCTGATTCTGGTCAGCCTCACCGTGATCGTGGTGATGCTGTCGATCGCCTGGCAGCGTAACCACACGCTGAGCGCGATTCTTACCGCGATCGGGCTCAACGTCGCGTTACTGGCCTTGCTGTTCGGCTGGACGCTGGGCCCGGTCGATGTCACCTCGGTGCTGGTGGTCGATGATCTGTCGCGCTTCGGCGGCGTGCTGGTGCTGATGTCGACGCTGGCCTGCGTGACGCTGGCGCACCACTATCTGGAGGGCTACGAAGGCCCGCGGGACGAGTTCTATCTGCTGCTGCTGAGCGCTGCCGCCGGGGGACTGGTGCTGGTCTCGGCGCGCCACATGACAACGCTGTTTTTCGGTATCGAGCTGCTGTCGATGCCGCTATTCGGGATGCTTGCCTATACTTTTCGCGATCGCAGCGCCCTGGAAAGTGGCATCAAGTACATGGTGCTGTCGGCGGCAGCGACCGCGTTTCTGCTGTTCGGCATGGCGCTGCTCTACGCGGTGACCGGCACGTTGGACTTCGCCGAGCTGGGGGCATCGTTGTCAACTCGCGGCAGTGACCCCTGGCTGCTGGCCGGTGCCGGCATGCTGCTGGTGGGACTGGCGTTCAAGCTCTCCATCGTGCCTTTCCACCTATGGACCCCGGACGTCTATCAGGGTGGCCCCGGACCAGCGACGACGTTCCTGGCAACGGCCAGCAAGGTCGCGGTGTTCCTGGTGCTGTTGCGACTGTTCCAGTCGACGTTGGCCTTCCACGAAAACTGGTGGCGCGACCTGCTCGGCTTCATCGCCGTGATCACCATGCTGGTGGGTAACCTGCTGGCGCTGACCCAGAACGACCTCAAGCGTTTGCTGGGCTATTCGTCGATTGCCCATTTCGGCTATCTGCTGGTGGCGCTGGTGGTCAACGAGGGTCTGGCGGTCGAGACGGTGGGGGTCTATCTGGTCACCTATGTGCTGACCACGCTTGGCGCCTTCGGCGTCGTCACGCTGGTGTCGAGCCCTTATGTCGCCACCGGCGGTATGGCAGACGCCAGTCCGCTGCACCACTATCGCGGTCTGTTCTGGCGCCGACCCTATCTCACCGCAGTGATGACGGTCTCGATGCTGTCGCTGGCGGGGATTCCATTCACGGCGGGCTTCATCGGCAAGTTCTACATCATCGCCGTGGGCGTCGAGGCGCATCGCTGGTGGCTGGTGGGTAGCGTGGTGCTGGGAAGCGCGATCGGGCTCTACTACTACCTGCGCGTGATGGTGACGCTGTTTCTGCACGAGCCGGGCATGCAGCGCCGGGATGCGACTCATGACTGGGCCGAGCGCGCCGGCGGCATGGTGGTGCTCGGCGTGGCGACGCTGGTGATTCTGCTGGGGCTCTATCCGACACCGATGATCAACTGGGTCAGTTGGGTAGCAGGGTCCTGACTTTCGTTCATGTCCGCAAAAAAACTGCTCACTGCCGCAAAAAACGCCTCTTCGGAGGCGTTTTTCATGGAGCCAAGGCCATGATGATTAGCGTTCGGCCGTCAGCAATCCGCGCTACGATTGCTGTCTAGACCGATGCTGCGACGGCAGGCGGCCGGCAGATGGATATTGACGGCGATGGGAAGGTGGTCCGAAAACATCGCCTCCAGCACGCGGGGTTGTTCGGCCTTCAACGACGACGACAGCAGAATATGATCGAGGGCTCGGCGGGGTTGCCAGGCCGGGTAGCTGAGCTGCGGCTTGAGTGGATTGAGATCAAGCGCCCGGCAGAAACGAGGATGTGCCAGCAATTGTTCCGGCGTGCAGTTGAGATCGCCCATGACCACCACATGATGAAGCGGCTGGATGATCTCGCCCAGATAGTCGAGCTGGTGCAGCCGACCGCGCTGGCTGAGCGCGAGATGGGCGACGAAGACATGCAGTGCGTCAGGACCTTCGCCGTAGCGGGCATGAATCGCCCCGCGCCCGCGCATACCGGGCAGGCGGTGTTCATCGACCCGGTTGGGCGTGAGGCGCGAGAGCAACCCGTTGCTGTGCTGCGCGACATGCCCCAGATTGCGGTTGAGTTGCTGGAAATGGAAATCGAACGCCGAGCGGTTGGCGAGATATTGGACCTGATTGATGTGATTGGAGCGAAAGCTACCCCCATCGACTTCCTGAAGCCCGACGATATCGTAAGCCGATAGCGTACTGGCCACGATATCGAGGCGCGAGCTGCGCTTGGGGTGAGGCAGCAGGTGTTGCCAGCTCCGTGTGAAATAGTGGTGATAGGCCGAGGTATGAATGCCAACCTGCAGGTTGCAGGTCAGCAGTTTCAAGGTGGGCGCAATCTCGCTGGCGGGTGTCGAGGCGGCTAAGGACATGGCATCACTCGCTCTCGGTGCGTTCCTCACGGACCTTTTCGATCAACGCGCTGGCGATTTTCGGCATGTTTTCCAACGAGCCGGCCGTATTGGGAGTGACGACATAGCGTCCGTCGACGATCAGGTCCGGCACGCCCATCAGCTTATAACCGCGCATCTTGGCCGAAGCCTGCTGGATTTCGCTTTTCACGCCGAAGGAGTCGAGCGCCTTGAGCGCCTCGTCCTTGCTGACCCCATAGTCGGTGAAGAACTCGGCGATCTCGTCTTTGCCAGTCAGGCGCTTGCCACCTTTATGGATGGCATCCATGAAGTCCTGACGCATCTCGTCCTCGATCCCCAACTGCTTGGCCGCATAGAACGCGGTGGCATGCTGTTCCCAGACCTTGCCCAACGGGGCCGCCATGCGATTGAAGGCGACATCGTCGGGGAGCTGATCGACCCACTCGTTGAGCGGCTTTTCCAGCGCGTAGCAGTGGGGGCAGCCATACCAGAACACTTCGGTGACTTCGATCTGATCCGCGGGGACATCGGTCTGCATCGGCTCGTCGACGACTTGATAGTCCTGACCTTCGACGATACCTGCCGCCATCACGGCACTCGATAACGTCAGCCCGGCCAATAGCGCCACAAAAGACTTGATCATGCGTTACTACTCCTAATCCTGAATGTCGAAGCTTTTTGGGGAATATAAAGCTTGTTGATGGTCTCAGACTACGCGCTTTGGAGTACAAAATGTTACCGCAGGTTCCCTCGCTAGTCTGCTACCGACCCGTTTCCGTTAGCCTGACAGAAATGGACGGAAAAGCGTAGGGCGCCTAATGCTTATCGTCGGGAGCGCTGAACGTCGGCGCTCATCCGACGCGGAGCACGCGTGGTACACTGCGCGGCGCTACCGTCTCAAGATAATCGAGCCTGCCATGACTGCCACTCCCGAGCGCCGAAATTACCAGACGGCGACCTTTCTGATCAGTGCGCCGACGCTGGCCAAATGCCCGCTGGACCGAGGCGTCGAGGTCGCTTTCGCCGGGCGTTCCAACGCTGGCAAGTCGAGCGCCATCAATGCACTGACCCAACAGCGGGCGCTGGCGCGAACCTCGAAGACGCCGGGGCGCACGCAGTTGATCAACTTCTTCACGTTGCAGAACGACGAGCAGCTCAGGCTCGTCGACCTACCGGGTTACGGCTACGCCAAGGTCCCGGAGGCGATGAAGAAAGAGTGGCAGGCCCACCTTGCCGATTACCTGCATAACCGTCGTTCGCTGGCCGGGCTGATCCTGTTGATGGACGTTCGCCATCCGCTCAGCGAATTCGATATCCAACTGCTCGAAATGGCGGACGACCGCGAGCTGCCGGTCCACATTCTGCTGACCAAGGCCGACAAGCTGAAGCAGGGTCCGGCCAAGGCCTCGCTGCAGCAGGTCAAGCAGCGCCTGGCGGAATGGGAGGACCTGGTCAGCGTGCAGCTGTTCTCGTCGCTGAAGCGTCAGGGGTTGGATCAGACGTACGGCGTGATGGATCGCTGGATGACGGCGGACTGATCGAATTCGATCCTATATCCGCCTTGCGGCGAATGCGGGATGCTTCGCCGAAAGCGTTATTCGAGTTTCACCTGCTCACCACTGAAGCCGTTTCTATCGACCGTTCCGCTTGTTATCGTGAGGGGCAAGCCCCTCACACTCCCCTTTTTGACGCCCAGGACGGCTAAACCCTGCCTGCGTTATCGCTGAGCTCGGGTCGGCGCAAAAGGGCATCCTGCCCAACGCGCCTCTTGCATCATCCATGATGCAAGCCCCGGCTCAGCGATTCCGCAGGCAGCGCCGTCCTGAATAGGCGTCGAATGATGGCAAATTCAAAGCCGAGTCGCCTGTCGGGCGTTAATCATGACCCCGAGACGGGCTCAGACGTCCTGTCGATCCAACCGCGCTACGATCCCCGGCAACTCCCTCACATGCATCACGCGGTGCACTCTCGGCGGTAGTTCGCGCTCGCCTTCATTCTTGGCGTCGATCCATACCGCATGCATGCCTAGGCGCTGGGCCGCCATCACGTCTTCCTCCCAGTTGTCGCCGACATGAAGGGCACGATAGGGCTGCGTGCCCAGCCGAGCGACGGCGGACAGAAACGGCCGTGGGTCGGGCTTTGAGGCGTGCATCTCGCCGGCGAGAATGATGACGTCGAAATGGTGATCCAGCGCCAGTCGGCGCACGTCGACGTTGCCGTTGGTGATGATGCCGAGTCGATAGCGTCGCGCCCAGGCGTCGAACATCGGCACGACTTCCGGGTAGAGCGAGACTTCATGACGTAGCGCCATGAACTGCTCGAAGCCGGCAGCTGCCCACTGCGCCGCCTCGGCCGGGGACAAGCCGTGCTCGATCAGCAACTCGCGCATGGCGCGTTCGCGAATCCAGCTGTGATCGCCTCGGCTCAACGGAAAGCGCTGCATCAACGAAGCGCGGATAGACTGATAAGTCTCCAGCGGAAAGGCCTCAGCCAGCGGCGTTGCGCTGGCGTCTCGGCGGGCGTCGATCTGCTCTGCGAGCCATCGATAGTGGGTAGGCTCGGCGTGGGCCATGACCGGGCCGTTGTGCCACAGCGTATCGTCGAGATCGAAGGTGATGGCATCAAGAGGCATGGCCTAGCTCTCGTCGGTGGAGGAAGCCGGCTTGCGCCGCGCACGGGGATGAGCCTGATCGTAGACCTCGGCGAGCTGCTGCCAGTCCAGACGCGTGTAGATCTGCGTGGTCGAGAGATTGGCATGGCCCAACAGCTCCTGCACCGCGCGCAGATCCTGACTCGACTCCAACAGATGGCTGGCGAAGGAGTGGCGCAACCGGTGGGGATGAAGGTGCTCCGGCAGGCCCCGCTTGCGTGCGGTATCGGCTAGCCGACTCTGGATCGCCCGATGACCCAGGCGACCGCCATGCTGAGCGACGAACAGCGCAGTTTCGCCGTCTTTTGCCAGGGTGCTACGGATGCCCAGCCACTCCCGAATGGCTTGGGCGGCGCGACTGCCCAGCGGTACCTGGCGAGGCTTGCCGCCCTTGCCCACGACCCGCACATGGTGCTCGTCGAGACTGGCGAGATCGAGCGCCGCCAGTTCAGCCAGACGCAGGCCGCATGAATAGAAGAGTTCCAGCATCGCCTGATCGCGAAAGTCCAGCGGACCGCCATCATGAGGCGCGTCCAGGAAATGGCCGAGCAGATCGACATCCACCGGGCTGGGCAGGTGGCGCGGCTGCCGTGGTGCCTGCGTCAACTGCACCGGGTTGTGATCCAACTCGCCTCGATGGACCAACTCATCAGCGAACCGCGATAGCGCGGCGCGACGTCTAGCCAGGGTTCTGGGCGCCATGCCGCGAGTGCGTTCGTGGGCCAGATAGCGACGCAGCAGCGTGACGTCGAGCTGGCGCCAGGCGTGCACGTCCTGCGCTTCGAGATAGCCTATCAAGCCTTGGATATCGCGGCGATAGGCGTCCACCGTCGCCGAGCTGGCGCGCTGCGCCAGCCGTTTCAGAAAGGCGTCAAGCGCGGCCTGCACTGACGACCTCGGTGCGCCGCAACAGCCGGCTGACCACTTCACCCAGATACTCCGTGAACAATGTATCCAGAGTGGCTCGGAAGTGTTCACCATCATGGCTGGCCAATAGTAGAAAACCCAACGACTCGCCCTGTGTCAGGCGCGTGATGGCGCAGGAGCCTGATTCCTGCGGGGCGTTGCAGTGCGGCAGTAACGCCTCCCAGTCTTCGCGATTCAGTGTCGTACAACGACTGGTCTGTTCGTTGAGCAGCAGTTCCAGGCGCTGACGCGCATCGTCGGTCAAGGCAAAGCGCGGAGGCTGCCAGGCGTTGGCGTCTCGGGGAGTGGCATGACAGGCCGGCGGTGCCTCCAGCCACAGGCCGATTCCCTGAGTGCGGAAGCGCTCGGCCAGCTGCGTGGAGAGTGCCTCGGCCAGGGCGTCGGCGCTCTCGGCCTCGATCAGGCCGAGGACCAGCTCACGGGTGCGACGATACTGTGCTTCGTTGTAGCGCGCCGACTCGAGCAGATTATCGAGCCGCCACTCCGTATCCTCGGCTCGGTGGCGAAGGTCGAGGACCAACCGTTCGAGCAGCGAGACAGCACCGGGAATATGCGGGTGCGGCACCTTGAGTTGTTGTAATAGCCCCTCTCGACCGACGAAGAAGTCGGTGTGCTGTGCCAGCCACTCGGCGACCCGATCGGGGTCCAGGGTCTGGCGAGGCTCGGGCACCTGGGCGCGTGACATGCAGTGTTCTCCTGTGAATCCCTCAGGATACGGCGGCCTTGATCCGCCGCATCTTTTTATTCGTTCAAGGCAATTGATGTGTTCAAGGCAGTTTATGAGTTTAAAGCAATGCGTCCTTCGAAGACGCGTTCGGCCGGGCCGGTCATGATGATCGGTGCCTCTCCGCCTTGCCACTCCAGGGTTAGCCGCCCGCCAGGCAGTTCCACATCGACGGGGCTTTGCAGCAGCCCCCGGCGGATACCGCAGGCTACCGCGGCACAGGCGCCAGTACCGCAGGCCAGCGTTTCACCGACGCCACGTTCGTAGACGCGCAGGCGAACGGCGTGCGGAGAGTCGATCTGCATGAAGCCGATATTGGCCTGACGCGGAAAGCTGGGGTGCTGCTGTAGCTTCGGCCCGAGTTCGTTGAGCGGGGCGCTGTCGATATCCTCGACCTGCAGCACGGCATGTGGATTGCCCATCGAGGCGATGCTGAAGGCGACGGTCTGTCCCTCGATCTCGAGGTGATGCAGCAGCTCGTCGTTGTCAGCCACGAATGGCACGTCCGCTGGTGTGAAACGCGGCGTGCCCATGTCGACCCGCACCCGTCCGTCGTCGTCGACCTGCAGCGTCAGCGGGCCGCCCAGTGTCTCGACCTTGAATTCACGCTTGTGGGTCAAGCGCTGGTCGATCACGAAACGGGCGAAGCAGCGCGCACCGTTGCCGCAGTTCTCCACCTCGCCGCCGTCGGCATTGAAGATTCGATAGCGGAAATCCATGTCCGGCTGACGCGGTGGTTCCACCAGCAGCAACTGATCGAAACCGATGCCGAAGTGACGGTCGGCGAGCTGACGGATCTGGTCGTCGCGCAGGTAGGCGCGCTGACTGATCAGGTCGACCACCATGAAGTCGTTGCCCAGGCCGTGCATCTTGGTGAAGTTCAGCAGCATCAGCCATTCCCCGGCAGTCGCGGCTTTTCTGACACGCCTGACGCCTCTGGCAGTCGCGGCGTTTCTGGAAGCCGGGACTCGAGTGCCCACAGCGATTCGAGGCTTTCGCGGCGGCGCACCAGATAGCTGTCATCACCGTCTACGAGGACTTCAGCGGGGCGCCCGCGGCTGTTGTAGTTGGACGCCATGGCGAAACCGTAGGCGCCGGCCGAGCGCACCGCGAGCAGATCACCTTCGGCGATCGCCAGCTCGCGTTCCTGGCCGAGAAAATCGCCGCTTTCGCAGATCGGGCCGACCACGTCGTAGAGGGCACTGTCGCGGGCGGTGCGGGTGTCAACGCGCTCGATGCGTTGCCAGGCCTGATACAGCGAGGGCCGGATCAGGTCGTTCATGCCGGCGTCGACGATGGCGAAGTTCTTGGTCTCGCCGGGCTTGAGATACTCGACACGGGTCAACATCAGGCCCGCGTTGGCGGCGATGGAACGCCCGGGCTCGAGCAACAGCGTCAATTCACGGTCCTTCAGACGTTCGCGCACGGCGGCGATGAAATCCCCGGCCGCCGGTGGGCATTCATCCTGATAGGTCACGCCCAGGCCGCCACCGATGTCCAGATGCTCGATGGCGATAGCGTGATCGGCGAGCCGGTCGATCAACGCGAGCAGGCGATCCAGTGCATCCAGATAGGGCGAGAGCTCGGTGAGCTGCGAGCCGATGTGGCAATCCACCCCGACGACCTTGAGATTGGGGCGCTCGGCGGCCCAGGCATAGAGGTCGAACACCTCTTCCGCCGCCACGCCGAACTTGTTGGCCTTGAGTCCGGTGGAGATATACGGATGAGTCTTGGCATCGACATCCGGATTGACGCGGATCGAGATGTTCGCGACTTGGCCGCGTTCGGTGGCAACCCGATCGAGACGCTCGAGCTCAGGGCGCGATTCGATATTGAAGCATTTGATACCGACTTCCAGCGCGCGCGCCATCTCGTCGGCCTGCTTGGCAACACCGGAAAACACGACCTTGGCCGGATCGCCGCCAGCAGCCAGCACCCGCTCCAGCTCGCCGACCGAAACGATATCGAAACCGGCGCCGAGGCGCGCGAGCACGTCGAGCACGGCGAGGTTGGAGTTGGCCTTGAGCGCGTAGCAGACGAGGTGCGGCATGTCGCCGAGTGCATCGCTGTAGGCTTGGAAATGCCGAGTCAGTGCGGCCCGCGAATAAACGTAGCAGGGCGTGCCGTACTGCTCGGCCAGCTGATCCAGCGCCATCTCTTCGGCATGCAGAACGCCGTCACGGACGGGAAAGGCATCGAACGTCACGGTAGTGCCTCGGCGCTCGGCTGTGTCGTCGCTGGGGCCGGGCTCGCCTGGGGCGACACCGGTTGTTGAGCGTCGGTGCTGCCCTGGCCTGGCGTCTGTTTCGCTGAGACGGGCTGCTGAGCGTTCTCGTCGTAATCGCCCTGCGGGTCATAGGTCTTCGAGGAATCGCTGTCACCGGGCATGTAGAGCGGCCCTTTCTGGCCGCAACCGGCAAGGGCCAGCAGCATCGTGCTCAATGCCGCGATGATGAGTGCATTACGCGACATGATGGCGCTCCTGAAGGGTAGCAAGGGCATCGCGTGCGCGCTGGGCGGCGGCGCGAACCTGATCCGGCGCGGTGCCGCCGATGTGATTGCGCGCGGCGACCGATCCTTCCAGCGTCAGCACCTCGAAGACATCCTCATTGATCGCGTCGGAGAAGCGCTTGAGCTCCTCGAGCGACATCTCGGAGAGATCCTTGCGCTGTTCGATGCCGTAGGCGACCGCCTTGCCGACGATCTCGTGGGCGTCGCGGAAGGCGACACCGGCACGGACCAGATAGTCGGCCAGGTCGGTAGCGGTCGAGAAGCCACGGCGCGCCGCTTCGAGCATGCTGTCCGGTTTGGCCACGAGGGCCGGCGCCATGTCGGCGAAGGCACGCAGGCAGCCCTTGACCGTGTCGAGGGTGTCGAACAGCGGCTCTTTGTCTTCCTGATTGTCCTTGTTATAGGCCAGCGGCTGGGACTTCATCAGCGTCAACAGGCTCATCAGGTGGCCATAGACACGCCCGGTCTTGCCGCGGACCAGCTCCGGCACGTCCGGGTTCTTCTTCTGCGGCATGATCGAGGAGCCGGTGCAGAAGCGATCCGGCAAGTCGACGAAATCGAACTGGGCGCTGGCCCACAACACCATTTCTTCGCTCATGCGCGAGAGATGCATCAGCAGAATGCTGGCGAAGGCGGCGAACTCGATGGCGAAGTCGCGATCGCTGACCGCATCCAGCGAATTCTCCGCCGGGCGATCGAAGCCCAGCAGCTCGGCGGTGACATGACGATCGATGGGGTAGGTCGTGCCGGCCAGCGCCGCGGCGCCGAGCGGCAGCACGTTGACCCGTTTGCGGCAGTCGAGCAGACGCTCGTGATCCCGCGTCAGCATCTCCTGCCACGCCAGCAGATGATGACCGAAGGTGACCGGTTGCGCTGTCTGCAGGTGGGTGAAGCCGGGCATGATGGTATCCGCTTCGCGATCGGCCAGCTCGATCAGGCCGCTGCGCAGGCGCGACAGTTCGGCAGCCACGGCATCGATCTCATCACGTAGATAGAGTCGGATGTCGGTGGCGATCTGATCGTTGCGCGAGCGCCCGGTATGCAGCTTCTTGCCGGTGGTGCCGATCTTGTCGGTCAGCCGCGCTTCGATGTTCATGTGAATGTCTTCGAGCGCGACCGACCATTCGACCTCGCCGCGTTCGATCTCGGCCTCGATGGTCTTGAGGCCGTCGATGATGCGATCACGCTCGTCGTTGGTCAGCACATCGACCTGGGCCAGCATGGTGGCATGGGCGATCGAGCCGCGAATATCGTGATGATAGAGACGCTTGTCGAACGGGATCGAAGCGGTGAAGGCGGCGACGAATGCGTCAGTGGGTTCGCTGAAACGTCCGCCCCAGGATTGGTTGGTTGCCTGCGTCATCGAAAATCGAGCTCTGCGTGGTCTGCGAAAAGGGTCTACGAAACGGATCTATGAAACGCTAACCCGAGTGTATCAGAGACGGTGTTGGCATAGGGTGTTGGCATAGTGTGGTGGCATAAAGTGATGTAAAGAGGACGGTATAGAGGCCATGAGTGAGGGCGATGAGACCGTGCTATGAAACCGGCCGCGGGGAAGCTGACAGACTCGGTCGGCCGTTCAGTGCTGCGCCCGATTTTACTCACTCGGCGACTGCTTTATCATGTCAGCCAAGGTTCGCCAACGCGAACGCCCACTTGACGGCCAATCCAAGGTGTCGCGCTGGCGGTGCCGAAGGTAATGTCCATCCGACTCGGAGAACGGCGTGCTCGACGCTAATAGATTGAGAATCGCAACCCGCAGGAGCGCGTTGGCGCTGTGGCAGGCCGAACATGTCAAGGCGCTGCTGGAGCAGTTTCATCCGCACCTGAGTGTTGAGCTGGTGCCGCTATCCACTCGCGGCGATCAGATCCTCGATACGCCGCTGGCGAAGATCGGTGGTAAGGCGCTGTTCGTCAAGGAGCTCGAAGAAGCGATGCTCGACGGGCGAGCGGATCTGGCGGTGCATTCGATGAAAGATGTGCCGATGCAGTTTCCCGAAGGTCTTGGGCTATCGGTGATTCTGGAAAGCGGCGCGCCCACGGATGCATTCGTTTCCAATCACTATGCGAACGTCGATGCGTTACCCGAGGGGGCCCGTGTCGGCACTTCCAGTCTGCGGCGCGGGCTCCAGATCAGTGCGCGGCGTCCGGATCTCGATGTGCTGCCGCTGCGCGGCAACGTACAGACCCGCCTGGGCAAACTCGATGCAGGAGACTTCGAAGCGATCATCTTGGCCACGACCGGTCTGGAACGGCTTCAGCTCGCCGACCGGATTACTGCAGAACTCACACCTGAAGAGAGCCTGCCGGCCTGTGGCCAGGGCGCGCTGGGTATCGAGTGCCGTTATGACGATGCCGAGCTGATCGGATTGCTGACTCCGCTCGATCACGCCGCGACGGCGACTCGCGTGCGTGCCGAGCGCGCCTTGAACACGCGCCTCGATGGCGGCTGCCAGGTGCCGATCGGCGGCTACGCCGTGCTCGAGAACGATGGCGACACGCTATGGTTGCGCGGGCTCGTAGGACATCCCGACGGCTCGGTCGTGTTGCGTGCCGAGAGTCGGGGGTCGGCCATGGAACCCGAATCGCTCGGCATTCGTGTGGCGGAAGACCTGCTCGAGCAGGGGGCCGGTGAGATTCTCGCCGAGGTTTACGGAAACGCCGGCAGCGACTGATGGCAGACCGCGTGCTGCTGACGCGTCCCGGACCTCGAGGCGACGTATTGGCCCGAGCTCTGGAGGCTTGTGGCGTCGTCACGGCCGCGCTCGACGTGCTTCGTTTCGATCCTCTGACGCTATCGGACACGGCTCGCACCGCGCTGCTCGATCTCGACCTGTTTCATGGGGTCATCGTGGTCAGCCCCCAGGCGGCGACGTGTCTTGCCGAAGCCATTGCGTCATACTGGCCGCAACTTCCGCAGGGCGTGCGCTTCTACGCCGTTGGCGAAGCCACCGCGCAGACGCTCTACGCTGAATTGGGTGTGCCGGCGGTCATTCCGTCAGGGGCGAGCGCTGAGAACAGCGAAGCGCTGCTGGAAGTGGCCTCGCTCAAGGCGGTGGCCGGCAAGCGCCTGCTATTGGCTCGCGGAGAATCGGGACGAGAATTGTTGCGGGAACGGCTGCGCGAACGCGGCGCCGAAGTTGAAGCCGTGTCGCTCTATCGGCGTCGTTATTGTCCGCCTTCCCCCCCTAGGGACGCGTGGCTAGAGAGTGGAGATTTTGCCGCGCTGGTGGTGACCAGCGGGGAAATATTGCAACATTTGGTCACATGGTGTGGCCCAGTTGCGTTGAACCAACCGCTAATCGTCTCGAGTCCGCGGTTGGCTACACTGGCGGGAACGTTGGGGTTTGGCTCGCCTCATGTGGCGTCGGGCGCTTCCCCGGCGGCATTGAGCGCTGAGATCCGCGCGGTGCTCGATCCGCGGGGCGCCACCTCCGATCAGGGTGATCACGAAAAAGGCAAGCGTAGATGAGCAAGCAAAGCAAAGATCAGCAACCGCCATCGGCTTCCGATAGCGAGCAGACGTCGGACGGCAAGGCCAAGCCGACCGCACAGGATCCGGAAGCGACTCCGGCCGCGACGTCGAACGCGGATAATAGCCAACCGTCATCACCTGCCGATTCGCCTGCCAAGACTCATTCAGTCAAGACAGAACCGATCAAGACCGATCCGATCAAGCCGGATGTCGCTCAACCGGCTACCACTACCGACAAGCCGGCCGCGAGTCACGCGACCCGTCCGTCGAAAGACTCTTCTACTGCCAAAGATAGCGGCGCTACGAGCGCCGCCGGGGGATCGGCCACTAGTACCACGCCAGGCATCGGCAGCCAGAGCAAGACCGGCAGCAAGGGCAAGACCGGCGCGCAGGCTTCTACTGATACTAAAACTTCTACTAATACTAAGACTTCTACTAGTACCGGTAGTACCAAGGCGGCTGCATCCGGTGCGACCGCCAGCCAGCCCAGCGCCGCCGCCAACAAGGACAGCGGCAAAAGCGGCAAGTCGAGCGGTTCGACCACGACACCCACGGGCGGCGCAAAACCGCCCGCCGACGGCGGCTCGACCTCCGGCGGTGGCAAGCGCGGCAATGGCGCCAGGTTGGGATTGCTGGCCTTGATTCTGGTCATCGTGCTGGCGATTGTCGTAGCGATCGTCGGCTACAAAGGCTGGCAGAAAATACAGCAGCAGCAGACCCAATTGAGCCAGGTCGGCGCCAACAGCACCACGCTCGATCAGCTCGAGTCGAAAGTCGGTGAGCTCGACCAGAATCGCCAGCAGAACCTGAAGATGATGCGTGGCGAGTTCGATCAATATCGTCAGAAGCTGGATGACACGCTGGACAAGGTGCTCAAGGAGCTGGCGCAGCAACAGCAGGCCGACCCGCGGGAATGGCTACACGCCGAGGCGGAGTATCTGCTGCGTCTGGCCAACCAGCGGTTGCAGCTCGAGCGCGACGTCAAGGGTGCCAAGGCGCTACTGAATGCCGCCGACGAGCGCCTGCACGAAGCCGACAATCCCGCGCTGGTGCCGATCCGGCGCGCCATTCAGTCCGAGCTGGCATCGCTCGATTCCGTACCGGTCATCGACCGCACCGGGCTCTACCTGGCGTTGATGGCGCAGCAGGAACAGCTGGCACGCCTGCCGTTGAAGCAGGACATCGAAGAGATCGCCGCCGGCAAGGGCGACGCCAAGCCGACCGGGGGCTGGCGCGAGCAGTTGGCGACGCTGGGTAGCGAACTCAAGGATCTGGTGACCGTGCGCCGTCATGATCAGCCGCTGGAGGCGCTGATCACGCCCCAGCAGGAGTCCTACCTGCGACAGAACGTGCGATTGCTGCTCGAGCAGGCACAGCTGGCGCTGCTGAAGTCGGAGCCGAAGCTTTATCAGGCCAGCCTCGACAAGGCGATCGAGCTGGTCGAAGGCTACTACGCCACCGACAATGACGGCGTGGCCAATTCGATCGACAAGCTCAAGAGCCTTCGCGACAACGAGGTTCGTCCGGAACTGCCGGACATCAGTGAATCCTCTCAGCTGCTCAAGCGCTTCATCGAACAGCGCTTCGGCAACGGCAGCGACCAGGGCGGCTCTCAAGGCGGCTCACAGAATAACGGGTCGAAAAATAGTGGCTCGCAGAATAGCGGCTCACAGACTGATGGCTCGCAAAACGGTGGCTCGAACGGCGGATCGGCACAGGGAGAGGGCGCATGAGAAAGCTGATCCTGCTGATCGTCTTCGGTCTGGCGGTCGGCGCGCTGTTCGGGCAGTTGATGCAATCGCTGCCGGGCTACTGGTTCATTCGCGTTGGCGATACGTCCATTCAGACCTCGTTCTGGTTCGGTTGTGTCCTGCTGCTGGCCGCTTTTCTGGTGCTGCACTTCCTGCTGCGGGCGCTGGCGCGTCTGCGCCGCCCGGTTAGTCGGCTCAAGGTTTGGAATAGCCGCACCCGCCATCGCACGGCGATGAAGCGCACCGTTCGCGGACTGGTGGCGCTGGCCGAGGGCCGCTGGAAACGTGCCGAGAAGTCACTCACCAAGGCGGCGGATGATTCCGGCACGCCGCTGGTCAACTATCTTTCTGCGGCGCTGGCGGCACACTATCAGGGTCGTTACGAACAGGCCGATGTGCTGCTCAAACGGGCGCATCACAGCACCGAAGGCGCCGATACGGCGGTGGGGCTGGTTCAGGCACAGCTGATGCTGGATCGCCAGCAATTCGAGGAGGCGCTGGCGACTTTGACGCGGCTGGAACAGCAGTTGCCGGAGCATCCGCAGGTACTCAAGCTGCTCAAACAGGCCTATCTCAGCGTCAATGATTGGGATGGCATGCGTCGTCTGTTGCCGCGCCTCGACAAGCATCGCCTGATTACCGAAGACGAACGCCGGGAGCTCGACCAGCGCGTCTATCGCGAGCTTCTGGTCCAGGCCGCGCAGCAGCCAGACAACCTGCCTCGCGTGCGCTCGTTGTGGGCGGACATGCCGGACAATCTGCGCGGCGAGGTCGAACTGGTCGGGCTTTACGCCGAAGCGCTGATCCAGGGTGGCGAGGAAGGCGACGCCGAGCGGCTGTTGCGTAATGCACTCAAGGAGCACTGGGATACGCGGCTGGTGCTGCGCTACGGCCTGCTCAACGTCGACGCTGCACGCCAATTGGTCTATGCGGAGAAGTGGTTGCAGGAACGGCCCAACGATCCTGACCTGCTACTCACCCTGGGTCGTCTGTCGCTTCGCAATGCCTATTGGGGCAAGGCGCAGGAGTACTTCGAGGCGAGCCAACGCCAGCGTCCGAGCGGGGTCGTCTGCGCCGAGCTCGCGCGGCTCTATGCCAACCTTGGCGATCACAGCAAGAGCCAGCTCTACTATCGTCAGAGCGTGACGCTGCTCGACAAGTCGCTGCCGGCGCTGCCACAGCCCAGCGACATGACGCGCTGATCCCGACACTCGATCGATTGCTCTCCTGGGCGCCTGCGGGCGCCTTTTTTCGTGCGGTAGACCGCCACCATCCAGCTTGAGGAGGCCTTGCATGCATTATGGTATCGATGTCGGCGGCACCAAGACCGAAATCGCGATCTATGATCGGGACTGGCTGTGTCTCGACCGCTGGCGTGCGCCGACGCCGGCCAATGATGGTGAGGCGTTTCTGACAATGCTGGCCGACATGGTTCAAGAGGCGGACCGTCGCCTCGGTAGTCGTGGCACGCTGGGGCTGGGTTTTCCGGGGGTGCTCGACGACCAGGGTCATCTGGTCACGGCGAATCTGCCGGGACTGCGTCCCTTCGTGCTGGAGACGGCGCTGACGGCGCATCTCGATCGTGCCTTCGTGATCGAGAACGATAGCCGCTGCTTCGTGGTATCGGAAACCGGGCCCGGCGGTGCGGCAGAGGGAGTGACCGAGGCCTTCGGGGCGATTCTGGGAACCGGTGCGGGCGGTGGCGCCATAGTCGCCGGTCGGCTTCTAAAGGGCGCCGGTCGGTTTGCCGGAGAGTGGGGTCACCTGCCATTGCCGGCAACGGTGGCCAAGCGCCACGATCTGCCGCTGCTGCCCTGCGGCTGCGGTCTCGAGGCTTGCCTGGAAACGTATATCGCCGGGCCCGGACTGGTGAAATTGCATCGCCACTTTGGCGGCGTATCGGCGTCTGCCGAGCAGTGGCATCAGGCTTGGCTAGCCGGTGAAAACGCGGCCCAGCAAACACATGCGTGCCATCTCGAGCTACTGGGTGGGGCCTTGGCCAATGTGGTCAAGCTGCTGTCGCCGCAGGTTATCGTCGTCGGTGGCGGTCTGTCGACGATGGAAGGGCTCGTGGCAGCATTGCCGACGGCAATTGCTGGACACCTGTTCCCCGGCGTTGAAGTACCTGACGTCGTGCGCTCTCGTCTAGGCGATGCCAGTGGCGTGCGCGGCGCGGCCATGCTGGGCGCTGAGGTATCAACGAACGTTCGCGTTTGAGGCGAGCATGAAAGAAAGGCCGCCCGTAGGCGGCCTAAAGAGACAATGAGATGATCCTGGCGACTGGCTCAGCGAGGATCGTCAGTCTCGTCGCCATCAACGTCGTCTTCGGTGGGCTTGCGGTGCGTTTCGTCCTGGGCGCCCTGATGGGACGTCGATCCAGTCCGACTTTCACCCTCGATCGCGGCCGGAGTACCGGTTTGATGAGACTTTGGCTGGCCAGCGGGGCTACCGTCGATCGTGAAGTCCTCCTGCATGACGCGCAGGTTGGCAGGCGGCGCCGAACCGGTACGGTCCTGGCCGAAGTAGAGCGTGGTATGCGGGAACGGAATTTCGATGCCCGCCTTGTCGAAGTAGAGCTTGACCAGTCGGTTGTAGGCGCGCCCGACACCCCATTGATCGCCCGGCGTGGTCTTGATCACCACGCGAATGTTGACCGAACTGTCGGCGAGCGCGATCACACCCGCCACCGTCATCGGCGCCAACAGTTTATGGCCATGCTCCTCGCTTGCCTTGAGGTCCTCGAAAGCCGCCTCTAGCTGCTCGATGGCGTAATCGATATTTTCGCGATAAGCGATACCGTATTCGCCGACATGGTTACCGAACTCACGCATGAAGTTGGACACGGTATCCACGGAAGAGAAGGGCACGATGTGATAGGTGCCGGAGAGATCGCGGATTGCTACGGAGCGAATGCTGACGCGCTCGGCGGTACCGGTGATGCCGCCAGCCGTGACGACGTCGCCTGTGTTCATGGCGTTTTCGAGCTGGATGAAAACGCCGGTGATGACGTCCTGCACCAGCTTCTGGGCGCCGAAACCGATGGCCAGACCCAGTACGCCGGCACCGGCGATGAGCGGCCCGATGTTGATACCAATCTGCGACAGCACGATCATCACCGTCATGATGATCAGGGTGATCGCCAGCGCATTGCGGAACAGACTCATCAGAGTCGTCGCACGTGCGGTGGGCGCGCCGCCGCCGGTTTCCGGATTGAGATAGTTCTCGATCAGGCTGGCCAGGCCAATCCAGACCATGGCGGCCACGATCAGAATCAGAATGACCTGAACTACCGTTGCCACGGTATTAGTACCGGCCTCGGTGGCGTACCAGGCGGCAAGATCGAATGCACCCCATGCGTCCAGTGTATACATCACCACGGCAATCAGGATGATGCCACGGATGATCTTCAAGAACGTGGGGATATAAGAGTTCAGTCGTGCTTCCAGCAGCGGCAACCGGGTTCGGACATTGTCGCCTAGGTCGATACGTCGGCCGATCAACTGCGTCAGCAGACCGGAGACTAGCATGCCGAGAACGATATAGATGATGGTCTCGAGCGTTGCCAGCAACACGAAAGGTAGTGCCGTTTCAGGATGCAGCAGGGTGACGGCGAACACCATGATGGCGTAGAGCAGAGCGATGACGTGCCAGACGCGTGCCAGCAGGCGAAGCGCCACGCGGGACGCCGACATCTGCGCGGCATCGGCCTTGGCCAGGATCATGTCGCGGACGTCGGTGCGGTTTTTCAAAATGACACTCATCGCCCAGATCAGCGCGATGAGCATGATCAGTACACCGACGGCTTTACCGAATGCAAGCGAGAGAGTGGCGTTGAGAATCGGCACAACGACCAGCATGCCGTAACCGACGAAACCGGCCAACGTTGCGAGAAAACGGTTGCAGCAACGTGCCTGATTAGCTTCGATCGGTACGAGGCGTAGACCTTCATGGCGTGAGGAAAAGAGCACGCGTAGCGCACACTTGAACAGCTCGATCATCAAAAAGGCGTTGAGGAACAGCGAGAAGCGAGTATTGAGACTACCGCTTTCGCCGACCAGGAATGTCGCGACCAGGTTGCCCGCCACGTAGGCCAGCACGACGACAATGACGTCGACAATAGCCGCCAGTACCACGGCTGCAATGACCCGCATCAGATGGCTACGCCCTTCACCCTGCATCGCCCACTGGCTGAATTTAGAAAATAGTGGGCTGGCGAGCCGACGCAGAATCAGGAAGGCGGCGACCGTCGCGATGATCACCAACGCCAGATTGATCACCGCGCTCAGGAAGTCATTCATGCTGAATGACGGTCCGTTATTGGCTGCAGTATCGCCACTACTGAAGAAGCCACCGATCATGACGACGAGACTGGTGAACTGGCTGCCGATATCACCCGCAAAGTCGCTGGTAATCTGCGCCATTCGACGCGGGAAGGACTCGGCTTGCGCTGCACTTCCTTCACCTTCACGGGTAGCCGTCTGCTCGACTTCGGGAGGCGGTGCCGAGTCGGCGGCGTTGCTCTCGGCATCGGCCGATTCGGCAGTTTGTGCGGCGCCTTGGGTTTCACCGGAAGACTCTTGCTGTGCGGCCAGTTGTCGAAGTTGATCGATCAACGCTTGGCGTGCCTGCGAGTTTTCCAGTAGATCCGCCATGGTGGAATAGGCGGGGCCATCCTGAGCATTTTGCCCTTCGGCGCCACTGTCCTGAGCCAGTACCGGGGCAGCGAATAGCAATAGTAGTAGCAACAGCCAGCGACTGAGCCAACGATCGGGGCGAAGGACTATCAAGCTCCAACCTCCTTGTCTTATGAGCGGATCGATTTGACGGCATGTTGCCAGCCTAACCATCGTTAGAGTAACACTTTCTGGCAGAGGGAAAATTCCGATACCGAGACGGATGCCGATCCTGTGAGACTAGCCGGTCTGACCGGGTTTTCCAGACGCGGGGCCACCGCGATGTTTGCCTGAAAACTCGGCTATCGGTTGGGAACTCGAAGGCTGTGTGAAGCGCTCGAGCCCCAATCGAAAGATTTCGATCACGGCGCCCACCTGACCGGAAGCGATAGCGAACCTTGCCTACGAACCTGCGGCGAATGAGGTTGCTCGCCTCGCAACGCTGATAAAGTTCATGCTCGACGGGCGATGTCTAGCCACGTAGCGGCTGGGATATAGTGGCAATGAAACGAAGACCAGAGTGAGGCAAGTCAACGGCATGGCCGCAAGAACCGAGCCTGTGTGGTCAAGTCCGTATGGCCACTCCTGAAACCACTCTGCCCGGTGTCTTTCGTTGCAAACACCATGGGGCCGTTATGAGTTCATCTTCCTTTGCCGAGTGCATCGAGGGGTCGCCCGAGTTGATTGCCGAGGCGTCCGCTAGAATGGAACCGCACGATTTTCCTGCTGCTATTGCCTTGCTGGAGCCAGCTTTCCGCGCTGGTATCGATAGCCCTGATCTCGTTGTGTCGCTGATACGGGCATACGAAGGCGCTGGTGAGACCGCCAAGCGGGAGATGACGATGGCCGTCGCGCTGGAGAGGTCCCCCCAGTCGCCGCTCAAGCTCCGGATCGCTTATGCCGAAGCGGCGATGACGAGGAAGGACTGGCCGGCGGCCATCGAAAGATGGCAAGCGATCATCGATCATGACGAGGCATTTCCTCCGCCAATCTACCTGCGTCAGGCACGCGCGCTTCTGGCCGCCGAACAGTTCGATGCGGCGCTCCGCGTGGTGAATCTGGCACTGGAGAAGCAACCCGGAAACGCCACCCTTGGTGATCTCAAAGATGTCATCGCCAGCCAGAAGGCGAAGAAGTTTCAATTGACGGCGCATAAGCTGGCGGCGCCGTTCGCGATACGGTGGGAGATCGGCGAAGGCCAGAAGTCGATCACGACGCTCGAATCATTCCGCCACTATCGAATCCGGGGCTGGGTCGATGCTCGTCAGGATCAGCGGCCGGAACTGATCGCCTCGGCTCATGCCGAGACTGCTGTCCTCGAGCTCACTGCGCTCGAACCGAGCACGCCTTACCAGGAAGCGGGCTGGGAATTCGAGCACACTTTCGATCTTTCTCGTGGTCTTACGCTCGGTGTCAGGCTCGAGGGTGGTAAAGCCTATGAATGCTTGCGCTTTTCGCTAGCGCCGGTCATGGAGGTCATCGAGGGGCGCGAAGGGTGGCTGTTTCTGGCCAACGATACCAACGCGAGTGCCGATCAGTTCACCGGCAAGCGCCTGATGACGGATGACGAGACGCTTCAGTGGCGCCATTTCAGCGCCGAGCTCCGACCGCTTCAGCGACAGCGCTCGCTGCTGTTCTTGATTGCCAACTCCAAGGAGAAGGTCAGGCCGGAATATTATCCATTCGAAAAGGCCGATATCACGATCACCGAGCAGGTGTCGGCCATCCTGCAGCAGGACGAGGTCGATTTTTGCAACCCCGTTGCCGCCATGCAGGCAATACCGGACAGCTACTATCAAACGGACACGCATTGGAGCGGGCGTGGCGCCTATCTCGCGTTTGTGGTCTGCATGCGATACTTCGGCCTCGATGACGATTTCGATTCGCTCTACGATTTCGAGCAACGCGAACTAGTCGGAGACCTTGGATCCAAGATCGACCCACCCGCCAAGTCGCTGTCGACCGTTGCCGTTTTCCGCGGTGACAGCGATGTCCAATGTCGTTTTTCCAATCACCTGCCAGGCACCGGCAACATCACGATCTTCGAGAACTCACGACCGCGGCATGCCCGTACACTGCTCATCTTCGGGGGCTCTTCCGCGAATGCCGGAGGGTTCGCGCTGCTGTTTGCCCACATCTTCCAGCGAGTGGTCGTGGTCAACCTGCCGGGCAGTTACGTGCAGGAAATCGTCGATCATGAAGCCGCAGACCATGTCATCCTGCAGACCAACGAGCGCTACCTGACGACGCCCGGGCGGATCCTGCAGACTTTGGGCGAGACCGATCTCGACGGCACCCTACGGGGCGTATCGGCGGCCGAGAGGGTGACGCTGCTGGAGAGAATGAATCGCTACGCGCCTTGTGAGCCTTATCATGGCTTCATGACGTCGCTGTTGGCAGGGTGAGCGATGATCCAGACCTCGAACGGCGCCTGGTAGGCGAATAGCGCAGCATCGACGAGTAGTGGGACTGTTTAAAAGCTCACTCCATGGCTCCTGTGGCTTGGCCGCTAACAGGACGCATGTCCCATTGGCGACAGAACAGGATGGCTACCCGTTGGGTGGTCAGTATCGAGGAATGAAGATGCTGAAAGTCACGCTGGATCTACGTTGCAACGTTTGCGGTGGTGGGCAATTTTTGTTGCCGACATTGAGCGAGGCGTCCACAGACATTCGCTGCGCCGCTTGTGCCGCATTCAAATGCAAGAGTAATGACCTGGAGCGGGTAATGTCCGTGCAACAGCGAAAGGCTGCCATGGCTGCGGTTGCCTGAAAACTCCGGCAGTCTGCTTTCCGGAAAGGGAGCACAAAAAAGCACCTGATCGGGTGATCTTGCCCATCACCAGTGACACCTCGTTAAGACAGTGCCTTCAGACAAGGTTACCCATGATCAAGGCAAACCCCCTTCGATGAAGAAGGCCCGTAACCGATACTCCCGGCGTTCAAGGCCGAAGTCCTGGTGCTTGCTGATTGTGTCGGTGCCGGTATTATGCGATGGGCCTTTTTATTGGCACTCCCTAACTTTATGGACCACAGTGTATCGGCGTCATGGATGATGCGCGGTCCACATAGTTAAACACGCTGCCATGGACGCTCGGAAAGGAAACCGTGGGAGGCTTGGTGTGGATGTGGCCGGCTGGCAACAGTCGGGTTTTCTTTGTTGCCTAATTATATTTCGCTTTATTTAACCCGTGATAGCTTATTCCTGGGCTAAGAGGTCCATTGTGGGAGCGTGCCAGGAAGGCGCACTACCAAGGACGGAGCCGCAGGAAGCGGTTATTACATGGAGTCACGGCAGGACGCCGTATTGTGAGTAGCAAGGATTGCAGCGCATTGGAGACTCTGTCGAACTTGAGTCTCTTTTTCGCTGGGCTACGAATCAAAGCTTAGCGACCGGGAGTTCATCTCAGTGGGTCGTGTATCTCTTCGTCAGCATGTCCGAACGTAGCTTCCAGTCGACTTTCCCTTTCGTCCCGCCCAGCCGTACCGTTCCGTGCCCCATCCGTGTGTTCTGCCCGTCCATTACCGTACTGGCTTTAGCAGATTGCTCGCGCTCTGCGTCACTCCCCTGCGTATCGAATATGTCGTGCTGTTTGGTTGTTTGAACGGTGCTGAAAGGCTGACCCAAAAGCTGACCGTGCTATGCCAAAAACAGACCGTTTCAGGACTACGGACAAGAAAAAAGCACCCGATCGGGTGCTTTTTCATGTTTGGTGGAGGCGGGGGGAATTGAACCCCCGTCCGCCGGCACTCGCCCATCAGCTCTACATGCTTAGTTCCGTCTTTTGATTTAACGCAGTGCACTCCGGCGGGCAGGATTGCACCTTGCGATCTCTCTAAGGTTTGACGAATGTCAGGAGAGCGCTGACATCCGCGGTCCCATCAGCTTTAGCTCATATCCCCGCGGCGATGAATGGGCACATCGCTTTGGGGCCAGACTAACAACTAGCAGTTTTTACGCTGCCAGTGCGCCTTGAGCATAGTTTTCGTCGTTTGCGACTATTCATTTGCAACGTTGGATTTACGAGATACGTTACGCTCTCGGCATGCACCTCAGGGATTGTCACCGGCGTCGAAGCCATGTCGCCCCCGTATTACGCGTTCATTCTAACAGATGGCGACGAGTCCACGCCATATCAAGTGCTGTTTCAAGCCATTAGCTCCAAGAGATTGCGGCTCAGGCATGATCTCGCATGACCCGAGCTTTCTCGCGATTCCAGTCGCGTTCCTTCTCGGTGGCGCGCTTGTCGTGCAGCTGCTTACCGCGCACCAGCGCCAGTTCGCATTTGACCAGGTTCTGTTTCCAGTAGAGCTTGAGAGGAACACAGGTGTGTCCCTTCTCCTGGGTTCGGGAGAAGATCCGGGCGATCTCCTTGCGGTGCATCAGCAATTTCCGCGTTCGAGTCGGGTCCGCCAGCACGTGCGTGCTCGTCGTGTTGAGCGGCATGATGTGACTCCCCAACAGCCACGCCTCGCCATTCTTGACCAGAATGTAGGTGTCGGTCAGCTGGGCCTTGCCTGCGCGCAGGCTCTTGACCTCCCAGCCCGCCAACGCCAGGCCGGCTTCGAAAGTCTCGTCGATGTGGTATTCGAATCGAGCCTTCTTGTTCTGGGCGATCGTGTTGCTGCTTGGCGCATTTGCTTTTTTCTTACCCATGACACCTCTTTACAGCGATATTCGGTTGCCCGCGGGCGACGCGCTCAGCCATTTTCTTTCGCGCGCGGGGAATGCCCGACGAAGGTTCGTGTGGAGCCGGCTCTTGTGAAATCTAGTTATGAGGGCAGTCGTGATACCATTCAAGCCATCGAAAACGATGCCCCATGATACGCATGTGGGGGCGATAAATCAGTGGAGACCTCTATGCCAAGCGTGAATCGGTCTGCATTCGTTCGGCATACACCGGAACAGATGTTTGAACTGGTCAATGATTTCGAGCGCTATCCCGAGTTTCTGCCCGGCTGTCGGCGCGCCAGCGTCGTCGAGCGGGGAGACGACTATCTGGTCGGTCGGATGACGTTGGCCAAAGGCGGCGTGGAGCAGAGCGTGACGACCCGTAACGATCTCGAGCGCCCCGAACGCATCGATCTTTCGCTCGTCGACGGCCCTTTCAAGCGGCTTAGCGGCCGCTGGCGCTTCCGTGCCATGGGGGAAGACGCCTGCAAGATCGAGCTTGAGATGAGCTTCGAATTCAGCAATCGTCTACTGGGCATGGCATTTGGCCGGCTGTTCCAGCAGGTGGCGGGCCAGTTGGTCGATGCGTTCACGCGGCGTGCCGATCAGGTTTACGGGCGCTAGAAAAAGGGCATTTTGATGGCAACAATCGAAGTCGCTTTTGCAACGCCCGAGTATCAGGTGGTCGTGTGCCTTCCGCTCGAGCCCGACATGAACGCCAGACAGATGATCATACTGGCTGATTTGCCTGCCAGGCATGCGACCTGGGCCGCCTTCGACTTCGCAGAGGCGCCAGTGGGGATCTTCGGTGAACGCCTGTCTTCACCGGAGGATTACCTGCCCGTCGCTGGAGATCGCCTCGAGGTCTATCGACCGCTCGAGATCGATCCCAAACAGGCGAGACGCGAACGGGCTGCCAACGCGTCCATGCGTTGAATTGCCCATTCATCTCGAGAAGGCCGTAAGCAGTGTCCTAGATACCGCTAGGACCGATTTGCGGAACCGGTGCGCTCTCGCCAGCACCTTCCACTGCAGGCCCGGGGCCACTGTCCTGGTTCAGGTCGATGTTCGAGTCCATATCACCGGATTTGGCGATGTCGGTCAGCTGGTCGTTCTGAAAGGTCAGCGTCACACGCTTCTCGATCGTGCCGCCATAGGCTTCGTCGAGATAGAAGACGTAGTCCCATTGATTCGATGAGAACGGTGCTTCCATCAGTGGCGTACCCATGATGTAGGCGACCTGTTCACGGCTCATACCGGGGTGCAGTTGGGACACCATGTCCTGGGTGATGAGATTGCCTTGTGGAATGTCCCTCTTGTAGACGCCGAAGTAGCTGCAGCCTGCGATGAGAGAGACTGCGAGGAGGAGTACGACCGTTCTGATCAGTTTTTGCATTTGAGTCCGTCTTTCACTATCGTTGCGTGGATTGATCATACCCGACACAAGACGCTACTGCGAAGAGCGACCATGGCCGACGAAAACCAAGAATTGCGTAAGGCAGGCCTGAAGGTCACGCTGCCACGCGTCAAGATTCTGCAAATCCTCGAAGCAACTCGCATGGAAGAAGAGCTCCACATGAGTGCCGAGGACGTCTACAAGGCGCTGCTGGAGTCGGGAGAAGATGTCGGGCTAGCGACGGTATACCGCGTTTTGACCCAATTCGAAGCGGCAGGGCTGGTCGTTCGACACAATTTCGACGGCGGTCATGCGGTTTTCGAGATGTCCCAAGAAGAGCACCATGATCATATGGTGGATCTGGAGTCGGGAGAGATCGTCGAATTCTTCGATGAAGAGATCGAGCGTCGTCAGCGCGAGATCGTCGAAGAGCATGGGTACGAACTGGTCGAGCACGCGCTGGTGCTCTATGTTCGCCCCCGCGGCTCCAAGGCCACGCGCCAGGATGGCATCAAGAAGTAGACGAGACCGGCCGTCGCGAGAAGCCGGTGCTAGAACAACGAAACGCCGACCCCAGGGTCGGCGTTTTACGTTGACTCATGAAACCGCGACGGCAGACGTGACAGAGCGGCGCTGACACTAGCGAGTCAGTGAGCCGAACTCTGGCTGGCCGCCAGCATCTCGCGAGCGTGGGCCAGTGTTCGGTTGGAGAGTTTGACTCCGCCCAGCATCCGAGCCAGCTCGCGCACCCGCCCCGCTTCATCTAATTGCGCCATCTCGGTATGTGTCGCGTTGGCGCTGGAGCGTTTTTCGATATGCAGATGCTGATGGGCTTGCGCGGCGACCTGGGGCAGGTGCGTGACGGTCATCACCTGGGCATCTTGGCCCAGTCTGCGCAGCAGTTGTCCGACGATCTCGGCGGTGGCGCCGGAGATACCCACGTCGACCTCATCGAATACCAGTGTCGCCAAGGTGCTGTGGCTTGCCGCGACGACCTGGATCGCCAGACTCACGCGAGAGAGTTCGCCGCCGGACGCCACTTTGGTCAACGGCTTTGGCGGCTGCCCCGGGTTGGCGCTGATCTGCAGGCTGACCCGGTCAAGCCCGTGCGGTTGAGGTGTTTCCAGCGGTGTGACGTCGACGGCAAATCGTGCCTTGTCCATACCCAGAAACGCCAGCTGCTCCTGTACCTGTCGGGCGAATATCGTGGCGGTGCGCTGGCGTGTCTCGCTGATCTTCTTGGCGGCGTCGCGGTACTGCTGGCGCAGATCGTCGAGTCTGATCCTCAGCGTTTCGAGATCGTCGTCGCCACTGTCGAGTGCCTCGAGCTCGCCGCTCAGCCGCCGATGCAACTCGCTCAACTCTTCCGGCATGACGTGATGCTTGCGCGCGACGCGGTGAATTTCGCCGAGTCGTTCGTCGACCCAAGCCAGACGCTGCGGATCGAGCTCGGTAGACTCGACATAGTGATGAAGTTCGCGGGCGGCTTCCTCGAGCTGAATCTGTGCCTCGTTCAGCATCACCAGTGCTTCTGAAAGACTGCCGCGATCGCTCCCCGGGACCCGCGAAAGCCGCAGGGTCGCCTGCGATAACAATGTCAGCGCGCCGTTCTCGTCGTGATCGCAACTGTCGGCGGCGAACTGCGCCTCGCGCAGGCTCTCCTCGAGATGCGCCAGGGTCTCCTGTTCCTGCTCCAGGCTTTCCAGTTCTTCGGCTTGCAGATCGAGCTGGTCGAGTTCCTCGACCTGATAGCGCAGTAGTTGACGCTTGGCCTGGCGTTCTTCGTCGTTCTCGCTGCGCTCGCGATACTGTCGGCGCAGCGCATGCCACTGACGATGCAGATCGCCGAGTTCGGTGACCGCCTGGTGATGGCCCGCCGCGTCGTCGAGCAGACGCCGATGGGTCTCCTCGTTGAGCAGCGCCTGATGGGCATGCTGGCTATGCACGTCGATCAGGCATTCACCCAGCTCGCGAAGATCCCCGATGGTGCAGGGCTGGCCGTTGATCCACGCCTTGGAACGGCCGCTGGCGGTCACGACGCGGCGAAGAAGACAGTCGTCCGCGGGGAGCTCGCGCGCGGCCAGCCAGGTCTTGGCTTCCTCCCGTTCGGCGATGTCGAAGCGTGCGCTCAGATCGGCGCGCTCGGCACCATGACGAACGCCGCCGGCATCCGCGCGCTCCCCCAGGCAAAGTCCCAGCGCTCCGAGCAAGATCGATTTGCCGGCACCGGTCTCGCCAGTAATGGCGGTCATGCCGGCCTGAAACTCCAGGTCCAGCGTGTCGACGATAGCGAAGTCACGAATGGCGAGTTGGATCAGCATGCTGCCTCCCGGGTCGATGGCGGCCAGTCGGTATCTGGTGAAAGGGCGTGTGGTGAAAGACAGACGAGTCATTGTTCTGGTTGTTTATACAGTAGTCAAAAAAACCCTTCAACGGATGTTGTGGCGGCATGAAGGATCGGCGCTTGAGATCTGGATCGATAGCCCCATATAGGCAGACAACTCCGACGCTTGTCGAATCACGTTTGTCGAATAACTGTCACAACACCTTGCCAGGAGAGACTCATGGCTAGAGATCCGCAAAATCCCGTAGACGAAGAGCTCGAGCGCGCCGAACGCGGCGGTGAACCGCAGCAGGAGTCCACCAACGACGCTCTGAACGGTGACCTGGAGCAATTCGCGGAATCACTCGAACACGAGGCGGATGACACCGAAGGGCTGGCCAACCCCGAAGCGGAGGTGCTGGCTGCCAGGGTCGAGGAGCTCGAGCAGGCGTTGGCGGAGGCCAAGGATCAGTCGATGCGTGCTGCCGCCGATGCGCAGAACGCGCGCCGCCGCGCCGAACAGGATGCCGATAAGGCGAAGAAGTTTGCCCTCGAAAAGTTCGTCAAGGAGCTGCTTCCCGTGGTCGATAGCCTGGAAAAAGGCTTGGAAAGCATGCACGAAGTCGACGATACGCATCGCGAGGGCGTGTCGATGACGCTCAAGATGCAGCTCGACGTGTTGAGCAAATTCGGTGTCGAACAGCTTGATCCCCAGGGCGAGCCGTTCGACCCGCAGTTCCACGAGGCGATGACCATGGTGCCCAACCCGGAGCTGGAGCCCAACACCGTGATGGATGTGATGCAGAAGGGGTACACCCTGAACGGTCGTTTGATTCGCCCTGCGATGGTCGTGGTCAGCAAGGCGGCCGGCTAGAGCGGCGGAGGGCATCGGTCCGAGGCGATGCTTGTCTGAATCGTCGACCAGGACTTGAAAGGCGCCAACCAGCCCCCACATAGCAGTCAATCGCGCAGTAAGCGCCGTCATCAAAACGAATTGAGTCGTTAACGAATAGTTAGAGGTGAGGAATTATGGGACGCATCATTGGCATTGACCTGGGTACGACCAACTCCTGTGTTGCCGTACTCGATGGTGACAAGACTCGTGTGATCGAAAACGCTGAAGGCGGCCGCACGACGCCTTCTATCATCGCTTATACCGACGACGGTGAAACGCTGGTCGGTCAGGCGGCTAAGCGTCAGGCGGTCACCAACCCCAACAACACGCTTTACGCTATCAAGCGTCTGGTGGGTCGCAAGTTCAAGGACGATGTCGTCCAGAAAGATATCAAGATGGTGCCTTACGAAATCGTCGAGGCCGACAACGGCGACGCTTGGGTCAAGGTCAACGACAACAAGCTGGCACCGCCGCAGGTTAGCGCCGAAGTGCTGAAAAAGATGAAGAAGACCGCCGAAGACTATCTCGGCGAAGAAGTGACCGAAGCGGTCATCACCGTGCCGGCCTACTTCAACGACTCTCAGCGTCAGGCCACCAAGGACGCGGGCCGTATTGCTGGTCTCGAGGTCAAGCGCATCATCAACGAGCCGACGGCTGCCGCGCTGGCCTACGGCATGGACCGCGCCACCGGTGATCGCACCATTGCGGTCTACGACCTGGGTGGCGGTACGTTCGATATCTCGATCATCGAAGTCGCTGATGTCGATGGCGAGAAGCAGTTCGAAGTGCTGGCGACCAACGGCGACACCTTCCTGGGTGGCGAAGACTTCGACCTCAAGTTGATCGACTATCTCGTTCAGCAGTTCAAGAGCGATTCCGGCATCGACCTGTCCGGCGACAGCCTTGCCATGCAGCGTCTGAAGGAAGCCGCCGAGAAGGCCAAGATCGAACTCTCTTCGGCGCAGCAGACCGAAGTCAACCTGCCGTACATCACGGCGGACAACACGGGTCCCAAGCACCTGGCGATCAAGGTGACGCGCGCCAAGCTCGAATCGCTGGTCGAAGACCTGGTGGCTCGTTCGCTGGGTCCGTGCAGGACCGCCATGCAAGACGCCGGTCTTTCCAACAGCGAGATTCAGGACGTCATCCTGGTCGGCGGCCAGACCCGCATGCCGATGGTTCAGGCCAAGGTTGCCGAGTTCTTCGGCAAGGAAGCGCGTAAGGACGTCAACCCCGACGAAGCCGTGGCCATGGGCGCCGCGATTCAGGGTGGCGTGCTCGGCGGTGATGTCAAAGATGTGCTGCTGCTCGACGTTACGCCGCTGACGCTGGGTATCGAGACGCTGGGTGGTGTGATGACCCCGCTGATCGAGAAGAACACCACGATCCCGACCAAGAAGACGCAGACCTTCTCGACCGCCGAGGACAACCAGACGGCCGTGACCATTCACGCGCTGCAGGGTGAGCGCAAGCAGTCTGGCCAGAACAAGTCTCTGGGTCGTTTCGACCTGGCCGATATCCCCCCGGCGCCGCGCGGCGTGCCACAGATCGAAGTCGCCTTCGATCTGGATGCCAACGGTATCCTCCACATCACGGCCAAGGACAAGGCGACCGGCAAGGAACAGTCGATCGTGATCAAGTCCTCCAGCGGTCTCTCCGACGAGGAGATCGACCAGATGGTCAAGGATGCCGAGGCCCACGAAGCCGAGGACAAGAAGTTCGAGGAGCTGGTCCAGCTGCGTAACCAGGCCGATGGCATGATCCACGCTTCACGCAAGACGATCGAAGAAGCCGGTGACAAGGTCGATGCCGACGAGAAGAGCAAGATCGAGACCGCGATCAGCGAACTCGAGGAAGCGCTCAAGGGCGATGACAAGGATGCCATCCAGGCCAAGCTGGACGCGCTGACCGAAGCCTCCGGCAACCTGGCGCAAAAGATGTACGCCGAGCAGGGCGAAGGTGCCGAGGCCGAAGGCCAGCCGGCAGACGATGCCCAGACCAGCGGCAAGAAGAAAGAGGATGACGTGGTTGACGCCGAGTTCGAAGAAGTCAACGACGATCAGAAAAAGCAATAACCACGACGTCTGACGCCGTGTGATCGGCAGTAGCGCGGGAGCCAACGATGACTCCCGCGTTGCTGTTTGCACGGCGCCGACACGGAGGCGGACTCAGTAATGTCCCAACGTGACTATTACGAAGTATTGGGCGTCGATAAAGGCGCCGACGGCAAGGACATCAAGAAAGCCTATCGTCGGCTGGCGCAGAAATACCATCCGGATCGCAATCCGGAAGATCAGCAGGCAGCGGAGAAATTTCGCGAGGTCTCCGATGCCTACGAAGTGCTCTCCGACGACCAGAAACGCGCGGCCTATGACCAGTTCGGTCATGCTGGCGTCGACGGTCAGGGGGGTGGATTCGGCGGCGGCGGTTTCGGTGGTGCCGGCGCTGGTGGCTTCAGCGATATTTTCGGCGACGTGTTCGGCGATATCTTCGGTGGTGGCGGCGGTCGGCGTAATCCGAACGCGCCCCAGCGCGGCAGCGATCTGCGCTACAACCTCGAACTCGATCTCGAGAACGCGGTATTCGGTACCACGGTCGATATCCGCGTGCCGCGTCATGTCGAGTGCGAGCACTGCGATGCCACCGGCGCCGAGCCGGGCTCCAGCAAGGAGACCTGCCCGACCTGTCATGGCCAGGGGCAAGTACGGATGCAGCAGGGCTTCTTTGCCGTGCAGCAGACTTGTCCGACCTGTCACGGCAGCGGCCAGAGCATCAAGGTGCCGTGCCGCAAGTGTCATGGAGAAGGCCGCGTTCGCGAGACGCGTACGCTGTCGGTGAAGATTCCGGCGGGTGTCGATACCGGTGACCGCATTCGGCTCAACGCCGAGGGCGAATCCGGGCTCAACGGCGGCCCGGCGGGCGATCTCTACGTACAGGTCGAGATCAAGCCGCACCCGATCTTCGAGCGCGACGGCCGGCATCTGCACTGTGAAGTGCCGATCAACTTCGTCGATGCGGCACTGGGTGGCGAGCTGGAAGTGCCGACGCTGGAAGGTCGGGTCAAGCTCAAAATCCCGGCGGAGACCCAGACCGGCAAGCTGTTCCGGCTTCGCGGCAAGGGTGTCAAGCCCGTGCGCGGCGGTCCGGCCGGCGATCTGCTGTGCAAGGTGATGACCGAAACGCCGGTCAACCTTAGCGATGAGCAGAAAGATCTGCTGCGCAAGTTCCAGGACAGCCTGGGCAGTGCTAGCCGCCATTCGCCCAAGAAAGAGGGTTGGTTCGACGGTGTGAAGCGCTTCTTCGAGGATATGAAGCCATAAGGCTGCAGCACCTATCGCCGAACCTGAAAGGCCTCATCCGAAAGATCGGATGAGGCCTTTTCTTTTGACTGATGAATCGGACTATCCTGCGTCGGAAGTTTCCTCCCAGTCCCTGACCGTCGACGACATCGTCTTCAGACGAGCGACCGCGAGACGCGATACCGGATTCAGCTCGCTGCCATCCTTATCCGCATAGTCGATGATCTGGCGCTTCATGCTGCGCGCCCAGAACTTCTTGAGATGCGTAGCGACCTGCTCGGCTGCCTGCGCGTCATCACCGTGATGGCGGTTGTTGGCGCTGATTTGATTGATCATCTTGATCAGCGGCGCTGCTGGTCCACCCATATTCGAATCACTCATCCCCAACCTCCTCTAACGCTGAAATCGCGACCGATTGCGCTCACTTGAGCGGCGCCGTTACCGCTTCTGCGGATTCCAGATAGTGCTGCTGACGCGCGTCGAAGCGCTGGAAATGCTGCTGCCAGGCCGACGGCTGGGAGACTTTCTCCACCTGTACCGCCGTCACCTTGTACTCGGGACAGTTGGTGGCCCAGTCGGAGTTATCGGTAGTGATGACGTTGGCGCCGCTACCCGGATGGTGGAATGTGGTATACACCACGCCCGGTGCCATTCGCTCGCTGACGCGACAGCGCAGCACCGTGCGTCCGACACGGCTGCTGATGCCCAGCCAGTCGCCGTCGCGCAGGCCGCGGAGCTCGGCATCCGAGGGGTGAATCTCCAGCACGTCCTCGGCGTGCCAGGCACTATTGGCGGTGCGACGTGTCTGGGCGCCGACGTTGTACTGGCTGAGAATGCGTCCGGTAGTCAGCAGCAGCGGATAGCGGCGGCTGGCGCGCTCTTCGGTGGCCACGTAGTCGGTAATGGCGAAGTTGCCCTTGCCGATGGGGAAGTCGAGCGCATGCATGGTTGGCGTGCCGTCGGGAAAGGCGTCGTTGCACGGCCACTGGATGCTGCCTCGCGCTTCGAGCCTGGCGTAGCTGACGCCGGTGAAGGTGGGCGTCAACTGGGCGATCTCATCCATGATTTCGGACGGGTGGTTGTAGTGCATTGCATAGCCCATCGCGTTGGCCAGGTCCTGGGTGACCTCCCAGTCCTCCTTGCCGGCAACCGGTGGCATCACCTTGCGCACGCGATTGATGCGCCGCTCGGCGTTGGTGAAGGTACCATTCTTCTCCAGGAACGTGGAGCCGGGTAGCAGCACATGAGCGTACTTGGCGGTCTCGTTGAGGAAGATGTCCTGCACGATCAGGCAGTCCAGCGCGGTCAGGGCTGCTTCGACATGCTGGGTGTTGGGATCGGACTGGGCGATATCCTCGCCCTGGACGTAGAGCCCCTTGAAGGTACCGGCGATGGCCGCGTCGAACATGTTGGGAATGCGCAGCCCCGGCTCGTCGTCGATCGTGGTGTGCCAGACGGCCTCGAACTTCTCTCGCACGGCGGGATCGGCGACGTGCTGGTAGCCCGGCAGCTCGTGGGGGAACGAGCCCATGTCACAGGAGCCCTGGACGTTGTTCTGTCCGCGCAGCGGATTGACCCCCACGCCTTCGCGGCCGATGTTGCCGGTGGCCATGGCGAGATTGGCGATACCCATCACCATGGTCGAGCCTTGACTGTGCTCGGTGACGCCCAGGCCGTAGTAGATCGCCCCGTTGGGGGCGCTGGCGTAGGCGCGAGCTGCCTCGCGCACCTGCGCGGCGGGCACACCGGTCTCCGTCTCGAGCGCTTCCGGAGCGTTACGTGCTTCGCTGATGAATTCGCGCCAGCGCTGGTAGGCGTCGGTATCGCAGCGGCGTGCGATGAAGTCGGCATCTTCCAGCCCTTCGCTCACGACCACATGTGCCAGCGCGTTCACCAGTGCCACGTTGGTGCCGGGCTTGAGCGGCAGATGCAGGCTCCTGCCGCCGTGGGGAGTCTTGAGCAGGTCGATCCGACGCGGGTCGGCGACGATCAGCGTGGCACCCTGGCGTAGGCGGCGCTTCATTTGGGAGGCGAACACCGGATGGGCATCGGTGGGGTTGGCGCCGATGACCAGAATGGTGTCAGCCTTCATCACCGAGTCGAAGGTCTGAGTGCCGGCGGACTCCCCCAGCGTCGTCTTGAGACCGTAGCCGGTGGGCGAATGGCAAACCCGGGCGCAGGTATCCGTATTGTTGTTGCCGAACGCGGCCCGGATCAGCTTCTGGACCAGATAGGTCTCTTCGTTGGTGCAGCGCGATGAGGTAATACCACCGATACTCTCGCGGCCGTACGTCGACTGGGTCTCCTTGAGGCGCCGGGCAGCGAAGGCGATCGCTTCCTCCCAGGCGACGGGGCGCCAGGGCTGATCGATGCTATCGCGGATCATCGGCTCGCGGATGCGATCCTTGTGAGTGGCGTAACCGAAGGCGAAGCGCCCCTTGACGCAGGAGTGGCCGTGATTCGCGTCGCCGCCCTTGTAGGGCACCATACGTACCAGCTTGTCGCCCTTCATCTGTGCCTCGAACGAGCAGCCCACCCCGCAGTAGGCGCAGGTGGTCACCACGCTGTGCTCGGGCACGCCGTGGTCGATGACGCTCTTCTCCATCAGCGTCGAAGTCGGGCAGGCCTGCACGCAGGCGCCGCAGGAGACGCACTCCGAATCCATGAACGGCTCGTTCTGGCTGGCGGCGACCTTGGAGTCGAAGCCGCGCCCTTCGATGGTCAGGGCGAAGGTGCCCTGGACCTCGTCGCAGGCACGCACGCAGCGTGAGCAGACGATGCACTTGCTGGGGTCGAAGCTGAAATAGGGGTTGGAATCATCGATCTCGGCATCCAGGTGGTTGGCGCCGTCGAAGCCGTAGCGCACTTCGCGCAGGCCCACGGCGCCGGCCATGTCCTGCAGTTCGCAGTCGCCGTTGGCGGGGCAGGTCAGGCAGTCCAGCGGATGGTCGGAGATGTAGAGCTCCATGACGTTGCGCCGCAGCTTGGCCAGCTTGCCGTTCTGGGTCGTCACCGCCATGCCTTCGGTAACCGGCGTGGTACACGAGGCCGGATAGCCGCGCCTGCCTTCGATCTCTACCGCGCAAAGACGACACGAACCGAAGGCCTCGAGATTGTCGGACGCGCACAGCTTGGGAATGGTGATGCCGGCGAGCGCTGCGGCACGCAGTACCGAGGTACCTTCAGGCACGTTGATGTCGATACCGTCGATGTTCAGGGTGACGCGGGTTTCCGATAGCCGCGGCGGCGTTCCCAGGTCGCGGTCGAACTGTCTGATATCGAACCGCCCGGTATCGAACGCCGTCGGCTCCGACTGTCTTGGATCGAAATGTTGCAGCATGACTACCTCCCGCCTTCGGCTTGTCTCGGTATCAGGTCATCGGGGAAGTGCTTCATCACGCTCTGCACCGGGAACGGTGTCATCCCGCCCATGGCGCAGAGCGAGCCGTCGACCATGGTCTCGCAGAGATCGGCAAGCAGGACGAGATTCTCCTCGGCCCGCTCGCCGGAACGGATGCGGTCGATCACCTCCACGCCACGTACGGCACCGATCCGGCAAGGCGTGCATTTGCCGCAGGATTCAATGCTGCAGAACTCCATGGCAAAGCGCGCCTGATCGCCCATGTCGACGCTGTCGTCGAACATCACCACGCCACCATGGCCGACGACGCCCCCGAAAGCGGCGAAGCCTTCGTAGTCGATGGGGCTGTCCCACTGGCTCTCGGGCAGATAGGCGCCCAGCGGTCCGCCGACCTGTACCGCCTTGAGCGGGCGGCCGCTCTGCGTGCCGCCACCGAAATTCTCCATCAGTTCGCGCAGGGTGACGCCGAACGCCAGTTCCACCAAGCCACCGCGCTCGACGTTACCGGCCAGCTGCAGCGCCAGCGTCCCGCGGGACTTGCCCATGCCGTAGTCCGCGTAGGCCTGGCCGCCGTGGTCGAGAATGTACGGAACGGCGGCCAGCGACAGCACGTTATTGACCACGGTTGGGCGACCGAAAAGTCCCTCGATCGCCGGCAAGGGTGGCTTGGCGCGTACCAGCCCGCGCTTGCCTTCGAGGCTCTCCAGCAACGAGGTCTCCTCGCCGCAGATATAGGCACCGGCCCCCAGGCGCACCTCAAGATCGAACGCCTTGCCGCTGCCGAGTAGGTTCTCCCCCAGATAGCCCGCCGTGCGCGCCCGAGCGATCGCCTCGTCGAGGATGGCGTGAGCTATCGGGTACTCCGAACGCAAATAGATGTAGCCTTGAGTCGCGCCCACGGCGAGCCCGGCGATGACCATACCTTCGATCAGCAGGTACGGATCACACTCCATCACCAGGCGATCGGCGAAGGTGCCGGAGTCGCCCTCGTCGGCGTTGCAGACGATGAATTTCTGGCCCGGTGGTTGATCATGCACCGTTTGCCACTTGATCGCGGTGGGGAAGGCGGCGCCACCCCGGCCGCGTAGCCCCGAGGCTTTTACGTTATCGATGATGGCCTGCGCGTCGCCCGCGAGCGCGTTCTGCAGGCCCTCGAAGCCGCGCAACGCGGTGTAGTCCTCGAGCGAGACGGGATCGGTGATGCCGATCCGCGAAAACGTCAGACGCTGCTGGTTCCTGAGGTAGGGAAGCTCTTCGGTCAGGCCTAGCGACAATGGGTGATCCTGCCGACCCTCGAACAGCCCGGCTTCGATCAGCCCGTCGACGTCTTCGGGCTCGACCGGTCCGTAAGCGACTCGTCCTTGCGGCGTCTCGATTTCTACCAGCGGTTCCAGCCAGAACATCCCCCGCGAGCCGTTGCGCACGATGCGTACATCGAGCGAACGCTTCGCCGCCGCGTAATCGAGCCGGCGGGCGACGGCATTTGCACCCAACGACAGCGCGGTGGTATCGCAAGGTACGTAGACGGCAATCGTCATCACTTCACCTCCACCACGGTCGCGGTCAATTGTTCCGCCAACCGGTCGAACTTGGCGGCGGTCATGCGTCCGTGAATGTCATCGTTAACGCGAATCGTCGGTCCGCAGGCGCAGTTGCCCAGGCAGTAAACCGGCTCCAGCGTGATCTCTCCATCGCTCGTGGTGTGGTGATAGTCCACGCCGAGTACCGCTTTGACGTGGTTTTCCAGTTGCCGGCTACCCCGTGCCTGACACGCCTCCGCCCGACAGACTTGTACGACACTGTGCCCGGGCGGCTGGGTGCGAAAGTGGTGATAGAAACTGATGATGCCGTGGACGTCGGCGCGGGTATGGCGCAGCGCCTCGGCGATGATTGGCACCGCCGCCTCGGGGATATGGCCGAAGCGGTCCTGGATGGCATGAAGCGTCGGCAGCATGGCGCCAGGCATCGAGCGATGCTCGTCGACCACTGTCTGAATCTGCGCCGGCGTCCAGGCGTCGGCAGTCTGCGGGCTGGCGTGTGGCATGGCCTGATTGTCTCATCGAGTAGTTGGATTTTGGCTGGCGATATCCGCGTGGTTCGCCAGTCTCAGCCAATCGTCTTATAGGAATCGTTGTTCTTAACTGCTTTAAGTCAGGGTCCCGTTATTCGCCAAACTAGCACTCCCGCAAGGCACGCAAAATATGAACGACAATGCTTAGAAAAAAGTTGAATATCACGCCAGCCTGGCTATTTCGCAGTGACGACGGCGAGCTGCTCGACCCAGTCCTTTTCCGGCTGCTCGCCAATCTGCGGGAGACCGGCAAGCTGACTCGCGCCGCAGAAGCTGCCGGCATCTCCTACCGGCACGCCTGGAATCTGCTCAATCGTGGGGAGGCATTCTTCGGCATGCCGTTGGCGGACATGCGCAAGGGTCATGGCACCCGGCTGTCCCCGCTAGGTGAAAAATTGCTGTGGTCGGAGCAGCGAGTGAAAGCACGTCTAGGACCACAGATCGACAGCATGGCCTCCGAACTCAACCATCAACTGCAGCAATTGCTGGAGGGGGCTCACCCGGTATTGCGGCTGCATGCCAGTCACGGTTACGCCGTCTCGCTGTTGCCGGAATTCTCCGGTGAGCTCGATCTGCGCTACTGCAATCCGCTGGAGGCGCTGAACGCCTTGGGCCGCAGCGAGTGCGACCTGGCCAGTTTTCACGTGCCATCCTGTCCACGTCGCGCCGAACGAGTCATGCAGTTCTACCGGCCGCAGCTGGAGAAACAAAAACTCAAGGTCATTCGCTTCGTCACTCGCCGCCAGGGGTTGATCCTGCGTGCCGAGGATCGCGACAGGATCCGGTGCTTGGCGGATCTCACGCGTGCCGACATTCGTTTCATCAATCGTGACGAACACTCGGGAACGCGGGTACTCTTCAATCTGTTGCTGGCGGAACACGGGATCGGCGAATACCAGATTCCCGGCGCCGCGCAGGAAGAGTTTACTCATACCGCAGTGGCCGCTTACGTGGCGGCCGGCATGGCCGATGTCGGTTTTGGTCTGGAAGCGGCGGCGGCACAGTTCGGCCTCGAATTTCTGTCGTTGTCCAACGAGCACTATCTGCTGATATGCCACGAAGATCGCCTCGCGCAGGACAACGTGCAGCAACTGCTCACCTTCATGGGGTCTCAGCCCTTTCTGGCCGGAGTGGAGGCGCTGAGCGGCTACGCGTCGGATCGCTGTGGTGAGGTGGGCACGTTCGAGACGTTGTTGGCAGAGGACAGAAACGCAACGGCCGAACGCTGGGGAAGCGTCCGGCCGTAGGAACTGTGGCCTAGAGTAGGAACTGATGGTCTAGAACAGCGCCGCTGCCTTGGCCAGGGCAATGTAGAGCCCGATCAGGAATGGGATGCCCACACCAAGCCAGGCGAGAACGCCGCCAGCACCGAAGCGGCCGCGTGCCGCGGTCTCGGCGTTGGCGGCGATGCCGTCGTCCTTCTGCAGTGCACGCTCGCGGGCCAGCTCCTCATCGCTCATCTGCTGCTCCGGCTTGACCGGTTTGATCAGCAGGTTGCAGATCAGGCCGAGGAACAGCAGTCCCGCCATAATATAGAGCGTGCGGTCATAGACGAGGCTAGGTTCCACGCCGGCATCGAGCTGCGTCTGGCGAATGGCCGCGATGATCAACGGGCCGACCAGGCCGGCCGCCGTCCAGGCCGTGAGCAATCGGCCATGAATCGCGCCGACCATCTGGGTGCCGAAGATGTCGGCCAGATAAGCCGGCACCGTGGAGAAACCGCCGCCGTACATGCTGAGAATGATGCAGATCGAGATCACGAACAGTCCAGCCATGCCCAGATGTCCCCACATCGGCAACAGGCAGTACATGACGATGCCGATCACGAAGAAGCAGAAATAGGTGTTCTTGCGACCGATCTTGTCAGACAGCGATGCCCAGAACAGGCGCCCGACGCTGTTGAACAGGCTGATCAGGCCGACGAGGCCAGCCGCGGCGGCAACCACGGCCGCTTGCTGCGCCTCGCTAAGCGCCGCGGAACGATCCGCGAGACCGACCAGGGCGCCGCCGAAAACGTCCTGCAGCATGGGACTGGCCATGGAGATCACAGCGATGCCTGCGGTTACGTTCAGGAACAGTACGCTCCAGATCAGCCAGAACTGCTTGGTCTTCCACGCTGTCTTCAGGTGAACATGACCCTGCGTGATCATGGCGTTGGATTTGGTGTTCTTCGGCGCTGTCCAGCCGGCCGGCTTCCAGCCGTTGGGGGGGACGCGAAAGCCGATAGCACCGCAGGCCATGACGATGGCATAGACGACGCCCATGGTGATCAGCGTCATGGCGACCCCGGTGCCGCCATCAGCTGAGTAGTGGTTCATCAGCAGTACCGCCAACGGTGCGCCGACCATGGCGCCGCCGCCGTAACCCATGATGGCAAAGCCGGTGGCCATGCCGCGGCGGTCCGGGAACCACTTGATCAGTGTAGAAACCGGCGTGATGTAGCCGAGTCCCTGGCCGATACCGCCGAGTACGCCGCAGCCCAGGTAGACCAGCCACAGCTGATGGTTCATCACCCCCAGGCCACCAACGATCAGGCCGCCGCCCCAGCACAACGCTGCGATGCAGCCGGCTTTTCTCGGCCCCGCATGCTCGAGCCAGGCGCCCCAGATGGCCGCCGAAACGCCAAGCATGGCAATGAAGATGCCGAAGACATAGGTGACCTGAGGAACGCTCCAGTTACAGCTCGTCGTGGTCAGCGCCTGGAATAGGCCAAGGTTCGTGCAGCTGGCGGGTGCATTGACGATCTCCTGGCTCATGGGAAGCCAGAACACCGAAAAGCCGTACGCCATGCCGATACAGAGATGGATCGCCAGCGCTGCTGTCGGTACCAGCCAACGGTTGAAGTTAGGTCCCGCTATCGTTCTCTCGCGGGAAAAAAATCCCGCTGGGTTGTCGCCGCCGGTTTCCAGCGCAGCTTGATTGATCCCACTCATCCTGAACCCTCTTCTTGATTATCGTGTCGTAGGCGTTGCCGGTGATGCCGAGAGGACACCGCGTGCTCTACATCGGCCGGAACGCCCCTTGGCTTGAGAGCTGAGCCTATGAACACGAATTCTTATTGTTGGGTGTCGTCGTGCCCACAAGATAGTCGCAGGATCGAATCAGAGAGGAGAAATGACAACTAGCGGAAATAATTATGCTTCGCCATGCATACGTGCGACCTCGGCTATCGTCCTTGCGACATCCGTCGCTCGGTTCGAGGATTATCGGTTTCGATTGTCGAGGTCGGTCACGGCGAAACAGGTCAGAAGGGTGCGTTGCATCAGGCTGAAATTATCGTCGCTGACCATCAGATAGCGGTGATCACCGATTCGAGTCAGGCCTTCGAAATTGTCCAGCGACCAGCCATCGCCATTGGAGAGTCTGGCCAATTCCGTAACGCTGACCCTACCATTGCTATCGAGATGCGCTCGCCGCAACCGGATCACGATCGACGCGGGTGGCGTGTAGGCGCGCTCCAGTGTCAGCAGGTCGCCGTTCAGGTCTTCCATCGCTGTCAGTGCGCTGTTGGCGTTATCCGCCAAAGGATAGCGCCACTCGTGCTGACCATCGAGCGTGAAGAGTCGGGTGAGCTTATCCGGCCAGCCGTCGGGCGGCGTTTCTATACCTCCAATCAGGCCGTGGCTGGGGAGTGTCGTGATCGCTTCCAGGCCGCCATTGGATTTGATATCCGACAGCGCCGCCGGACGGTGTGCCGGTTCGCTGGCAATGCCCGAGGGTAGGAAACGCTGCCAGCGAGCGTTGCTTTTTTCACCACCCATCGCATGACTTTCCGCCTTACCCGCCGCAGTGCCCTCGAAGCCGATCACCAGTTGGGTATTGCCGCGGACGTCATCGCTGGCGTGCTCCAACGTCAGCGCTTCGGCGTCGCTGCTGGTGCTTTCCAGGATGGCGCCATTCTCGCCACGCAGCGGATAAGTATCCAGCGGCTCGTAGTCGCGAAGCTCACCGCTGCCGCTGAAGATCAAGCGTGCGCGATGCAGCCAGCCGCGATCGGAGATCAGGAACAGCATCGACTCGTCGTCGTCCCAGCCCAGATCGGAAAGTCCGCCTACCGGCGTGCCATCCTGCCACTCCGACGGCAGCGCCAGCGACCCGCACCAGTCGATATTTGGCGTGCTCGCCAGCAGATCGACCGGTGCGATCGCGGTGCGGTGGGGTGTGGCACTGCAGCCCACGAGCCACAAGGCGGTGACCGATAGCCCGATGAAACGCAGGCGATAGAACATGAGGCGATAGCGCACGAGAGGGTGGCTCCAGGATTCCGATGACGTCACACAGTGTAGCTTGGGCCGGCAAGGCGTGGCGCTGTCCGGAAGGGCGCCGCCTGATAGACTACGACAATGGAAAGTCACCGGCGTGGCAAGGCCGCGTCAACCGAAGGCAACGGGAGGAAGCATGACGCGAATTGCGATCATGGGGGCGGCGGGGCGAATGGGGCGTATCTTGCTGGAGGCCACGCACAACAGCGAGGCCGCGCAGCTGGGTGCGGCGATCGTACGTGCGGATAGTTCGCTGCTGGGATGTGATGCCGGTGAAATGGCCGGGTTAGGCAAGCTCGGTGTCACGTTATTGGGCTCGCTGGATGACGCGAGAGACGATTTCGACGTGTTGATCGACTTTTCCACGCCGACACTGACGCTCGAGAACCTCGCCTGGTGCGCCGACAACGCCAAGGCGATCGTGATCGGTACGACGGGGCTCGACGAGGCGCAGTTGAAGACGCTCGACAGCTATGCCGAGCATCTCCCCATGGTGTTCGCGGCCAACATGAGTACGGGGATCAACCTGACGGTCAATTTGCTCAAGACGGCGGCCAAAGCCCTGGGCGATGCCGGCTACGATATCGAGGTGATCGAGGCGCATCATCGGCACAAAGTCGATGCGCCTTCCGGCACGGCGCTGATGCTGGGCGAAGCAATGGCCGAGTCGCTGGGTCGCGACTTGAAGACCCATGGTGTGTTCGAGCGCGTCGGCCAGGTAGGTCCGCGCGATCCCAAGGAGATCGGCTTCGCCACGGTGCGTGGCGGCGATATCGTCGGCGAGCACACGGTGCTGTTCGCCGCCGAGGGCGAACGCATCGAGATTACCCACAAGGCCTCGAGTCGGCTGACCTTCGGCAATGGCGCGGTACGCGCAGCGGTATGGGTAGCCGGTCGCGAAGCCGGTCGCCATGACATGCAGGATGTGCTGGGACTGAAAGACTAATGCGCCGTCGTGCTTGAATTACGATCGGTACTGGAGACGCGCGCCGCTTTCCGGTATCATTTCGTCAATTTGGCCGGGCCAGCGCCGCAGGCACACTCGCAGGCACTATGGGGATTCGCTCGCCGCGGGCGCTAAGATTCGCCGCAAAGCAGCAGTCATGACAATAAGCGGGATGAAACCGGTTTTTCCGGATTTCGTCCCGCTTTTTTGCGACCTTGCCGCGGCTCTTCCCGGTCAGTGCACGAAGTAGGGGCGTGACTCTATACCTCGACGTAATGTGTTGATGACCCGTTAAGGAGGATGTTGCCTTGAACAGACCCGCGATACTGGCTCTCGAAGACGGTAGTGTATTTCACGGTACTGCGATCGGAGCCGATGGGGAAACCAGCGGGGAGGTGGTGTTCAATACCGCCATGACCGGTTATCAGGAAATTCTCACCGACCCCTCCTACACCCGCCAGATCGTCACTCTGACCTACCCGCACATCGGCAATACCGGCATCAATCTCGAAGACGTCGAATCGACGCGCATCAGCGCGGCCGGGCTGGTAATTCGCGACTTGCCGCTGATCGCCAGCAACTTTCGCAGCACGACATCGCTCTCCGAGTATCTGACCGAGCAGAATGTCATTGGCATTGCCGACATCGATACCCGCCGGCTGACGCGCATTCTGCGCAGCAAAGGCTCGCTGGACGGCGCCATTCTGGCCGGTGATGAGGCGCTGGGCGATGACGCCGTCCAGCGGGCGCTGGCAGCCGCGCAGGCCTTTCCGGGTCTCAAAGGCATGGATCTGGCCAAGGAGGTCTCCTGCGACGCCATCTATGAATGGACCGAAGGCGAATGGACGCTGGGTCAGGGCTACGCCGATACCGCTCAGGGCAAGCGCCCCTATCACGTGGTCGCCTACGACTACGGGGTCAAGCACAACATCCTGCGCATGCTCGCTTCTCGCGGCTGTCGCCTGACCGTGGTGCCGGCCCAGACCCCGGCCAGCGAGGTGCTGGCGATGAATCCGGATGGCGTCTTCCTCGCCAACGGGCCGGGCGACCCCGAACCGTGTGATTACGCCATCACCGCGACGCGCGAGATTCTCGACAGTAATACGCCGGTCTTCGGTATCTGTCTGGGGCATCAGCTCCTGGCCTTGGCTGTCGGCGCCAGGACCGTGAAGATGAATCACGGCCATCACGGTGCCAACCATCCGGTTCAGGATCTGGATTCCGGCCATGTAATGATCACCAGCCAGAACCATGGCTTCGCCGCCGACGAAACCACGCTGCCGGCCAACGTGCGCGCCACGCACCGCTCGCTGTTCGACGGTACCTTACAGGGTATCGAGCTGACCGACCGTCCGGCGTTCAGCTTCCAGGGTCATCCCGAGGCAAGCCCCGGCCCGCGCGATGTCTCGCCGCTGTTCGATCGCTTCGTGACGATGATGCAGCGCCGCCAGCAGCAGGTAGCCTGAGCCGTCAGCGGCCAGTGATCTGAGCCGTCAGCAGCACCGGCCTCGGCCGTTTGAATTCAGTCTTTCTGGGTCGACGCGAGTCGTCGGCACCACCATTTTCGACGAGTGTTAGCGCATGCCAAAACGTACGGATCTCGACAGCATTCTGATCATCGGCGCCGGCCCCATCGTTATCGGGCAGGCGTGCGAATTCGACTACTCCGGGGCCCAGGCCTGCAAGGCACTGCGTGAAGAGGGCTATCGCGTCATCCTGGTCAACTCCAACCCGGCTACCATCATGACCGACCCGGTGATGGCGGATGCCACCTACATCGAGCCGATTACCTGGCAGACGGTGGAGAAGATCATTGAGCGCGAGCGGCCGTCGGCGATTCTGCCGACCATGGGTGGCCAGACTGCGCTCAACTGCGCACTGGAACTCGACGAGCACGGTGTGCTCGAGAAGTATGGCGTGGAGATGATCGGTGCCAATGCCGACGCCATCAATAAGGCGGAAGATCGCGACCTGTTCGACAAGGCGATGAAGAACATCGGCCTCGAATGTCCCAAGGCCGAAGTCGCCCACAGCATGGACGAAGCCTGGAGAATCCAGGCAACGCTCGGCTTTCCGGCGATCATTCGTCCTTCCTATACCATGGGCGGCTCCGGCGGCGGCGTGGCCTACAACAAGGAAGAATTCGAGGAGATCTGTACTCGCGGCTTCGAGCTCTCCAACAACCATGAGCTGCTGATCGACGAATCGCTGCTGGGCTGGAAGGAGTACGAGATGGAGGTCGTTCGTGACAGGAACGACAACTGCATCATCGTGTGTGCGATCGAGAACTTCGATCCGATGGGCGTGCATACCGGCGACTCCATCACCGTCGCACCAGCGCAGACGCTGACCGACAAGGAGTACCAGATCATGCGCAACGCATCGCTTGCGGTGCTGCGCGAGATCGGCGTCGAGACCGGCGGCTCCAACGTGCAGTTCGGCGTCGATCCGGACACCGGGCGCATGGTCGTGATCGAAATGAATCCGCGTGTGTCGCGCTCATCGGCGCTGGCCTCCAAGGCGACGGGTTTCCCGATCGCCAAGATCGCCGCCAAGCTGGCGGTAGGCTACACCCTGGACGAACTGCAGAATGACATTACCGGCGGCGCCACGCCGGCCTCTTTCGAGCCGTCGATCGACTACGTCGTCACCAAGATTCCGCGCTTCACCTTCGAGAAGTTCCCCCAGGCCAATGACCGCCTGACCACGCAGATGAAGTCGGTCGGCGAGGTGATGGCGATCGGTCGGACGTTCCAGGAATCGATGCACAAGGCGTTGCGGGGTCTCGAGATCGGTGTCGACGGTCTCGATCCGAAGGTCACGGATTTCAACGCCGAGAACATGGCGTTGATCAAGGGCGAGCTGCAAGCCGCCGGCGCCGACCGCATCTTCTACATCGCCGATGCCATGCGCAGCGGCATGAGCATCGACGAGATCTTCGCGCTGACCAATATCGACCGTTGGTTCCTGGTTCAGCTCGAGGACTTGGTTCTGACCGAGGTAGAAGTCGCCAAGCGCTCACTGCATGACTTCAGTGCCGACGAGCTCTACCGACTCAAGCGCAAGGGATTTTCCGACGCGCGCCTGGCATCGCTACTCGGTGTCTCCGAGAGCGAGTTCCGGCAGCGTCGTCAGCAGATCGATATTCGTCCGGTCTACAAGCGGGTCGATACCTGTGCGGCCGAATTCGCCTCGGATACCGCCTACATGTACTCAACCTACGAGGAGGAGTGCGAGGCAGAGGTCACGGATCGTCAGAAGATCATGGTATTGGGCGGTGGGCCCAACCGTATCGGTCAGGGCATCGAGTTCGACTACTGCTGCGTCCATGCTGCGCTCGCCATGCGCGAAGACGGCTACGAGACCATCATGGTCAACTGTAATCCGGAAACCGTTTCGACCGACTACGACACCAGCGATCGGCTCTACTTCGAGCCGGTCACGCTGGAAGACGTGCTCGAAATCGCCGACAAGGAGAAGCCGGTCGGGGTGATCGTGCAGTTCGGCGGGCAGACGCCGCTGAAGCTGGCGCGGGCGCTGGAAGCGGCCGGCGTGCCGATCATCGGCACCACACCGGATGCCATCGACCGTGCCGAAGATCGCGAACGCTTCCAGCAGATGATCGAGAAGCTGGGTCTTAAGCAGCCGCCCAACGCCACCGCGCGCAGCTTCGAAGACGCTTTCGCCAAGGCCGAGAAGATCGGCTATCCGCTGGTCGTGAGACCAAGCTACGTGCTTGGCGGCCGCGCCATGGAGATCGTCTACAGCGCCGAAGAACTCGAGCGCTACATGACCCATGCGGTCAAGGTGTCCAACGACTCACCGGTGCTGCTGGATCACTTCCTCAATGCGGCCATCGAGATCGATATCGATGCGGTCAGCGACGGCGAGCAGGTCGTGATCGGCGGCATCATGCAGCACATCGAGCAGGCCGGCGTGCACTCCGGTGACTCCGCCTGTTCGCTGCCGCCCTACTCCTTGCCGGCCGAGGTGCAGGACGAGATGCGCGAGCAGGTCAAGCGCATGGCGGTGGAGCTGGGCGTCAAGGGGCTGATGAACGTGCAGTTGGCCTGGCAGGATGGCGAGATTTACATTATCGAGGTCAACCCGCGTGCTTCGCGCACCGTGCCGTTCGTTTCCAAGTGCATCGGCACCTCGCTGGCGCAGGTCGCGGCGCGCTGCATGGCCGGTCAGTCCTTGGTCGATCAGAACTTCACGCGCGAGCTGATCCCGAATTTCTATGCGGTCAAGGAAGCGGTGTTTCCGTTCAACAAGTTTCCGGGTGTCGATCCGATCCTGTCGCCGGAGATGAAGTCGACGGGCGAGGTGATGGGCAGTGGTGCGACCTTCGCCGAGGCGTTCTACAAGGCGCAGTTGGGTGCCGGTGAAGCGATTCCCCGGCTGACCGGTGAGCGCCAGGCGTTTCTCTCGGTGCGCGAGCCGGATAAGCAAGGTGTTATCGAGGTAGCCCAATCTCTGCTAGCCTTGGGTTTCAGTTTAGTGGCAACGCGAGGCACGGCCAGGGCTCTGGAAGAGGCTGGTTTGTCCGTTGCCGTCGTCAACAAGGTTTTTGAAGGCCGTCCGCATATCGTCGATCTGCTCAAGAACGACGAGATCGCCTATATCGTGAATACCACGGAAGGCCGCCAGGCGATCAACGATTCCTCGGTCATCCGGCGCACTGCGCTGGCACGCAAGGTGCCCTATGCCACGACGCTGGCGGGTGCTCGTGCCGTGTGCATGGCGTTGGAGTACGGTAACGAGATCACGGTGCGGCGGCTGCAGGAACAGCACGCAGGAGTAGTCAATGAATAAGGTCCCGATGACCGTCCACGGCGAGCAGGCCTTACGCCAGGAGTTGGAACAGCTGAAAGGCGTGGAGCGTCCGCGAGTGATCAATGACATCGCGGTAGCGCGCGAGCATGGCGACCTCAAGGAGAACGCCGAATATCATGCTGCCCGCGAGCAGCAGGGCTTCATCGAGGGGCGTATCCAGGAGATCGAGGGCAAGCTGTCATTGGCTCAGGTCATCGATGTGGCCAAGATACCGAACACCGGCAAGGTGATCTTCGGTGTCACCGTCGAGCTGCTCAATCTGGAGACCGATGAAGAAGTGCGCTATCGGATCGTTGGCGAGGACGAGGCCGGGATCAAGGATGGCAAGATATCGGTGACTTCGCCCATCGCACGTGCGCTGATCGGCAAGCAGGCGGGCGACGTGGTCAACGTTCGCACGCCGGGTGGCGATGTGGAGTACGAAATCTCCGGCGTCGAGCATATTTGACCGCTCTCGCGCAGCTGCGCGTCGGTCAAACGGCGTTGAAAACGGCCTCGGCATGCTCATTTACACCCCGTAAACTCCGCTGCCTCGGCCGCTTTCGCCTTGTTTGTTCCTAGCTCGCAAGCGCTTGCAAAATAGGCAGCCGCAAGCGAGAGAAGCCGCGACACTGTCGCGGCTTCTCTCGTTCTGGAGCATTCTGTTTTCGCGGCTCGCGGCTCGCGGCTCGCGGCTCGCGGCTCGCGGCTCGCGGCTCGCGGCTCGGCTTCAGTGCCGCCCGTGATGGTCTTCGGCGCGCTGAACGTTGGAGAGCTTGGGGTTGACCTTGGGGTTGTGGCGGTAGAGTAGCGCGGTCTTGCCCAGCGACTGGACCAGTTCCGCGCCGGACAGCTCGACCAGTTCCTCGACCATGGCTTGGCGCTCCCCGCGCTCGGGGATCGCCAGCTTGACCTTGATTAGCTCGTGGTCGCGTAGTGCGCGTTCGAGTTCCTGCTGGGCGCCTTCGCTCAAACCGTTTTCGCTGACGGTGACGATCGGCTGCAGGTGGTGGCCGATGCTGCGAAAGGCTTTCTTTTGTGCGGATGATAGGCTCATGGTAGTCTGACCGTTGGACTTTGCGATAATTGTCAGCGGTGTTGCAATCGGTCTCACCACCGCACATGTCGAAACGCGACATGGTACGGGTTTCGTCAGCAACAGGAAAGATGCCGCCGGTTCAGATTAAGGTGTTCCTGAGCCGCCGAGAGGTTGTCTTGGAGCCGACAAAGATAGCGCCACTGGTGTCTTTCGCTCTCGTGCTCCGGGCTTTTGAGCCTTGTATCTCCGCTCTACGTTTCTTTGGCTATTCTTTCAGGTGATCATCCGTGGCGCGCTCCTCCAGCTCAGGACCCAAATCCAGCCCTGACAAGGCCGGTTCTTCGACCCGGCAGAGCAAATCCAGCGCTGGCTGGCTGAAAGAGCATTTCGACGATCGCTACGTGCAGCAGTCTTGGAAGGATGGCTATCGTTCGCGTGCAAGCTATAAATTGCTGGAACTGGACGAGCGTGACAAATTATTGCGCTCCGGTATGGCGGTGATCGACCTGGGTGCAGCCCCCGGCGGGTGGAGCCAGGTTGCTGCCGAAAAGGTCGGCAATGAAGGGGCGGTCATCGCTTCCGACATTCTGGAAATGGATGCACTGGCGGGTGTCAGTTTCATTCAGGGCGATTTTACCGAAGAGAGCGTGCTGAGCGAGATTCTGGCCGAACTCGACGGGCGTCCCGTCGATCTGGTGCTGTCCGACATGGCGCCGAACATGAGCGGCATGGCGGCGATCGACCAGCCGCAGGCGATGTATCTGGTCGAGCTGGCGCTCGACCTGGCGAGGCAGACGTTGTCGCCCGGCGGTCATTTTCTGGCCAAGGTGTTTCAGGGCGAAGGATTCGATGACTACCTGCGGGATCTGCGCAGCAGCTTTCGCAAGGTGGTAACGCGCAAGCCGGAGGCTTCACGGGCTCGCTCCCGGGAAGTCTACCTGGTGGCGCAAGGATTTCAGGGCTAGGCTTGCAAGCGTGGTTGAGCGCCCCCATCTGGTGTAGTGTCAGATCACGGCAAGCGCAGGCAGCAAGATTCGTACTACGAGGGTGGTGTCTTGAACGACATGGCGAAGAATCTAATTCTCTGGTTGGTCATCGCAGCTGTACTGCTGACGGTGTTCAACAACTTTAGCGTCGATAGCTCGCCGCAAACCACGAGCTACTCGCAATTCGTGCAGCAGGTCCAGAACGACCAAGTGCGCAGCGTGACCATCGAGGGCTACACCATCAACGGTGAGCGTAACGATGGCACGCAATTCCAGACGATCCGCCCGGCGGCTCAGGATCCCAAGCTGATGGACGATCTGCTGGCGAATGACGTCACTGTCGTCGGTCAGAAGCCCGAAGAACAGAGCCTGTGGACACGCTTGCTGATTGCCAGCTTCCCGATTCTGCTGATTCTCGGTATTTTCGTCTTTTTCATGCGTCAAATGCAGGGTGGCGGCAGTGGCAAAGGCGGTCCGATGAGCTTCGGCAAGTCGAAAGCCAAGCTACTGAGCCAGGATCAAATCAAGTCTACCTTCGCTGATGTTGCCGGCTGTGATGAAGCCAAGGAAGAGGTCGTCGAACTGGTCGACTTCCTCAAGGACCCCTCGAAATTCCAGCGTCTGGGGGGGCAGATTCCGCGTGGCGTACTGATGGTGGGCCCGCCAGGTACGGGTAAAACGCTGTTGGCGAAAGCGATCGCCGGCGAGGCCAAGGTACCGTTCTTCAGCATTTCGGGTTCGGACTTCGTCGAGATGTTCGTCGGCGTGGGTGCATCCCGCGTTCGTGACATGTTCGAGCAGGCCAAGAAGCAGGCGCCGTGCATCATCTTCATCGATGAAATCGACGCCGTCGGTCGCCATCGTGGCTCCGGTATGGGTGGCGGTCATGACGAACGCGAGCAGACGCTGAACCAGCTGCTGGTCGAGATGGACGGCTTCGAAGCCAATGATGGCATCATCGTTATCGCGGCGACCAACCGCCCTGACGTGCTCGACCCTGCGTTGCTGCGCCCCGGTCGCTTCGACCGTCAGGTTACCGTGCCGCTCCCCGATATCCGCGGCCGTGAGCACATTCTCAACGTGCACCTGCGCAAGGTACCGATGGGTGATGACGTTCAGGCCAGCATCATCGCGCGCGGTACGCCGGGTTTCTCGGGTGCCGACCTGGCCAACCTGGTCAACGAAGCGGCACTGTTTGCGGCGCGCCGCAACCGCCGTACCGTCGGCATGGAGGAGCTTGAGCTGGCCAAGGACAAGATCATGATGGGCGCCGAACGTCGCTCCATGGTGATGTCCGAGAAAGACAAGCTCAATACCGCTTATCACGAGTCAGGGCACGCCATCATTGGCTTGGTCATGCCCGAGCACGATCCGGTCTACAAGGTCACTATCATTCCGCGCGGTCGAGCGTTGGGTGTGACCATGTTCCTGCCGGAGGAAGATCGCTACAGCTATTCACGCCAGCAGATCATCAGTCAGCTCTGCTCCCTGTTCGGAGGCCGTATCGCCGAAGAAATGACATTGGGGCCGAATGGCGTGACGACTGGCGCATCCAATGACATCAAGCGTGCCACCGAGCTCGCGCATAGCATGGTCGCCAAGTGGGGTCTGTCCGAAGAGATGGGGCCGTTGATGTACGATGAGGACGAGTCTCATCAGTTCCTCGGTGGTCCGGGTCAAGGTGGCGGCAAGCTGAGTTCCGGTGAGACGTCGACCCGGCTGGACAAGGAGGTGCGTCGCGTCATCGACGAGTGCTACGCCATGGCGCGCAAGGTTCTCGAAGACAATCGCGACAAACTCGACCTGATGGCTGAAGCGTTGATGCAATACGAGACCATCGATGCTGCGCAGCTCAAGGACATCATGGAAGGCCGTAAGCCGCGTCCGCCGAAGGATTGGGGGGATGATGGCCCGACATCGGGATCCGGCCGTCCCGTTGACGACCCGGAGCCGCAGCCAAGTGATGAAGGCGCTTCGGACGATGAGTCCGGTAACCGCCGCCCTTCGGACCCCTTGGGAGGGCCGTCGGGGCTGTAACGTGACCTGGCGGTTTGAATGAAATGGCAGGATTCGCAGCGGGGCGTCAGAAATGACGCCCCGCTGCGTTCGGGTCGGTTGCGCAAACGCCATGGCCTGCCTAGAGTGAACGCTTTTGTGAGCGACAGACCCCAATGACAGATTCGGTACCCGCAGGCGCCCGGTTGCGCTGCGGTCATCATCATCTCGATCTTTCACGGCCTCGCGTCATGGGCATTCTGAACGTGACGCCGGATTCGTTCTCGGATGGGGGCAGACATGATCGCCTGGACGATGCTCGTCGTCACGCCGAACGCCTGCTGCAGGAGGGGGCTGCCATCATCGACGTTGGCGGCGAGTCGACGCGTCCGGGCGCCGAGCCGGTATCGCTGGAAGCCGAGCGTGAGCGGGTGCTGCCGGTCGTCGAAATGCTGGTCTCGGAATTCGACGCACTGGTCTCTGTCGACACCAGTGCGCCCGAGCTGGTTCGGGAGGTCGCCGCGGCCGGAGCCGGGATGATCAACGACGTGCGCTCGCTGCAGCGCCCAGGGGCGTTGGAAGTGGCCGCTGGTATCGAACTGCCCATCTGCCTCATGCACATGCTGGGCGAGCCGCAGACGATGCAGCAGGCGCCTTGCTATGACCAGCCGGTCGAGGTCGCCGTGGCGGACTTTCTGCGCGAGCGCATTGCGATCTGCGAGGCGGCGGGTATCGCGCGCGAACGTCTGCTGCTGGATCCCGGCTTCGGTTTCGCCAAGACGCTCGAGCACAACCTGCAACTGCTCAATCGCATGACTTCGCTGGAGAAGCTGGGGTTGCCATTGCTGGTAGGAATGTCGCGTAAGCGCATGATCGGCCAGGTGCTGGAGCGCGCTGTCGACCAACGCTTGCCCGGCGGACTGGCATTGAGCGTGATGGCGGTCGAGCGTGGCGCTAGAATTGTCAGAGTGCACGATGTTGCGCCCACGGTCGATGCCATCAATATGGCTTGGGCCGTGCTTCAGGAACGACCAGCTTCAGGAACGGAGCGATCATGAGTAGACGTTATTTTGGTACCGATGGTATTCGCGGCGCCGTTGGCGAGTATCCAATTACCGCCGACTTCATGCTCAAGTTGGGCTGGGCGATGGGGCGGGTGTTGGCGCGCAAGCTGAGTGGCCATCAGGGGCGGCAGAAATCTGCCCAGTCAACGCGGCCCAAGGTGATCATTGGCAAAGATACGCGGATTTCGGGATATATGTTCGAATCGGCACTGGAGGCGGGGCTGTCGGCCGCCGGTGCCGACGTTGCATTGCTGGGGCCGATGCCGACGCCAGGAATCGCCTATCTGACACGTACGTTTCGGGCCGATGCCGGGATCGTGATTTCGGCGTCGCACAACCCCTATCAGGATAACGGCATCAAGTTCTTCTCGGCGGAGGGGCTGAAGCTCGCTGACGAGGTCGAAACCGAAATCGAGGACGAACTCGACAAGCCGTTGGAGACCATGGCGCCGAATCAACTCGGCAAGGCGGTCCGCATCAACGACGCCGCCGGGCGCTATATCGAATTCTGCAAGTCCACGGTTCACAATCGTCTCGAGCTTCACGGCCTGCGAATCGTGCTGGACTGCGCCCACGGCGCGACTTACCACATCGCGCCCAATGTCTTTCGCGAGCTGGGTGCCGATGTCAGCGTTATCGGGGGTGAGCCGGACGGTCTCAATATCAATCAGAACGTAGGCTCGACGCATACCGAGCGTTTGAGTGAGGTGGTCCTGGCGCGGCAGGCGGACATAGGTATCGCATTCGATGGCGATGGCGATCGTGTGCTGATGGTCGACCGGCACGGCAGGTTGGTGGATGGCGACGAGATTCTCTATATCATCGCTAGAGATCTGCACGCCCGGGGTAAGCTCAATGGCGGTGTCGTGGGTACGCTCATGACCAACTTCGGCTTGGCCGCGGCCTTCGAGAAGCAGAGTATTCCCTTCGAGCGCGCCAAGGTGGGGGACCGTTACGTCGTCGAACGCTTGCTGGCCAATGACTGGCTGCTCGGGGGCGAGGCCTCCGGCCATATCGTCTGCCGCAACGTACAGACCACGGGAGACGGGATTGTCTCTGCCCTCCAGGTGCTGGCGGTGATGGTGCGGGAAAACGCTCCGCTGGAGCAGTTGCTCGACGGTTTCGAAAAGGCGCCGCAGTCGCTGATCAACGTACGTCTGCCGAGCGGCTTCGATGCCAGCACGGTGCTGGATAGCCAGGCGCTGTGCCAAACGGTTAGCGCGGTCGAGGATGAGCTTGGCGGCAGTGGTCGAGTATTATTGCGGCCTTCGGGTACCGAGCCGCTGATCCGGGTTATGGTGGAGGGACGGCCGCGTTTCGACGTCCAGGCCATGGCGCAGCGGATTGCCGATAGTGTCGAAACCTTGATTGCCTGAGCTGACTAGATAGCCGGCAGCACTTGTTGTCTTGCTGTCAAGGCTCTTATACCATGTCGCACCACCGATGGGAGGTTGCATGCGCAAGCCGCTGATCGCGGGTAACTGGAAGATGAATGGCTCGGCGGAACTGGCCGAGGCGTTTGGTCGAGCATTCGCCGAGATTGATTTAGCGTCGCCAGTCGACGTGGTGATCCATCCTCCGTTTCCCTATCTCGACGCTGCACGCCACGCCTTCGCGGATACGTCTGTCGGCCTGGGGGCCCAAACGCTCAATCCGTTGCACTCCGGCGCTCGCACTGGCGAAGTCAGCGGGCAGATGCTCAGTGAGTTCGGGGTCGAGTACGTGCTGGTCGGCCACTCCGAGCGTCGCCAGCTCTATCATGAAAGTGACGAGCAGGTTTATGAGCGCGTGATGGCCGCGCTCAGCGCGGGGATCAAGCCGATCCTCTGCGTGGGCGAGACGCTCGAAGAGCGTGACGCCGGTCGATCCGAGGACGTCGTGCTGCGGCAGGTGGGCTACGTCATGGCTCGGCTCGAGCCAGGGCAGCGTCGGCAGATGACGATTGCCTACGAGCCCGTCTGGGCCATTGGTACCGGGCGCACGGCCTCGCCCGAGCAGGCGCAGCAGATGATAGCCGCGATTCGTGGTTACCAGGCTGGTTTCGACCGTGAACTGGCCGATGCTTTGCGTCTGCTTTACGGCGGCAGCATGAACGCGGGTAACGCTCAGGAGTTGCTCGCGCAGCAAGATATCGACGGCGGCCTGATCGGCGGTGCGTCGCTCAAGGTCGACGATTTCATAGCGATTTGTCAGTCAGCAGGTTGATTTCATGCAGATAGCAGTTTTGTTGGTTCATGTTCTGGCCGCCATTGCATTGGTGGTGCTGGTCCTGCTGCAGCAGGGCAAGGGTGCCGAAGCCGGTGCGGCGTTTGGCGGCGGCTCGTCACAGACCGTTTTCGGTTCGCGCGGCAGCGGCGGGTTTCTGTCCAAGTTGACCGGCGGTTTGGCGGCGCTGTTCTTCGTCACCTCGCTGGGGTTGGCCTACTTTGCGACCAGTGCCGGTAGTGCCCCCCAGAGTGGTATTCCCGACGCTCAGGTAATCGAGCAGCAACATAATGGTGCGCCTACGCTTGACGACGGCGACCAAAGCGGGAATAATGCTGCGCCAGCACTCGAGGAAGATAGCGGTCAAGAATCGCCAAATCCTTGAGTGGAAAGGAAAATTCATCGCCTTCGATTGAACGATTGGATGCAGTGAATTTTGTGTAGCACTTCGGTGCTGCACGCCCCCTGATGCCGAAGTGGTGGAATTGGTAGACACGCTATCTTGAGGGGGTAGTGACCTTACGGTCGTGCGGGTTCAAGTCCCGCCTTCGGCACCATCGTCAAGGCTTCCAGTCGAGCTGACTCGGATCTCTGGACGATAGCATGATAATTCTTGAGAAAAGAATCCGGTGATATTGCGGCCTTCCTTGACCCATCTCAAGGTCGTTCCTATAATCGCCAACCTGATGTTGCGGGGTGGAGCAGTCTGGTAGCTCGTCGGGCTCATAACCCGAAGGTCATCGGTTCAAATCCGGTCCCCGCTACCAAGTTTTTGAAAGGCCCCTTCCTAAGAAGG
>Ga0207878_100125_pt1 | contig 76564 bp, 68 predicted proteins | sample LinPmetageLP41_FD_184053 | JGI IMG/M metagenome (GOLD analysis project Ga0207878, IMG submission 184053) | Marine viral communities from the Pacific Ocean - LP-41 (SPAdes) | ecosystem: Environmental > Aquatic > Marine > Oceanic | place: Pacific Ocean | collected 2010-08-27 | reverse complement strand
ACTTTGCGAGATCAATCCCGATCAAGGTAACGTTCATGTGGGCACCTCTTGTAGTCGATTGGTTTTGGTAACTCAATCTTGGCGCATCGTGACGCCGTATTGGCAAGAGGTGTCCATCTCATCATCCCTGTAGGCTCGACGTTTGGCCATCCCTGGCCAAACACGGTCCTGGACGGGCCCACCCGATCCCGGCGCTCCTTGGGAGATTCCAAGCTTACCTCCCTGGAGGGTCAGGGTGGTGTTGTAACCCGTGGCGGTTCCGCTGCCTAGTGAGCGGGGCAATGGTGGTGCCTGGAGGGAGCTGTTTGGCCAGGGAGGGCCAAACTAACAGCGGCCAGGGATGGCTTGAGCGGTCCCGGAAGGCACCACCATTGCACCGCGTCTCGGATACGGAGCTCCGGACACCGGGACAGTAGAGGTCTCTGGGATCCTGCCGGGTGGCTAATGCCACCCTTTCGCGGGCTGGGCCCGCTCCTACAACCCTGCCCGGTACCTCGCCCCTGATGGAGAGTGCACTCCCACTAAGGGCTGCCTTTAATGCAGCGAAAGATGACGAACTTGGCGTTGCGGGCCACGGTGTCCACGCGCGGGAACAGCTTGCCGAGCGGGCGCTGGTAGCCGAGGTGCTGGTTGGCGACCACCCGGAGTTCGCCGCCGGGGGCGAGCCGGCGGGCGGCCTGGCGGAACAGGCCGCGGGCGACCCGGTCGTCCACCGCGTGGCCGCGGTGGAACGGCGGGTTGAGCAGAATCAGGTCGAACTGCTTGTCGATGCCTTCCAGGCCGTTGCCCAGGTGGAAGTGGTGGCGCTCCGGTTGCCGGTCGTGGTCGGCCACGTTGGCGCGGGCGCTTTCCACCGCCAGGAAGGAGACGTCGCAGAAGGTGACCCGCGCCGCCGGGTTGTCCGCCGCCAGGCTCAGCCCGAGTACGCCGTTGCCGCAGCCCAGGTCGGCCACCTCGCCGCTGACGCCGGTGGGCAGGTGGTCGAGCAGAAAGCGGGCGCCGATATCCAGATGGCGGCGGCCGAATACGCCGGGGCCGGCCTGCAGGGTCCAGCCCCGTTCGGGAACGGCCACGCGGGCCGGTTCCGGCGCATCGCGCAGGGCGGCGCCGGGTGCTTCGGCGGTGAACAGCCGCGCTTTTTTCCAGCCGAGCCCGGCGCGGCCGTTGCCGAGCCAGTGTTCCAGCAGCGGCACCAGTTGCGCCGGCAGATGCTTGTCCATGCCCGCCAGCCATACCGGCGTGCCCGCCGGCAGGCCGTCCGCCAGCCAGGCGAGCTGCGCTTCCAGCAGGGAGACCGCCTTGGGCAGTCGCAGCAGCACCTGATCGGGCGCCCGGGGCGGCGCTTGCCAGGGCCACAGCCAGGCGTCGCCGGGGGGCGCGCGGCCGTTATCTTCGGCGTTGGCGACGGCGGCGCGCCAGCACAGCCAGTCGTCGCCGGCGCTCCAGGCCGGGCCGGACGCGGCGGCGGTGAGCCAGAGGGCGCCGCACTGGTCGTTGAGGACCAGCGTGGCCGGCCCGCGCCGGTGCTCGTCGAGTTGTTTGAGCAGATAGCGGTCCGCCGCGTCGAACGGCAGTAAGGGGTCGCCGCGTCGGTGCGGCCAGCGTTTCAGGGCCAGCGGGCCCAGGTTGGCTTCGGCCATAATCAGTGTGGGAGCAAGCTCAGGAAGCGCGCATTGTGCCCGTGGCACCCGGCTTTGGCCAGAATATGCGCAACCGGTACATCCGCCGGGTTAAAACGGTGGCATTCTCAAATTTCGCTGCTAGAATACGCCGCACATTCGGAGTATAGCTCAGCCTGGTAGAGCACTACGTTCGGGACGTAGGGGTCGCAGGTTCGAATCCTGCTACTCCGACCAAATTAAAAAAGCCGACCCTCGGGTCGGCTTTTTTATTGCCTGGCGATCGGCAATCAGAAGGTGTAGACCAGCGACACACTGGTTTCCTGATCGGTGTTGTGGGTGCCGTCAGGCACTTCGGAATCACGGGTCACCAGGTGGCTCAGGCGCATGGCGAAGTGATCGTTGATCTTCGAGGTCAGGGACGTTTCGGAACGCACCGAGGTGTTGTCCTCGCCCACTTCCGTGGAGACGGCCTGACGGAAGGAAGCGTTTTCGCTGATCGTCCATTTGTAGTTACCGGCGAAACGGGCGATCACGCTTTCATCCTTGTTGTCACAGCCGGTATAGGAATCCTCCGGCTCCAGACACTCCACGCGGTAACCGGGACCGGCTTCAAGGTCCAGGGTGTGCGCCGGCGTTTCCAGGAAGCGGCGACCGAGACCGAGCGCGTAGCTGGCCTGATACTGGAACCCCGAGAAGTTGTCTTTGTCGTAGGTCAGCACGTTGAACAGATAGTTGTTGTCGGTCAGTTTGCGGTCGAGCTTGTAGGAGGCGTAGTAGCGTTCCGCGGTGCGCTCTTCCTCGCCGTCATCGTTTTCACTCATGGTGTTGACGGCTTCCGCCTTGGCGGTCTGGCGCCAGTTGACGCCGTCATGGGCGGCGTTGACCTTGCCGACAATCGACTCGGATTCGCTGTTGCCCCGCGAGAGGAGGTAGGACGCCTCCGTTTCGATGTCCCAGGCGCGCTCCTGAGCACTCTCCTGCTCCGCTTCCTGGGCGTGAACCATCGCCGGCATTACCGCCACGCCGCACGCCAGGGCCAACCAATTTTTACGCATTATTCCTCCTCGAAGTGATTGTCGATCCGGTACCCGGGGATATCGCTATGAACGTACGGGTGGCCACGGCAAGCCAACGCGAACAGAGCTTGCCGCGGGCCTCGATCAACGGGATTCGGTGCTCTGTGTGTGCGGCTGGTAGCGCTCCACCAGCTGGAAAACAGCGAAAAAGAGCACGGTGAAAAACACATTGCCGGCCAGGGTCTTCCACAGGAACGGCAGACCGGCGGCGTAGCTGGCCAGCAGACCGGCGGCGTCCGCCGGATACAGCACGCCGGCGGCCCAGACGCCGAAGTTGGTCACGGCGTAGAACAGCAGCGCCGCGGCCACCGCGCCGCCGGTGTGGGCCAGCAGGCCCCGTTGACGCAGGACCACCCCGCCCAGGGCGATCACGGCGAAGGCGCCGTAGACGTACAACGCGGTATCATGGAAGCCGAGAATCAGATCGGACGCCACCAGGGTGGCGAGCGGCACCAGTACCCGGGCCAGGGGTTGGCGCAAATAGGCCCCGGCGAACAACGCCAGCGCCCCCATCGGCGTCATATTGAAATCGTGCGGCACCACGCGCCACAGAAAAGCGAAGCCGGCCAAAGCCAGCACTACGATCACGGTACGACGCATCAAACTCCCCTTACACTGTCCTAAACCGCCGCGGGAGAGCGGCGCTGTTCGATGGGCGGGAGTATAACGCACCTGCCACGTTGGGTAACCCGGCCACAGCCGGTATAATACGCGCCCCGGTTTTCCACGGGCCACACAATGACGGAGCCTTGCATGTCCTCGAACCGCCGCGAACAACTCACCGCCCTCCTCCGGGAACGCATCGTCATTCTCGACGGCGGCATGGGCACGATGATCCAGCGCCTGGAGCTCTCCGAAGCGCAGTATCGCGGCAGCCAGTACGCGGACTGGCCTTCCGACCTGAAGGGCAACAACGACCTGCTGAGCATCACCCAGCCGGAGATGATCGAACAGCTGCACCGCGATTATCTGAACGCCGGCGCCGATATCATCGAGACCAACTCCTTCAACAGTACCGCCATCGCCATGGCGGACTACGATATGCAAGATCTCGCACGCGAGATCAACGTGGCCGCCGCCCGGGTCGCGCGCCGCGCGGCGGACGCCGTCGCCACCCCGGAGCGCCCGCGCTTCGTGGCCGGCGTGCTGGGCCCCACCAACCGCACGGCCAGCATCAGCCCGGACGTGAACGACCCGGGCTACCGCAACACCGATTTCGACCGGCTGGTGGCGTCCTATCTGGACGCCATCGACGGCCTGGTGGAAGGCGGCATCGACTTGATTCTGATCGAAACCATCTTCGACACCCTCAACGCCAAGGCGGCGGTGTTCGCCGTGGATCAGTACTGCTACGAGAAGGGCCTGGATCTGCCGGTGATGATTTCCGGCACCATCACCGACGCTTCCGGGCGGACGCTGACCGGCCAGACCACCGAGGCGTTCTATAATTCCCTGCGCCACGCGCGGCCGCTGTCCATGGGCCTTAACTGCGCCCTCGGGCCGATGGAACTGCGCACCTATGTGGAAGAGCTGTCGCGGATCAGCGAGTTCCATGTCTCCGCGCACCCCAACGCCGGCCTGCCCAATGAAATGGGCGAGTACGATCTGGACGCCGACACCATGGCGCGGGAAATCGGCGAATGGGCGGACTCCGGCTTTCTGAACATCATCGGCGGCTGCTGCGGCACCACCCCGGAGCACATCGCGGCGATCGCCGAAGCGGTGCACGGCAAGGCGCCGCGCCGCCTGCCGGAGATTCCGGTGCAGTGCCGCCTGTCCGGCCTGGAGCCCTGCAACATCGCGCCGGACGACCTGTTCGTGAACGTCGGCGAGCGCACCAACGTGACCGGTTCCAAGCGCTTCCTGCGCCTGATCAAGGAAGAGGATTACGACACCGCCCTGGACGTGGCCCGCGACCAGGTGGAGAACGGCGCCCAGATCATCGACATCAACATGGACGAAGGCATGTTGGAGTCGAAGGAGTGCATGGTGCGCTTCCTCAACCTGGTGGCCGCGGAGCCGGAAATCTCCAAGGTGCCGATCATGATCGACTCGTCCAAGTGGGAGGTGATCGAAGCGGGCCTGAAATGCATCCAGGGCAAGGGCGTGGTCAACTCCATCTCGCTGAAGGAAGGCGAGAAAGCCTTCCTCGACCAGGCCCGGCTGATCCGCCGCTACGGCGCCGCCACCGTGGTGATGGCGTTCGACGAGGACGGCCAGGCGGAAAGCCGCGACGAAAAAGTCCGCATCTGTACCCGTGCCTATAAGTTGCTCACCGAGGAAGTGGGCTTCCCGCCGGAAGACATTATTTTCGACCCCAACATCTTCGCCATCGCCACCGGCATCGAGGAACACAACAACTACGCGGTGGATTTCATCGAGGCGGTGGCGGAAATCAAGCGCACCCTGCCCCACGCGATGATCTCCGGCGGCGTGTCCAACGTCAGCTTCTCGTTCCGGGGCAACAACCCGGTGCGCGAAGCGATCCACGCGGTGTTCCTGTACTACGCCATCAAAAACGGCATGGACATGGGCATCGTCAATCCGTCGCAGCTGGCGATCTACGCGGACATCCCCGACGAACTGCGCGACGCAGTGGAAGACGTGGTGCTCAACCGCCGCGACGACGGCACCGAGCGGCTGCTCGACCTGGCCGAGAAGTACAAAGGCTCCGGCGAAAAAGAAGCCAAGAAGGAAGACCAGGAGTGGCGTTCCTGGCCGGTGGAGCAACGCCTGGAGCACGCCCTGGTGAAAGGCATCGCCGATTACGTGGAAGAGGACACCGAGCTGGCACGCCAGAACGCGGAGCGCCCGCTGCACGTGATCGAAGGCCCGCTGATGGACGGCATGAACGTGGTCGGCGACCTGTTCGGCGAAGGCAAGATGTTCCTGCCCCAGGTGGTGAAGTCCGCCCGCGTGATGAAAAAGGCGGTGGCCTACCTGCTGCCCTACATGGAAAAAGAGAAGGAAGAGCTCGGCACCCAGGATGAGGCCAACGGCAAGATTCTGATGGCCACGGTGAAAGGCGATGTGCACGACATCGGCAAGAACATCGTCGGCGTGGTGCTGCAGTGCAACGGCTACGACGTGGTCGACCTGGGCGTGATGGTGCCCTGCGACAAGATTCTGGAAACCGCCCGCCAGGAGAAGGTGGACATCGTCGGCCTGTCGGGCCTGATCACCCCGTCGCTGGACGAGATGGTGCACGTGGCCAGTGAGATGGAGCGCCTGGGCATGGAGCAGCCGCTGATGATCGGCGGCGCCACCACCAGCCGCATTCATACCGCGGTGAAGATCGACCCCAATTACCACAATCCGGTGATCCACGTGGCGGACGCCTCCCGGGCCGTGGGCGTCGCCTCACGCCTGCTGTCGAAAACCCAGAAAGCGGACTATGTGGCGGAGATCAAACAGACCTACGAGGACCTGCGCGTACGCCGCAAGCAGCAGCAGGTGGACCGCTCGCTGATCAGCATCGAGCAGGCCCGCGAGCACCGCTTCCAGCCGGACTGGGATAATTACACGCCGCCGGAGCCGAAGGTTAAAGGCCTCAAGGTGTTCGAGGAGTACCCCCTCGACGAGCTGGTGGAGCGCATCGACTGGACGCCCTTCTTCCGCTCCTGGGAGCTGGCCGGCAAGTTCCCGCGCATCCTGGAAGACGAAGTGGTCGGCGTGGAAGCCACCAAGCTCTACAACGACGCCCGCGAGATGCTGGATAAAATCGTCAACGAAAAGTGGCTCACTGCCCGCGGCGTGATCGGCTTCTGGCCCGCCCATTCCGACATGGACGACATCCATCTGTACCGCCAGCCCGGCGACGACCAGCCGTTCATGACGCTGCACCATCTGCGCCAGCAGCTGGACCGCAGCAAGAACCAGAAACCGGACTACTGCCTGAGCGATTTCATCGCCCCGAAGGAAAGCGGCAAGACCGACTGGCTGGGCGGCTTCGCGGTCACCGCCGGCATCGGCATCGACGAGCACGTGCAGCGCTTCGAAGCCGACCACGACGACTACTCCTCGATCATGATCAAGGCGTTGGCGGACCGTCTCGCCGAAGCCTTCGCGGAACGCCTGCACGAACGGGTGCGCAAGGAATTCTGGGGCTACGACAGCGACGAAACGCTCAGCAACCAGGACATTATTTCCGAAAAGTATCGCGGCATCCGCCCGGCGCCGGGCTACCCCGCCTGCCCGGACCACACCGAGAAAAGCCTGCTGTGGGAACTGCTGGAGCCGGAGAAAAACGCCGGCATGACGCTCACCGAACACTACGCCATGTTCCCGGCGGCCGCGGTGTCCGGCTGGTACTTCTCGCACCCGGAATCCAAATACTTCGGCACCGGCAAGCTCGGCAAGGACCAGATGGACGACTACGCGGCCCGCAAAGGCATGTCGCGCAAGGACATCGAGAAGATGGTGCCGCACCTGCTCGGATACATTGAAGACAGTTAATAGTTAAGAGTTAACAGTGAACAGTTCGCGGGTGGGGGCTTAGGACTGATTCTTAGGCCGTGCCCGCGCTTGTTGGCTGGCAGGCAGCTCGCCGCCTAACAGCGCGGGCACGGCCTTTCCGCTCCCCCGGCCCCACCCGCGCCACTATTAACTTTTCACTGTTAACTGTTAACTGCTCTCGCTGTTAACTATTAACTCGCCACGCTCGCCGTCGAGCGTGGCGCGCGTTCCGTCAACGACGCTGTGCATGACGTCGCTGACGTCCCAGACCGCGGGGATGGCGCAGGCGACCGCGAGGCTGGCGGCGACGTTGGCGGGGTCGCGGCCGGTGATCACCAGGCCGGCGGCCTGGACCAGCCAGGGGGCCCAGCTGGGGTCGACCTGGTCCACCACCACGATGTCGCCGGGTTGCAGCCGGTTCAGGGCCCAGGCGCTGCACAGGCGGCGCACCGGGCCGCTGGCGGTGCCGGGCACCAGGGTGGCGCCGCGCAGTACCGGGCTGAGCCGGCCACCGCCGCCGAAGCCGAAGCCGATGCGGTCCATCTTCCAGTCCGGGGCGCCGGCGTGGGCGTCTTCCAGGTAGCGCACCTTGCGTTGCCCGATCACGTCGCCGGAGGCGGACGCCGGCACCCTGCCCTGCATCCACAGTTCCCAGAGCTCGTCGAAGTAGAGAAAGAAGACGTCGTCCGGGTGGGCGAGCAGCTTGTCGCGCACCAGCAGCGCGGCCACGTCCACCAACAGGGTGCGCAGCCGGTTACCGACGGCGAAGCGCAGCCCGCGGGCGCGCCGCGCCAGCCGCAACAGGCTTTGATCCAGGTGCGGCGGAATCTCTTCGTGCAGTGTCGGCGGCCGCGCCGGCGTGCGCAGGCTCTGGAACTGCGCCGGCTGGTCGCACAGCGGGGCGTGCACCGGGTCCGCCCCGGTGCGCAGGCGGCTGGCCTCGAGCGCGCTCCGGTCGCCGGCCAGCACCGCCCGCAGGGCGGCCATTTCCACCTCGCTGAGCAGCAGCGCCAGAGGGGCCGGCTCGCGCCGGCCAAGCAGGTGGTCGGGCAGCGACAGATAGGCCAGCGCGCCCTCCTGGGCGGCCAGACGCTCGCCGATACGGTCCAGTTCCATCAGGCTGCGCCACAGGCGTTCACGGTCCCGGTGCGGCGCCCGCCAGCCCTTGAGCCGCCGGCCGATCACCGCCAGTTCGCCGCTCTGCCGCCAATGCTGCAGCCGTCCGGCCGGTTTGCCGGCGCCGGGGTAGCCGGCCACGCTTTCCAGCGGTTGCCAGGCGGGCGGCACCTTGGCCGCCGCGCCGGGATGGTGCTCGCGCAGGCGGCGGAAAAATTCGCTGTTGGTGTAGAGGTGGCTTTGCTGGCGGCGGTAGGGTTCGATCCGCGCGAGATCGTCCCAGCCGTGCTTCTCAACCAGGCGTCGCCAGAAATGGGTCTTCAGCCAGCGCCCGGCCAGGGTGTACCAGAGTGGCGTCAGCGCCTGGTTGAACAGGGCCGGGGTGGCGCGGCGGGTCCAGACTTCCTTGGGCACCGGCAGCGAGCCCACCGGCAGGGTCTGCAGCAGCCACAGCCGTTCGCCGTCGTGGATCCATTCGCCGGCCTGGGGCCGTTCGAAGCCCCGTTTGAGTTGCTCGCCGAGCGCCAGCAACTGGGACGCGGGCACCGCCTGATCCAGGGCCACCGCGTCGCTGTCGGCGCGATACACCAGGCGCCCGTCCTCATCGAAAATCAGGCGCTGCCGTTCGGCGCCGCCTTCGGCCACGCCTTCCACCACCATGTGCGGCAGATCCTGACGCAGCGGGTGGCGGGTGAACAGCACCCCGGCGGCACGCTGGCGGGGCAGCGCCTGCACCACCACCTGCTCGGGGGCCGGGTCGCGGCCGAACACCGTGGTCAGGGCCGCCGCCAGGGCTTCGTCGGAATCCAGGTTGAGCAGGCTCTCGCGCTGGGACTCCGCGTTCATCGCCCCCTGGTGCAGCACCCAGTAACGCTCGCCGTTGAACATGCGCGGCAAGGCGCGCAGCCGGCGCACCAGGCCGTCGGTGTCCTGCTCCAGCACGGCCTGGCGGGAAATACGCCAGCTCGGCGGCACCGGCAAGCCGGAAGCCAGCCAGCGTTGCACGTTCTCGTCGCCGCGCTCGTCGGCGGCCAATACATCTATGCTCATGAATATCTAATTATCAGAGTGGGCCGCGGCGCAGGCGCCCGATCAGCCGGAGACCGCCACGGTAGAACAACGGCGTGAGAACCAGGGTGCCCCCCACGAGCACCACGGCAATGCCGCCAAACAGCACCGGCGCCTTCATCAGCGTGCTCATCAATGAGTCCTGCCAGTAGAAGAACCACTCATGGTCGGCGGGAAACAGCCAGATATGGAACTGGTAGAACACCGCTTCAGGCCCGGAAACGAGCAGCCAAACTACCATAGCCAGCAACGGGGTCACAGCGACCAGCGCCCGCCGCCGCCAATCCGGCGCAGGCCGGCGGGCCACCCCGGCGGCCAGCGGCAGCCAGACCAGGAAGGCCACCGCCAGGGCCCAGCGGCCACTGTCGATAAGATGGGCGACGTCGCGCAGGTGTTGCACTTCGGCGGGCCGCAGCAGGGTCACCGGCGTGCCCTGGCGGTCCGGATAGCGGATCGACCCCAGCCCCTCGCCACCGTCGTGTACCGCCACCCGGATGCGGTGAAACAGCTCGATGTGCTGGTCGGCGTCCAGCGCCTCGAAATCCGCCCGCTGGAACCGGTTCAGGGGCCCGTACTGCTCGATGTGCCGGTCGATATCCAGCGTTTTATACCAGAAGGCGTAGCCGTAATCGGCCTGGGCGTAGAGGGCCCAGGTGATCCCCAGGGCCAGCACCACCGTGGTCAGCGCGTAGCAGAACCAGGCGGTGAGCGCGGCCGCGCCGGTGGCGCCTGGGGCGCCGGCGGGCCGTCGCGGGGCTTTTTTACGGGTGGCTTTTTTCGCCACGGATCAGCGCGCCAGGGTGGCACGCAGGGAGGCGGTGCCCGGTTTGTCGCCGGCGCTCATTTCCATGGTCGCCAGGGTCAGGCCCTTTTCCTCCATGGCCTGCAGCCAGAGCAGCATCTCGCTGGCGGGCTGGTTTTCCATCTGGATGCGCACCGAACGGTTACCGTCCGGCGTGAAGCCACGCAGGGTCAGCCCGTAGGACTGCACCGAACGGCTGATATTGCTGGTCCAGTTGGGGCCCAGGTCGGCACCGGTATTGCCGCCACCACGGGCCGCGCGCACCGCGTCCGCGTTGCTTTCAATCCAGGCCAGGGTTTCCTGGTTGGCGAGATAGCGCTGGCGGGCCGCGTCGCGGGCGTCCCAGGCCGGCTGCCAGATCAGCCAATACACCAGCGCCGCCGCCACCAGCAGCGCCAGGGCCTGCAGAATGCGCTGTTCGCGGGGTTCCCGTTGCTCGTACCAGGCCCGGGCCGGCGCCAGTTTGGCGTCCAGTTTTTCCCGTGCCTGTTGCAGATTCTTATTCATCCCGCCTGCTCCACTTTCACCCGGGCGGTGACGCCGGTGGCGCCGTTCCGGTAGTTGGCAATCGTGGCGCGTACGCCTTTCTCGTTGAGGGCGCCCTGCAGCTTCTCCACCTGGTTGTATTCCTTGGCGCCCAGATCCAGCAGCAGGCTGCCGTCGCGCTGGTCGAACTGCAGACGCTTGGGCTCCACTTCACTTTCCGACAGCGTCGACGCCACCGCCGGCAGAACGCGGAACAGGGTCCCGCCGCCGGCGTCCCCGTCGCCGCCCAGGCGCGCCAGGCGTGCCTGGAACTGGCGCCGCAAGCCGGAGGTGGCACGGTCGCCGGGGAACAGGGACTGGTACAACTCGGCGGCCTGGGCGAAGGTCTCGTCGGCCGCTTTCTGGTACCGCCACTGCTGGGCCCAGACCGCCGCCAGGGCAATGAAAAACACCGCCGCGGCCAGGCCCATGACCGGTTTCCAGGGTTGCCAGGGCGACGGGCCGCTGGCCTGGTTCTGCCGTTGTGAAAAGGCCCCCTGCAGCATCTCCACGCCGTGATCGGCGGCCAGCGCGGCCTGCAGTTGATCGCACAGCGTGGCCGGGTCTTCCAGGCGGGTGAAATGCAGTTCGTCGTCGCCGTGCAGCGCCAGCACCGCTTCGCGCTGGGCTTCGTCGGCCACCAGCGCCTGGTCGCGCTCCAGAATCAGCGTGCCCCACCCTTCCACGGTGATCAGCACCGGGGTCTGGGCGGCCAGCAGGTCGGCGTCGGCTTTCAGGCTCTGCGGGCGCACCCGGTGCTCGCGGCACAGGTCGATCAGCGCTTCCAGATTGGGCCGGTTGATCACCGCCACCGGGTAGCGGCCGTTCTCGGCCTTGCCGGAGGCGAACCAGAGGTACTCCGGCGCTTCCAGCAATTGCTCTTCAAGCAGGTACGGCAGCACCCGCTGCAAATGGCGGGCCTGCTTGCGTGACAGGGTCACGCTGGTGAGCAGCGCCTCGGCGCTGGTCACCACCAGGTTCACCGCCCGCCCGGAGAGCGCTTCCAGCGCCTCGCCGAGGCTGCCCTGGCGCGGGCTGTCCGCGCGGCTTTCCTGGAACAACACCCTGGCGTCGGCCAGTGCGTCCTGAAATGCCCCCGGGGCCAGATAGATCAATGCTGAATCGGCCACAATAAGAATCCTTTACGTCCCTGGAATACTGTCTATCACATTGTTGTTGTCATCGCCCGCATTGTAAAAGGGATTGCAGGCGGGTTCGAGCGGCGACAGCAGCGGCTTCACCTGGCGGCTGTACACCCGGGTGCCGTCCGCGCCGCCGCCGGCGGAGCGCCGCACCCGGCTGACCAGACGGCTGAGGTTGCCGGCCACTTCCACGTCCACCATCACCTGGAAGTACTCGCTGGCGACCCCGAGACGGTCGCTCAGGGCCTGCTTTTGATCCGCGTCCAGGCTGCTGAACGGCTCCTGCTGCATCAGGGTGCCGATGTCCTCGATGGGCTCTTCCTGGCGCAGCGACACCACCGCTTCGGCGGCGTCGGAGCCGGCCAGCGGCCCGAGCACCGCGTCCAGCACCGGCAACGGCGCGGTGTTCACGTTCAGCGCCGTGTCGCTGGGCAAGGCGGTGAACAGCCCCCAGGCGGTGGGGTCCGGAAACAGGTCCTCCACCTCGAAGCTGCGCAGCGCCCGCATTTCGCTTTCATGGGCCACCGGCATGTTGGGCGTGCGGCTGAGGCGGTATTCCGCGTCTTCCGCGCCTTCCACGGCGTCGACGATATTGTTGCTGTCGATCCAGTCGGTCATCTCGTTGGCGAGGATGCTCGCCTTGCCCGGGTCCGGCAGGGTCTGCTGCAACAGCCGTTGCAACATATCCCGGGCCTGGTCGTCGCGGGTGAAGCCGGCGCCGTTGGCCTCCACCAGCCAGTTCAGGTTAAAGCGCCCCTGCAGGTCCTGAACGCTGGCGCTGAGGATGGCGTCCTCGTAGGGCGTGGGCGTCAGCTGCACGGCCCACTGCTCTTCAACGCATTCGTCCAGTTGCTGGTTGGTGCGGCGGTCTTCGTCCAGGTCGTCGATCAGCCCCTGCACCGCCACCACTTCGGCGGCCATGGCGTACTGGTAGCGCTTGTCCCACTCGAGCAGGTTCTCGGTGCGCACCCGGAAGCGGTCCTGGCGAAACATCACCTCGGTGGTCACCGCCGCCAGGATCGCGAACAGCATCAGCACGATGATCAGCGCCATGCCCTGCTGGCGGCGCCGCCCGCCGCTGCGCGGGTGTGCGATCAGGACGCCCATGGGTTCACCACCGTGCGGAAGTAGCGGTGCAGGGTTTGCCCGTCTTCCATTTCGATGTCGATTTCCACGCTTTTCGGCAGCCGCTGCTGCCACACCGGCGTGTTGGCGAGGGCCGGCTCGGGCCAGAATTCCAGCCAGCCCACTTCGCCGGTCTGCGCCTGGTCGAGATAACGGACCTTGAAGTCGGCGACGCCGTCGAGCAGCACGTCTTCCTGGAATTCGGTGGCCACGTTGGTGTCCAGCACCGGCCAGTAGCGGCGGTAGAGCTTTTCGTCCTCGAAGGCGTAGACCACGCGCTGCATTTCGCTGCGGCGGCGCAGCGCGAAGGGGTTGGCCCAGCCCAGGCGGGTGAATTCCACGTAGTTGTCGTTGCCGATCAGGGCCGGTTGCGGATCACCGTAGGGGTCGCGCACCGGCCGGGCGATCATCTGTTCGAAATCCAGGGTCAGGTAGGTGACCGCGCGCTGGGCGTCCTCCAGCTCGGTGGCGCCCTCACTGAGGGTGTCGCGGTTGTTCATGGCGCTGCTGAGAAATTCCACCGCCACCACATACATCAGCGCGAAGATGGCGATGGTGATCAACATTTCCAGCAGGGTGAACCCCGGCTGCCGTGCCCTGGAATCGCGCATCAGCCCCCCGTCATATCCTGGCCGCCGCCCTGCTGACCACCGCCGCCCTGCTCGCCACCGGTGAGGGACTGCCCCTCCTGGGCCGGTTTGCCGATCAGGCTGGCCAGCTCGTAGACCAGATCGCCTTCGTCATCGTCGCGCATTTCGCCCACTTCGATGTCGACCCGGCGGGTGTCCGGATAGGGCCCGGAACTGATGGTGGTGCGCACCCACCACTCGCGGTCGCCGCGGGTCACCTGGTCGTCGTTGGTGCCGGTGTTGGGCCATTGCTGGTACACCTGCATCTCCACCAGCTTGTCGGCGGCGACCAGATAGGCCTGGCGGGTGTCGTCGATATTGCGGTAGGCCACGGCGCTGGCGCCCAGCGTCTGACCCAGGGTGACCATGGCCAGCGCCAGCACCGCTACCGCGAGCACCACCTCCACCAATGTGAAGCCCGCCTGGCTGTGTTGCCGGCCGCGCGAGGTCATGGTCAATCCTCCAGAAAGTCGTCGTCGATCAGGCTGTCGTCCGGCTTTTCATCCGGCGCGGTCAGGGCCTCTTCTTCTTCGTCCCGGTCCGGGTCGCGTACCTTGCCGAGCGCGCTCATCCGCTGCCGGGCTTGCAGATCCAGGTCCTGCCGGGAGCGCACCGTGAAGGTGATCGGCGTGGTCTCGCCGCTGGGGAAAAAGAACACCTGGGGCAGCGGCTCTTGGTCCTCTTCCTCCTCGTCCCGTCCGTTTTCCGGTTCGTCACGGTCACGGTCGTCGCCGAGCAGGCCCTGGTCATCGCCGCCGAACGGGTCGTCGCTGACCAGTTGCTTGGCGGCGTCCTGCAGGGACACCCGCTCTTCGTCCTCGTCGTCGGGCAGGTCGTCGTACTGCCAGGTCAGTTCCAGGCTCTCGGGCAGGCGGTTGGCCTGCAGGCCGTTGCCCTGGGCGGGCACGAAGGCCCGCTCGCCGACGTCGTAGGTCAACGGCGTCCAGCCCCGTTCCGTGACTCTGAGCGCCATCAGACGCCCGGAGAACAGGCTCTGCTCGTTGAGCATGGTGAGGGTGTCGGCGAGGCTGGCGCTTTCGCTGTCCAGCTGGCGCTGGTCGTCGACCCACACCGGCACCACCAGCACCGCCAGGGACAGCATCGCCACCAGCCCCACCACCACCAGGATTTCCAGCAGGGTGAAGCCACTTTGGCGGCGGCCGCGCGGCTTGGCGTCAGGCCCGGCCCGCCACATCAGTTGTCGCTATCGCGCCAGCTGATGTCCGCGTCGGTGCCCTCGCCGCCTTCCGCGCCGTCGGCGCCCAGCGAATACAGGTCGAACGGGCCGTCCACGCCGGGGCTGATGTACACGTACTCGTTGCCCCAGGGATCTTCCGGCACGCTCGGCAGGTAACCGCCCTCGGGCCACTTGCGCGCCGATGCGGAGCGTTCCACCAGGGCGTTGAGGCCCTCTTCGGTGGACGGGTAAGTGCCGTTGTTGAACTTGTACATATCAAGCTGCTGGACCACCCGCGACATATTGGTCTTGGCGATGTCCACCTTGGCCTGTTCCCCCTGCCCGATCACATTGGGCACGATCATCGCGGCGAGCAGACCGATAATGGCCACCACCACCATGATTTCCAGCAGCGTGAAACCGCTCTGGGTGCGTTGCATCTTTTTCATGAGACACCTTTTCGTGTTGTCTGGAAGTCACTTCCTTGTTTTTGGGGATTGCGCTTTTTCTTCTTGCCGGCGGGTCAGCCCGCCATGAAATTGTTCATCTGCATGATCGGCAGCATCACCGCCAGAACAATGAGAATCACGAACCCGGCCATGGTCAACAGCATCAGCGGGCCCAGCAACCCCACCATGGTTTGGACCGTGCTGGTGAGTTCCCGTTCCTGGTAGTCCGCCGCCCGGGTGAGCATGTTGTCGAGCTCGCCACTGGTCTCGCCGCTGGCGATCATCTGTACCAGCATGGGCGGAAAATAGCCGCTGGTTTCCAGGGCCCGGCTCAGGCTGCCGCCCTCGCGGACCCGGGCGGCGGCGGTCACCACCGCCTCGCGGATGGCCAGGTTGCCGACCACCTGGGCGGCGATGAACAGGGCATCCACCAGCGGCACGCCGGAGCGCCCGAGAATGCCCAGGGTGCTGGCCAGCCGGGCGCTGTCGGAGGCCCGCATCATGGTGCCGATCAGCGGCAGCGCCGCCAACCGGCGGTGAACGCGCATTTTGAACGCCGGCTCGCGCATGGCGCGGGAAAACGCCACCACGGCGCCCACCACCACCAGCGCCAGCAGCCAGCCCCAGGCGCGCACGAAATCGCTGAGCGCGATCACCGCCACGGTGATAAAGGGCATGGCCTGCTCCCGGTTGTCGAACACGGCCACCATCTTGGGCACCACGAACGCCATCAGGAAGCCTATCACCAACGCCGAGAAGATCATGATGAAGGCCGGGTAAATCATCGCCTGGCTGACCGAGCGGCCGGTGTCGTCGCGGGTTTCCAGGTAGTCGGCGAGCTGTTCCAGCACCTGCTCCAGGTGGCCGCTCTGCTCGCCGGCCGCTACGGTGGCGCGGTACATTTCCGGGAAGGCGCGCGGGTATTCGGCCAGCGCCCGCGCCAGGCTGAAGCCCTCCAGCACCTTGCCGCGCACCGCCATGACGATTTTTTCCACGCGCGGGTTGCCGGCCTGCTTGGCCACCGCGCCCAGGGCCTGCTCCACCGGCAGGCCGGATTTCAACAGAGTGGCCATCTGCCGGGTGATCAGCGCCTGTTCGCCGCCCTTGAGCTTGCCGGTGCCGGACAGGCGCGCCGACAGACCGCCCCCGGACTGGTGGTCCTTGGCCTCGGACACCTCCAGCGGCACCCAGCCCTTGCCGCGCAGCTGCTGGCGCACATGGCGGGCGCTGTCCGCCTCCAGGGTGCCCCGTTTTACTTTGCCCCGGTGATCCAGGGAGCGGAATTCAAAAGCGGGCATCAGTCTTCCTTGGTGACGCGCAGTACTTCTTCGATGCTGGTGTCGCCGGCCAGCACCTTGCGCCAGCCGTCCTCGCGGATGCTGGGGGTCAGCTTGCGGGCGTGCCGCGTGATCTCCAGCTCGCCGGCGCGTTCGTGGATCAGTTCGCGCATGGCGTCGTCGATGATCACCAGCTCGTAGATGCCGGTACGGCCCCGGTAGCCCTGGTTGTTACAGGTCTCGCAACCCTCCGGGTGGTACAGGGTCACGTCCTGGTCCGGGGCCAGGCCGAGCATGCGGCGTTCGCTTTCACTGGGCTGGTAGGGGCGTTTGCAGTCCGGACACAGCACCCGCACCAGGCGCTGGGCCAGGGCCCCGAGCAGCGAGCTTGAAAGCAGGAACGACTCGATGCCCATGTCCTGCAGACGGGTCACCGCGCCCACCGCGGTGTTGGTGTGCAGGGTGGACAGTACCAGGTGACCGGTGAGGGACGCCTGCACTGCGATTTCGGCGGTTTCCAGGTCGCGGATCTCGCCCACCATCACCACGTCCGGGTCCTGGCGGAGGATGGCGCGCAGACCGCGGGCGAAGGTCATGTCCACCTTGGTGTTCACCTGGGTCTGACCGATGCCTTCCAGCTGGTATTCGATCGGGTCTTCCACGGTGAGGATGTTGCGGGTGCTGTCGTTGAGCTCGGTCAGCGAGGCGTACAGGGTGGTGGTTTTACCGGAACCGGTGGGGCCGGTGACCAGGATGATGCCGTGCGGCTTGTGGATCAGCTCGCGCATGTGCTGGTCGCAGACGTCGCCCATGCCCAGGTGGGAGACCTGCAGGCGGCCGGCCTGCTTGTCGAGCAGACGCAGCACCACCCGCTCGCCGTTGCTCGAGGGCATGGTGGAGACCCGCACGTCCACGTCCCGGCCGCCCAGGCGCAGGGAGATGCGGCCGTCCTGGGGAATTCGCTTCTCGGCGATGTCCAGGCGCGCCATTACCTTGATACGGGAAACCAGCAGCGGCGCCAGCTCGCGTTTGGGGGTGAGCACCTCGCGCAGCACCCCGTCCACCCGCATGCGTACCACCAGGCGGCGTTCGAAGGTTTCGATGTGAATGTCGGAGGCGTCCTCGCGGATCGCTTCCTGGAACAGGGCGTTGATCAGCCGGATGATGGGGGCGTCGTCTTCCTGCTCCAGCAGGTCCGAGGTCTCCGGCAGCGAGTCCGCCAGGCTGGCAAGGTCCAGGCCTTCCAGGTTGTCGGCGGCCTCGGCGGCGGCGCCGCGCTGCTGCTCGTAGGTGATCGCCATGGCGGCGCTGAAGGCGCCGTCGTCCAGCCGCACGATGGCGGGCAGCCCGCCCAGCCAGCGCTGCACCTCGGCCACCGCCGACAGCGACACGTCGTCGCGGCAACAGAGTTCACGCCGGCCGTCTTTTTCCCGCAGCAGCACGCCGAACCGGCGGGCGTAGCCGTAGGGCAACAGCAGCGGGCCGTCGCCCACTTCCGGCAGCTCGGACTGCTCCATGACTGCTTCACTCATACATCAATACCTTTCCATAAGTATTTCCACGATCTCGCCGTTGCTGTCGGAGAGATCCAGGAACTGAAAACCGGCGTGGTATTCCCCCGGCTCGTCCAGTGCCTCGCTCCACACCACCCTGGCGTTGAAGCTCATCGTGTTGACGCCACCGATCTGGTCCGGAAGCACCATCCCCAATTGAAGCTGCTCGCTGGGCGCCACGTCCCGCCGCAACGACAGCTTGAAGCCGCCGACGCTTAAGTTGGTCAGCCGGCCCACGTTACCACCGGTGCTGCGGTCGAACACCACCAGTTCATGAAACATGCGCTTGCGCGGGTGGCGGCGGCGCTCGCGGCGGTCGTCGCCGGCCTCCGCTTCCCGCGGCCGCAGCATGAACACCACCCCGGTGAACTCGCCGCCCTCGCGCAGCACCGGGTTGGCGTGCACCCGCAGCGGCACCGGCTCATCGTCGCCGGACGGGTACACATCCAGGTCGTCTTCCCAGTGCCGCCCCTCGGCGCAGCGGGCCAGAACCGGCGAATCCCGCCATTCCCCCTGGCCGAACAGCAGCGGCGTCACCGGTGTGCCCAGCAGGGTGTCGCGCTCCACGTTCAGCAGCGCGCAGGCGGATTCATTGCAAAAGGTCACCTGGCCGTCGGCGTCGGCGCCCACCACCGACTCGCCGAGGGCGTGCAGCAGGCGCTCGTTCTCGTCCTTGAGGCGCTTCATCTGCACCACCGCCTGCTGCAGCTTACGCCGCTGGCGGTCCAGCTCCATAAACACATTGACCTTGGCATCGAGAATCTGTTCATCGACGGGCTTGAACAAATAGTCCACGGCGCCGTGCCGGTAGCCCTCGAACACGTACTTCTGTTCCTTGGAGATGGCGGTGACGAAGATAATCGGGATGTGCCGGGTCTTGCGGTTCTGGCGCATCAGCTGCGCCACCTCGAAGCCGTCCATCTCCGGCATCTGTACGTCGAGCAGGACCAGCGCGAAATCGTGCTTGAGCGCCAACGCCAGGGCCTCGTTGCCGGAGCCGGCCATGACCAGGTTGCGGTCCTCGGCCTCCAGCAACGCCTCCATGGCGATCAGGTTCTCCCGGTGATCATCGACGACCAGGATGTTCTGTTTTTTCATCTTGCAACCCAATCAAGAATTCCGCCAGATACGGGCCGATGCGTTCCAGATCCAGCACTTCCCGCACCGATCCCTTTGTTATCGCGGCTTCCGGCATGGCCGGCGCCTCGCTGCTCTGCGGCGACTGAGCCAGGGTCAGCCCGCCGCGGCGGCGTATATAGTCCAGACCCTCGGAGCCGTCTTCGTTGGCGCCGGTGAGGATCACCCCGATCACCTTTTTGCCATACACGTGGCCCGCCGAAAAGAACAACTCGTCAATCGACGGCCGGGAGAAATGCACCGCCCGGTACATGGACAACGCAATGGTTTCGTCCGCGTCCACCAGCATATGGTAGCCGGGCGGCGCCACATAGACGTGCCCGGGCCGGATGCGCTCTTTGTCTTCCGGTGCCACCACCGGCAGCCGGCTGTAGCGGGCCAGCAGCCAGGCCAGCCTGTTCTCGGTGCTGGCGTTCTGGTGCTGGACCAACATGATGGCCGCGGGAAAGCCTTCAGGCAAGCTGGCGAGCACCGAGGAATAGGCGTTCAAGCCACCCCAGGATGCCCCCATAACGACCGCTTTAACGGGCGTCGCGCCGGGCACTTACTCCCCCTGGCCGCGATTGCGCTTCTCCGCCTCATAGGCGGCCCGGTGCGCCTGGGCCTCCTTGAGTTTCACCTGCAGCTCGCGGCGCTGCCGGTCCAGCTCCAGGAAAAAATTCACCTTGCTCTTGAGGATCAGCGGGTCCAGCGGTTTGAACAGGTAGTCCACGGCGCCCGCCTGATAGCCCTTGAACACGTATTTCTTCTCTTTGCTGATCGCCGTGACGAAGATAATCGGGATGGTCTGGGTGTCCTTGCGCTGACGCATCAATTCCGCCACCTCGAAGCCGTCCATGCCGGGCATCTGCACATCCAGAAGCACCAGGGAGACGTCTTCCTTGAGCAGAATTTTGAGCGCTTCCTGGCCCGACTCGGCCTTCAACAGCGTGCGCCCCTCATCCTCCAGAATCGCTTCCAGGGAGACCAGGTTGGCGGGTTGATCATCAACCAACAGCAGTTTCTGCTCGATCATCATTATTCTCGATTAAGCGTGTCTGTTATGCGTTGGGACGCATTTGTCTTTTGCGGAAAATCCGCAGTGATCGATTGACCACGTCGAACGACTCTTCATTGCCGCTGAAACGCAGACTTTCCTTGGTGCCCAGGCACAGAAAGCCGCCCATATCCAGGCTGTCTCCGAACAGCTTGAACACGCGCTGTTGCAGGGGCCGGTCAAAGTAAATCAGAACGTTGCGGCAGAGTATCACATGCATTTCACCGAACACCTGATCGGTGGCCAGATCGTGGTCGGCGAACACGATATTGCGTTTCAGGCGTTGCTCCATGATGACGCTGTCGTAGCGAGCGGTGGCGTAGTCGCTGAGCGACTGACGGCCGCCGGCGCGGCGGTAATTGTCCGTGTACTGCTTGAACGCATGGATCGGATAGATGCCTTTCTTGGCCGCCGCCAGGACGTTTTTGTCGATGTCCGTGGCGTACAGCATGGCGCGCTCGTAGAGCCCCTCTTCCTCGAGAAGAATGGCCATCGAGTAGATTTCCTCGCCGGTGGAGCAACCCGCGTGCCAGATCTTGATGAACGGAAAGGTCTTCAGCACCGGCACCACTTCCTCGCGGAACGCCTTGTAGAATTCCGGGTCGCGGAACATCTCGGTGACGTTGACGGTGAGGTCGTTGAGCAGCGTGACGAAGAACTGCCGGTCGCGCAGCACCCGGTCGGTCATCTCCAACACCGTGGAAAAGCCGGACATGGTGAGCCGGTGCATGATGCGCCGGCGCATGGACGCCGGGCTGTAGGAGCGGAAATCGTAGCCGTAGAGCTGATAGATCGCCTCCAGCAGCAGCCGGATCTCGATATCCTCCACTTGCACCTGTTCATCGCTGATCGCCGGCTGCGGTTCCACTGCGGGCACTCCTATTTATGCAGCCAGACCCGCATCAGCGAGGTCAGCTTGCTCATGTCGATGGGTTTGGAGCAGTAATCGTTGGCGCCGGCGTCCAGGCACTTGGCGCGGTCGTCCTTCATCGCCTTGGCGGTGAGCGCCAGCACCGGCAGCGCCGCGAAGCGCGGCTGGCTGCGGATATGCGCCATCGCTTCGTAGCCGTCCATCTCCGGCATCATGATGTCCATCAGGACAATGTCGAAGTCCGGGCTTTCATCCAGCGCTTCCAGGGCTTCGCGGCCGTTGTTGGCGAGGTGGATATCGAAGCCCAGCTCTTCCAGCTGGGCGGACAGCGCATAGATATTGCGCATGTCGTCGTCCACCAGCAGCAGCTTCTTGCCCTCGAAAATGTCGTCGCGGTGTTCGATCAGCTCCGGGTTGCCGCGCCGGTGGGCGGGCAAGGTGGACTCCAGCCAGTGCAGGAACAGCGACGCCTCGTTGAGCAGCCGTTCGTGGGAGCGTTCGGTCTTGAGGATGATGCGGTCGGCGTACTTGCGCAGCCGCGCTTCCTCGTCGCGGGTCAGGTCCTTGCCGGTGTAGATCACCACCGGCACCGCCTCGTAGGCGTCATTGCCGTGCAGCCGCTCGAGCAGTTCGAAGCCGCTCATGTCCGGCAGGGTCAGGTCCAGAATCATGCAGTCGTAGACGGTTTCACCGAGGGCTTTCAACGCCGCCTCGCCGCTGGTGACGGCGGTGATCTGCACGCCCTTCTGGTCGAACAGCTCGCGGATGCTTTCATGCTGGATGGCGCTGTCCTCCACCACCAGCAGGCGCCGCACATTGGTCTCAATGGCGGTTTCGATCTTGGCGAAGGCGCTGAGCATCTGCTCCTGGCTGACCGGCTTGGCGAGGAAGTCGATGGCGCCCAGATCGAGCGCCTTCTTGCGCTCGTCCTTGCCGGACAGAAAGTGCACCGGAATATCCTGGGTGCGGGCGTCCGCCTTGAGCTTCTCCATCACCTCCCAGCCGTCGATGCCGGGCAGCCCGATATCGAGAATAATGGCGCTGGGCCGGTAGCGGCGCGCGTACTCGAGACCGGTTTCACCGTCATGGCAGATGTGGCTTTCCAGGCCGTAATCCGCCGCCAGATCCACCAGTACGTTGGCGAACTCGCCGTCGTCCTCAACCACCAGCACGGTCTTTTCGCGGACCACGAAACCGTCGTCGTCCTGACCTTCCAGCGGCAGATCGGCGGCGGTGTGTGCCTCGGCGTTGGCGCCGATGTCCACCGGTTCCGCCGGCGCCGCCCCGTCGTCCGCTTGCTCGCCCTGCCCGGCATGGCCTTCGGGCAGGTAGAGCATGAAGGTGGCGCCGGTGCCGGGGCCGTCGCTGTGCAGGCTGATTTCGCCGCCCAGCAGACGCGCCAGCTCCCGCGAGATGGTCAGCCCCAGGCCGGTGCCGCCGTATTTGCGGCTGGTGGTGCCGTCGGCCTGCTGGAAGGCCTCGAAGATCAGCTTCTGCTTGTCTTCGGGGATGCCCACGCCGGTGTCGGTGACCGCGAATTTAAGCGTGCTGGCACGGTCCATGCGGCCGGGAATGCGCTCGTCCTCGCCGGGGCGCTCGATGCTCAAGGTCACCGAGCCGTCGTCGGTGAATTTGAGCGCGTTGGAGAGCAGGTTCTTGAGAATCTGCTCGAGCCGCTGACGGTCGGTATAGAAACTGGCCGGCAGCCCCTCGCCCCGGGCCACGTGGAAGGCCACGTTGCGGTTCTCGGCGATGTGGCTGAAGTGGCGCTGGAAGTGATCGCACAGCTCCGACGGCGCGATGGCGTCCACCATCACGTCCATCTTGCCCTCCTCGATCTTGGAAATATCCAGAATGTCGTTGATCAGTGACAGCAGGTCGGCGCCGGCGGAGTGGATCACCTGGGCGTGCTCCACCTGCTTGTCGTCCAGGTTGCCCTTTTTGTTCTGCCCCAGGGCGTTGGACAGAATCAGAATCGAGTTCAGCGGCGTGCGCAGCTCGTGGGACATGGTGGAGAGGAATTCGGACTTGTACTTCGAGGACAGCTCCAGCTCCTTGATCTTGTCCTCCAGCTCCTGGTGCAGCAGCTCCAGCTCCTTGTTCTTCTGCCCCATTTCCGCTTTCTGCTCACCGAGCACCTTGGCCTGGGCTTCCAGCTCCTCGTTGGTGACGCGCAGCTCCTCCTGCTGGGCCTGCAGGGACTCCTCCGAGGCACGCAGGGCCTGGGTCTGCGATTCCAGCTCCTCGTTGATCGCTTTCAGCTCTTCCTGCTGCTGCTGAAGACGCGATTCGGAGGCGGACAGTTCCATGGCCTGCTCTTCCAGGTCCTGATTGACCTGGGCCATCTCCTCTTTCTGGGCTTCCAGCGCGCGCGCCTGCTGCTGGGTCTGCTCCAGCATGCCGGCCAGCCGCAGCCGGTTCTGGGCGCTGTGCAGGGCCACGCCGATCAGGGCGGCGCCCTGCTCCAGGAAGGCGGTGTCGGACTCGGAAAACGACTGAAAGGCGCCCACTTCCAGCACGCCTTTCAATTCATCGTCGTGAAGAATCGGCAGCACCATGACATTGCGCGGCGCCGCGTTGCCGGTGCCGGAACCCACCAGCATGTACTCCTCGGGCACCTGCTCAAGAATAATGGTTTTCTTTTCCAGCGCGCTCTGCCCGACCAGGGATTCGCCCAGACGGAATTCGTTGGCCAGCTGCTTGCGCCGCTGCATGGCGTAGGCGCTGGAAAGGCGCAGTGTTTCGCTGTCGGCGTCGAAGGTATAGAAGGCGCCGACCTGGGCGTCCAGGGTGGGCACCACATAGGAGAGAAGATTGTTGCCCAGCTGTTCGATGCTCAGATCACCGCGCATCAGAGCATTGAGTTCGGACAGCTGGTTTTTCAGCTGCTCCTGACGCCGGTCCTCGTCGGTGCGCGCTTTCAGGGTGTCGCGCATTTTACGGATGGCGCGGATCAGGTGGCCGGTTTCGTCGCGGCTGTCGCTGCGGATCTCGGTGTCCCAGTTGCCGCTGGCGATGCTGTCCGCTGCGCCCATGGCGTCTTCCAGGGGGCGCGTAATGGAACGGGTGACCCGCAGGGCAATCAAACCGAGCAGCGTGAACGCCACGCTGCCCAGGGCCAGGCCGATCAACTGAGTGCTTTTATTGTCTTCGCGGCTGGCGTTGAGGTTATCGCGGAAGCTCTGGTATCGCTGTTGCTCGAAGGCACCGTGCTCGTCGGTGTACTGCTGCTCCAGGCGCTGCATCTCGGTGAGCGCTTCGTAGCTGCTGACTCGCGCGCCGGGGTCTTCAACCAGGCGGCCGGCGGTGTCGTTGGCGACGGTGATATAGGTGATGAAGGCGGAGCGCAGGTCGTCCACCGGCGCGCTCAGGGTGGGGTCGAGCCGCTCGATATCGCCGAGGCGTTCCAGGAAACGGTCGGAGCGTTCCCGGGCCTCATCCAGCAAGTCGGCGTCCGCCTGGCTGATGGCGTCGTCGAAGGCATCGCTGATCGCCAGGAATTCCACATTGTTGGCGTTGACCAGTTCCAGCACCGGAAAGTCGTGGCTCTCCACCTGGCGCAGATGATCAATATTGGTTTCCGCGATGTAGTAGCTGTACAAGAAGTAAGCGAGGAACAGGAAGATCCCCAAGCCCGCCACGGACAAAATCTTCAGCCGCACGGACAGATGCTGAAACCCAGTCATTAACCGTTTCCCCCTGAATCCGAGGTTTGTTATGGCGTTATGCTATTGCCCCGGTATTCGTGCTTTCCCGCAGGAATAAGACTAAAGCATTAAAGTACCAGAAAGCGATTCAAGGCGGCAATAAAAGGCGAAGGGAGGAACCGGAAGGGAGAAGTTGGTGCGGGTAGCCGGACTCGAACCGGCACAGCCATAAGGCCGAGAGATTTTAAGTCTCTTGTGTCTACCAATTTCACCATACCCGCAGGTCATGCCGAACTTTACACAACAGATGCAGGCCTGGGAATGGAGGCGCGGGTCGGAATCGAACCGGCGTATACGGAGTTGCAGTCCGCTGCATAACCACTCTGCCACCGCGCCGTTAAACCTGTACGAACAAAAAACCCCGGCTTGGGCCGAGGTTGGAAATCTGGAGCGGGAAACGAGATTCGAACTCGCGACCCCAACCTTGGCAAGGTTGTGCTCTACCAGCTGAGCTATTCCCGCTTTTTTCCAGCGCCGGGTTGCCCCGAACGCGAAGCCGCATTCTACCCGAGCGCGGGTCTCTGTCAAGACTGTTTTTGCTGCCGATTCAATATCTTGGACAAACTTTGCGCAGTCGTGCCGGGCACTCAACCCGCCCTGTTCACGAGCCGTCGCGGTCGCCGCCCGGGTTAGTGAATTGCGGCACCGCCGCGCGCAGATAGGAGAACATGGACCACAGCGTCAGCGCGGTGGCCAGGTACAAACAGCCGTAAGCCAGCCACAGCCCCGGCGTCATGACAATGGTGAGGTTGTCCGCGCTGTGCTCCGGCTTGAGCGCCAGCAACAACGTGATCGCCACCATCTGGGTAACCGTTTTGATCTTGCCGATCGAACTGACCGCCACCTTGGCGCGCTCGCCCAGCTCCGCCATCCACTCACGCAACGCGGACACGGTGATTTCCCGGGACACGATCACCATCGCCGGCACCGCGAACCAGACGCTGGCGTGGGTCTGCACCAGCATCACCAGGGCCACCGCCACGATCAATTTGTCCGCCACCGGGTCCAGAAACGCCCCGAACGGGCTGGTCTGGCCGAGACGCCGGGCCAGGTAGCCGTCCAGCCAGTCGGTCAGGCCGGCGGCCAGAAACAGCGCCGCGGCGAGCAGATCGCTCCACCAGAAAGGCAGGTAGAACACCGCCACCAGCACCGGAATGGCAGCCACCCGGATAAGCGTGAGAATGTTGGGCAGGTTGAGAATGGGAGCGTGCTTGGACATGGACAACTTCTATGCCGTCGGCGGAAAAAGTGAGTATAACGGAAAGCGGCGCCGGCCTCATTGTTGAAACGGCCGGGGTGAAGGCATCGCCGCTGATTATTCGTGAAACCAGTTGTACAGCGTCTCGGCGGTCTGGGCATTGATGCCTTCCACCCGCGCCAGCTCTTCCCGGGATGCGTTACGCAGTTGCTTCAAGCCGCCGAAATGGTTCAGCAGCGCCTTGCGCCGCTTGGGGCCGACGCCGGGAATGTCTTCCAATCCGGAACGGCGGGCCTTGCCGCGCCGGGCGCGGTGGCCGGTGATCGCGAAGCGGTGCGCCTCGTCACGCACCTGCTGCAATAAGTGCAGCGCCGCGTGGGCACCGCCGGGCACCAGCTCGCGGCCGTCGGGCAGGTACAGCACTTCCAGGCCCGGGCGCCGGCTGGGCCCCTTGCCGATGCCCATCACCAGCACCTGGTTGTCCAGGTGCAGGCTCTGGATCACCTCGAAACTGCGCTGCATCTGCCCCTTGCCACCGTCGATCAGCAACAGGTCCGGCAGCTTCGCCTCTTCCTTCACCACCCGCTGGTAGCGGCGCCGTACCGCTTCCTCCAGGGCTTCGTAATCGTCACCGCCGTGCTCCGGGCTGACATTGAAACGGCGGTAGTCCGCCTTGCGCGCGCCCTGCTGGTCGAACACCACGCAGGACGCCACCGCCCGCTCGCCCTGGGTGTGGCTGATGTCGAAACACTCGATGCGGCGAATCGGCGTGTCCGCCTCGAGCAGGGTCTCCAGTGCATGAAAGCGCTGTTCCAGGTGCTCCCGGGCGGCCAGATCCGCGTGCAGCGACTGATCCGCGTTGGTGCGCGCCATGTTCAGCCAGGCCTGGCGCTGGCCGCGCACCCGGGCGGCCAGCCGGATGCGGCGGCCGAGATGGGTTTCCATGGCTTCCTGCAGGGCCGCCTGCCCGGGCAGCGCGCCGGGCAATACGATCTCCCTGGGGATCGACTGGTCGTCGCGTTCGCCCAGGTAGTACTGGGCCAGGAAGGCTTCCAGGATTTCATCGCTGTCTTCCTCGCCGCGGGTATCCGGCCGGAAGCTGCGGTGGCCGAGCACCCTGCCCTGGCGCACCATCAGCACCTCCACCACCGCCAGCCCGTGGCGCACCGCGATCGCCACCGCGTCCACGTCGCCGCCCCGGTCGGTTTCCACGTTCTGCTTTTGCTGCACCGCCTGGATGGCGGCGAGCTGGTCGCGCAGTTCCGCCGCCCGTTCGAAATCCAGCTGCTCGGCGGCTTTCTCCATCTGCTCGGTGAGGTGGTCGCTGACCTGGCGGCTGCGGCCGGAGAGAAAATCCATCGCCATGCGCACCTGCTCGGCGTACGCCTCACGGCTGACGAAATCCACGCAGGGCGCGGTGCAGCGCTCGATCTGGTACTGCAGGCACGGCCGTGTGCGGTTGCGGAAGAAGCTGTCCCGGCAGTTGCGCACGCGGAACACCTTCTCCACCAGCGCCAGGGTTTCGCGGACGCTGCCGGCACTCGGATAGGGCCCGAAATAGCGGCTGCCCGGCCGGCGCTTGCCGCGATGAAAGGTGATGCGCGGGTACTCGTCCGAGGTGGTGATCTTGATATAGGGGTAGGACTTATCGTCGCGCAGCAGAATATTGTACGGCGGGCGCAGGGACTTGATCAGCGACTGCTCGAGCAGCAGCGCCTCCGCCTCGCTGGCGGTGACGGTGGTCTCCACGCCCGCGATACGGCTCACCAGCGCGCGGGTCTTGGCGCCGGTGACGTTTTTCTGGAAATAGGAATTCAGCCGGGCGCGAAGGTCCCGGGCTTTACCCACATAGAGCACCCCGCCATCGTCGTCCAGCATCCGGTAGACACCGGGCTTGCGGGCACAATGGGCGAGAAACTGCTTGGCGTCGAATTGCGGCAAGGCCACTCCGGGGTCGGCGAACGACAGGCTGCATAGGATCGGCACTGGCGCGATACTGTCAAGCCCGAGCCGGTCATTTCCACCCGCCGACCGGACCCTCAGGCCGGGTTGGCTTCGTCGGCGTCCACCATGCCGTGGCGCACCGCCACCAGCGCCATTTCCACATCGCTGCTGATGCCCAGCTTGTCGAAAATGCGGTAGCGGTAGGTGTTCACCGTCTTCGGCGACAGGCACAGCTGATCGGCCACGTCCTGCACCTTGTGGCAGTTGACGATCAGAATCATGATCTGCAGCTCGCGCTCGGAGAGCATGTCCAGCGGCGCGTCCGGGGTCGGCACGAAGGGCCGCAGCGCCATCGCCTGGGCGATCTCCGGGCTGATGTAGCGCTGCCCGGTGCTCACCACCTTGATCGCCCGCACCATCTCTTCCAGGTCTGCGCCCTTGCTCAGGTAGCCGGCGGCGCCGGCGTGCAGCAGGCGGGACGGGAACGGCTCGTCCTCGCAGACGGTCACGGCGATCACGCGCAGGCCGTCGTCCTGGCGCAGCATCCGACGGGTCGCTTCGAGGCCACCGATCCCGGGCATTTTAATGTCCATCAGCACCACGTCCGGGCTCAGCTCGCGGGCCAGGCGTACCGCTTCTTCCCCACAGTCGGCCTGGCCGACCACACGAATCCCTTCCTGATCGCCGAGCATGCGGGTGATGCCGGTTCTAACCAGATCGTGGTCGTCGACCACCAGTACTTTTATCATTTTATCCTCCCCACTTAGCGTCCTTGATAGTGGATGTGTTTTGAACCCATCAAGCCTAGCGCGCCGGGGCCTGGATGCCTAGTGGCCGGCGTCACGATTCGACCAGGGTCGCATTGACGCGCCAGGGTGTGACGGGTAATTCTGAAACCCGGCCAATCTCACAACAAGGACAAGACCGATGAGCGCGATTCTGCTTTTGGTTCTGGGCCTCGGCGGCATGGCCGCCGGCTACTTTGTCTACTCCCGCTTTATCGCGGAGAAGATCTACAAGCTTGATCCGGATTTCCGCACCCCGGCCCACGAGTTTGAGGACGGGGTCGACTTCGTGCCCACCAATCGCTTTGTGCTCTGGGGCCACCATTTCACCTCGGTGGCCGGCGCGGCGCCCATCGTCGGGCCCGCCATCGCGGTGATCTGGGGCTGGCTGCCCGCCTTTCTCTGGGTGGTGCTGGGGACCATCTTCTTCGCCGGCGTGCACGACAGCGGCGCGATCTGGGCCAGCGTGCGCAACCGGGCCAAGTCGGTGGGCGCGCTCACCGGCGAGGTGGTCGGCGGACGCGCGCGCAGCGTGTTCATGATCGTCATCTTCCTGGTGCTGCTGATGGTCAACGCGGTGTTCGGGGTGGTGATCGCCAAGCTGCTGATCAACAACCCCGGCGCCGTGGTGCCGGTGTGGGGCGCCATCGCCGTGGCCCTGGTGATCGGCCAGTTGATCTACCGCCGCAAGATCGGCCTGGGCCTGGTCTCGGTGGTCGGCGTGGCGGCGCTCTACGCACTGATCTACATCGGCCCCTCGGTGCCGGTGACGCTGCCGGAAAGCACCGCCGGCCTGTCCCCCAACGCGCTCTGGATTCTGATTCTGTTCGGTTACGCGGCGATCGCGTCGCTGCTGCCGGTGTGGGTGCTGCTGCAGCCCCGCGACTACATCAACGGCCTGCAATTGTTTGTCGGCCTGATTCTGCTGTACGGCGCGGTGATCATCGCCAGCCCCACGGTTGTCGCGCCGATGATCAACTTCGGCGTGCCCGAAGGCACCCCCTCGATGCTGCCGCTGCTGTTCGTGACCATCGCCTGCGGCGCGATTTCCGGCTTCCACGGCCTGGTGGCCTCGGGCACCACCTCCAAGCAGCTGAACAAGGAAACCGACGCCCGCTTCGTCGGCTACTTCGGCGCCGTGGGTGAAGGCGCCCTGGCGCTGGCCGCGATCATCGCCGCCACCGCCGGCTTCGCGTCGCTGGCCGACTGGCAGGCGGTCTACACCTCGTTCGGCCAGGGCAGCCTGACCGCCTTCGTGGACGGCGGCGCCTTTATTCTCGCCGCCGGCACCGGCATGGAAGTGACCGTGGCGGCCACCCTGCTCACGGTGATGGCGGCGCTGTTCGCCGGCACCACCATGGACACCGGCCTGCGCCTGCAGCGCTACATTTTCCAGGAATGGGGCGAGATCTATAACATCGGCTGGATGCGCAAGGCGCTGCCCGCCACCCTGCTCTCCGTGGCCAGCTGCCTGATTCTGGCGTTCGGCGCCGGCGGCGCGGACGGCTCCGGCGGGCTGCTGATCTGGCCGCTGTTCGGCACCACCAACCAGCTGCTGGCCGGCCTCACCCTGCTGGTGATCACCGTGATGCTGGTGCGCCGCGGCCGGCCCACCTTCTACACCCTGGGCCCACTGGTGTTCCTGCTGGTGATGACCCTGGCCGCGCTGCTGATGCAGCTGCGCGACTTCTTCGAGAAGGAGAACTGGTTCCTGCTGGGTCTGGATCTGGTGGTGCTGGTGGCGGCGGTCCTCGTGACCCTGGAGTGCGTGGCCGCGCTGCGCCGCGCCAAGGGCGCCGCCAACGACGAGAGCGCCTCTTGAGCGGCACGCAACCGGCGGCGCGTCTGATCGGCCGGCTGCGCCGCTGGTACCGGCGCGCCGGCGATCTGGGGGCGAGCTACTACAACGCCCCCTACCGGGCCGCGATCGCCCGGGCCCGGCGGGACGAGGAGGATCTGTTCATGCTGATGGTGTTCTCCGAAACCCTCGGCATCCCCAACCCGGCCACCTGGTACACCCTGGAGCTGCAGCCGCTGCTGCTGGACCGCTTCCACGACTGGCACAAACGCATGGGCATGCCCCACTCGCCCCTAGACCACTTCCGCTGCTGCTGATTCATGCCCGACCCGAACCGCCACACCGCTCTGGATATCGATACCCTGCTGCGCCGGCGCCGCCTGTTAATGGTGGGCGGCAAGGGCGGCGTGGGGAAAACCACGGTGGCCTCGGCCCTGGCATTGCGCGCCGCCAGCCTGGAACGCCGCGTTCTGCTGGTGTCCACCGACCCGGCGCACAGCCTGGCGGACGCCTTCGACCGGGAGATCGGCGACCGGGAAACCGACCTGGCGGCCAACCTCACCGGCCTGGAAATCGATCCGGACAGCGAGGTGGACGCCCATCTGGAACGCGTGCGGGCGCAGATGGCCCGCTTCGCCGGCGCCGACCAGCGCCCGGAACTGGAGCGCCAGCTGCGCCTCAGCCGCCAATCACCGGGGGCCCAGGAAGCGGCCCTGCTGGAGCGCATTACGACGATCATTGATCAGCAGGACCGCTTCGATCTGATTGTGTTCGACACCGCCCCCACCGGCCACACCCTGCGGCTGCTCAGCCTGCCGGAACTGATGGCGGCCTGGAGCGAAGGCCTGTTAAAGCAGAACCGGCGCACCGAACAGCTGGGCAAAGTGCTGGGCCATCTGACGCCGGGGCGGGACCTGGAGAGCCCGCTGGGTGAACCGGAGGACCGGGAATTGGAAGGGCTGGACCAGCGCGCCCGGGCGCTGGCGGCGCCACTGCTCGAGCGGCAGCGACGCTTCCACCGCGCGCGGCGGCGGCTGCAGGACACCGACCACACCGGCTTTGTGTTCGTGCTGACCCCGGAGCGGCTGCCGATCCTGGAAACCGAACGGGCCGTGGCCAGCCTCGGCGAGGCCCGGATCCCGGTGGCCGGAATGATCATCAACCGGGTGTTGCCGGACGAGGCGGAGGGCGCCTTCTTCCGCGCCCGCCGGGAGCGGGAGCAACGGCTGATGGCGGACATCGACCAGCGCCTGGGCGCCCTGCCCCGCCTCACCCTGCCGCTGCTGGTCGACGATATTCAGGGGCGCGACGCGCTGGAGGCGTTCGCCGGGCGCTTCAGCCAGCCACGTTGAACAATTTCACGTCGGGCCGGCCGGCCAGCAGGTCTTTCAAGCCACCACCCAGGCCTTTCATGTTCTCGCGGTGGGCGTCCAGCGCCGCCTGATCGTTGTACTGCTCATAAATCATCACGGTGTCGCCGTCGTCCACGGACTGGTGGACGGTGTAACCGTGATTGCCCTCTTCCTTGCGGACTTCCACGGCGATGCGGCTCATCTCAGCGGCGAGCGCGTCGCCCTTGCCGGGTTGGGCGGTGAGGATAGCTACGATACCGAGCATGGTGATTCCTTTTTTGTTTGTGGAATAACTCTTTTGGAATGAGATTCCGAAAATGGAGCAAGCATGCTGGCACAGCGGTGTGGGCGCGGCCATGGGGTTTTGCGTCGTGGATTGGGGTGGAAAGGACTTGGGAACAACTCGAGTGAGCGGGTTTTGGGAGCGTAGTCGAGGGATTTGGTGGTGGCTGAGAGGTTTGGGCGCGCTTTGCGCGCCGAGAGGGTGGGATTATTCGCCGGCTACGCCGGCTCACCCCTTCGGGGCCGCCGCCTTTGGCGGCGGTCCTTCGCGGCGCTTTGCGCCGCTCGGTCGAACCGGTGGGTTCGAATGAGACCGCCCTGTCCGCCAAAAAAAAGGGGCTGCCTTTTGGCAGCCCCTTTTGTTTGGCGGAGAGGGTGGGATTCGAACCCACGGAGGACGCAAATCCTCGGCGGTTTTCAAGACCGCTGCATTCGACCACTCTGCCACCTCTCCGATGGGCGCCAATCATACCTGAGACGCTTTCGCAGTCAACGGTCCCGGGTCAATAAGGCTGCCATAACCGTGTGATTCAAGAGGGAAATCTTGATTTTGGCGCGAGTGTCCCTATTATCCATGGAACACCCTCAAGCAATGAGTCCGAGTATGAGCAACCACCCGAACCCGTACACCGCCCCCCACCGTCAGCACGCGGCGACGGCGGTCACCGGCGAGCGCGCCGCTCAGGTCCTGAAAAACACCTATATGCTGCTGGGGCTTTCCCTGATGGTCGCCACCGGCGCCGCGGTGTTCGCCATGGCAATGGGCATCGGCTACGTCAATGTGTTCGTGACACTGGGCGTCTACTTCGGCCTGCTGTTCGCCACCAATAAGCTGCGCAACAGTTCCTGGGGCATTCTCGCCGTGTTCGGCCTGACCGGCTGGCTGGGTTTCACCACCGGACCGATCATCAACATGTACGCCCAGATCAACGGCGGCATGGAAATCGTGTCCCTGGCCCTGGGCGGCACCGCCAGTATCTTCGTGGCCATGTCGGGTATCGCGCTGGTGACCCGCAAGGACTTCAGCTTCATGACCAACTTCATCATGGTTGGCATTCTGGTGGCCTTTCTGGCCGGCCTGGCGGCGGTGTTCTTCAACATCCCGGCGCTGTCACTGGCCGTGTCCGCCGCCTTCGTGCTGCTCTCGTCCCTGCTGATTCTGTGGCAGACCAGCGCCATCATTCACGGCGGCGAGACCAACTACATCATGGCCACCGTTACGCTGTTCGTGTCGATCTACAACCTGTTCCTGTCCCTGCTGCATATTCTCACCGCCCTCAGCGGGAATGATTAAAGTCAGTCTGCTCGTGACCGCCGGGCCGCAACGGCCCGGCGCCCTCACCGCCCTTCACACCGCCCAGGCGGTGGCCCGTTCCTCCCACCAGCTCTATCGCATCTTCTTCTACGGCGACGGTGTCCATCTGGCCAACCGGCTCGCCTGCCGTGGCGATCTGGCCTGTGACGCCCAGCGCGGCTGGCAGACGCTGGTGGCCGAGCACGGCTGGCCGGCGTCGGTGTGCGTGGGCGCCGCGCTCAAGCGCGGTATCAGTGACAGCGAGGAGGCCCGCCGCGCCGGTCTGAACGACGTCAGCGGCACCCTGGCGGACGGCTTCACGCTGGTGGGGCTGGGCGACTGGGTGGACGCCCTCACACAAAGCGACCGGGTGGTGCATTTTGGCTGATTCAGTGCTTTATCTGGTACGCCATGCGCCGGGCCGCGGCGGCGGTTGGCGCGAAAGCGTGGACATGGCGCTCACCGGGGCCGCCTTCGGCGTCACCACCCTGGTCTGGTTCGAGGCGGCGCCCTTGAAAGTGCTGGCGCGGCGCGCCGACCATGGGGACCTGCTCGCCGAGCTCACCGGCTTCGGCGTGCGCTGCGTGGCCCGGCGCGACGATCTGCCCGCCGGGCTGGACGGCATCGAGGGCCTGGACGACAGCGCGCTTCACCGGCTGCGGCACAGCGCCGCGCAACTGGTCATCTTATAATGTTGCACCTGATCGGCTTTGACGACCTGGACAGCGAAACCGGCCGCGACTGCCTGGCGGTCTACGAAAGCGGCGATCTGTGCGTGTTCGTCGACCAGGGCCATCTGGTGGCCGCCGACTTTCCACTGCAAGGGCCGGGCTTTCTGCTCGCCGAGGGCCCGCCGGCGGCACGCCCGGCGGATCTGGAAACCATTGACTACGACCGGCTGGTGGCCCTGATCGCCGAACAGGGCCCGGTCACCGGCTGGTACGACACCGAGAGCTCATGAGCGAACATCCTTTCGCGCCCTATGTGCGCACCCTGGGCCGTGGCAAACGGGCGCGGCGCAGCCTCACCCGGGAAGAAGCCGCCGACGCCATGGCGATGATCCTGCGCGGCGAGGCGGAACCGGCCCAGGTCGGCGCCTTCCTGATGCTGCTGCGCGTCAAGGAGGAGACCACCGAGGAGCTGGCCGGCTTCCTGGACGCCTGCCGGCCGGTGTGCCGGGAGCATCTCGCCGCCCTGCCCGCCGTCGACGTGGACTGGCCCAGCTACGCGGGAAAGAAGAAACACCACCCCTGGTACCTGCTGGCCGCCCGCCTGCTGGCCGACAACGGTCTGCGCATTCTGATGCACGGCGGCCCGGCGCATACCCCCAACCGCCGCTACAGCGACGACATGCTGGCGGAGCTGGGCCTGGCGTTGCCGGCCTCGGTGGCCGAGGCCGGCGAGCAGCTGGACAGCGACGGCCTGACCTATCTGGATCTGGGCCACTTCTGCCCGGCCCTGCCGGAGCTGCTGATGATGCGCTTCCAACTGGGCCTGCGCTCGCCGATCAACACGCTGGCGCGCAGCCTCAACCCGGCGGCGGCGCCGCTGAGCATGCAGAGCGTGTTCCACCCCGCCTATCTGGAGCTGCATCTGGGCGCGGCGAGCGCCTGCGGCGACCGCAACCTGCTGCTGTTCAAGGGCGAAGGCGGCGAGCTGGAGATCCGCCCGGACGCACGCACCGCCCTCACCGGGCTGCGCCACGGCGAGCCGGCGGAAGGCGTGCTGAGCGCCGCCATGGGTCGCCAGACGCCGCCGGGCGAAGTGTCCGTGGCGCCCCTGCAGGCGCTGTGGCGCGGCCAGGCGGACGATGCCTACGGCGAGGCCGCGGTGATCAAGACCGTGGCGGCGGTGCTGTGGGGGCTGGAAAAGGTCGCCAGCCTGGAGGAAGGCGAAAAGGCGGCCGCCGCCCTGTGGGAAGCGCGGCGCCGGGACCGGCTCTAAGCGCCGCCGGTATCAGCAGCGCCGAACCAGCGGTAGCGCGGGTGCAGGCTGACCACGCTGCCGACGATGATCAGGGTGGGCGCGTGGATTTCACGGCCTTCGATGCGGTCGGCCAGGTCATCCAGGGTGCCGGTGATCACTTCCTGGGCGTCGGTGGTGCCGCGTGACACCAGCGCCACCGGCGTGTCCGCCGCACGCCCGTGCTCGATCAGCCGGGCGCAGATTTCGCGCAGCCCCACCAGCCCCATGTAGAACACCAGGGTTTCCTGCTCCGCCACCAGGCCGGCCCAGTTCAGATCCACGCTGCCGTCCTTGCGGTGACCGGTGACGAAGCGCACCGACTGGGCGTGGTCCCGGTGGGTCAGCGGAATACCGGCGTAGGCGGCGCAGCCGCTGGCGGCGGTGATGCCAGGCACCACCTGGAACGGGATGCCGGCGGCCACCACCTCTTCCAGCTCCTCGCCGCCACGGCCGAAAATAAAGGGGTCCCCGCCTTTAAGCCGGCACACCTTCTTGCCCTCGCGGGCGTAATGCACCAGCAGATCGTTGATGTTGTCCTGCGGCAAGGTGTGCCGGTCGCGGGCCTTGCCCACGTAGATCAGCTCCGCGTCCTCACGGGCCAGGGCGAGAATCTCCGGTGCCACCAGCCGGTCGTACAGCACCGTATCCGCCTTGCGCAGCAGATGCAGGCCACGGAAGGTGAGCAGGTCCGGGTCGCCGGGACCGGCGCCCACCAGATAGACCTCACCGTCCACCGGCGGCGGACGCTCCTGGTCGGCGTGGGCCACGGCGGCGTGCAGCGCCGCCTCCGCTTCGGATTCATGCCCGGAGAGCACCTGCTCCACCAGCGGGCCGTCCAGCTGCCGTTCCCAGAACGCTTCGCGGGCCTTGCGGTCCGGCAGCGCCCGCGCCAGCGGCGCCCGGAAACGGCCCAGAATGCCGGCCAGGCGCCCCCAACGGCTGGGCAGCCAGGCTTCCAGCCGCGCCCGCAGCCGCCGGGTCAGCACCGGCGACACGCCGGAAGAACTGATAGTGATGAACAAGGGATCGCGGTCGATCAGCGCGGGGAACACGAAGCTGCTGATGTCCGGCCGGTCGACCACGTTGACCGGCACGCCCCGGGCGGCGCAGAGGGCCGCGACACGCTCGTTGAGCGCCCCGTCGTCGGTGGCCAGCACCACCAGCCGGGCGCCTTCCAGGTCGTCGTCCTGGAAGGCGCGGCGGTGACACTCACCGCCGGCCCCTTCCCGCTCCACCAGGGCCTGCAGTTCGGCGCGCCATTGCGGCGCCACCAGACGCAGGCGGGCCCCGGCGCGGTGCAGCAAGCGCGCCTTGCGCAGCGCGGTGTCGCCGCCGCCCACCACAACCACGGTGTGGCCGGCGAGCTTGAGCCCCAGGGGCAGAAAATCCATGGCGTTGCGTCCTCCCGGCGTGCCGTCAGCTCAGCCGTTCCAGGCCTCTCATGTAGGGCCGCAGGGCCTCCGGAACGGTCACCGAACCGTCCTCGTTCTGGTAGTTCTCCAGGATCGCCACCAGGGTGCGGCCCACGGCCAGACCGGAACCATTCAAGGTATGTACCAATTCCGGCTTGCCGGTCTCCGGGTTGCGCCAGCGCGCCTGCATGCGGCGGGCCTGGTAATCCCGGAAGCTGGAGCACGAGGAGATTTCCCGGTAGCGGCCCTGGCTGGGCAGCCACACTTCAATATCGTAGGTCTTGGCGGCGGAGAAGCCCAGGTCGCCGCCGCACAGGATCACCACCCGGTAAGGCAGGCCCAGCTTCTTCAGAATCGCCTCGGCGTGGCCGGTGAGGTCTTCCAGCGCCTGGTCGGACTGGTCGGCGGGCACCAGCTGCACCAGCTCCACTTTCTCGAATTGATGCTGGCGAATCATGCCGCGGGTGTCCTTGCCGTGGCTGCCCGCTTCCGACCGGAAACAGGGCGTGTGGCAGACATAACGGCGCGGCATGCTGTCCGCCTCGAGAATCTCATCGGCGGCCAGGTTGGTGACCGGCACCTCGGCGGTGGGGATCAGATAGAGCTCCCGCTCGCCTTCCATCTTGAACAGGTCTTCCTCGAATTTGGGCAGCTGGCCGGTGCCTCGCAGCGCCTCCGGGCCCACCAGATACGGCACGTACAGTTCCTGGTAGCCGTGCTCCACGGCGTGGGTGTCGAGCATGAAGTCGATCAACGCCCGGTGCAGGCGCGCGAGCTGGCCGCTCATCACCGCGAAACGGGCGCCGGACAGCTTGCTGGCGCGCTCGAAATCCAGATGGCCCTGGCTGAACGCCTCGCCCAGATCCACATGATCCTTGGCGGTGAACGACAGCTCGGTAGGGGTGCCCCACTGACGCACTTCCACGTTGTCGTCTTCGTCGTTGCCGGCGGGCACTTCGTCCACCGGCACGTTGGGCACGCCCATGAGAAAGTCGCGAATCTCTTCCTGGACCGCCTTGGCGCGGGCCACTTCCTGGTCCAGCTCCGCGTCCAGGGTTTTCAGGGTTTCCGCCACCTTGGCCTTGGCGGCGTCCACGTCCATGCCGGACTTGATCAGCTCGCCCACTTCCTTGGAGGCTTTTTTGCGCTGCGCCTGAAGGTCCTGGGAGCGCATGTCCGCCTCTTTGCGCCGGGCGTCGAGGCTTTCGAAGCCGGCCAGGTCCAGGTCATAGCCCCGTTTTTTCAGCGCTTCACGGATGGCGTCGCCGTCCTGGCGCAGCGCACGGATATCAAGCATGGTCGGTCCCCTTGGGAATAAATCGTCGTTCGTCTCGCTGGCCCGTGGCCAGGGCCGCGAAGTTTAGCAAAATCCAAAGCCGCAAGCTTGTGGGGAGCGCGCCTTGCCTTAATCGTCGTAACGCTTCCAGTCGCTGTCCGCGTTTTTACGGCGCAGGGTGCGCAGCTTGTCGGCGATGCGGATTTCCAGCCCCCGCTCCACCGGCTCGTAGAGGCGGGTGTCGCGCAGCTCCACGGGAAAATAGTTCTCGCCGTCGACGAAGGCGTCGGGAAAATCGTGGGCGTAGTGGTATTCGGCGCCGTAGCCTTCGTTCTTCATCAGCTTGGTGGGCGCGTTACGCAGGTGCAGCGGCACGTCGTTGCTGGGGTTGGCGGCCACCAGGGCGCGCGCCGCGTTGTAGGCGTTGTAGACCGCGTTGCTCTTCGGCGCCACCGCCACATAGGCGATCGCCTGGGCCACCGCCAGCTCGCCTTCGGGGCTGCCGAGGCGCTCCTGAACGTCCCAGGCATTGAGACACAGGGTGAGCGCGCGCGGGTCGGCGTTGCCGATCTCCTCGCTGGCCATGCGCACCACCCGCCGGGCGATGTAGAGCGGGTCGCAGCCGCCGTCGAGCATGCGCGCGAACCAGTACAGCGCGGCGTCCGGGTCGGAGCCGCGCACCGCCTTGTGCAGCGCGCTGATCTGGTCGTAGAAAACGTCGCCGCCCTTGTCGAAGCGCCGCACCGCGTCGCGCAGCACCTCTTCCATCAGCGGCCGATCGATGCGCGGTTGCTCCCCGTCGGTGAGGTCCAGGGCGATCTCCAGCATATTCAGCAGCCGGCGGGCGTCACCGTCGGCGTAGCCGAGCAGCAGGTCGCGGGCGTCGTCCTCGATCACCGTGTCCGCCAGTTCCGGCTCCGCCAGGGCGCGGTTGAGCAGGCCGTCCAGGTCGGCCCGTTCCAGGCCGCGCAACCGGTACACCCGGGCCCGGGACAGCAGCGCGTTGTTCAATTCGAAGGAGGGGTTTTCCGTGGTGGCGCCGATGAAGATCACCGTGCCCTCCTCCACGTGCGGCAGGAAGGCGTCCTGCTGGGCCTTGTTGAAACGGTGCACCTCGTCGACGAACAGCACCGTGCGCCGGCCCTGCCCCAGCCGCGCCTTGGCCTGATCGACGGCGGCGCGGATGTCCTTGACCCCGGACAGCACCGCCGACAGCGTGATGAACTCGGCGTCCACGGAGCGGGCGAGAATCAACGCCAGGGTGGTCTTGCCGGTGCCCGGCGGGCCCCACAGGATCATCGAGTGCAGCTGACCGCGCTCGCTGGCCTGGCGCAGGGGTTTGCCGGGGCCCACCAGGTGTTTCTGGCCGACGTATTCGTCCAGATCGGCGGGACGCAACCGCGCCGCCAGCGGCTGGGCGGCGGCGCGGTTGTCGGTTTCGAACAGATCGTTCATTGCTGGTTGATGATGTCGGTGCCTTCCGGCGGCTGGAAGTCGAAGCGGTCCGCGGCGGGCGCCTTGTTGAGGGTGAGATCGCGGAAATCGATCACCGTTTTCTGGCCCAGGGCGTCTTCCAGGCGCATGGATACCGGGCGCTGCCCATCGAAGGTCACGTCCAGGGTTTCAAACAGCGGGTCGCTGCCGCGCGGCTTCAGCCGGTAGGTGATGTTGTCGCCGTTGCGGTCCTGCTCTTCAACGCGGAACGCCTTGCCCACCGCCGACGGGTCGCCGCCGAACAGCAGCGCCGGGGTCTCGCTGAGGTTTTCGTTGAGCGGCCGCACCACCACCTGCTCAAGATCGGCGTCGTAGACCCAGACGGTTTCGCCGTCGGACACCGCCAGCTGCTCATAGGGCCGCTCGGTGTGCCAGTAAAAACGGTTGCCGCGCGCCACTTCCATGGTGCCGGAGGCTTCCTGGGCGCGGCGCCCGTCCTGGTCCAGCACGGTCTGCTCGAAACCGCCGCGCAGGCTCTCCAGCCCCTGCAGCTTGGCGACCAGATCCTCGGCGGCGTTCGCCAGGGCCAGGGAGGGCAGCAGTGTTACCAACATCAAAAGCTTGTACATAGGGGTTCCTTGTCAGACCGGCGGCGGCGCGATCACTTCGCGCTGGCCATTGTGCCCGGCTTCGGACACCACACCGGCCATTTCCATGGCTTCCACCAGGCGGGCCGCCCGGTTGTAGCCGATCTTGAGTTTACGTTGCACCGAAGAGATGGAGGCGCGGCGGGACTGGGTGACATAGGCCACCGCCTCGTCGTAGAGCGGGTCGTCTTCCTCGCCGCCGTCGGCGCTTTCCATGCCCGGCAGGGGCGCCGACAAATCCGAGCCCCCTTCGAGAATCTCCTCGAGATAATCCGGCTCGCCGCGCTTGCGCCAGTCGTCGCAAACCCGGTGCACCTCTTCATCTGAGACAAAGGCGCCGTGCACCCGTTCCGGCATGCTGGTGCCGGCGGGCAAATAAAGCATGTCGCCGTGGCCGAGCAGCTGCTCCGCCCCGCCCTGATCGAGCACCGTGCGCGAGTCGATCTTGGACGACACCTGGAAACCGATCCGCGACGGCACGTTGGCCTTGATCAGGCCGGTGATCACATCCACCGACGGGCGCTGGGTGGCGAGAATCAGGTGGATGCCGGCGGCCCGGGCCTTCTGGGCGATACGGGCGATCAGCTCTTCCACCTTCTTGCCGACGATCATCATCATGTCGGCGAACTCGTCGATCACGATCACGATGTACGGCAGCTTCACCGCCAGCGGCGCCTCTTCGTTCAGGTCCATGGGGTCGTTGGGCTTCCACAGCGGGTCCTTGAGCGGCTCGCCCTTCTTCTCCGCCTCGGCCAGCTTGCGGTTGTAGCCGGCGATATTACGCACGCCCACCGAGGCCATCAGCCGGTAGCGGCGCTCCATTTCACCCACGCCCCAGCGCAGCGCGCTGGCCGCCTCCTTCATGTCGGTGACCACCGGCGTGAGCAGATGGGGGATGCCGTCGTAGACCGCCAGTTCCAGCATCTTGGGGTCGATCAGGATCATCCGCACGTCTTCCGGATTGGCCTTGAACATCAGCGACAGCAGCATCGCGTTCAGGCCCACGGATTTACCGGAACCGGTGGTACCGGCCACCAGCAGGTGCGGCATCTTGCCGAGATCCGCCATCACCGGGTTGCCGGAAATGTCCTTGCCCAGCGCCAGGGTCAGCGGCGAAGCAGCGTCGTCGAACATGCGCGAGCCGACCACCTCGGTGAGGCGGATCATCTCGCGCTGCTCGTTGGGAATCTCGATGCCCACCGTGGTCTTGCCGGGGATCACTTCCACCACCCGCACACTGATCACCGCCAGGGAGCGGGCCAGGTCCTTGGCCAGGTTGCTGATCTTAGACACCTTGATGCCCGCCGCCGGCTGAATCTCGAAGCGGGTGATCACCGGGCCGGGCTGCACCGCCACCACTTCGGCGTCGACGTTGAAGTCCTTGAGCTTGATCTCCAGCAGCCGGGACATGGCGTCCAGCGCTTCCTCGGAGTAACCGCCCTTGCTGTGGTCGTCCACCGCGTCGAGCAGCTCCAGCGGCGGCAGATCGCCGCTCACCTGGGCGGTGAACAGGGCGCGCTGCTTCTCTTTCTGGACGCGCTCGCTCTTTTCCACCGGCTTGGCGGGCTGGGCGATCTTGGGCGGGGTGCGGTTTTCCTGTTTCTTCTTCGCTTCGGTGACCACCTGGGCGCGCTTGTGGCGCGCCTCGCGGGCGGCCTGGCGCTCGGCGCGCTGCTCGCGGCGCTGGGCGAACCAGGCCGGCACTTTCTGGCCGATGCCCAGCACCAGCGCGCCCAGGCGTTCGGCGAGGACGATCCAGGACAGGTCGGTGAACACGGTGACGCCGATCAGGAACAGCGCCACCATCACCAGGGTGCCGCCCAGGGCGTTGAACGCCGCCAGCGACGCCTGACCGACCACCTGGCCGAGGATGCCGCCGGCGTCCTCGGGCAGCGACAGGCCGGCGCCGGAGAAATGCATGTAGGCCAGCGCGGTGCCGCTCATCATGGTCAGCACGAAGCCCACCAGCCGCAGGCTGAACAGCGGCCAGCTGCCGGCCAGCCCGGCGTGGCGCTCGCGCAGCACCTTGAAGGCCCAGAACGCCACCAGCACCGGGAATACGTAGGCCATGTAGCCGAACAGACCGAGCAGCAGATCGGCGCAGAAGGCGCCGGCGCGTCCGCCGGCGTTGCTCACCTGGCCGGCGTCGCCCACGTAGGACCAGCCCGGATCACCGCTGTCGTAGGTGATCAGAGCCAGCAGCAGATACAGCGACAGGGCGATCAGGGCGATCACCATGCCTTCCATCAGGCCTTTCTTGAGATGGCGGGAAAACCCGGACGGTTTCGCGCCGGCGGCTGCCTTGGTCACTCGAGGCCTCTTACGTTGGTCAAACCCATTTCTTAGGAATCCTTCCTAAAGAGCTGAAATTACAAGGATTGTAGTCAATCCGGGCGCCATGAACCAGCGGCGGCGCCACGCTTCGCGCGGCCCGCGGTCCGGCCTTGGCGTTCCCTATCGAAGTCATAGAGTGTACGCCCTTCACGGCCGATAGGATTTATTGTAGTTTGCTTGCGCCTTGAAAGGTGGCGTGCATGCCACAACTATTGCCCAATCAGCCGGACGGGTCACGCGGCCCGCGGCAACAATTCTGAATTCGTGGTGGAGGAATCAATGAGCGACGCGCAGCACCATCGACTGATCATCCTGGGTTCCGGCCCGGCGGGCTACACCGCGGCGGTGTACGCCGCCCGCGCCAACCTGAAACCCGTGGTGATCACCGGCATCGAGCCTGGCGGCCAGCTCACCACCACCACCGAGGTGGATAACTGGCCCGGTGACGTGGAGGGTCTCCAGGGTCCGGACCTGATGGTGCGCATGCAGCAGCACGCCGAGCGGTTCGAGACCGAGATTGTCTACGACCACATCCACACCGTAAACATCAAGGACCGCCCCTTCGTGCTGGAAGGCGACTCCGGCACCTACACCTGTGACGCGCTTATCATCGCCACCGGCGCTTCCGCCGTGTATCTGGGGCTGGAGTCCGAGCAGGCGTTCATGGGCAAGGGCGTGTCCGCCTGCGCCACCTGCGACGGCTTTTTCTATCGCGGCCAGAAAGTGGCGGTGATCGGCGGCGGCAACACCGCCGTGGAAGAAGCGCTGTATCTGTCCAACATCGCTGAGGAAGTGGTGCTGGTGCACCGCCGCGACAAGCTGCGCGCCGAGAAGATTTTGCAGGACAAGCTGCTCGCCAAGGACAACATCAAGGTGATGTGGGACCACACCCTGGACGAAGTGCTGGGCGACGACTCCGGCGTCACCGGCATGCGGGTCAAGTCCACCAAGGACGACACCACCGAGAACGTGGAGCTGCAGGGCGTGTTCATCGCCATCGGCCATAAGCCCAACACGGACATCTTCCAGGGCCAGCTGGACATGAACAACGGCTACATCAAGATCAAGAGCGGCCTGGAAGGCAACGCCACCGCCACCAGCGTGCCCGGTGTGTTCGCCGCCGGCGACGTGGCCGACCACGTCTACCGTCAGGCGGTCACCTCCGCGGGTGCCGGCTGCATGTCGGCCCTGGACGCGGAGAAGTATCTGGAAAGCCTGGAAGAGTGACCGGAGAGTGATTCCCTGGCTGCCGCCGGGAAGTGACTTCCCGCCGCTCGAGGAGGCCCTGGACGATCCCAACGGCCTGCTCGCCGCCGGCAATGATCTGGCGCCGGACACGCTGATCAGCGCCTACACCAGGGGTATCTTCCCCTGGTACGACCCCAGCCAGCCGGTCCTGTGGTGGACCCCCAATCCCCGGTGCGTTTTTCGCCCCGGGGATTTTCATATCAGCCGCCGGCTCGGCCGGCACCTTCGCAATGCCGACCTGACCTTCTACCTGGACCGTGATTTCGAGCGGGTGATCGACGTCTGCGCGGCGCCCCGCGATGACGACGGCGGCACCTGGATCACACCAGAAATGCGCGCCGCCTACCTGCGGCTGCACGCACTCGGCCACGCCCACTGCGTCACCGTGTTCGAGGACGGCGAGCTGGCCGGCGGGCTGTACGGCGTGCAGCTGGGCGGCGTGCTGTTCGGCGAATCCATGTTCTCGACCCGCACCAACGGTTCGAAAAGCGTGCTGGCGCTGCTGTGGCGGCTGGCGCCACGGCTCGGCATCCGCCTGCTGGACGCCCAGGTGGAGAGCGACCATCTGATGCGCCTGGGCGCCTTCCTGATGCCGCGGGTGGATTTCCAGCGGCAACTGGACGCCCTGATCACCGACACCACTCCCCTGCCCTGGCCGAAGGCGCCGATCCGCTGGAACGACGCCACGCCCTGAACCGGTTACCCGGCGGTGCCGCGCTGCTCCGCGTAATCCTGGTAGGTCCGGATACTCTCCGGGTTGGCCATGGCGTCCGGGTTGGCGACTTTCTCCAGGCTCTGGCCGAGCAGCAGCTTCTTGATCGGCAGCTCCATTTTCTTGCCGGTCAGGGTGCGTGGCACGTCCGGCACGGCGACGATGTCGTTGGGCACATGGCGCGCGGAGAGATTCTCGCGAATGCCGGCCTTGATCCGCCCTTTCAGGTCCTCGTCCAGGGACACGCCCTCACGCAGCACCACGAACAGCGGCATGAACGACTCCCGCCCCAGGTATTCCAGGTCGACCACCAGGCTGTCGAGCACCTCCGGCAGTTCCTCCACCACGCGGTAGATCTCGCTGGTGCCCATGCGAATGCCGTGGCGGTTGATGGTGGTGTCGGAACGGCCGTAGATCACCGCCCCGCCGCGTGGCGTGATGCGGATCCAGTCGCCGTGGCGCCAGATGCCGGGGAACACGTCGAAGTAGCTGTCGTGGTAGCGGTGGCCGCCCTCGTCGTTCCAGAAATACAGCGGCATGGAGGGCATCGGTTTGGTGACCACCAGCTCGCCCACTTCGTCGTCGAGAATGCGGCCGTCGTCGTCCATGGCGTAGACCGCCGTGCCCAGATAGCGGCACTGCATTTCACCGGCGTACACCGGCTGGATCGGACAGGCGCCCACGTAGGAGGCGGCCACATCGGTGCCGCCGCTGATGGCGGCGATCAGCACATCGCCGAGCTGATCCATGATCCAGCGGTAGCCCTCCTCCGGCAGCGGTGACCCGGTGGAACCCACGGTGCGGATGCGTCCGGTGTCCACCCATTGCGACGGTTCGATCTCCGCCTTCTTGCAGTTCAGGAAATAGGCGGCGCCGGCGCCGAACACGGTGATGCCGGTCTCCTCGGCGAAACGCCACAGGGTGCCCAGGTCCGGATAGCCCGGGTTGCCGTCGTACAGACAGATGGTGGCGCCGGTGAGCAGCCCGGACATCTGCGAATTCCACATGATCCAGCCGGTGGTGGTGAACCACATGAAGCGATCGTCCGGGCCCAGGTCCAGATGCAGGGCATGATTGAGCAGCCCGTTGATCAGGGCGCCGCCGTGGCCGTGCACGATCGGCTTGGGCATGCCTGTGGTGCCGGAGGAGTAGACCACCCAGATCGGGTGATCGAACGGCAGCTGCTCGAACGCCATGGGCGCGTCGCGCTGGATCATCGAGGCCCAGGAACGGGCACCCGGCAATGCCGCGCCGTTATCCAGGTACGGCAGCAGCACCAGGTGCTCCAGGGTGGGCAGGTCGTCGCGCAAGCCGGCGACCACATCCAGGCGGTCGAAATCCTTGCCGCCGTAGCGGTAGCCGTCCACCGCGATCATCACCTTCGGATCGATTTGCTGAAAGCGGTCGAGCACGCTGCGGGTGCCCATGTCCGGCGAACAGCTGGACCAGACCGCGCCGATGCTGGCGCAGGCCAGGAACGCCACCACCGTTTCCGGAATATTGGGCAGGTAGGCCACCACCCGGTCGCCGGGGCCCACGCCCAGGCCGCGCAGGCTGGCGGCGGTGGCGGCGATCTGCCGGTGCAGCTCGCCCCAGGTGAGGGTCTGGCGGCCGCGCAGCTCGGAACGGGATTCAATGGCCGGGCGCCCCGGGTCGCCGATATGAAAGCGGAACACCTGCTCGGCGAGATTCAGGCGGGCACCCTCGAACCATTTGGCGCCGGGCATGGCGTGGCCGTCCAGCACCCGGGTATAGGGCTGCGAATGGCGAATATCGAAGTATTCCCAGAGCGACGCGTAGAAGCTCTCCAGCTGGTCCACCGACCAGTCCCAGAGTTGCGGGTAATCGCTGAAGCTCAGCCCTTTCTCGGCCTTCAGCCAGTCCATGTAGTGGGTCAGGCGGCTGTTGGCCACGCGGTCGGCGTCCGGCGTCCAGAGCGGCGCCGGCGGGTTGTTGTTGCTGTTCATGGGCTCTCCCGTGCCGGTGCCCGGCGGAGGCCAACACAGCCCCTAAACCGCCACCGACGTTGTTTTGATTGTCATTATGTGGATACAAACCGGCTACAGACTAGCCAAGGCGCGGCCGCGAGGAAAGCGCCGAAGCGGTATTCCCGGAGGCCGCCGCTGGGCTAGAATGACGCCATGAGCGATTTGTCCGAACTGCGTTTTTTCCGCACCCCCGCCCACCCCTGCAGTTACCTGGAGGGCCGGCAGGCGGCCACGCTTTTCGTCGATCCGCAGACGCCCCTGGATGCCAGGCTCTACGGCGAATTGTCGCGCCTCGGATTCCGCCGCAGCGGCGACTATCTCTATCGGCCCCACTGCGAGGGCTGCCAGGCCTGCATTCCGGCCCGGGTACGGGTGGCGGATTTCCGGCCCCGCCGCCGCCACCGCCGGCTGATCAAGCGCAACAGCGACCTTACCGTCAGCGAGGAACCGGCGCGCTACACCCGGGAAATCTACCGCCTCTACGCCCGCTATATCGACCAGCGCCACGGTGACGGCGACATGTTCCCGCCCTCCGAGGAGCAGTTCACCGGCTTTCTCACCTGCGACTGGGCCGACACCCGCTTCCACTGTTTCCGTGACGCGGACGACACGCTGCTGGCGGTGGCGGTCACCGACCACCTGGACGACGGCCTGTCGGCGGTCTACACCTTTTTCGACCCGGACCAGGAAGCCCGCGGCCTGGGTGTCAACGCCCTGCTCTGGCAGATTCGGGCCAGCCACCGTCTGGGGCTGCCCTATCTCTATCTCGGCTACTGGATCCGCCAGTGCCAGAAGATGAGCTACAAGAGCCAGTACCAGCCGCTGGAGCTGCTGCGTGACGGACGCTGGCGGCTGCACACCTCGGACGGTGGATAACCGTCAATAGCCTTTGCACGATAAGTCCATTTACGGCACAATTGCGCTCCCTCTGAAGCCGAAGATCGGAATTTTACTGGATGGCGAAAGAAGAGCAGATTGAATTGGAAGGGGTGGTTCTGGAAACCCTTCCGAACACCATGTTCCGCGTGAAGCTGGACAATGACCACATTATCACCGCCCATATTTCCGGGAAGATGCGCAAATTCTATATCCGCATCCTGACCGGTGACCGGGTCAAGGTGGAGATGTCGCCCTATGACCTGAGCAAGGGCCGCATCACGTTCCGGATGAAATAATCCGCCGCCGGCGCCAGCGACGCGCCCGCAAAAAAAACCCGGCCGAAGCCGGGTTTTTTACGTTCAGGGGCGACCTCAGCAGGTCGCCTCCGCTTCGGACGCGTCCACCGTCAGCACCAGTCCATCGTCGCCGGCGGTAATGCGTACCTGGCCGCCGCGGTCCGCCAATTCGCCGAACAGCAGCTTCTCCGCCAGGGGCTTCTTGATCTGCTCCTGGATCAAGCGGGCCATGGGCCGGGCCCCCATATCCTTGTCGTAGCCCTTCTCCGCCAGCCAGCGGCGCGCGCCGTCGTCCACGTCGAGTACCACCGCTTTCTCGTCCAGTTGCGCCTGCAGCTCCACCAGGAACTTGTCGACCACGCCCAGAATCACTTCCGGGGTGAGCGCGCTGAACTGGATGATGCCGTCCAGGCGGTTGCGGAACTCCGGCGAGAACACCTTCTTGAGCATTTCCATGCCGTCCGTGGACTGGTCCTGCTCGGTGAAGCCGATGGTGCGCTTGTTGAGCACCTCAGCGCCGGCGTTGGTGGTCATGATCACGATCACATTGCGGAAGTCCGCCTTGCGGCCGTTGTTGTCGGTGAGGCTGGCGTTGTCCATCACCTGCAACAGGATGTTGAACACCTCCGGGTGCGCCTTCTCGATCTCATCCAGCAGCAGCACGCAGTGCGGCGTCTTGGTGACCGCCTCGGTGAGCAGGCCGCCCTGGTCGAAGCCCACGTAGCCCGGGGGCGCGCCGATCAGCCGGCTGACGGTGTGCCGCTCCATGTACTCGGACATGTCGAAGCGCACCAGCTCCACGCCCAGGGCGCGGGCCAGCTGACGGCTGACCTCGGTCTTGCCCACCCCGGTGGGGCCGGCGAACATAAAGGACCCGATCGGTTTGTGGTCGGCCTTGAGACCGGCACGGGACAGTTTGATCGCCGCCGAAATGGTGTCGATGGCGTCCTCCTGGCCGAACACGGTCATCTTCAGATCCCGCTCCAGGTTCTGCAGCACTTCCTTATCGGAAGAGGACACCTGCTTGGGCGGAATCCGGGCGATTTTCGCCACGATGGCTTCCACGTCCGCCTGATCGATGGTTTCCTTGCGCTCGCCTTCCGGGCGCAGACGCTGCCAGGCGCCGACCTCGTCGATCACGTCGATGGCCTTGTCCGGCAGGAAGCGGTCGTTGATGTAACGCGCGCTCAGCTCCGCCGCCGTCTTCAGGGCCGCGTCGGTGTAGACCACGTTGTGGTGCGCCTCGAAACGGCTCTTGAGCCCCTTGAGGATGCCCACCGTGTCTTCCACCGAGGGTTCCACCACGTCGATCTTCTGGAAGCGGCGGGACAGCGCCCGGTCCTTCTCGAAGATGGTGCGGTACTCGGTGAAGGTGGTGGAACCCATGCACTTGAGCTCGCCGGAGGCCAGCATCGGCTTGAGCAGGTTGGAGGCGTCCATGACGCCGCCGGACGCCGCGCCGGCACCGATGATGGTGTGGATCTCATCGATGAACAGAATGGCGTTGTCCTGCTTGCGCAGTTCCGAGAGCAGGTTCTTCAGGCGCTTCTCGAAATCACCCCGGTACTTGGTGCCCGCCAGCAGCGCGCCCAGATCCAGGGAGTAGACGGTGGCGTCGAGCAGCGGCTCGGGCACCCTCTCTTCCACGATCATCCGCGCCAGCCCCTCGGCGATGGCGGTCTTGCCGACACCCGGCTCGCCCACCAGCAAGGGGTTGTTCTTGCGGCGGCGGCAGAGGATCTGCGCGGCGCGCTCGATCTCGAACGCGCGGCCCACCAGCGGGTCGATACGGTCCGCGCGGGCCAGCTCGTTGAGGTTGCTGGCGTAGGATTCCAGCGCGCTGGCCGGTGCGCCTTCGGCGCCGCCGTCCATTTCCTCGCGCTGTTCGGCGGCCGGGTCGTTGTCCTCCACCTGGGAAATGCCGTGGGCGATGAAATTGACCACGTCCAGACGGTGCACGTCCTGGCTGTTGAGCAGGTAAACCGCCTGGCTCTCCTGTTCGTTGAAGATCGCCACCAGCACGTTGGCGCCGGTGACTTCCTTATTGCCCGAGGACTGCACGCTGAATACGGCGCGCTGCAGCACCCGCTGGAAACCCAGGGTGGGCTGCGTGTCGCGTTCGCCGTCTTCCGGCAGTAACGGGGTGGAATCGTCGATGAACTGAGTCAGGGCCTCGCGCAGCTCTTCCATATCGGCGCCGCAGGCGCGCAACACTTCCACCGCCGCCTCGTTATCGAGCAGCGCCAGCAACAGGTGTTCCACGGTCATGAATTCATGCCGGTGGCTGCGTGCGTGGTGGAAAGCCTCGTTGAGAGTCAGTTCCAGTTCTTTGCTGAGCATAGGCTACCTCACTGCTTGATGCCCGCTCCGTTGCCGGAGACTATCAGGCCTTTTCGACCTGGCACATCAGCGGATGCTGATTTTCACGGGCGTAGTCGACCACTTGCGCGGCCTTGGTTTCGGCGATGTCCTGGGGAAACACCCCGCACACCGCCTTCCCCCGGGTATGCACCGTCAGCATAACCCGGGTGGCTTGCTCGCGGTCCATGCGAAAGAAGGTTTCCAGCACCTCGACGACGAAATCCATGGGGGTGTAGTCGTCGTTCAACATCAATACTTTGTACATCGGCGGGCGCTTGAGTCGAGGCTTGGCTTCCTCAACGGTGGCCTCGCCATGACGATCGGGCTCATCCGGCTTGCCAGGGTCCGACGCCGGGCCCCAGATGTGGCCGGTAGAGCGCCTGTCGCTCATGTGAACAAATATCGGGTGTTGCTGCCTCTTCATAACCATCTCTAACGGTTGTATACCCACCGGCGTCAGCGGGCAATGAACAAATGAGGGGTGTCCGGGTATTTTTCAATCCCCACCGGGGGTTGACACCCTCGCGGCCTTAGGGAACAGTTGATCAAAAACCAGCCTATTCTATCGCAGCCGCGATAAATAAGAACAATCACAGCCAGCGGCCAGAGGGAAGGACCATGGCAACGGGAACAGTGAAATGGTTTAACAACGCCAAGGGCTACGGCTTCGTGCGGCCCGATGAAGGCGGTGACGACCTTTTCGTGCATTACTCCTACATTCAGGAGGAAGGGTACAAAACCCTGTACGCGGGCCAGAACGTGGAGTACGAGCTGCGCGAGGCCAGCAAAGGCTACCACGCGGTCAATCTTAAACCGGGTGAGGTCAAAAACGGGAAAGACGGCAAGGACGGAGAGTCCCCGACTTCCCGCCGCCAGAAACCACGACGACGGGACCGGGAAAACAGCGCCGTCTCCGGCTGACGCCGGGACCGCGCGAAGGCCGGGGCCGATCAGACCCCCATGTGCTCGATCACGGCGTCGCCGAACTGAGAACACTTGAGCAGGGTCGCGTCGGGCATCAAACGCTCGAAGTCGTAGGTCACGGTCTTCGCGGCGATCGCGCCTTCCATGCCGGTGATCACCAGATCGGCGGCATCGTTCCAGCCCATGTGACGCAGCATCATCTCCGCGGAGAGAATCAGCGAGCCCGGGTTCACCTTGTCCTGGCCGGCGTACTTCGGCGCGGTGCCGTGGGTGGCCTCGAACAGGGCCACCGAGCCGCCGATGTTGGCGCCCGGCGCGATGCCGATGCCGCCCACTTCCGCCGCCAGGGCGTCGGAAATGTAGTCGCCGTTCAGGTTCAGAGTGGCGATCACGCTGTAATCCGCGGGACGCATCAGAATCTGCTGCAGGAAGGCGTCGGCGATCACGTCCTTGATGACGATGTCCTTGCCGGTACGCGGGTTCTTCATCACGTGCCAGGGGCCGCCGTCCAGGGGCTCGGCGCCGTAGCGCTCCACCGCCAGCTCATAACCCCAGTTCTTAAACGAACCCTCGGTGTACTTCATGATGTTGCCTTTGTGCACCAGGGTGACCGAATCCTTGTCATTGTCGATGGCGAACTGGATCGCCTTGCGCACCAGGCGCTGGCTGCCCTCGCGGGAAACCGGCTTGATGCCGATGCCGCAGCCTTCCGGGAAGCGGATCTGGGTGACACCCATCTCCTCGCGCAGGAAGCGGATCAGCTTGGTGGCTTCGGGGCTGTCGGCCGCCCACTCGATGCCGGCGTAAATGTCCTCGGAGTTCTCGCGGAAGATCACCATGTCGGTGAGCTCCGGGTGACGTACCGGGCTGGGCACGCCCTCGAACCAGCGCACCGGACGCATGCAGGTGTACAGGTCCAGCTCCTGGCGCAGGGCCACGTTCAACGACCGGATGCCGCCGCTCACCGGGGTGGTCAGCGGGCCCTTGATGCCCACGGTGTATTCCCGCAGGGCCTCCAGGGTTTCTTCCGGCATCCAGGTGTCCGGGCCGTAAACCTTGGTGGCTTTTTCACCGGCGTAGACTTCCATCCAGGTGATGCCACGTTTGGTGCCGTAGGCTTTTTCTACAGCGGCGGTAACCACTTTCATCATCACCGGCGTGATATCGACGCCGATGCCGTCCCCTTCAATGTACGGAATAACCGGGTGGTTGGGGACATTCAGGGATAGGTCCGCATTAACGGTGATTTTGTCACCGTCCGCCGGAACCGTGATCTTTTGGTATCCCATCTACACTACTCCCTCTGAAAAAAACCGTCGGATTCGGTTGCCTGGCGAGTATAGCACTCAGCCGTTATTCTTGCTTGGCCTTGACGGGCCTACTAAGGCGTTTTTTGACATGGCCAGACTGATTTTGTTTAACAAACCCTTTCAGGTGCTCTCCCAGTTCACCGATCCACGGGGACGGCGCACGCTGAAGGATTTCATTCCGGTGCCGGGGGTCTACCCCGCCGGCCGGCTGGACTGGGACTCTGAGGGCCTGCTGTTACTGACCGATGACGGCGCCCTGCAGGCGCACATCGCCAGCCCCCGCTTCCACCAGGCCAAGACCTACCTGGTGCAGGTGGAGGGGGAGCCGTCGGAAGACGCCCTCCAGCGCCTGCGTCAGGGCATCACCCTGAAGGACGGTCCCTGCCGTCCGGCACCGGTGGAAGCGGTGCCGCCGCCGGCCCTGTGGCCACGGCACCCGCCGGTGCGCACGCGGCTCACGGTAGCCGACCAGTGGCTGGAACTCACCCTAGACGAAGGTCGCAACCGCCAGGTCCGGCGCATGACCGCCGCCATCGGCCACCCCACCCTGCGGCTGGTACGCTGGCGCATCGGTGACTGGGACCTGAGCGGCCTGGCCCCCGGCGAATGGCGTGAACTGCAAATCCACGCCCCCAAAAAGCCGCCCCGCCCGGCCGCGCGCAAAGGCCGGCGCCGGGCTCCGGCCCGGAGTACGCGCGGGCCTCGTGGCTGAGGCACCGCCCGCGGCTGTCGCGGCGCGCCCGGGTGCGCTACCATCGGCGCCCGCAGCAAACCACAGACGGATCAGGAACCGGATGAACAGCTTCCAAGCGCATATTACAGTCGCCACCGTGGTGGAACATGAAGGCCGCCTGTTGTTCGTGCGCGAAACCCAGAACGGCGAAGCGGTGATCAACCAGCCCGCCGGCCACGCCGAATTCGGCGAGGACCTGATGCAGGCCGCCTACCGGGAAACCCTGGAGGAGACCGCCTGGCGGGTGGAGATCACCGGCCTGCTCGGCTGGTACATTTTTCAGCCTTATAAAGGCGCCGGGGTATACTACCGCACCTGTTTCATCGCCGAGCCCCGGGGGCACGACCCGCACCAGAAGCTGGACACCGGCATTCTGGAAGCGCTCTGGCTGACCCCCGAAGAGCTGGCGCAGCGCCGCGCCGAGCACCGCAGCCCGCTGGTGGCGCGCTGCGTGGAAGACTATCAAAGCGGCCGGCGCCTGCCGCTGGACGCCATTTATCAGCACCCCTGGCCGCTGCAGCGCGGTTGATTCGCGTTAAAGCGCCCATATAGAGAGCCCCATGAACGCACAAGCGCCCGAAAACACCCGCGTCATCGTCGGCATGTCCGGCGGTGTCGATTCCTCCGTGGCCGCCGCCCGCCTGCTGGACGCCGGCTATCAGGTGGAAGGCCTGTTCATGAAGAACTGGGACGAGGACGACGGCACCGAATACTGCACCGCCCGGGACGACCTGCTCGACGCCATGCAGGTGGCCGGGGTGCTGGGCATCGAGCTGCACACCGCCAACTTCGCCGCCGAATACTGGGACCGGGTGTTCGAGCACTTCCTGGCCGAATACCGCGCCGGGCGCACCCCCAACCCGGACATCCTCTGCAATAAGGAAATCAAGTTCCGCGCCTTCCTGGACCACGCCCTGACCCTGGGCGCGGACTATATCGCCACCGGCCACTACGCCCGGGTCGATCACGCCGGCGAGCACGCCCGGCTGCTGCGCGCGGTGGACGACAATAAAGACCAGACCTACTTCCTGCACGCCGTGGGCGGCGACAAGTTCGCCCGCACCCTGTTTCCGCTCGGCGACCTGGAGAAGCCGGAAGTGCGCCGTCTGGCCGGCGAGCGCGGCTTCGCCAACCATAAAAAGAAAGACTCCACCGGCATCTGCTTTATCGGCGAGCGGCGCTTCAAGGATTTCCTGGAAACCTACCTGCCCGCCCAGCCCGGCGACATCGAGGACGACGCCGGGCACCGCATCGGCCGCCATGACGGCCTGATGTACTACACCCTGGGCCAGCGCCAGGGCCTCGGCATCGGCGGCCTGGCCGACGCCGGCGACGCGCCCTGGTACGTGGCCGGCAAGGACCTGGACCGCAACGTGCTGATCGCCGTGCAGGGCCAGGACCACCCGCTGCTCTACCGCGACGAGCTGACCAGCGGGCCGGTGGACTGGATCGCCGGCGCGCCGCCGGCGCTGCCCGCCCGGCTCACCGCCAAGACCCGCTACCGGCAGCCGGACCAGGCCTGCCGGGTGGAGGACGCCGGCGCGGGCCGCGTGCGGGTGGTGTTCGACCAGCCCCAGCGGGCCGTCACGCCGGGCCAGTCCGTGGTGTTCTACGACGCCGACGCCTGTCTGGGCGGCGCGGTCATTGAGGAGACGCGATGAATTCGCAGCAGCAACAAGCCCTGGCTCTGGCCGCGGTGTTCGAGGCCGCCACCCTGGCCGACCAGATCGCCACCAGCGGCGACTGCGACCACGCCGCCATGGAGGCCCTGCTCGACGGGGTGATGACCATGGAGGCCACCGACTTCGACACCATCTACCCGCGCCCCGCCCTGTTCCGGAACGGCCTGCGCCTGCTGCGCCAGAGCCTCAACCGGGAGCAGACCCGCCAGGCGGCGCGGCCGCTCAGCTACTCGCTGGCGTTGCTGCATTTGTCCTCCAAGCTGCGCAAGAACAGCGACGTGATCAGTATCCTGCGCCACCGGCTGATCGCCCTGGAGGGCCAGCGCCAGCATTTCCAGGGCGGCACCACCAATGTCACTTTTTGTCATCGCCTGGCGGGCATCTACCTGGATACCCTGGGCACCTTCCGGTTTCGCATCCGCGTGCAGGGCGAGCCGGCGCGCCTGCAGGACGAGGACAACGCCGCCCGCATTCGCGCCCTGTTCCTGGCCGGCGTGCGGGCCGCCTTCCTGTGGCACCAGCTGGGCGGCCGCCGCTGGCGCTTGCTGTTCCAACGCAAGCAGCAACTGGAAATCCTGGAAAGAATAAAATTCAGTGAGTTATAGCCATAACCTGACAATCGACTTTAAATAAAATCCGCGTCTTTCCCGGGCGCCTTCCCGGCGCGCGCCGGCGCTACGCGAGCGGCGCCATTTTGCTGTATGATTGCGCCGCTATCGGATTCCCTTCAGGAGTTGCCCCATGTCCAGCTTTACTTCCCTTACCGCCATTTCCCCGGTGGACGGCCGCTACGCCGGCAAGTGTGAATCCCTCCGCGCGATCACCAGCGAATACGGCCTGATTCGCTATCGGGTCCATGTGGAAGTGAGCTGGCTGGAACAACTGGCCCATGACAAGGCGATCCCGGAAGTGCCGCTGATGAGCGGCAAGGCCGCCTGGCACCTGCGCGGCGTGACCCGCGACTTCGAAGAGAAGGACGCCGAGCGGATCAAGGAAATCGAAGCCACCACCAACCACGACGTCAAGGCGGTGGAATACTTCATCAAGGAGCGCATGGCCGAGCACGAAGAGCTGGACGCCATGAGCGAATTCGTGCACTTCGCCTGCACCAGCGAGGACATCAACAACCTGTCCTACGCGCTGATGATGCGCGAAGCCCGCGAGCAGCTGCTGCCCACACTGGACCAGGTGATCGGCGGCATCCGCAAGCTGGCCCACGGCCTGGCCGACACCCCCATGCTGTCGCGCACCCACGGCCAGTCCGCCTCGCCCACCACCGTGGGCAAGGAAATGGCCAACGTGGTGGCGCGCCTGAAACGCCAGCGCGACCAGTTCGCGGCGGTGGAGATCCTCGGCAAGATCAACGGCGCGGTGGGCAACTACAACGCCCACCTGGCCGCCTACCCGGAGGTGGACTGGCCGGCGTTCGCCCGCCGCTTCGTGGAAGGCCTGGGGCTGAGCTTCAACCCCTTCACCACCCAGATCGAGCCGCACGACTGGATCGCCGAATACTTCCACGCCCTGATGCGTTTCAACACCATCCTGCTGGATTTCGACCGGGACCTGTGGGGCTACATCTCCCTGGGCTATTTCAAGCAGCGCGCCGTGGAGGGCGAAGTGGGCTCCTCCACCATGCCGCACAAGGTCAATCCCATCGACTTCGAGAACTCCGAGGGTAACTTGGGCATCGCCAACGCGATCATGGACCACCTGGCCGGCAAGCTGCCGATCTCCCGCTGGCAGCGTGACCTCACCGATTCCACCGTGCTGCGCAACATGGGCGTGGGCCTGGCGCACAGCCTGATCGCCTACGAAGCCGCCCTGAAAGGCATCGGCAAGCTGGAAATCAACGCCGAACGGCTCGACCACGACCTGGACGCCGCCTGGGAAGTCCTGGCCGAGCCGATCCAGACCGTAATGCGCCGCTACGGCATCGAAAAACCCTATGAAAAACTCAAGGCGCTGACCCGCGGCAAGGCGATCACCCAGGAGGCGCTCGCCGCCTTCATCGACGACCTGGCGATCCCCGAGGACGCCAAGGAGCGCCTCAAGGCGCTGACCCCGGCCACCTACGTGGGCAACGCCGGCCAGCAGGCGCGCGGCGTCCAGTAGGCGCCAGCGCGCCGCCGCCGGATACCATGTCTGCCGCCACCGCTCTGCCCCGCTTCAACCTGCCGATGGCGCCCCGGGACTTCCTGGCGCGCCACTGGCAGCGGGCGCCCCTGTTCATGCCCGGCGCCGCCGGCGGCCTGGACCACCCGGACGCCGATACCCTGGCCGGGCTGGCGCTGGAGCAGGAGGTGGAGTCCCGGCTGATCCGTGGCGCCGGCAACGGCCCCTGGCACCTGGAACAGGGCCCGCTGGACGAACAGCGCTTCGCGGAGCTGGGTGACCGGGACTGGACGCTGCTGGTGCAGTCGGTGGACCACTACCTCACTGAGGTGTCGCTGCTGCTGGATGATTTCGGCTTCGTGCCCGGCTGGCGCCTGGACGACATCATGATCAGCTACGCCGCCGAAGGCGGCAGCGTCGGCCCCCATTTCGACCAGTACGACGTCTTCCTGATCCAGGCCGCCGGTCGGCGGCACTGGCAGCTGGGCCCGCAGTGCGACGAACAGAGCCGCCTGCGCGGCGACGTGCCCCTGAAAATGCTGGCCCACATGCCCGTGGAGCAGGAACACACCGCCGGCCCCGGCGATGTGCTCTACCTGCCGCCCGGCATGGCCCACCACGGCGTGGCGCTGGACAGCGACTGCATCACCTGGTCGGTGGGGTTCCGGGCCCCGGACTACCGGGACCTGCTGGCGGAAATGGTCGCCGAAACCCTCGCCGACACCGACGAGCAGCTGTATACCGACCCGGGCCGGGCGCCGGTGGACGACGCCGGCGAGCTGAGCGCCGCCGACCGCGACGCCATGCTCGATCGCGCCTTCGGGCTGCTGGATCGCGGCGCCGCCGGGCGCGCCCTGGCCCGCTGGCTGAGCACGCCGCGGCAGACAGGACTTGATTTTCTGATCGACCCGGCGCACATTCGCGCCGCCGACCCCGCCACGGCCCTGATCCGGCATGGCGGCGCGCGGCTTCTCTGCCACGGCGACACCGCCTGGCTCAACGGGGAACCCTGGCCTCTCAATCAGGGCCAGAAGCCGCTGGCGCGGCTGCTTGCACGCCAGCGCCGCTATCGACACGACGAGCTGGCTGAGGTGCTCAACGCCGACAGCCGCGACCTGCTTAACCACTGGATAGACCAGGGCTACTTTGCCGAGCTTTAACGAGAACGCCATGGCCTTTAGCATTATCGAAACCTCCTGGGACGAACACCGCGCCGAACTCAGCGCTCTGCGCGAGCGCATCTTCATCGGCGAACAGGGCGTCCCCGAAGAACTGGAATGGGACGGCGCCGACCCGGCCTCTCGTCATTTTCTGGCGCTCGACGACGACCAGCAGCCGATCGGCTGCATCCGGTTGCTGGGCAGCGGCCAGATCAGCCGGCTGTGCGTGTTGGAAACCCGCCGCAACAGCGGCATCGGCCGCGCCCTGCTGGTGGCCGCCGAGGAGGCCGCCCGCGCCGCCGGCATGCGGGAAATCTTCCTCTACGCCCAGACCCACGCCACCAGCTTCTACGAAGGGGCCGGGTTCTCCGCCTCCGGGGGGATTTTCATGGACGCCCACATCCCCCACCGCCAGATGTTCAAGCTGCTCACCTGAAGCGGCGCTGCCATGGACCTCCGGATCGGCGAAGACAGCACCCTTCACCATCCGTCTTCCGCGACGGCGGCCCTGGCGGCGCTGATCCGCGCCGGCCGGCGCCGCCTGTGGCTGCGCGTGCCTCAGCTGGACGCCCTCAGCAACGACGGCGACGTCCTGGACGCCCTCAAAAGCCTGGCTCTGTCATCGCCGCGCGCCGATCTGCGCGTGCTGTTCGACGACGCCGGGCATGCGGTGAAAACCGGCCACGGCCTGATCCACCTGGGCCGCCGGCTGCCATCACGGCTTCAGTTGCGCCAGACACAAGCGGACGATGCGGACCCGCGCCTGTGCTTCGCGGTCGCCGACCGCACCGGTCTGTTCGAGGCCCACGGCTGGCCCCGCCCGGAGCGGCTGACCCTGTGCGCCCACGCCCTGCCCCTGGGCCCACGCCGGGCCGATGAGTTCGCCCACGTCTGGGAACGGGGCCGCGCCAACCGGGAGCTGCGCGAACTGCGGCTCTAGACGGTCTTTTCAGCGTTTGCGGTCAACGCCCAGAGCCGGTGACCGCTATGCCGATACTTGCTCTCGAAGTCGGTGAGTGATTCACCGTCCGTCGTCAGTTCGCTCACCGACGCCGAAAGGCCCGCGAACGCCAGCGCCTCGGCCATCTCCCGGGCGTACAACTCCCAGTTGGTGCGCAGCACCAGGGTACCGCCCAACGCCAACAAATGCGGAAACACCGGGTGACCGTGCCAGCGGCGTTTCAAGTGGGCGCTCTTCGGCCAGGGGTTCGGGTATAGGAGGTAATGCCGCCAGGGCCGCCAGCCGGCCGCCTCCGCCAAGCGCCAGAAGCCGGCGCAGTCGGTGCGCACCAGCAGCAGATTATCAGGCGGATCGAAACGGCGCTCCGCGCGCGCCAAGCGGTGGGCCGATTGGTCCAGCCCCAGCACCAGCGCCTCCGGATGCCGTCGCGCCAACAGCATCGACGAGCGGCCGGTGCCGCAGCCCGAATCCAGAATCAGGGGCCGCCGGGAAGTCCCCACCCAGGCCTGCGCCCGGGCAAACGCCTCGCGGTCATGGTCGCCAAGCGGCGCCCGCCAGGGGTGCGCCAGGTGGCGACGCACCGTCGCTTCCAGAGCGGGGTGCACCCCTTCCTGGTTAGTGGTCACCGCCCGGCTGTTAGCAAACATGCTGTGTCTCGAGAAGGGGCATTATTTAGGACAACTTAATTTACATTTCTGGCCCGCGGCCCACCCCGCGGCGCCGATTTTGGCTACAATTCCGCGCATTACGGAGTTTGCCATTATGCGTTTTTTGTTGGTTTTTTTCTGCCTTTTCCTGATCACCGCCTGCCAGGACAATCCGGCCCCCGACAGCGACTACGAGGACGATTTCCTGCTCGTCGCCCATCAGACCATGACGCCTCTGGACGACGACTACAGCCAGGACATGAACCTCAAGGCCCTGGTCCGCAACCGTATCGCGGACGGGCCCGACGACGGCCGCTGGATCCGCACCACCCTGCCCTGGCTGCGCCTGGGCAGCGGCGAGCTGGATACCCGCGACCTGGACCGGCTCGGCGAGCGCGCCGAACCGCTGATGAAATTTCTCTCCACCGGCACCCTGAGCCGCGTCGAGGACGGTGAAATCACCGACACCCGGATCGCCGACCAGGCGCTCTACGCGACGCTGGTGGAGCGCTTCGGCGACAAGGTGCAGCAGCTGCTGGATCAGGCCACCGCCACGGCGGTCCCCCTGCCACGGGACCCGCGCCCCGGCGACACCTGGCACGCGGACGCCGCGCTGTGGGGCCTGCCCAGCGTCGCCGCCGACTATGAGGTGCTGGACCGGGACGGCGACCGGGTATTGATCGCCCTCACCCTGGACGGCGACGGCGTCACCGGCCAGGCGCGCATGGTCGCCCGCTGGCCCTCCGGCATGCCCGAAGCGCTGCGCCTGCACAGCACCGTGACCCTGCCGGAGCAGAACGCGCGGGTGGAGCAGCGTCTGCTGCTGATCAGCCAAAGCCATTACCCCTACCCGGTGAGGGACTGGGATGTGGATCCGATACAGGCGGAAATGCAGGCGGATTACACCGAGCGCCGGCTGGCCGATCCGTTCTTCATGGAGGCCGGATCGCTGCAACCCCTGCGGGACGCCGGGCACGTTAATACCCTGCTCGACAGCCTGGAGGACAGCCTCTTCTATCACACCGACGAGCACCGCCTGGTGACCACCGGGGACTGGGCGCTCGCCGCCCCGCTGCAACAGCAAACCAGCTTCCACCTCACCGGCCTCGGCGACGACGCGCCGGCGGGCCTGGCCTTGAACCGCCTGGCGGAATCCGGCGGTTTCTACGGCCTGGCGGAACCGGGCCCGCAGGACCTGGGCCGCGACCTGCTGATTCCCACCCCGAACCACCCGATGCCCGGCGACGAGCCGATCACCGTGAACGGCCAGGCCAGTATCTGGGTGCCGGGAGAAGCCATCACCGTGAAACAGGGCGATGACCTGCCCGAAGGCACCCGGGTGCTGGAATGGGACGAACGGCGCGTGGACCTGCACCTGGAAAACGAGGGGCGGCTGAGCGCCCGCCCGCTGGACGCCGACGGCGAGCCGCTGGACTTCGCGGTGGTGTACCGCGCGCCCAAGCAGGGCGACACCTCCGCCGACACCTTTGTCGAACGCCTGACCCTGGGCGCGCCGCCGGCGGAGGTCAGTCTGCTGACCGAGGCCCCCATCGCGTCGCTGCGGCTGACGCCGCTGCAGCGGGAACAGCGGGCGCTGACCTTCACCGTGCGGCCACTGCCGGACGAGCCGATAGAGGACCCGGCCGGCGTACGGCACGAAGCGTCACCGCTGCCGCCGGTCCCGGAGCGGCTCGACGGCCTGCTTGAAGGGATGGAACTGAGCGGCCAGGACCCAAACCGGCTGCGCGTCACCGGTCCGGCGGGCCTGCGCCTGTGCACGCTGACCCCGGAAGACGGCGCCGCCCACCACGGCACGCCCCTGCGCTTCACCTGGGCCGGCGGCGACCGGGATCGGGGCACCCGGCCCGGCTTCGAGCTGCGCACCGAGGACGATCAGATCCGCTATTTCTACGACCGCAGGATCACCGTCGAGGCGCGCTGCCCCACCCGGGTGGAGACCGTCACGCTGACCCCGGACGCCCCCGGCTGCGCCCGCTTCGAGGGGGACAACGGCGTGGTGCTGGGCGAGGACTGCGGCGGTATCGCGCACCTGGACTTCGCCGCCGTCGACGACACCGGCCTGGCGCTGCGGCCGCTTGGCGAGGACGAGAACGGCGTGCACCGCTTCTGGGGCCCGGTTAAGAAAGTCCGCTTCCTGCGTGGCCGGGACCCGCAAAGCCGCACCCTGACCGCGGAACTGCCGGAGTTGCCACAATGAAACACCGCTGTTTGCTGGCGCTGGCGCCCCTGCTGCTGATGCTGGCCGCCACCGGCCACGCCGAGCGCCGCTATTTCACCCAGTACGACTCCCCGGCGAAAGCGCCGGAACAGGCGCTCTACTACTTGGATCTGCCGTTACCGGAAAACCCCGACGGCCCCGGTTATCTGTACCGCGCCTATTACCGGGAAAACGACGCGCTCTACGCGGAAGGCGCCCGCGCCGGCGCCGGCCCGGGCGCGGACTGGTTCGGCGACTGGCGCTACCTGTATCCCGACGGCGACATCAAACAGCGCGGCCACAGTGACGACCAGGGCCGCCTCGACGGCGATGTTATCTCATACTTCGAGAACGGCCGGATTGAGAAGGTCAAACCCTACACCGCCGGCAAACTGGACGGCACCGAAAAGCGCTACGACGAAGACGGCGACCTGCTGCTTGAGCTGCCCTATAGGGACGGCGCCCGCCACGGCATGCGGATCAATTATTACGGCGAAGGCGGAGGCCCGGAAGGCGGCCAGATCTACGAGGAACGTCGCTATAAAAACGGCGATTACGACCACTTCTACAATCGCTACGACCGCGACGGCCAGCGCATCGGCCACGCCGGCTACACCGCCCCCGGCGTGTTCATGGCCTGGAGCAAGGACCGCGAAGGGCGCTACAGCCGGCGCGAAGCCAGCTTCCAGCGCGACGCCCAGGGCCGCTACCGCAACGATGCGCCGGTATGGCTGCGGGTGATCGCCGATCACGACGGCGGCGGCCCGCCCGAACGGGCCGTGTTGCACTATCCCCGGGAAAAGAGCGAATGGACCACCGGTTTCAGGAACGGCAAGGTGGTACGCCTGGAGCATGACGTGAACGGTATTCCCCAGGGGCACCGAATCGTCAGCCAATACGGCGGCGGCCGCGAAGAAGGCCGCATGGTCGACGGCCTGCGCACCGGCACCTGGCGCGGCTACGACGACCAGGACCGTCTGATCTCGGTGTCGCACTTCAAGAAGGGCCGATTGCACGGCGAGGTCCGCGAGCGCAGCGGCCCGGAAGGGGAGCGCTGGACCTATAAGCATTACCGGCAAGACAAACAGCATGGTCCCTGGCGCACTGAAAACGCCGACGGCGAGGTGCTCGAATCCGGCCGCTATCGCGATGGCGTGCCGGTCGGTGAATGGCACACCCTGCGCGACACCGGCGAGCAGGAAACCGCCACCTACGTGGACGGCGAACTGCATGGCGAGTGGCGCCTGCGTTCCGCCTCCGGGGCGCTGATCGCCGAGCGGCACTACGACCATGGCGACGCCACCGGCACCTGGAAGCGCTTCCAGGACGGCGAACTGAGCTACCGCGCCACCTTCAAGGACGGTAAGCGCCAGGGCGAAGTGTTCGAGATCAGCCTCAACGGCAACCACACCTTTGCCCATTTCCAGGCCGGCCGGCTGGACGGCCCTTACCGGGAGACCACGCCGCAGGGCTACCCGCTTCTGCAAGGCCACTACCAAGACGGCCAGCGTCATGGCCGTTTCGTCGAATACAACGCCCAGGGCCGCGTGGAGCGCATTACCCCCTACCGGAACGGCCAGCGCCAGGGCGAGGGCTGGCTGCGGGGCCGCGACGGCGAGCTGGTGAAAGCGCGTTGGGAGGACGGACGCCGGGTGACGCCCTAGAGCGCGCCCTGCCCGACCGGTATTCAGCGACGGCGGCTTATGGCTATGATGCGGGTTCCAGCCGAACAGGGACTTTCGTGATGCCGTTACTGCCACCACCACCGCTACCCGGCGGCTCCCGGGCCCGACGTCTTGCTCTGGCCCTGCTGGTGCTGCTGTCGCTGTCCGGCGCCGCCCGCGCCGACGAGATGTCGATCCATGTGATCCAGCGCGCCGACGCCGAAGCGGTGCTGCCGGTGATCCGCCCGCTGCTGCCCGAAGGCGGCTACGCCAACGCCTACCAGGGCAACCTGGTGATCCGCACCAACGACCGCAACTTCGACGAGATTCTCGGCGCCCTCGGCGACATGCCCGAGGTGCCGCGCACCGTCACCGTGCAGTTGCGCCGCCAGGGCGACAGCAGCAGCGCCGGCGGCGACATCCGCATCAACGGCCAGAGCGTGCGCGCCGGCGCCAACACCGTCACCACCCGCCGCCAGGACCGCTACAGCATCAACACCCTGTCCGGCCACCCGGCGGGCATCAGCCAGGGCAGCCTGGTGGCCCTCACCGGCACCCAGTTCCCGGCGCTGCTGGCGCTCAAACAGGGCATCGACATCACCCCGGTGGTCACCAGCGACGGCCGGGTGCGCCTGACCATCGAACAGCGTTTCGACGAACCCGCCGGCCGACGGAGCGCCCGCACCCAGGAAGCCAGCAGCACCCTGGTGGTGACGCCGGGGCAATGGCAGCCGCTCGGGCAGATCACCGTGAGCGAAAGCCAGTCCGCCACCGGCCTGGGCGGCGCCAGCACGCGCAGCGACCGCTTTTCCCTGCCCCTGGAAGTCAAAGTGGAGATCGGCGGCGAATAAAGCGAATTGTGGGAGCGGGCCCGCTCCCGCGAACAAAAAAGCCCGGCTCAAGGCCGGGCTTTTTCGCGGTGCTGCAAGCGTCGTGGAGAATCAGCCGCGTTTGGCTTTCAGCTCCAGGCGACGGCGGTGCAGAACCGGCTCGGTGTAGCCGCTGGGCTGCTCGGCGCCTTCGAACACCAGGTCGCAGGAGGCCTTGAAGGCCAGGCTGCCGTCGAAGTCGTCCGACATGTTGGTGTAGGTCGGGTCGCCGGCGTTCTGCTCGTCCACCACCTTGGCCATGCGCTTCATGGTCTCCATCACCTGGTCCTTGCTGACCACGTCATGCATCAACCAGTTGGCGATGTGCTGGCTGGAGATCCGGCAGGTGGCGCGGTCTTCCATCAGGCCCACGTTGTTGATGTCGGGCACCTTGGAGCAGCCCACGCCCTGGTCGATCCAGCGCACCACGTAACCGAGGATGCCCTGGGCGTTGTTGTCCAGCTCCTGCTGGATTTCCTCGGCGCTGAGCTCGCGGTCGAGCAGCGGGATGGTGAGGATGTCGTCCAGGGACGCGCGCTCGCGCTTGGCGATCTGATCCTGCACGTCCTGCACGTTGATCTCGTGGTAGTGGGTGGCGTGCAGGGTGGCGGCGGTGGGTGACGGCACCCAGGCGCAGTTGGCGCCGGCTTTCGGGTGGCCGGCCTTGGTGGCCATCATTTCCGCCATTTCATCGGGCTTGGGCCACATGCCCTTGCCGATCTGCGCCACGCCCTTGAGGCCGCACTCCAGACCGATGTCCACGTTCCAGTTCTCGTAGGCGTTGATCCAGGGCAGACCTTTCATGTCGCCCTTGCGCGCCATCGGACCGGCCTGCATGGAGGTGTGGATCTCGTCGCCGGTGCGGTCCAGGAAGCCGGTGTTGATGAAGATCACGCGGTCCTTGGCTTCGCGGATGCACTCCTTCAGGTTGACAGTGGTGCGGCGCTCTTCGTCCATGATGCCGATCTTCAGGGTGTTCTCGGGCAGGCCGAGGGCGTCCTCGACGCGCTCGAACAGCTCCACCGCGAAGGCCACTTCCTCGGGGCCGTGCATCTTCGGCTTCACGATGTACACGGAGCCGGTGCGGCTGTTGCGCGGACCTTCGGTCTTCTTCAGGTCGTGCATGGCCGCCAGCACGGTGATCATGGCGTCCATGATGCCCTCGGGGATTTCCTCGCCGTTGTAGAGGATCGCCGGGTTGGTCATCAGGTGGCCCACGTTGCGCACCAGCTGCAGGGAGCGGCCCTGCAGGGTCAGGGTGGAGCCGTCCAGGGCGGTGTATTCGCGGTCCGGGTTGAGATCACGGGTGACGCGCTGGCCGCCCTTCTCGAAGCTCTCGCTCAGGTCGCCTTTCATCAGGCCCAGCCAGTTGCGGTACACCTCGACCTTCTCTTCGGCGTCCACCGCGGCCACGGAATCCTCGCAGTCCTGAATCGTGGTGATGGCGGACTCCATCAGCACGTCCTTCACGTGGGCCGGGTCCTCGGCGCCGATCGGGTGCTGATCGTCGATCTGGATTTCCGCGTGCAGGTTGTTGTGCTTGAGCAGCACGCCGTCCGGCTTGCCCGCGTCGCCGCGGTAGCCTTGCAGCTGGCTTTCGTCCTTCAGGCCGCTCTCGCCGTCCTTCAGGCGCACCACCAGTTTGCCGTCAACAATGGCGTAGCCGGTGCTGTCCTTGTGCGAGCCGTCGGCCAGCGGAAAATACTGGTCCAGGAAATCGCGGGCCCAGGCGATCACTTTGTCGCCGCGCTTGGGATTGTAGGCGCCGCCCTTCTCGGCCCCGCCTTCGTCGGAAATCATGTCGGTGCCGTAGAGGGCGTCATAGAGACTGCCCCAGCGGGCGTTGGCCGCGTTCAGGGCGAAGCGCGCGTTGCGCACCGGCACCACCAGCTGGGGACCGGCGATATGGGCGATTTCCTCGTCCACATTGGCGGTACCCACTTTGAAATCCTCGCCTTCGGGCAGCAGATAGCCGATCTCTTCGAGGAGTTCCTTGTACTCCTGAAAGTCGATCTTGGCGCCCTTCTTCTCCATGTGAAAGACGTCGATCACTTCCTGCATCTGGTCGCGCTTGGTGAGCAGCATCTCGTTGCGCGGCACCAGGTCCGCCAGGATGTTCTCCATCTGCGTCCAGAAATGATCCGCCTCCACACCGGTGCCGGGAGCGATCTCGTTGGCTACCAGGTCATGGAGTTCGGCGGCAATCTCAAGGCCACCTTTTTTGATTCGATCGGTCATGTGCTCCTACCTTTCAGGTCGAGAGTGCGAAGAGAGAGGGCCGGGGCGGCGGGCGGCCACCCTGCCGGCCACAGGGCGGTGCGTATTTTAGCGGAAACGGCGGCGCGAATCATGTGGCACGCGCGGCTGGCCGGTCACCTGGTGGTCCAGCCGCATGGACCACTAGCCGAACAGGTTCACCACGTCCAGCCGGTGGGCGCCGGCACCGCCCTGGTTCTGGCCTTGTTCCAGGTGCTCGAAGTCGAACAGGCTGGTGTCGGCCAGCTGCGAGGGGGCGATGTTCTGGATCGAGGAAAAGATGCTCTCCACCCGGCCCGGGTGCTCCTTGTCCCAGCGCCGCAGCATGTCCTTCACCGCCTGGCGCTGCAGGTTCTCCTGGGAGCCGCACAGGTTGCAGGGAATAATCGGATACTGCTTGTAACGCGCGAATTCGATAATGTCCTTTTCCCGGCAGTAGGCCAGCGGGCGGATCACCACGTTACGGTTGTCGTCGCTGCGCAGCTTGGGCGGCATGGCTTTCATCTTGCCGCCGAAAAACATGTTCAGGAACAGGGTTTCCACGATGTCGTCACGGTGGTGGCCGAGGGCGATCTTGTTGGCGCCGATCTCCTCGGCGAAGCCGTACAGGCTGCCGCGCCGCAGGCGCGAGCATAGGCCGCAGGTGGTTTTCCCCTCCGGCACCTTCTCCTTGACGATGGAATAGGTGTCCTTTTCCAGGATGTGGTAGTTCACCTCTTCTTTTTCCAGGTATTCGGGCAGCACATGCTCCGGGAAGCCGGGCTGCTTCTGGTCCAGGTTCACCGCCACCAGCTCGAAATCCACCGGCGCGGAGTGCTGCAGATTACGCAGAATCTCCAGCATGGTGTAGGAATCCTTGCCGCCGGACAGGCAGACCATCACCTTGTCGCCGTCCTGGATCATGTTGAAGTCGGCGATCGCCCGGCCGGTCTCGCGGCGCAGCTTCTTCTGCAGCTTGTTGAGACGGGTGCGGTGCTTGGCGTCCATTTGGGTGTCGGCGAAGGTATCGGCGGTGCTCATAGTCGGCTGTCGAATAGCGGAGAACGAATGGTGGAAAAGGCTCAGGTCACCTTGACCTTGCGAATCACGCGACGATACAGGGCCGGTGACCAGCGTTTCAAATAGAGCCCGGCCCCCTCGCGGCCGGCGATGATAACCTGATCGCGGCCGCGCTGCACGGCCTCCACCAGGCGCCGGGCGCACAGCGCCGGGTCCATGCCGTTGGCCTGCAGGTCGTCCATGCGGCCCTGGGCGCTGCCGTCGGCGGTGAGCGCGTTGACCGATACCTGGGTGCGGATAAAGCCTGGCAGCACCAGGGTCACGCGCACGCCGTTGTCGAATTCCTCGGCGCGCAGGGCCTCGAAGAAGCCGTGCAGGGCGTGCTTGCTGGCGCTGTAGGCGGAGCGTTTGGGGGTGGGCAGCTCGCCCACCAGCGAAGTGACCACCACGAAGCGGCCGCCGCCCTGGCGGATGAACGCCGGCAGCACCGCCTTGGTGAGCGCCACGGCGCCGAAGTAGTTCACCTCCATGATGCGCCGGTCCACGTCCATGTCGGTGTCGCGCACCAGCGAGCGCTGGGAAATGCCGCCGTTGTGCACCACCTGGTCGAGCCGGCCGAAATGGCGCAGCACCGTTTCCGTGGCCGGCGCCATGGCGTCCTGGTCGGTCAGGTCCAGCGGCAGCACCAGGTGCTCGTCGGCGTTGACCAGCCCGGCGCGCACCCTCTCCAGCTCTTCGCGGCGGCGCGCCGAGAGCACCAGTTTGGCGCCGTAGCGGGCGTATTCGGAAGCCACCGCTTCACCGATGCCGGAAGAGGCACCGGTGATCCAGATCACCTGATCGGCCAGTGATGACGACATGCCGGACTCCTGCAATGGGACATTGAATGCGTATCAATGTCCCGCATGCTAGCAGATCGGCCGGCCGCCGCGACTCATTTCAGTTCCCGGGAGGAGAGACCCAGCAGATGGCGGGCGACGATCAGTTGCTGGATTTGCTGGGTACCCTCGAAGATGTCGATGATCTTGGAATCCCGCGCCAGCTTCTCCAGCAGATAGCGCTCGGAGTAGCCCAGCTCGCCGCACAGCGCCACGCACTTGAGCGTCACGTCGTTGCCCATGCGGCCGGCCTTGGCCTTGCACATGGAGGCTTCCTTGGAATTGGCCTGGCCGTTGTCCGCCATCCAGGCCGCCTTGTAGGTCATCAGACGGGCCGCGTCCAGGTCCGCCTCCAGGCGGTAGAGCTCCAGCTCAATGGCGCTGGAGTTATAAGGTGTTTTCGAGAAATCTGCCTTAACCCCTTCTTTTTCCAGGATTTCCGTGGTGATTTCCAGCGCGGCACGGGCCACGCCCAGGGCCATGGCGGCGACCATCGGCCGGGTGTTGTCGAAGGTCTGCATGACTCCGCCGAAGGCCTTCTTGCGGGCCGCCTCGGTGTCGGCGATCTCCGCCGAGCCGAGCACATGGTCCAGGGGAATCCGGCACTCGGTGAAGGACAAGGCGGCGGTATCGGAGATGCGCAGGCCCATCTTGTCCTCGACCCGCGCCAGCTGCATGCCGGGGTTGTCCCGGGGCACGATGAACGACTTGATCGCCGCCTTGCCCAGTGACTTGTCCAGGGTCGCCCACACCACCACGGCGTCACAGCGCTGGCCGCCGGTGCAGTAGATTTTCTCGCCGTTGAGCACCCACTCGTCGCCGTCGCGGCGGGCGGTGGTGCTGATCGCCGCCGAATCGGAGCCGGCGCCCGGCTCGGTGATCGCCATGGCGCAGTAGAGCTTGCCGTACTGCTCTTTCTGCTCCGCCGTGCCGACCGCCTGGATCGCCGCGTTGCCCAGCCCGGAGGCCGGCAGGGACAGCATCAGGCCGGTGTCGCCCCAGCACATCTCCTCGACGCTGACGATGCCCATCAGGTTGCTGCCGTTCTTGACCGCCTCCGGATCGGCGTCCGCCTTGTCGCTTTTGCCACCGCCACGGGGGCGGCCGGCGGCGATCATCTGCGCCAGCGGCTTGAGCTCCGCCGGGGTGTCGCCATGCTCGATGCGGTCGTATTTGCGTGAGATCGGCCGGAACCCCTGCTCGGCGAGCTGGTGGGTCATGTTCTGGAGATTTTTCAGGGACTTGGGCAGTTCGAAATTGATCATGGCAACTCTCCTCACACCATCAGCGCGCCGTGCAGGGCCGACAGGCCACGCAGGTTCCGGTAGTACATTTCCAGCGGGTAGTCGCGCACGAAGCCGGCGCCGCCGAACACCTGCACGCCGTCGGTGGCGATGCGCATGGCTTTTTCCATGCTCTGCAGAAACGCCAGGTAGGCTTCGCGCTGGAACGGCAGGCCCTGTTCCGCGCGGCTGGCGGCCCGCCAGGTGAGAAGGCGCATGCCTTCGATCTCGATGCCCATGTCGGCGATCATGAACGCCACCGACTGGCGCCGGGCGATCGCTTCACCGAACGCCTTGCGCTCCAGGGCGTAGGGCACGCACTGCTCCAGCACCGCCTGGCAGCACCCGGTGGCGAGCGCCGCCAGACCGATCCGCGACAGGCTCACCAGCCGCTCCAGATCGAAGTTGGCGAGACGCTGGGACGCCGGCACCCGCACCCCTTCCAGGGTCAGGGTGCCCGGCGCGGCGCTGCGCAGGCCCATGTAATCCTGCCGCGCCCGGCTCAGGCCGGGGCTGTCCGCCTCGACGATAAACGCCGCCGGGCCGTCGTCGGTGGCGGCCACCACCAGGAACAACTGACATTGTTCGACCAGCGGGATCAGGCATTTTTCGCCATCCAGGATATAATCGTCACCGTCGCGGCGGGCGCGGGTGTGCGGGTCGCCCGGCTCAAAGGTGGCACGCGGCTCCGCCAGCGCCACCGCCGCCGGCACCGGCGCTTCGCTGGCGAAACGGGGCAGCCAGGCCTCGTGCTGGGCCTCGTCGCCGAAGTCCAGCAGCGCGTTAACCACGCCCAGCGGCGCCAGCGCCGCCAGGCTCTGGCTCAGGTCGCCCTCCCCCAGGTCCTCGCAGGCGAGCACATTGCCCATCGGCGAGCGCGGCAGGCCGGCACCGCCCAGGGCTTCGGGCAGGCTCATCAGGGTCAGCCCGAAGCCGGCGATGCCCGCCAGCACCCCGGGGTCGGCGGCGGCCGCTTCATCGGCGGCACGGGCGCCGGGCGCCATTGTTTGGGAGGCAAAGCGGCGCATGCCTTCGCGGCTGATGCGCTGCTCCTCGGACAATCTCAGGTCGATAGGCAAATCGGTGGACATGGCATCCTCATAAACCAATCAAACGTTTGTTTAACTCGACGAGTCTGGCACTATTTCGGTGTGACCGGCAAGTCATACCCTTGCTTTGGTACCAGCAAAGACTAAAGTGTGAACTATGACACAATGATAAAGTATGAGATGCAGCGTTCATCTCAGGGGCCGGACACCTTGAGAAGCAGCCAGGGGTGGCAAAAACCAGGCGGGCCTTTGCATTGAATAACAACATAAAGCTGGTTCTTTCCCACCGTCCCGAGCGCGCCCTGCGGCTGCGCCGGCAACTCATGGCCATCTATTCCTATCTGCTGCTTTGGGCCGGCACCGTGGTAGGCGTGGAAATCGCCGCCTTCGATCCGCGCACGCCCCACCTGCTGATCTTCGGCAGCCTGTTCGCCGCCAACCTGGTGGTGTTCGCACTGGTGCGCAGCGGCTTCACCGAGCGCTTCAAGGACCCCAGCCTGACCATGGTGCAGATGTTCGCCGGTATCGTGGTGATCACCCTGCTGCTCTATTACGCCCGCGAGCTGCGCGGCGCCCTGCTCAGTCTCTACCTGATCATGATGACGTTCGGGGTATTTTCCCTGGACCGCCGCCAGCAAATCGTGATGGCGGCGAGCGCCCAGCTGTCGTTCACGGTGCTGCTGGTCTATGAGTGGGTGCAGTTGCCGCTGACCCAGATTCTCGCCCTGTCGTTGAGCCAGTGGGGCGTGCTGGCGCTGATCCTCGCCTGGTTCGTCTACATGGGCGGCTATATCCACAATCTGCAGCAGCGCTTCCGCGCCCAGCGTGAATCCCTGCGCCAGGCCCACGACCGGCTGGCCAGCATCGCCATCCGCGACGAACTCACCGACCTGTTCAACCGCCGCCACTTCCTCGAGCGGCTGGAAGAGGAGCTGTCCCGCACCGACCGCGAACACATTCCCCTGCACATCGCGGTGGTGGACCTGGACCATTTCAAGAGCATCAACGACACCTACGGCCACCCCGCCGGGGACGAGGTGCTGAAACGCTTCGCCGCGCTCGCCAGCCAGTGCCTGCGGCGCTCCGACGTGCTCGCCCGCTACGGCGGCGAGGAGTTCGTGGTGCTGTTCCCGCAATCCGACCACGCGGATTGCGAGGCGGCCATGACCCGCCTGAAGGAAAAGTTCGCCGAGCAGCGCTATGACTTCGACCCGTCCCTGCGGATCACCCTGTCCTGCGGGCTGGCCGGCCATCACTGGGGCGAGTCCGCGCTGGCGTTCATCGAACGGGCCGACCAGGCGCTCTACCAGGCCAAAGCCGCCGGCCGCGATACCCTGCGCAGCAGTTGCGCGCGGGCGCCGGTTTCAGGGGCGTCGGCAAGCGGGTATCCTTGCCGTCCCAATTAACGGCAGCGGCGACAGTATGAGCGGAATTTCCAACCCCCACCTGAAACACACCGTGGAAACCTACTTCGCCGGCCAGGGCGAGGAGGCCCCCTCCTGGGTGGAGACCCACGGCCTGATTTGCGCCTTCACCGTGGGGCCCTACGACGGCCCGGCGGATTTCGGCCTGGCGCTGGAGATGTCCTTGCCGGAGGCGGTAGCCGGGGCGCTGGACGAACTGCGCGGCCGCCTGCTCACCGACACCCTGGGCGGCGAGCGCATCACCCTGCCCTGCCTGCTCGACCCCTACCGCGAAGACGACGGCGCCGACCTGGCGTCCTGGTGCGCCGGTTTCCTGAGCGGCATGCTGCTGCATGAAGAGCGCTGGCACAGCGACGAGGACGACGACCCCATGGCCACCTGGTTGCTGCCCATGCTGCTGATCTCCGGCGTCGACGACGACCCGGCCCTGGACGAAGTCTGGAACGACAGCCAGCTGGTGCGGCAGATGGCCAACGGCATCCCCGACGTGCTGGAAGAAATGATGCTGCACTTCCAGGGGCCGGACGGCCCCCAGGGCTAATCCGGCTTGATCGACAGGTGGCTGATATCCGGCACCACCACCGCCTGCTCCTGTTTGAGCGGCTCCAAATCAGCGCCCGGTTCAGCCATGGACAGATGACTGATATCCGGCGCCGCCGCCGGCTGACCACGCTCTGAAGTGTCCAGGTCGGCCCCCACCGGCGCGACCTCGAAGGCACCACTGAAACCGGTGCCGCCGGTACGAATCGTGCCCACCGTTTCAATATCACCGCTGCGCTGATCGGCGCTCGCCGCCGGGGCTACAGCGGCCTCTGAGGCCTCCGCTTGCGGGGCGGCCGGGGCGGCAGCGGTGGGTTGCGGCGCGGCTGTAGCGGCTTCACCGTCCACCGGCAGCAGCTCGCAGCGGGCGCCGGCCTGCCGCAGGGCCACCTGGAATTTGCGCGCCGTGGCTTCGTCCGCGTCCTTCTTGACCACCCGTGGTTTACCGCTGACCAGCAAGGCGGCCTTCTCTTCCGGCATCTTGAACAGGCGCGCCAGGTTCGCCGCCACCCGGTCGGCGTCGGCGCCGCCCATCAGCTCGCCGGTCAGGCGTACATGGTATCGGTTGTCGTCACTCATAAGGTCTCGCTTGCTGCCGGATAAGGTTCAGCGCCATTGCGCGGCGGCGTGCTCCGCCAGCGCGGCGATGGTCCGCGACGGGTTCAGCCCCAGGGAGCCGGGCACCGTGGCGCCGTCGACCACGAACAACTGAGGATAATTGAACACTTCACCGGCGTGGTTGACCACACCCTGTTTCACGGTATCGGCCATATTGCAGCCGCCCAGCGGGTGCGGCGTGATCAGGTTCTTGAACCAGCGCCAGGTGGCCGGCGTGTTGGCGCGCCCGCCGGTGACCTCGGTGAGCGCCAGATGGCGGTCCGCCAGCCCCTGCACCGCCTGCTCCGCCTTGCGGTAATCCCAGCTCAGACGCAGGCGGTCGCGCTTCCAGGGCGCGTACCAGCGGCGTCCCAGGTAGAAGCGGCCGCCCGGCTCGTCCCGGGCCTGCCCGAACCAGGGCATCATGTTCTCGAACGGGGTGTTGTCGCGGCGGTATTCCAGCAGCGCCGCCGCCAGCCGGGTGCGCGCCAGCTTGGGGTGTTTGCCGGCATGGCGCAGCAGGTTGCCGAGCAGATCCGGGATGCCGCCATCCTCGACGAAATAGCGTGCCCCCCCATCGCTGCCGTCCAGATAATCGATGGCGGAGGTAATGGTCGGTCCCCGGCTCGGCGCCAGATCGCGGTCGGGATAAAACGCCGGGGTGAAAAAGTCGCCGTTGCTGGTCCAGCCCCGCCCCAGCGCCCGGCTCAGCTTGGGCAGCGTCTTGTACTGATCGCGGCAGCGCAGCAGCAACTCGGTGGAGCCGACACTGCCGGCGGCGACGATCACCTTGTCGGCGCGGACCAGCCGCCAGGCGCGGGCGTCCAGGTCATTGACGCCGACCTCGTAACCGCCGCCCTGCAGCGGCCGGATCCAGCGCACGTGGTGCAGCGGGCGGATCTCCGCGCCCTTCTGCTCGGCCCGCGCCAGATAGTTAAGGTCCAGGGTGTTCTTGGCCTGCACCGGGCAGCCCAGGTCGCAGTTGCCGCAGTGCACGCAGGTGCCCTGGGTGCGCCCCTGGGCGTTGGTCCAGGTCTTGCTGCGCGAATAGCTGTAGGCGTTGTCCAGGCCGTCGTGCCAGTCCGGATCGAAGCTGATCGCCTGGGGCACCACGCGAAAGCGGTGCCGCTGGCCGAGCTTGTCGGCGGCTTCGTGCATCAGGCGGGTACGCGGAGTCCATTGATGGTCCGGCAGGGTCTGCACATTGAGCATTTCGCCGCTGACCCGGAAATGCTCGCGCAGGGTGTCGAAGCGGATCGCCTCCGGCCAGCCGTGCTCGAACACCTCCGGCGGCGGCGCCACGCTGACATTGGCGTAGATCAGCGAGCCGCCGCCGACCCCCGCGCCCAGCGCCACGCTCATGTCGCCGAAATAGCGGAAATCCAGCCAGCCGTTCTGCTGCTCCGGCTGATCTTCGTCCCACAACCAGTCGCGCTGGCTGACGCTGGGGTAGTCCTCCGGCAGCCAGCGCCGTCCGCGTTCCAGCACCACCACCTTGTCCCCTTTTTCCGCCAGCCGGCAGGCCATCACGGCACCGCCGAAGCCGCTGCCGATAATCAGCGTGCTTACCCTTTCCATGGTTTATCCCCCGTGTGCCCGTGCGGGGCACCAGTGCTTTTTTATGCACCATAATTCGGTCACCGCGCCTTGTCCACGCGGCGGCGGTCACCGAACCGTCACCCCCCTGTCACCGGCGCGTCCGCAACGCCGACCTAGCCTGCCGGTACCGATCAAGGGACAACGTTCACGGGAGAAAACCATGCACGCGGATCTGTTGATACTGGCCCTGGCCGTGGTGTTCGCCGTCGTCTACCGGGTGCTGTTCCGGGAGCTGCCCCGCGAACGCTGGCAATTCGTCGCTTCCCTGCCCCTGGCGAAAAACAGCGACGGCTCCTGGCGCGGCCTCAACCTCACCTTCTATGGCCTGTTCACCGGCCTCGCCGGCGGCCTGGGGGTGGCCACCTTCATCGTGCTCACCGGCGCCTCGCGGGTGCCGCTGGCCATCGCCCTGGGGCTCACCGCCGGGGTGCTCGCCATCTGCCTGCCGGCGGCCAAGATCATCGCCAGCGTGGTGGAGAAGAACCGCCACGGCTTCACCGTCGGCGGCGCCAGCTTCATCGGTATCCTGCTGGCGCCCCTGCTTCTATGGGGCGCGGACGCCATCGCCCGCGCCACCTGGCAGACCGCCCTGCCGATCATGCCGCTGCTCGCCGCCATGGCGATCGCCTATGTGCTCGGCGAAGGCGTCGGCCGCCTGGCCTGCATCAGCTTCGGCTGTTGCTACGGCAAGCCGGTGCACCTGGCGCCACGCTGGGCCAAGCGCTGCTTCGGCCGGCTGAACCACGTGTTCCTGGGCAAAACCAAGAAGATCGCCTTCGCCGGCGACATGGAAGCGGTCAGCGTGGTGCCGATCCAGGCCGTCACCTGCGTGCTGCACACCGCCCTGGCGCTGCTCTGCACCTGCCTGTTCTTCCACGGCCTCTACGCGGCGGCGTTCGCCCTCGCCCTGGTGGGCAGCCAGCTGTGGCGGGTCTACTCGGAATTCCTGCGCGCCGACTACCGCGGCGGCAGCCGCCGCTTCTCCGCCTACCAGACCATGGCGCTGCTGGCCGCCGGCTACGGCGTATTGATCAGCCTGCTGCTGCCGGCCACCACGGCGGCCGCGCCCTCCCTCGGCGCCGGCCTGGAAGCGCTGTGGCGCCCGGGCGTGATCCTCAGCCTGCAGCTGATCACCCTGGGCATGTTCTTTTTCTCCGGCACCAGCACCATCACCACCGGCGAACTGCGCTTCGGCCTGGCCCCCGACTGGCGCGGCCAGGCCGGCTGCCACCCCGAACCCAGCAAAGACCCCGCCCCGGCCACCGAATCGAGCGTGTAGGAGCAGACCTGTGGGAGCGGGCCCAGCCCGCGAAAGGGAGCGAAGCTCCCGGCAGGATCCCAGAAAGACCTCTAACGACCGCACAAACAAGGTCTCTGGAATCCCGCCGGGTGGCTGGCGCCACCCTTTCGCTTGCAAGGCAAGCTCCCACAAAACCGCTCCCACAGAGCTGGCTTCGTAGCCGCCCATAGCGGCGAATCTTCCAAGGAGCGCCGGGATCGGGTGGGCCCGTCCAGGACCGTGTTTGGCCAGGGATGGCCAAAGCGGTCCGCCGCCGCGGTCGAGCCTTGTATGTTCAATACCGATGAACAGTTAAGGTTGTCCACCAGTTACCGGGGAGGCCGTCTGAGCCTGGAGGCAGTGTTGACTGACCTCGTATGTAGAGTGGCTCCCCGCCTCATTACCAAC
>Ga0207878_100123_pt1 | contig 76923 bp, 57 predicted proteins | sample LinPmetageLP41_FD_184053 | JGI IMG/M metagenome (GOLD analysis project Ga0207878, IMG submission 184053) | Marine viral communities from the Pacific Ocean - LP-41 (SPAdes) | ecosystem: Environmental > Aquatic > Marine > Oceanic | place: Pacific Ocean | collected 2010-08-27 | reverse complement strand
AGGGGGACGCCGCTGGGCGCGAGCGAGATGGCTCGCCAACTCTCGGTGGCTCGCTCCTCGCTGTTCAACATCTGCCTGGCGCTGGAAGCCGACGGGCTGATTGCCCGCAGTGGCAGCGGTTACCAGCTAGGCCGACGGCTGGTGGAACTGGGCGGCGCTTATCTTCGCACCGACGACCCGGTGCAGGCGTTCTACCAGGCCTGTAACGAAACCCCGCTGCTGCACGACGAAATCTGCCAGCTGGCGGTGCTCGATGGCACCGAAGTGCTCTATCTCGCCGCCCACGCCGGGCGCATGCCGCTGCGTATGACCGCGAGTATCGGCAGCCGCTTTCCCGCTTCGATCACGGCGGTGGGCAATGCGCTGCTGGCAGAGCTCGACGACGACGAGATTCGCCGTCGTTTCGCCGATTCCGCCACGCGCCCCGCCTGGACCGAGCGTTCGGTCACCGATCTCGAGGCGCTGCTGGACAAGATCCGTGCGGTGCGCCGCCGTGGTCATGGCCGCGACATGGGTGAAGTTTTTCCCGGCGTGCGCGGGCTGGCAGTGACCGTGGCTCCGCAGTACAGCGGCGAGCAGGCATACGCTCTGGGCACCTCGCTGATGCAGGAACGTTGCGACGATGTGATCGAAAGGCGCGCGGTCGAAGCGCTTCAGACCATGGCCGCACGTATCGCCAATCCCATGAATCTCGCTGCCGATGGCGGCGGTCACGATTAGCTGGAGGCCTGCCATGCAGACATTCGAGGCGTATTTTGATTCCAGTCCTGATGCAGCTGATCCGCACCGGGTGGGCATGGTGGGGTTGGGCAGCATGGGTATGCCGATGGCGCACAACCTGCTGGCCTCGGGCGTTGCGGGGCAGGTCAGTGTCCACGGCCGTTCGCGGGACAAAGTCCGGCCGGCGCTGGAAGCGGGCGCCGAATGGTGCGATAGCCCTCGTGCACTCGCCGCGGCCAGCGACGTGATCATTACCGTACTGCCCGATCTGCCCCAGTTACGGGAGCTGCTCGAGGGCGAAGATGGCCTGCTGGCGGGCCTCGAGCATCCGCTGCTGCTGGCGGTCTGTTCGACCTCTTCACCGACGGGTGTACGCGAGCTGGCCGCCGAGCTGCGCGAGCGGAGCGAAGGCCGGGTGCATTTGATCGATGCGCCGCTCTCCGGCGGTACCGACGGCGCCGAGGCGGGGAGGCTGTCGATCATGGTCGGCGGTGATGAGATGGATTTTGGCATCGCCCGACCGCTGCTGGAAACCATGGGTACACCGGTGCTGCTGGGGCCGCTGGGCGCCGGCGAAGTGGCCAAGGCGTGCAACCAGATGGTGGTCGCCTCGACCATGGTGGCGCTGTCGGAGGCCACAGTGATCGCCGAGCGCGCCGGGCTCGATCTCGCGAAGCTGCTCGACTGCCTTGGCGGCGGTTACGCCGGCGGCCGCTTTCTGGAGTCACGCAAGCAGCGCCTGATCGACAAGGATTACACCCCCTCCGGTCTGGCCCGCTACATGATCAAGGATCTCGGCTTTGCCACCGAAGAAGCCGCGCAGGGTGGGGTGGTGGCGCCGCAGCTCGCCACCTTGATGACGCTCTACGAGGATCTGGGGCGGCGCGGGTTCGGCGACGAGGATCTGACCGTGACCCAGCGCTATATCGACGAGCTCGATCGACTGCCCGGCAACGGGCGGAACTGATGACAGGCTGACCCGGCAGGGGGGAGGCAGCGATGACGGCGATTCGAATGTTCTGGCGCGGCATCGAGTGGGCCATCGCCGCGCTGATGACGGCAATGATGGTACTGGTCTTCATCAACGTGGTCTTGCGCTACGGTTTCTCTTCGGGGCTGCGTCCGGGGATCGAGCTTTCCCGGCTGGGATTCGTCTGGATCGTGATGCTGGGCGCCTCGCTCTGCCTGAAAGAGGGCGAGCATCTGGCGGTCGGTGAGGTGTTCGACCGCCTGCCGCGCCCGGTGCGGCTGGTGCTGGGGCGGCTGCTGTGGTTGGTGATCCTGATCGCCTCGGTCATGCTGTTGATCGGGTGCTGGCGCCAGACGCTGGCCAACTGGCATAACATTTCGCAGCTCACCGGCCTGCCCACCGGGCTCTTCTATCTCGCCGGCGTCGTTTCCGGCGCGCTGATGAGCGTGACCGCACTGATCGGGCTGCTGCGTCCGGGGTATTCGGAGGCGCCCGGCGTAGGGGCGGAAGTAACAGGGGCGCCCGGCGCGGGGGCGGAAGTAACAGGGGCGCCCGGTGACGACAGTGCGCATGACCAGGAGACCAGACCATGACCCTGGCTCTGTTTCTGGCAGTGCTGATCGGCGCCATTCTGCTGCGCCTGCCGGTCGCCTTCGCGCTGTTGGCGGCGGGGTGTGCCCTGATGCTGCAGATGGGCATGTTCAGCGCCGACATTCTCTCCCAGTCGCTGATCAACGGGGTCGACAACTTCGCCCTGCTGGCCATTCCGTTCTTCATGGTAGCCGGCGAGGTGATGGCGGTGGGCGGCCTGTCCGACCGGATCGTCCGCCTGGCCATGGCGCTGGTAGGGCACTGGCGCGGCGGGCTGGGCTACGTGGCTATCATCACCTCGCTGCTGCTTGCCGGGCTTTCGGGCTCGGCGGTGGCGGACGCCGCAGCGCTGGTCAGTATTCTCTACCCGATGATGCGCAAGAGCGGTTATCCCGCCTCCCGTTCGGTGGGGCTACTGGCCGCCGGCGGCATCATCGCGCCGGTCATTCCGCCCTCGCTACCGCTGATCATTCTCGGCGTGGCGGGCAATCTGTCGATCGCCAAGCTCTTCATCGGCGGGATCGTGCCCGGACTCTTCATGGGTCTGGCGCTGATGATCACCTGGCGTTTCATGATGCGCAAATCGGACCTCGCGCGGCAGCCGAAAGCGACCCGCAGCGAGCGGCTCAAGGCGCTACGCGAGAGCGTCTGGGCACTGCTGCTGCCGGTCATCATCATCGTCGGGATCCGCTTCGGTGTCTTTACGCCCACCGAGGCGGCCGTGGTGGCGGCGGTCTATGCCATTGTCGTTTCCGCCGTGGTCTATCGCGAGCTGGGCGCGCACAAACTGATGGGCGTGTTGATTCGCTCGGGCCGCTCGACCGCGCTGGTGATGTTCCTGGTCGGCGCGGCGATGGTCGCTTCCTGGGTGATCACCATCGCCCAGCTGCCGCAGCAGCTCGCCGAACTGCTGGGTCCGCTGGTCGACAACCCGACGCTGCTGATGGCCGCGATCATGGTCGTGGTGCTGCTGGTCGGCATGGTCATGGATCTGGCGCCCGCCATCCTGATTCTGGTGCCGCTCTTCATGCCGCTGGTCATCAAAGCGGGTATCGATCCGATCTACTTCGGCCTGATGTTTGTCATCAACTGCTGCATCGGATTGATCACGCCGCCCGTGGGCACGGTCCTCAACGTGGTGTGCGGCGTCGGCAACACGACGATGACCAACGCCGTCCGCGGCGTCTATCCCTTCGTTCTGGTGTATATCGGTCTGCTGGCGTTGTTCGTGCTGGTGCCGCAGATCATAACGGTGCCGATGCACTGGCTAATCGGCTAAAGCCTGACCAGGCTTGCAAAGCAAGGAGAGGTGTCATGAACAAGATCATCAAGGCAACGACCGCCACGTTGTTCGGGTTGGCACTCGTATCGAGCTCCGCCATGGCCGCGACGACGCTACGTTTTGCACACCCGGCGCCGCAGAGCGATCTGCAGCATGTGCTGGCGGAGAAGTTCAAGGAGGAGGTGGAGAGCGCCAGCAACGGCGATCTGAAGGTGCAGATATTCCCCAACGGCCAGTTGGGCAACGATTCGCAGATGATCGACGGCACTCGCTCGGGGATCATCGATATCACTCTGTCGGGGCTCAACAACTTCACCGGGCTGGTGCCCGAGGCCGCCGCCTTTACGCTGCCATTCATGTTCAGCGATCACCAGGCCGCCTTCAACGCGCTGGACGGCGAGCCGGGGGATCGTGTCATGAGCGAACTCGAGAGCTCCGGACTCAAGGGACTCGCGTTTCCCGAAAACGGTTTCCGCGAAATGACCAACAGCCGCGGCCCGATTCGCGAGCCCAAGGATCTCGAAGGTCTGCGCATGCGGGTCAACAACTCCATCGTGCTCAACAACATGTTCGAGCTACTGGGGGCGAATCCGCAACAGATCCAGGTCAATGAGCTCTACACGGCGATGGAGACCGGCGTGGTCAATGCCCAGGACCATCCGCTGGGTATCGTGGTGTCGTTCAACTTCGACGAAGTGCAGAAGTATCTGTCGATGACCAATCATGCCTACGCGGCGCTACTGCTGGTCATGAACAAGAACCGGTTCGACAGCCTGCCACCTGAGCAACAGCAGATCGTGCAGAAGGCCGCCGACGACGTCACCGCCATGCAGCGACAGATGAACATCGACCAGAGCGAGCAGATGATCTCGCAGCTGGAAGAGGACGGCATGAAGGTCAACCGTGATGTGGACACTGCAGCCTTCCAGGAAGCGGTGAAACCGGTGTGGCAGGACTTCATCGATGAATATGGCGAAGAGTTGATCGACAGCATCCAGAAAGCCGCGGGACAGACACAGACGGGGCAGCAACAGGGCTGAATCGGTAGAGCGCGGGTACGTCAAGGTTTCGACTTTTTGTGTCGATGTCGATCCCGCGCTCGCGAACACGTCGACCGACAGGCAGGAGGAGAGCCTGATTTGCCGATGCCGGATTGGGTATAATACTTCTTAACGATCGTCTTGACGTACGTTCTTAAAAGCGTACGCTTCAAGGGATAACGTGTAAGGAGTATGTCATGGCAGGAATTACGGCAACCGAGGCGCGTGGCAATCTCTATCGTTTGATCGACGAAACCGCCGAGTCTCACCAACCCATCGTCATCATGGGTAAACGGAACAGGGCGGTTCTGATATCGGAGGAAGACTGGGCCGCCATTCAGGAAACGCTTTATCTGCTTTCTGTGCCGGGTATGCGTGAGTCTATACGTGAGGGGATGGATACCCCGGTAGACGAATGCTCTGAGGAGCTGGACTGGTGACATGGAAGCTGATTTACACCAGGCAAGCCCAGAAGGATGCACGGAAGCTGGCCTCCAGCGGCCTGAAGCCCAGGGCTCAGGAGTTGCTGAAACTGATTTCGCAAGATCCGTATCGGAAACCACCTCCTTTCGAGAAGCTGATCGGTGATCTCGCGGGTGCCTATTCGCGCCGAATCAATATCCAGCACCGGCTGGTGTACCAAGTGCTCGAGGCAGAGGGGGTCGTGAAAGTTCTCCGCCTATGGAGCCATTACGAGTAACGCGCTCGGCATGGATACCAGAATCTCCGCCAGGCCCTTCGTCATGATGAGTAGCGTGAATTCGTGAGTACGAAAGGCACACGATGTGCTACGCTTCAGCCTATGAAATCGTTTGCATGGAACCCGGACAAGAACAAGCTCCTCCAAGAGCAGCGGGACATCTCTTTCGAGGATGTTGTCTTGCACATTTCGATCGGCGGTATCTTGGATACGTTCGAGCATCCCAATCAGGAACGATATCCGGGCCAACAGATTCATGTGATCGAAATAGAGGGGTATGCCTATCTGGTGCCTTTCGTAGAGTCGGAAGATGAAGTTTTTTTGAAAACGATCATTCCGAGCCGGAAGTCGACCAAAACTTATTTGGGAGGTTCGAAATGAACATGGACAAAGAAGAGCAGGAGATTCTGGATGCGCTGGATTCAGGCGAACTCCAGCGAGCGCCGGATTTCGTAGAGAGAAAAGAGCGGCATCAACAGTACGCAGCAGCCATGTTCAAGAAAGATGCTCGCATCAACATAAGGCTCTCTTCAAAGGACCTTCGCGGTCTCCAGAAGAAAGCACTGGCTGAGGGTATCCCTTACCAGACTCTGGTCGCCAGCATCTTGCACAAATACGTAGAGGGACGCCTGCAGGAAGAACGTTAGTTAAGACGCCAAGCGCTTATACGGTCTCATTGACAGACAGCAAGGCCTTGTCACCATCAAAGGTGGCAAGGCCTTATTCGTTCTGGCTCTACAGAAGTTCAGAAGCACGCTAGCTAGTACGCGCTTTCCACTCGGCCTCGAGCACGTCGAGGGTCTGGTCGATTTGCTCGCGGGTGTGATCGCAGTTGAGGAAGAAGCGCAGGCGCGCACTTTTCTCGGGCACGGCGGGGTGGAGGATTGGCTGTACGTTGATGTCGTGCTTGAGCAGGGCGTCCGACAGCCCGGCGGCAAGCACGGAGCTGCCGACGATGACTGGTACCACGGCGACGCCGATGCTTTCGCCGACATCGAATGTCTTGGCCTTGGCCTGTCGCAGGAAGTAGCGCGAGATCTCGTGCAGGCGCTTCAGGCGTTCGGGTTCGTCCTTCATCACCTGCAGCGCGGCGAGCGATGGCCCGGCGACCTGGGCGGGCATGCCCACGCTGTAGAGAAATCCCGGGGCGAAATAACGCAGCATTTCCACCAGTTCCCGGCAGCCAGCAATGTAGCCGCCGCAGCCGGCAAGCGTCTTGGACAGCGTGCCCATCCAGATATCGACGTCGGTCGCCGGTACGCCGCAGTATTCCCGCAGCCCCAGCCCCTGATCGCCCATCACGGCGAAGGAGTGGGCTTCGTCCACCATCAGCCAGGCCTGGTGACGCTGCTTGATCTCGACGAAGCGCTTCAGGTCCGGGGCGTCGCCGTCCATGCTGTAGAGCCCTTCGATCACGATCACCACGCGTTCGAACTGACGGCGATGTCGCGCCAGCAGTGTCTCGAGCGCCGCCGGGTCGTTGTGCGCGAAGCTCATTCGACGGGCGCCGGATAGCTGCGCGCCGACCACGGTGCTGTTATGAATGTATTCGTCGTGCAGCAGCAGATCCCTGGGGCCGAGCAGGTAACCCAGCGTCGACACATTGGTGGCGTGGCCGCTGACGAACACCACCGATGCCTCGACCTCGTAGGTCTCGGCGATGGCACGTTCCAGCTCGTGGTGGATCGGGCGCTCGCCGGAAACCGGCCTGCTGGCGGATACCGAGCTGCCGTAGCGCTGCAGGGCATCGATGCCGGCCTGGATCACCGCGGGGTGGTGGGCAAGGCCCAGATAGTTGTAGCTGGCGAAGTTGATGCATTCGCGCCCGCCGATCACGGTGGTCGCACCGGCGGTGCTTTCGTGGACCTTGAAGAACGGATCGGGAATGCCGAGCCGCTGGCCGCCTTCGCGCATCATCTTGAGCTGCTGATAGCCCGGATGCCGATCGAAGCGGGTGAAGCGCTCGTCGACGCCAGCGGCCGCCGGTCTGGGCGCGGTGTCGCCTTCGGGGCGCTGCTGGCGGCGCTGGCGCGCCTCCTGCAGCAGGCGCTGTTTTAGCGCGTCGCGGGATTGGCTCACGATTTCACCTCGCCGTCGCCCTGCGACCCACCGCCGTTCTGGAGGACTTTGCCCTCGTGCTGAGGCACCTCGACACCGTGTTGAGCGGCCAGACCGCTGAGCGCATCCTCGTCGCTGTCGGATTCCGTCTCATCGCCGCGCAGCTTGCCCATCAGGTAGTCACACAGCTTGGCCAGCGTACCGGCTTCACTGAGCACCATCACCGGCACCTGAATGCCCAGGCGGGCTTCCAGTGCGGTGACGAGCTCGACCCCCATCAGCGAGTCGAAGCCCATGTCGTAGACGGATTTATGGATATCGATCTTCTCCTCGTCGATCAGCAGAATCTTGGCGAGCTCCTTGCTGAGCACTTCGATCAGGGTGGCGTAAAGCGCTTCCGGCGCCAGACTGGACAGCAGCTGCTGCAGGTCGTCGTCGCCTTCCTGGCTGCCGTCGTCCTTGGCCGTGCGGGCGATCTCGCGATAGCGCGGCGCTTCCGCCGTGGGCAGGAAGCGCGCCAGGGCGTGCCAGTCGAGCTCAAGAACGCCGAGAGAGGCCACGTCGGCAACCAGCATGCGCTCGAGAACGGCCAGGGCGTCGGTGGAGGTCAGTGCATGGCCGCCAAGACGCTCCTGGAGGCTGTCGCGGGTCTGGGTATTGCGCGCCAGGAAACCGACGTCCTCGATCGCGCCCCAGCGGACGACCGTCGACGGGCGGCCCTGAGCGCGACGATTGGCGGTGAACGCTTCCAGCCAGTGGTTGGCGGCCACATAGCTCGCCTGCCCGGGGTTGCCGAACAGGGTGGTCGCGGAGGAGTAGACGACGAAGAATTCGAGCGCGTCGTTCGCCGTCAGCGCATCCAGATGACGCGCGCCCGCGAGCTTGGGTGCCATGGCGTGGCGAATGCGCGATTCGTCGAGATTGCGGATCAGGCCGTCGTCGATGACCGTGGCGGCGTGAACGATGCCGCGAATCGGGCCGAGGGTCTGGCGCGCTTCTGCCAGCACACGCTCGAGCGCCTGAGCATCGGTCACGTCGCACGCGCGGGCCGCGACCGTGACGCCAAGCGCTTCCAGCCGCGCCACGCCGCTTTCGGCTTCCTCGGTGGTCGCGCCGCGCCGGCCCAGCAGCAGCAGCTGACGCGCGCCTTTGGCGGCCAGCCATTCGGCAGTCGCCAGCCCGAACCCGCCGAGACCACCGGTCACCACGTAGGTGCCGGCAGCGACCAGCGTCAGCGGAATCTCTCTGGGCGCAGCCGCGGCTATCTGCGGCGGCCGTTCGTAGGTGACGACGACCTTGCCGATCTGACGAGCCTGCTGCATGTAGCGGAAGGCCTCGACCACCCGGTCGCTGCCGAAAGCGATATACGGCAGCGGCGACAGCGTGCCGTCGGCGAACAACGCCATCATCTCGGTGAACAGCTCACCGGTGAGCCCGGGCAGCTCGCTCATCAACTGATCGGAGTCGACGCCGAAGTAGCTCAGGTTGTTGCGGAACGGGCGCAGGCCGACCTTGGTGTTTTCGTAAAAGTCGCGCTTGCCGAGCTCGATGAAGCGGCCGAAAGGCTTGAGCACCCGCAGGTTCTGGTTGATCGCCTCGCCGGCCAGCGAGTTCAGCACGACATCGACGCCATCACTGCTAGCGCCTCGGCCGCCAACAAATCGACCGTTGCCACCATTTTTCAGTGCCTGTCGTTCAATGGCGTTATCGTGAAGAATCTCTTCGGCGAACGTCAGGCTGCGCGAGTCGTAGATGCGCTCGACGCCCATTAGCCGCAGGAAGTCCTGCTTTTCCGGCGAGCCGACGGTGGCGTAGATCTCGGCGCCCAGCCAGCGGCCGACCTGGATCGCCGCCAGGCCGACGCCGCCGGCGGCGCCATGAATCAGCAGCCGTTCGCCGGGCTGCACGCGAGCCAGGTGCTTGAGCGAGTAGTAGACGGTGAAGAAGGTCGTCGGGATTGTCGCCGCGGCTGCGTAGCCGATCTCGGCGGGGATCGGTGCAACGGCGTTGACATCGGCGATCAGCCGGTCACTGAAGCTGGCCGGGCCGAAGCCGACCACGGCGTCACCGGGGCGCAGCGAACCGTTGGGATCGCCGACGCTAATCACTTCACCGGCGAACTCCAGACCCAGCGTGGGGCCGGCGAAGCCGTTCTCGATCGCTTCGTCGGAGAGCAGGCCAAGCGCGTACATCACGTCGCGGAAGTTGAGCCCGGTGGCCTTGACCGCGATCTCGACCTGACCGGCTTGCGGGGCAGGAAGCTCGTGTGGTTGCCAGCGCAGATGACGCAGCTGACCCGGCAGCTCGAAGCCCAGGCTGACGGCACGATCGCTCGCCGACTCTTCTGTGCCGACCTGCGTACCCGGCGCCGGCGCCAGGCCCAGCGTGGGTACCCAGCGCTGGCCGTCGGCGTCCAGCACGATCTCGGTTTCGGCGTCGGGCACGCTGAGCTCGAACAGCAGCGCGTCCAGCACCTCGTGGGAGAGTGAATCCCGGCTCGACAGCGGCAGATCCAGCAGACGCACTTGCCGGTTACCCGCCTCGTTCTGCAGCGACCGACCGAAGCCCCACAAGGCCGCGTCTTCGGACAAGGTAGAAAGCGACCGGTTTGAGGGCTCGAATGGCTTGGGCAGCGAAAGCGGATTGACTGCAGCCCCGGGCAGTGAAAACGGGTTGACTGCGGCCTCGGGCAGTATGAAAAAGTGCGCACCCACTCCCAGCGTCAACCACCACAACGCGGCGGGGTTCTGGTGTGTTTCGAGCGTCTGCAACCACTGGGCGGCCAGCACGCAGCGGTCTTCCGCCGCGCTTGCCAGCCCCCGCAGATCGACGATCTGGCTCGGGCTGACGCTCTCCAGCGCCAACGGGAACAGATCGCCGGGCGTCAGTTTGCTACCGGCCAGGTGCAGTACCGGTTCGCCCCGCGCGGCGAAACGTGTCACCAGCGCGGTGGCGAGCCACGCCGAGGTATCGTCGCTGATCACCAGCCACTGCTCGGACGGCTGGGCATCGGTATGCCCGGCAGCGCCGGTGTCGGCTCGGGTTTCGTCAGTCACGCTGGCCAACGGCGCCTGGACGGTCAGCAACTGCAGGCCGCCTTGTTCATTTTCCAGCGTATGCCGCTCGATCTGGCGATAGCCCAGCACGTGCAGTTGCTGGATGACGCTTTCGAGATTGGCCGGGCGTGCCTGGGGTTCCATCGGCAGCGACAGGAACGACTGCCAGTCGGTGTCCCCCAGCGCCAGAATCGCGATCTGGGCGTCTTCTGCCAGCTGTGGCGGCAACCACTGTAGCAGCGTGTCGATCTCGCCCTGGGTGCCATCCAGCGTCACCAGCGCGACGTTGGCGCCGAGTTCGGGCGCGGCGGCACCGGGCGTCAGCAGATCGACGCGCGGGTCGTGTTCGGCCAGAGATTCCGCGTCACTCAACGCGCTGTCTCGCAGCGCGACGAAGCGGTACTGGGCACGATCGCCTGCGAGACCACTCATCAGTCGTTCGCCGAGCTGCGGACGCAGCGCCGAGGCTTCAAGCATGATCAGGCGCTGGTGAGGCGGCAGCAGCTCGAGCGACATGGCGTACTGCGCCAGCCAGGTCTCCGCCAGCGCGTGCCAGCCGCGCTCACCGACGGCAGTTTGCACCAGTCGGGTCAGGCGCGGGGCGTCCAGCGCCAGTGTGGCCCGGCTATCAAGATGATCGTCGAGGCGCTCCTCGAGCCAGTCCGTGAGATGGAGGCCGAAGCGACCGATGCTGTGGGTCAGCGCGGCGTAGCCCGGGTAGTCCCGAATCAGCAGGTTCCAGACTGTTGCCGCGTCGATCTCCGGGGTTTCCTGCAGCTGCCAGCCGGCCGGCGTTTCCGAGACGATGCCGGTAGCCAGTGCCAGCTCGATCAATGCATGACGGCGCTGGCGGATCTCGGACGTGCCAGTATCGAAACGCTCGGCGAGCAGTCGATCAGTGAACAGTCGATCAGTGAATAGCCGATCAGTGAATAGTTGCCCGTCGCTATCAGCGTAGCCCCGCAGCGCCTCGTCGAGGAACGCGGAAACCAGCGTCTCCAGCAGCGGTTCGACTTCATCGCCATAGCGGCTTTCGGTCACTCGACGATAGTTTTCGACCAGTTGACCCAATGCCAGCTCGGCGGTGGCATCGTCCAGTGGCAGTGCGGCGGCTTCGCGCGGTGCCGGTACCAGGCGATGATCCAGATAGCTGAGTCGATGCTGTACGGCGTGACGCAATCGGGCCGCCTTGAAACGCGCGCCCTCGACCACCGCCACGGCATTGCCAGCGGCATCGAACAGTGCCACGTCGGCGCACAGCGAATGCGGGGCGCGGCTGGTCAGGTGAACTTCCATCGACGCCGGCGGAGCCGCATCGACCTGAAGCTGCAGGCGTTCCAGACGCACCGGCACGAAAGCCAGGCCACCGGCCTTGGCGAGTTCATCGGCCAGCAGCGGGATGAACAGCTGGAAGGCGCTGTCGAGGATGCCCGGCGCCAGCAGGCAGTCGCGCTGATTCTCGGCAATGGCCGAAGGTAGATCGATGCGAGCCATGGCACGATCTCGTTCGACCCAGACTTCGCTGATCGCCTGGAAGGCGGGGCCGTATTCCAGCCCGACATGGGCGGCCATCGCCAGATGCTGCTCGCGGGTGACATCCGCCGGCCGGCTCGGCAGCGGCGTGCCGCGCCGGGTCAGCAGCAGGCCACGGGTCTGCGCGGTGATACGAGCTCGGGCGTTGAGCGTCCAGGCATCGTCGCTCGCCGGCTCGCGGGTCCTCATCATCAACGTGCCGTCGGCATCCTGGATTTCCACCTGCATCTTCTTGCCATGGGTCGCATCCAGCAGTAGCGGGCTGAGAATTTCCAGCGCTTCGATATCCAGCAGCGGTGATGCCTTGGCGGCCGCCGCCGCGGCAAGCGCGAGCTCGGCGAAGCCGGCACCCGGAAACACCGTGGCGTCGCCGACGCGGTGGTCGGCCAGCCACGGAAGACGACGGGTATCGAGCTGGCTTTCCCACGCCATACCTTGACGCGGCAGGCGATAGCCCAGTAACGGATGTTCGTAATGCCGCCCCATCAGGCCTTGAGAGTCGCCCGTCGTCTTGACCCAGTAACGCTCGCGCTGCCATGGGTAGTGCGGCAGTTCGACGAAGCGCCCGGTGACCGGGAACCACGCCGCGGGAGAGACGGCACCGCTGACCAGCAAACCGGCCAGGCTGGATTCCAAGGCGCTGGCGCCGTCGTGGTCGCGGCTCAGCGTGGAGATGACCTTGCCGGTGATGGATTGCGCGGCAAGGGCGTCGGTCAGGTAACGCCGCAGGATCGGCTGTGCGCCGATCTCGACGAAGGTGCGGGCACCGGACTCGATCAATGAATCGATGGCGGGTGCGAACTGAACCGGCTGGCGGATGTTGAGCCACCAGTATTCCGCGCCCAGCTCGCTGCCGTCGAGCACCTTGCCGGCCACCGTGGAAATGAAGGGTACTCGACTAGTGTTGGGAGAGCTGGTGTCAGGAGCACTCGCGCGAGGCGCCAGATGCAAAAGGGCGTCGATGACCTCCTCACGAATCGGGTCCATGGCCTGACTGTGGAAGGCGTAATCCAGCGCCAGCCGTTTGGCGAAGATTCGCTTGGCGGCGAGCGCGTCTTCCATGCGCTTGAGGGCCTTCGTCGGGCCGGCCAGGGTCACGCCTTTGGGGCTGTTGATGCCAGCGATGACGATCTCCGCGTGCGCGGGATCATCCAGCCAACGTTGCATCGCTTCCGCGCCGAGGCCGACGGCGGTCATCCCACCGCTGCCCCGGGTGTGGCCCTGGCCGACGCTGCGGTGGAAAATGACGCTGACGGCATCGCTTAGCGTCAACGCGCCGCAGGCCCAGGCCGCGGCAACTTCGCCCACACTGTGGCCGGTCACGGCGGCGGGACGTACGCCTTCGGCTTCGAGTACTCGGGTCAGGCCGACCTGCAGCGCAAACAGCGCTGGCTGGGCGATTTCGGTCCGAGCCAGCCTGTCTTCACCATCGGTCGATCGCTGTTGATTGGTGCCGTCTAGCTCGCCACGCAGCGAGAAGTCTGCGTGTCTGGCGAATAGCGCATCGACTTCGTCGACGGCGGCGGCGAACACCGCCGATTCGTTCAACAGCGTGCGGCCCATCGCTTGCCACTGGCAGCCGTTGCCGTCATAGACGAACACCGGGCCATAACCGCTATCGACTCGCTCGCCGATGGCGGCGCCGGGCACGCTTTCGGCGGCCGCCAGAGCGTCCAGGCGGGTAATCGCATCGGCAGCGTTATCGCTCAACAGCACTGCGGCATGAGGATGGCTCTCGCGACGGGTAGCCAGACTGTAGGCAGTGTCGTAGAGCGAAGCGCCGTCCGCGGTCAGATTGTCGCTCAGGCGTGCCGCGAACTCGCGCAAGGCTTCCGGACTGCGCGCGCTCAGGCACAGCGGCAGCCGGCGGGTCTGGGCGGCCGTTTGCGGGCTTGCGAGCGGCGTTTCGAGCGGAGACTGCAGGATGACGTGGGCATTAGCGCCGCCGAACCCGAACGAGTTGATGCCGATGGTCAACTGACCTTCGGCTTTCAACTTGCGCGGCTTGTCGACGATGTCAAGATTCCAGCCTTCGAGGTCGATACGCGGATTGACCTTGCGAATGCCGATGGTGGCCGGCACTTCACGCTCGCGCAGGGCGTAGAGGACCTTGGCCAGACCGGCCACCCCCGAAGCGGTTTCCAGGTGACCGAGGTTGCTCTTGACCGAACCGATGGGTAGCGGGGTCCGGCGTTTCTGGCCGATCGCCGCGCCGATGGCGCGAGTCTCCAACGGGTCGCCGACGGCGGTACCGGTGCCGTGGGCTTCCAGATAGTCAATATCGTCCGGTGTCAGCCCGGCGCGCGCCAGGGTCTGGGTCATCAGCGCGATCTGGGCATCGGGATTGGGAACCGTCAGACCTTTCTTGTAGCCGTCGGTATTGACACCGCTACCGGCGACGACGGCCAGTATGCGATCGCCATCGGCGACGGCCGTGTCGTAATCCTTGAGCAGGAAGACCCCGCCGCCTTCGGAACGCACGTAGCCGTCACCGGATTCGTCGAAGACCTGGCAGCGCCCGGTGGGCGAGAGCATGCTCGCCTTGGAAAAAATGATGAAGCCGAACGGGTGCAGGTGCAGGCTGATGCCGCCGGCCAGCGCCATTGTCGTTTCGCCGCTACGGATCGACTGGCAGGCCTGGTGAAAGGCGACCAGCGACGAGGAGCAGGCGGTATCCATCGACATACTCGGGCCATGCAGGTCGAACAGGTAGGAAATCCGGTTCGAGGCGATGCTCGAGGTATTGCCGGTTGCCGTCGACGTGTCGATCGTCGACATGTCGTCGGCCATACGATACGAATAGTCGAGACTGGCAATGCCCAGGTACACACCGCATTGACTACCGCGCAGCGCCTGTGGCGGGATGCTGGCGTCTTCCATGGCTTCCCAGGTCATCTCCAGCAGGATTCGCTGCTGGGGATCCATTTGGGCGGCTTCACGCGGCGAAATGCCGAAAAAGCCGGCGTCGAAGCCGGAAATGTCGCCGAGACTGCCGGCGGCAAAGGTATAGCTGGTGCCCGGGTGCTGCTTGTCCGGGTGACCATAGGCTTCCAGGCCCCAGCGGTCGTCTGCGACCGTGGTGACGAGGTCTTCGCCGGTCTTGAGCGCTTGCCAGAAACGTTGGGTTGTCGGGGCGCTCGGAAACCGGTGAGCCGCGCCGATGATGGCAACGCGTTTGGTCATTGGGACTCCTTGCTTCGTAGCGCGGGCTCAATTCGCACCAGGCTTGCCTGCGTGGTCGATAATTCTGTCGTAGATCGTTGTGCCTAGCTTGTTGGCTGGGAGCATCATCCGCACGTTATCCCCCGAATAAGGCGCGGTCTGCCAGATGAAATAGTTCGTTAAACCATCTGGCTCACCGTGCTGTGCGTAGACTTTCGGCATGATCGGCACATGGTCTCCGTAGAAACCCAGAATGCCGTGCCGGCTGCCTTTTTGAAGTTCGCTACTGTCTTTAAGCTCGCTAGTATCTTTAAACCCACTACTATCTTGAAGCTTGCTATTTTTCTGCGGCTTGCTGTGTTGTTGCAGGCTCTGTTGTTGCAGAGAGGCCCTGAGTCGTCCAAGCATACTATCGGTATTGCGCAGATGCCTTAGATAAACCGTGAGCTCTTCGCACCCGCCGTGAACACCACCTTCGACCCACCGCTCGGCGATGGCCGGGTCCGCTGTCTCCAGATGGAGCGGGCCGTGATTTTCCATGCTGATCACGAAGATGAACAGCGGTTTTTCATCGGCCGTTGCCAACTGTTTCTGAACCCGCTCTGCCAGTGCCAGATCGCCGGTGTACTGACCGTCGCGCTCGCTGAGATCAAAGTCGGCGATATCGATGAAGGTATCGAACCCGAGTTTGGGGTAGACCCGGTCGCGCAGGTAGAAACTCGCGGGATACGGATGGATACAAACGGTGCGATAGCCCAGACGTTTGAGGGCGCCGGCCAGGTTATTGACCGGCAGCTTCGATAGCTGATGGTAAGGGTTGAAACGATGCACACCGAGCCGTGACGGGGTCAATCCGGTCAGTACCGCGCACTCGGTGCGCACGGTGTTGGCGCCCCAGGCAGGCACGTCGAAGCGCCCCGCGTGCAGGGCTTCGTCCATCAATGCATCGTATTCACTCAGCAGTTCGCGTCGAATACCCGGGTGCCAGTCGCGGGGATCGAAGAAGGATTCGCTTTGAACCAGCACGACATTAGGCAGCGTGGCGGGATCGACGGGGTCTGATTCCAGATCCCAGGGCGCGGCGAAGGCGCTGGCGTTGTCCTGGCGGTCGATCGGCTGGCCTGTCAATCGGCCATAGGCCCAGAGATAGGGGTAGAGGCCGAGCCGGACCAGATCGTCATTAGGTTCCAATGTGCAGGCCGGCAAGCGGGGCAGCTGCCAGCTCAGCACGGCCACGGCAGCCGCGATCAGCGCCAGCGTTGCTGCCAGCGACCAGGGCGCGTCGGCATGACCAAAAAGCGAGGGCTCGAGCCAGAAGCCGATGCCGATGGCAATGGCCCCGGCCAGGCTGGCGGCAATCGTCAAGCCGATGCCAAAAAAGGGAATGTAAAGTCGAGGATGACGAATCGCGCCGATGAAGTATTCGAAATCCTGGCACAGGAATGGCTCGCGCAGCGACGTCGACTTGGTGTTATTGACCTGGATCACCACCATCTGCAGCGACGTGGCGATGACCAGCGCAAACCATGGCCGCTGGACGATCAATAGCCAGAATACGAAGTGCAGCACGGCTGTTGCCAGGTCAACAGCGACGGCGGCCGGCGCGCGTTGCCACAGTGGCCGGGGACGCGGTTTCAGTAGCAGTTCGAATAGGCTGGTGAGCACCAGGACGGCGATCGCTGCCCACAATCCGCTCCAGAATCCTTCAATCATCAATGTGCCTCCTCGTCAGGGTCGTCATAGCCGAACCATTTGAGCAGGCGCTGGGAGACCGCCGCCGGTAACACGGCCAGCCACCAGCAGCCGAAATTGAGCGGGAAGGGAAAACTGATCCGGGTACGATTGCGCTCGACCCCTGCGGCTATGACCCTGGCCGCACGCTCGGGCTGCCATAGAAATGGTTTGGGCCCGGGCATTTCATGACACATCTTCGAGCTGACGTAGCCCGGCATCACCACACTGACGCCGACGCCGTACGGCGCCAGCCAGCCGCGCAGCGCCTCGCCATAGGCCTTGACGCCGGCCTTGCTGGCACTGTAGCTCGGCGTGACCGGCAAGCCGTGATAGGCGGCGAGCGAACTCATCAGTACCAGCTGGCCATGACCACTGGCGCGCATGCGTTTGCCAAGAAAGTTACCCATTGCCATTGGTACGCGCAGATTGATCTCGAGCAGGCGACTGGCCTCTTCCCACGCTTCGCCACTACCGTCTTCGCCGATATTGATGTTGATGCCAGCGTTGACGATCACGATATCCGGCGGGGTCGGATCGCACAGCGTACCGAGCCACTCGAAAAGAGCGGTGTCGTCGCCCAGGTCGATATGGCTGAGCTCGACCTCGGCACCAGCGTGACGGCACGAGACCTCCAGCGCATCCAGCACGTCACGCTGGCGGCCATGCAGGACCAGTTGATTACCAGGCTTTGCGTAGACGGTGGCCAGCGCCTGACCGATGGCGCCAGTGGCGCCGGTGATAACGATTCGGGTCATGACGCGATTTCATCCATGAGTTGTTGTAAGGGGGAGCGTTCTCGTTGTAACGCCTGGAGGGCATTTTTCGCGGCTAGATCGATGCCGGGTCGGCAGTAAAACCCGCCGTTGATCTGAACCGTCTGGGACACGGTTCGGCGATAGGCCCGGAACAGTTCCGGATCCGGTTTGGGTATGTTGTGCCAGAAATCATCCAGCGCGCCCTGATGTGTCAGGCCCGCCATGTCATAGACCGGCGAGGCCAGGGTGTGGGTCGGGCAGTCGAAACCGAGTGAGACGTTGCCGGCAGTGCTGTTGACTGTCACCAGCCCGCTGGCGTGTTTGAGTAGCGCTTCGAGACTACCGCCCTCGAGATAGACCAGGCGGTCACCCAGATCGTATTCGTGGGTCAATACCTGAATCAGGCTGGCGTACTGCGCGAGCCCCATGTCGAGCGGATGGTTCTTGATCACCAGAAGGGCATCGCGCGGCGCATGATAGGCGAACGAAGCGGCTACCTTGCCGATCACTTCCTGCATGTTCTTGTAATCGGAGTGGTAGCGAATCTGGGCGTCGCTTTTCAATTGCAGCGGCAGCAGATAGAAAGGGCGCTTGGCGGCCAGCAAGGCCTTTACGCACGCCTTGTCACGTCGTTTCAGGTATGGCATACGCGCCTTGCGCAGCAGGAAACCGGCGTACTCCACCGGCGCTGTGACCAGGGCATGATTGCGATAGTGCGGGTGTAGAAACGGATTGGCGAGCCCCGCCAGATGATAGATCACATCGTGACGGGCACGGGTATGAAACTGGTTGGGAAAGGCTATCGGGCGCCCGGCGCTGGGCAGTCGCTTGCCGGCTTCGCGATACCAGTCGGGGTCGCGTGGCAGCAGCGAATGGGCATTGACGCCCTCGCGCTCCAGTGTCACCCAGAAAGGCCGAAAATAACCTTCTTCGAAGACGTGATTACGGATGCCTCGGCGACGCGCAGCCAGAATGGCGCGCCGATGCACCGGTCGCCGATCACCGAAGACGACCTGATCGGTGATCTCGTGGCGATCCCATATCCGAGCGAGATATTCGGGGATGTCCTTGGCCTGCCCACGATAGGCGTAGGTATTGCCGTGGCGCCAGAAGGCGCTGTCGCCGACGGTGAAATTGATCTTGATCACTCGATGTCCCGCAGCCAATAGCTGTTCGCCCAGCCGATCGAAGAAGGGGGAGCAGACACCCTGCAGCAACAGAAAACGTTTGCGCATGCTGCCCAAAGCCAAAGCACTCAAGTTATCGCCTTCTGGAAAACAGGTTGCGGTACAGCCGATAAAAGCGGATGCGAAGGGGTAGTCCCGAGCGCAGACTACGCTGCTGCTGCATCAATTCGATGGCGGTATCGGCGTTGCAAAGTTCACCAGTGGCAGGGTCAACGTAGGTTGGGTAGATCAACAGTGCGCCGGTGATCAGCGCATCCAGTGTCAGCCGCCGTTGGCGACGCGGGGAGGTTAACCGATCATGGGTCAGTCCCCAGCCGGCATAAAATGGAAGGCCGTAGGTATACACTTCCACACCCCGCAGTAGCCCTTCGAAACCGGTGAGCGAGCACATGGTGTGAATCTCGTCTGCGAGTTCGATCAGATCAACGATGTCGTAATCGACCATTTCGAGGTCGTAGAGCTCGCTGACGGTACTGTCGAACAGACCGATTCTGGCGCCGGAGACGACATCCGGATGAGGCTTGTAAATGATGAACGCCTCGGGCCGGTTGTGCCTGACGGCTTCGAGCAGCCCCTGGTTGGTCTTGATTTCGGGGGAGCCATGCGCGATCGAGGCGTCGCTCTCGACCTGGCCGGGAACCAGCACGATCGGCCGGAAGCCGATCACGTCTGCGGGCAATGCGGGTAGCGTCTTGCCGCGCACGTTGTACTTCGACAGCTTGAGATCGGTCAGGCGTTGGCGTAGGCGTTCGGCGCGCGCCAGGAGCACCGGCTCGAAATCCGCCTCCGTCAGCAGCCGTTCGAGATCGCTTTCATGATTGGCGTCGTAATAGAGCCCGCGTGAATCGAAGGCCAGCGAGAGCGGCCGGGTCAAGTCGACCCCGAGCCCGACCGAACGCACAAAGCCGTCTTCCATTCGCCACAGCTTCAACCCGTGCTGGCGGCATAGCGCCTTGAGCTCGTCGGTGGCCTTCTGACCCCACACCACCAGACTGTCCCGGCCTTCGAGTTCGCTCGGTTGCGGGAGGACGCCCTGACTGAAATGCACGCTCGAGGCGGGGCCGAGGAAATCGGTAATAAAGGACCGCTTCCAGCTGGAAAACCCGACCGCCAGCCAGTGTCCGGCAAGGCGATCGCGCTGGCGTTTCTGATCGGCGATCAGATCGATTGTGGCCTCGAGCGTCGATGGCAGGCCGGTATAGGGATTGGCGTAGCGGCAGTAGCGGAGATAGGCCGCGGCGAAGAGCTCCAATAGCGTGCGCTGGCGCTGGCGGCGCACGCACTGAAGCTCATCAAAGGTCAACCCCCAGCCGGCATAGAATGGCATGCCGAAGCAATGCACCGGCTTTTCCGCCATCAGCGCTTCGAATCCCAATTGGCTGGTGACCACATAGACCGCCTCGACGAACTCGATCAGCGCCCAGGGGTTGATATCATCGCCGATCAACCGACAGCGCGAATGGGTCGAGGCCTGGGTCAGGTAGCCCTGCTTGCGCCCGGCGATGACGTCGGGATGGGTCTTGATCAGGATCTCGGCATCGGGATGGTCGGCGATCGCACTTTCCAACATGCGCTGGAATGAACTGGCATCGGCCATGCCATGGGTAATCGAAGCATCATCGCGAGTCTGATCGATGACCAGAATCCGCGGCCGATCGGAGCTCGGCAGTGGTCTATCCGGGGCATGGTTGTACTTCGACAGGCGCAACCGACGCAAACGCTGCATGGCCTGGCTGGCGCGCTCCAGCTCGTCGGCCTCGAAGACGGCGTCGGCCAACAGTGTTTCCAGATCGGACGGCCGGGTCGCGTCGTAATAGATGCCGCTGTAGTCCACCACCAGGCTGTGCGGCTGGGAATAGTGGACACCCAGCCCCAGCGAACGCAGAAATCCATCCTCGATGGCGACGTAAGGGATGCCGCAGCGAGCGGCCAGGCGCCTTGCTGCGGCCGATGTCGGTTTCAATCCCCAGCCGAGAATCGCATCGACCGGCTGGCGGACACCCGGTCTGAGACGAACCTGGCGCGAATATTCCGGTAGCAGGCAGCGGATGATGTTCCAGCGTGCCAGACCCTTGGAGAGGTAGCCGGCCACGCGTGGGGAGGACGGTCGCGGGACTGTCGAATCGTTACGCATGGGTTACTAAAACCAAGTGAAGTCCGTCGTCAAGGAGAACGTTAAAAGAAAACCTGCATTACTCTTGATTACAGAAACTGCTCGAGTGATTCGAGTTCAGTGTCATGAAGGTGCGGGACTAAGTGTAACGCAAAGCACGGAACAGTCCTTCTTTTACGATGTGTTGAATTTATAGGACTTAAGAGATTTTTTTGTAACCGCTAACTAGTTAGTCGATGAGGCTAATGTAAACAAACTTTTCTGTGGGAAAATTAGATTTATCAGGTATTAGTAAAATCAGACTTTATGTTTTTGCTGGATGTATTTAATTCGTTGTTTTTGGATTGAATGGATGAATAGAGATAACGTTAAGTAATGGGGTTGTCGTACGACTTGCTATTCCTGGTTGATAATCATCATCGTCTATTCTTGTTCTTATAGAACAGGCTTTTTGCAATAAAGTCTTTTGAAATCAAGCAGTTAATATTTCTTGTTGAGGCCATTTCTTAGCCTGCCCCTGCACTGTGTAACGCTTTTTTCTGATGCTTTCGAAAGCGCGATTTAGGCTTTACGTGAGCTTACCTTCCGCGATTTTAGTATTTGACTCGAAGGGGCTATTTGGACGAAAAAGGGCCTCGAAACAACAAATCAAAGCAACGATCGTCAATGTTTCGGTCTGATTTACGGCTGAAGCTCTTGTTTCGTTACTCTCGATCGGCGGCACGGGAACGTTATGCGCGAACTCACACTCAGGGCTCACACTCACCTTCGGCAACTCGAGGCGGAGTCGATTCAGATCATCCGGGAGGTGGCTGCGGAGTTCCACAATCCGGTCATGCTCTACTCGGTCGGCAAGGATTCCTCGGTAATGCTGCATCTCGCGCGTAAAGCATTCTATCCGGGCACGCCGCCGTTCCCGTTGCTGCATGTCAATACCACCTGGAAGTTCCGCGAAATGATCGAGTTTCGCGATCGTACGGTGGCCCAGGTCGGTATGGAACTGATCGAGCATGTCAACCAGGAAGGGCACGCCGCCGGTATCAACCCGTTCGATCACGGTAGTGCCAGGTATACCGAGGTGATGAAGACCCAGGCGCTCAAGCAGGCGTTGAACCAATACGGTTTCGACGCCGCCTTTGGCGGTGCCCGTCGTGATGAAGAAGTCTCTCGTGCCAAGGAGCGGGTCTACTCGTTCCGGGACAGGCACCATAGCTGGGATCCCAGACAACAGCGGCCGGAACTGTGGAATATCTACAACGGCAAGGTCAACCCGGGCGAGTCGATTCGGGTCTTTCCGCTCTCCAGCTGGACCGAACTGGATATCTGGCAGTACATCCATCTCGAGTCGATCGCCATTGTGCCGCTCTACTACGCGGCCCCGCGTCCCACTGTAGTTCGCGATGGCATGTTGCTGATGGTCGATGATGGACGGCTGCCGCTTGCCGCCGGCGAAGTCCCCGAGCAGCGCTGGATACGCTTTCGTACCTTGGGGTGCTATCCCTTGACGGGCGCCATCGAGTCCCGCGCTACCACTTTGCCCACCATCATTCAGGAGATGTTGCTCGCGCGGACCAGCGAGCGTTTCGGCCGTGCGATCGATCATGACGATGCCGGTTCGATGGAAAAGAAAAAGCGCGAGGGTTACTTCTGATGACCCACCAGTCTGCGCTGATCACCGACAACATCGAACGGTATCTGAAAGATCATGAGGGCAAAGGCCTGTTGCGCTTGATCACCTGTGGCAGCGTCGACGATGGCAAGTCGACCTTGATCGGGCGGCTGCTGCATGACGCCAGGATGATCTTCGATGACCAGATGGCAGCCTTGATCCGCGATTCCAGATTGCGAGGCAGCATTGGCGGCCAGGTGGATCTGGCACTACTGGTCGACGGGCTGCAGTCGGAGCGGGAGCAGGGCATCACCATCGATGTCGCCTATCGGTTTTTCTCCACCGACAAGCGCAAGTTCATCATTGCCGATACGCCGGGCCATGAGCGGTACACCCGTAACATGGCGACCGGGGCTTCCACCGCTAGCGTGGCAGTGATCCTGATCGATGCCCGCTTCGGAGTACAGGTACAGACACGACGGCATAGCTTTATCTGCGATCTGCTCGGTATCCGGCACTTCGTGATCGCTGTCAACAAGATGGATCTTGTCGGCTACTCCGAGGCGCGTTTCCAGGAGATCGTGGCGGAATATCGCGGCTTTGTCAGCCAGTTGAATGTTCCCGACGTCCGCTTTGTGCCGATATCGGCATTGAATGGCGACAACGTGGTCAATCCCAGCCGTCATATGTCCTGGTTCGGCGCGGCACCGTTACTGACTCAGCTCGAGCAGATGCAGATTCTGTCGGCACAGAGCCTCCACGAGTTGCGCTTTCCAGTTCAGTACGTCAACCGACCCAATCTCAACTTCCGTGGCTATTGCGGCACATTGGCTGCCGGTGCCGTCGAGGTGGGGGCCGAGATTCGGGTCGAGCCTTCCGGCAAGTGCTCGAGCGTGGCCCGGATCGTTACCAATGACGGTGATCTAGACGTGGCGTATTCGGGGCAGTCGGTCACGCTCACGCTGCGCGACGAGATCGATATCACTCGCGGCGACACTCTGGTCGCGGCAAATAGCGATATTCAGCCCTGCACTGCCTTTATCGCGGACGTGGTGTGGATGCATGAGGCGCCGCTATTGCTGGGCCATGAGTACGAATTCAAGACGGGTACCCGCGTCGTATCGGGGCGAGTCGTTCGTATCCTCTATCAAGTCGATGTCAATACTCTTGAACACCACGCGACCGAGACGTTACCGCTCAACGGCATTGCCCGCTGTCAAATCGACGTCGCGCAGCCATTGGTGCTGGATCGCTATCAGCAGTCTCCCGAGACCGGAAACTTCATCTTCATTGATAAGCTGAGCAACCTGACCGTCGGTGCCGGCATGGTGGTGGACGTGCTGAATACGGGGCATGTCGTCTGGCATGACATGGCCGTCACCAAACGTCGGCGCGCCGACCGCAACCGTCAGAAGCCTAGCATCATCTGGTTCACCGGGCTCTCCGGGGCGGGCAAATCCACCGTTGCCGATGCCCTGGAACGCCAGCTCTTCGGCATGGGCTACAACACCTGTCTGCTGGACGGTGACAACGTCCGCCACAGCCTGTGCAGTGACCTCGGTTTCAGCGACGGCGATCGCCAGGAGAACATTCGCCGGATCGGGGAAGTCGCCAAGCTGATGGTTGAGGCCGGGATGCTCACACTGGTCTCGTTCATCTCGCCGTTTCGCGACGATCGCCTCAGGGTCCGCCGCATGGTCGAAGCCGGCGAGTTCATCGAAGTCTTCGTCAATACCCCACTTTCGGTATGCGAGCGGCGTGATCCCAAAGGGCTCTATCGGAAGGCCCGCCGTGGCGAGATCCAGCAATTCACCGGTATCAGTTCGCCTTACGAAACACCGGAATCACCGGAAATCGAAATCGATACCTCGGCGTGTGATCTGGAGGAAACCGTCAGGCGTCTTATCACGACGTTGCGTCATCATCAGATTATTTAGGAGAACGTGGAATTCCATATTCATGACGACAGATGCACCGAAATGGTCAGCGGCAATAACGTTGAAATCTACAGCAAAATCTCAGGCTAGGTTCTCGGCGATAACGCACGGGAAATCGAGGGAAGGGTGGGCGCGATGAAAGATGGAATTCAGCAAGTCATTGGCAGAAAAAACGCTACGAAATGGTTGGCAGTAGCACTGGCTCTTGTCGCTGTTTCGGGATGTGCAACGTCACAGCAACGTTTCGATGAAACAGCCGCGCCCATGAACGGTGCAACGCCTATTAACGGTCCACTGGCAGGATTTCTCGATGGGGCCGCTCCCGGTAGCGTTGCCACGCTCGCCAGCACACCCTGGGGGGCCAACGTTTCAGTTCAGGCTCGCGAGCGATATTTCTCGGCCGGCGGGCGGCGTTGCGTTCTTGTAGATGTTACGCGTAATGCCGCGCCAGCGGGTCTTCCGGAGGGTGAAGTGACGTGCCTGGTGCCGGAAAAGGGCTGGTATGCACAACGATTGGTGACGGAAATCATTCACTAGAGGTATCTGACGTACGGTCGGATTTTTCTCGGCGAAGCCGTCGAAAGCCGTCGTTCCTGATGCCGGAACGACCTATTTGCCAACGAATCATTGATTGCCATTAACGGCATTCAATCGGGTTTCAGTCATCGAAATCCGGCGTTCGATGGCCTGAAAACGTGAGAGAGGGAACCATCATGAAGCGGGCAGCAATGATTTTCCGGGCGATGTGCCTGGTGGCGGTAGCGTGCTTGAGCGCGAACGTTGCTCACGGGCAGGAGATCGGACTGAGCAGTAGCTCGCTGCTCGGTAGCGATCAGGAGGCGCAGGCGATAACCTCTCAGACCGATGATGCCGCCGGCGTCGAGACCACGCCGAGAGCGGACTGGGATAGCGGGACCTATGGGCCGGTCGATCCCCGGGGGCAGGCGATGGTCGATCCCGAAAATCTGCCGCCGTTCGGCGAGAACCTGTTCAGCGGTGGCTTTCGCGGAATGATGGCTGACGGGCTCAATCCCGATTATCTGATCAAGCCCGGCGACCAGATCACGATTCGGGTCTGGGGCGGCGTCGAGATCGATCGCGTATTGGCTGTGGACGCGCAGGGCAACATTTTTCTGCCGGGAATCGGGCCGTTGCAGGTTCAGGGGATCTCTAGCGCACAGCTCAACACCAAGGTGCGCGGTGCGATCAAGGCGGTCTATCCGGAAAACGTCAGCGTCTACACCAACCTTCAGGGCGTGCAGCCGGTAGGGGTGTTCGTCACGGGCTATGTGATGAACCCGGGGCGCTACTCCGGGACGCCCAATGATTCGCTGCTCTACTTCCTCGATCAGGCGGGGGGCATAGATCAAGCACTGGGTAGCTATCGCCAGGTGGTGATCAAACGCGGAAGCCAGGTCATCGAAGCCGTCGATCTTTACGACTTCCTGATCAACGGTGATATCGCGCGGCCCCAATTTCGGGATGGCGACACCATTGTGGTCGAGGAGCGTGGTCCCGCCATCAGCGTCGTCGGCGATGTGCAGAAAAACTATCGCTACGAACTGATCGGCGATGCCTTGACCGGACAGGACGTGATCAATCTGGCACGCCTGAAATCCGGAGTCTCTCATGTGCTATTGCGGGGCAGTCGATCCTCGGGGCCGATCTCCCGTTATTTACCGCTCGCCGACTTCCGACGTGCCGAAGTGCGTCGTGGCGATGAAGTGCTGTTCAGCGCCGATCAGCGCGACGAGACCATCGTGGTGCAGGTTGAGGGGAGCTATTACGGGCCGTCGCGATACGCATTGCCCCGAGACGCCAAGCTGGGTGAGTTTCTCAACGCGATTAGCGTGCCGAAGAGCATGACCAGCTACCAGGACATTTCTATCCGCCGCATCAGCGTGGCGGAACAACAAGCGCAATCGCTGAAAGCAAGTCTGCGCCGATTGGAAACGACCTATCTCGGCTACCCCGCTCGCACCGCCAAAGAGGGAGAGATTCAGGTTCGTCAGGCCGAACTGATCCAGCGCTTTGTGCAGAAGGCTTCTCAGGTCAAACCGACCGGTCGCCTGGTCGTCGCGAGGGACGGCGATGTTGCGGACATCCGGCTGCAGGATGGCGATATCGTAACGATCCCCGAGAACACCGATTCCATCCTGTTGAGTGGCGAAGTCATCATCCCTCAGGCGATGGTCTACACGGCTGGCATGAGCGCGGAAGACTACATCCAGCAGGCCGGCGGTTTTACGCCACGCGCCGACGAAGAGCAGGTGTTGGTCGTTCACCGCAATGGTGCTGTGGTCAAGGCCGAGCAGACCCGGATGCGCGCCGGCGACGAGATCATCGTTCTACCTGCAGCGCCGACCAGCAATATCGAACTGGCTACCAGCATTACCCAGATTCTCTATCAGGTCGCCGTGGCAACCAAAGTGGCGCTGGATCTATGAGCACCCTCGATCTGCAATCTCTCCACGCGCTTGGTGCCGGGCATAGGCATCGTGCGGGCAACCCCGGGGGGCATCTGTCATGGCTATAGATTCGTCACCACCGGGCCTTTCGCCACCGGGCTTTTCTCAGCCGGATTTCGCAAGGCCTCCCGGCTCGCCTTCGCGCTCGTCATGGCGGGTTGCCAGAAGCGTGTGGTTCGCCATGTTCATGCGCGAAGCCATCTCTCGCACCATGCGCGATCGCATGGGCTGGTTCTGGATGATCTTTGAGCCGCTGGCGATCATCGGTGTGATGGTCTCGGTGCGCGGATTGTTCATGTCCGGAAGACAAATCGCCGGTGCCGACTACGTGGCCTGGATGGTGGTCGGGCTGATGGGCTTCATGCTGTTCCGCGAAAACATGATGCGTTCGATCGGTGCGGTCGAGGCCAATCGGGGGCTTTTCGCCTATCGCCAAGTCAAACCGATCGACCCGGTGCTGGTGCGATGTTTTCTCGAAGGCATGCTCAAGTCACTGATATTCATTCTATTCATCACGATTGGCAGCTTGCTCAAGTTCGAGCTGATGCCCGACTACCCGCTGGGCGTAATGATGGACTGGCTGTCGCTGTGGGCACTGGGCTGGGGGATGGGCCTGACGCTGTCAGTCCTTTCCGATCTGGTCCCGGAAATCGGCAAAGTCGCGCAAATTCTCAACTTGCCCTTGCTGTTGCTCTCCGGCGTCATCTTTCCGGTGCTCTACGTGCCGCATCAATACCGGGAATATCTGTTGATGAATCCGATCGTGCACGGCCTGGAGAGCATGCGAATGAACTTCTTCAGTGGCTACCACACGATCGACGGTATCGACATGACCTATCTGTGGCTGTGGGCGCTGGCGTTGATTTCGCTGGGGCTGGTCCTTCACTTGCGTTTTCGCGATCAGCTGAAAGCGCATTAGGAGATCTGCTCACATGATCGAAATCCGCAATCTCTACAAGCGTTACCACAACCACGAGGACAGCTCGTGGGTGCTCAAGGATATCAGTTTGACGATTCCTTCCGGCGTCAGCGTGGGTCTGCTGGGGCGTAATGGCGCCGGCAAGTCGACCCTGCTGCGACTGATCGGCGGCATGGACACGCCGGATCGTGGCGACATCATCCGCTACAGCCGGGTCTCCTGGCCGATCGGTCTGGCCGGTGGTTTCCAGGGGTCGATGACCGGGCGTCAGAACGTCAAGTTCGTGGCTCGGATTCACGGTGCCGAGGAGGAGATCGAACGGGTGATCGGTGAGGTCGAGGCGTTTGCCGAGATCGGCAGTGCTTTCGACGAGCCGGTCAAGACCTACTCGTCGGGGATGCGTTCCCGCCTGGCATTCGGGCTGTCGCTAGCTTTCGACTTCGACGTCTATCTCTCGGATGAAGCGACCGCGGTGGGCGACCGCGCCTTCAAGGCCAAGGCCAAGGCCGCGTTCAAGGATCGCATCGGCAAGGCCAGCCTGATCATGGTCTCTCACGGCGAGGGCGTGCTGCGGGAGTTCTGCCAGGCCGGCATCGTGCTGGAGAAAGGGCAGGCGCAATGGTTCGACGATATCGAGGACGCCATCAGCGCTTACCACGAGGCGACCGATGGCAAGAAGACTGCGCCACCGGTCGTGCCCCAGTCGCTCTCCGAGGCGAAGCAGGCGTTGATGCAGGCCAACCGCGAATTCGAGCAGGTGCGTCTCGATTACCAGATCGCCAGCGACGACCCCGCGAGCAACGATCCCGACAACGCCTTGCGCTGGCGTATGGAAGAGGCCCGCGAGCGGATGCATGACGCGCGCCGCTACGTGCAGCAGTTCCAGGCGCAAGCGAAACCCAAGCCCAAGCCTCGTAGCCGAACGACAGCGTCTACGACAAAGACTCCGAACAAGACCCCGAAAAAGACAGGTCGCCCATGAACAAATCAGCTCATCTCAATAAAACATCGCGGTTACGCAAGTCATTCCACTGGATCGTATGTTTGATCGCGATCGTCGTTGTCTCGCTCTACTGGGCGTTCTGGGCCAGCGATCGCTATGTCTCGCACGCCAACGTGGTCCTTGAAAGTCCTCAGCTCGCTTCGCCGACCTTGAGCGTGAGTTCACTTTTGAGTGGCGGCGCCAGCGCCAATCTCGCCGACATGTTGCTGCTGCGCGATTACATGCGTTCGGTCGACATGTTGAAGCTGCTCATCGACAAGGCGGATTTCCGCAACCACTACGCCAATTCGGGTGCCGATTTCTTCAGTGCGCTGGGGGACGAGAACGCGCCGCTGGAAGAGCTGCACGAGTACTTCCTCTCGCGGATATCGGTGGAGCTTGACGACTACTCCGGCGTACTGAGGGTCGATGTGGAAGCGTTCACGCCGGAAGAAGCCAACAAGATCGCGCGCCTGTTGCTGGATGAGGGCGAGCGCCATATGAACCTGATGGGCCAGCGGTTGGCGGAAGAGCAGGTGCGCTTTCTCGAACAGCAGGTTTCGCTACTGGAAGACAAGTTCCAGCAAACCCGTGACGCACTGCTCGACTATCAGAACGCCAACGGCCTGGTCTCGCCGACAGGCACCGTCGAGAGTCTCAGTTCGGTGGTTTCAAGCCTGGAAGGACAACTGGCCATCGCCAAGGCTCGCAAGAGTGCCCTGGCCAGCTATCAGAGCAGTCGCTCACCGGAAATCGTGCGTGCCAATAGCGAGATCAAAGCGCTCAGCAATCAGATCGTACAGGAACAGGAGCGTCTGGCCCGCCAGTCAGGTGACGCACTCAACAGTATTTCTTCGGAATACCAGACCTTGATGCTACGCGCCCAGTTTGCTCAGGAAAGCTACTCGGGGGCGCTGGGAGCGCTCGAGACCACACGCATTGAAGCCGCCCGCAAGTTGAAGCAGGTTTCGGTGTTACAGACGCCGACAGTGCCGGAGTATCCCGAGCAACCGGAACGGCTCTACAACTCGGTGGTATTCGCGGTGATCGCACTATTTATCACGCTGATCATCAACATGTTGATATTGATCGTGAAAGATCACCGCGACTGATCGCGGTGCTATCGATCCACCGATGATCGCGGCACGAACAACCAACAATTGATCGCTGTGCTACCCACGGTAGCCTCGAGGGGAGAAATACCATGAGCATGACATTTCTAGTGACGGGTGGATCCGGGTTCATCGGCTCCGCAGTGGTGCGTGAGTTGATCGAGCACACGTCGCATCGCGTCATTAACGTCGACAAACTGACCTACGCGGGTAATCCGGAATCCCTGGCACGCGTCGACAGCAACGAGCGCTACGAGTTTCGTCTGGCCGACATCTGTGATGCCACAGCCATGGCCAGAATCTTCCGCGAATATCAGCCGGACGTGGTCATGCACCTGGCCGCCGAGAGTCACGTCGATCGCTCCATCGACGGGCCTTCGGCGTTCATCGAGACCAATATCGTCGGCACCTATACCTTGCTGGAGGCGGCGCGGACCTACTGGAAAGGGCTGCAGGACAGCGCCCCGCAGAAAGCGGGGAACTTCCGGTTTCACCATATCTCCACCGATGAGGTCTACGGCGATTTGCACGGCATTGACGACCTGTTTACCGAGACGACGCCGTACGCGCCCAGTTCGCCCTATTCGGCCAGCAAGGCCAGTTCCGATCACCTGGTACGCGCCTGGTATCGAACATTCGGTCTGCCGGTGTTGGTGACCAACTGCTCCAATAATTACGGACCGTTCCATTTTCCGGAAAAACTGATTCCGTTGATGATTCTCAGCGCGCTGGCGGGGCAGTCGTTGCCGGTCTACGGCGACGGTAAACAGGTCCGCGACTGGCTGTACGTCGAGGACCATGCGCGGGCGCTGGTGCAGGTCGCCAGTGAAGGCAAGATCGGCGAGACCTACAACATCGGTGGCCACAACGAGAAGCAGAACCTCGAGGTGGTCGAGACGATCTGCGATCTGCTCGAGGAACTCGCGCCACACAAGGCACCCGGTGTCGAGCACTACCGGGATCTGATTACCTTCGTGGCTGATCGTCCGGGACACGACCAGCGCTACGCGATCGATGCGTCCAAGATTCAGCGTGAACTGGGCTGGACGCCTCGGGAAACCTTCGACAGCGGCATGCGCAAGACGGTGTGCTGGTTTCTTGAAAACGACGTCTGGTGGCGACGGGTACAGAACGGCAGCTATCAGGGCGAGCGGCTGGGAGCGACCGCATGACCATCCTGATTCTAGGGGGAAATGGCCAGGTCGGTTACGAGCTGCAGCGGGCGCTGGCTCCATTGGGGAAGTGTGTGTCGCCGGGGCGGCAGTCGCTCGATCTGCAGGATGCCGGCGCCGTCGCTCGTCTGCTCGATAAGCTGCAGCCCACCCTCATCGCCAATGCCGCTGCCTGGACGGCGGTGGACGCGGCCGAAACCGAGCGTGACGGGGCCTTCCGCTTGAATGCGGCGCTGCCGGCGCAGCTGGCCGATTACTGTGCCTCGATGTCGGCGCGACTCGTTCACTATTCGTCCGACTATGTCTACCCCGGCGATGGAAAAACGCCGTGGCAGGAGTCCAGCGAGACCGGGCCGTTATCAGTCTACGGCGAAAGCAAGCTGGCCGGGGACGAGGCGGTACTGACTAGTGGCGCGGATGCGCTGGTATTGCGTACCAGTTGGGTCTACAGCGCCCGCGGCCACAACTTCATGAAAACCATGTTGCGTCTGGCTAAAGAGCGCGAGGCGCTGAAGATTGTCGGCGATCAGATCGGTGCGCCAACCCCGGCGCGGCTGATCGCGGAGGTTACGTTGCTGGCATTGAAGGCGCGGATGGAAGACCGCTTGCCTGGCGGGCTTTATCACCTGGCGCCACGGGGAGAAACCAGTTGGCATGGCTTCGCCCAGGCGATCTTTCGCCAGGCCGAAGCGTTCGGGGAGAGGTTGCGGGTACAGCCGGATCAGGTGGTTTCGATTCCGACCGCGAATTACCCCACGCCAGCGCAACGGCCGCTCAATTCGCGCCTGGTGCTGGAGAAACTCGAGCAGGCGCTCGGCATCACGCTGCCGGATTGGGAGTCGCAACTACAGCTGACGCTGGCGGAACTGCTGGAACCCGTATAGAGGCGTCCCCCACCGGGAAACGTCGTCTTATACCGTTATCTATAAACCTGAATCGATCCTGGCATCGAATAGGAGCTTAACCATGGCACGTAAAGGAATCATTCTGGCCGGCGGTTCCGGCACTCGGCTTCACCCGATCACGCAGGGCGTCTCCAAGCAGCTTCTGCCAATCTACGACAAGCCGATGATCTACTATCCGATCTCGGTACTGATGCTGGCTGGGATCCGCGAGATCCTGATCATCTCGACGCCATCCGATCTACCGCAATATCAGTATCTGCTGGGCGACGGCACGCAGTTTGGTGTGCGCTTCGAATACGCCGAGCAGCCGTCTCCCGACGGTCTGGCGCAGGCATTTCTGATCGGTGAGTCATTCATCGGCAGCGATCCTGTCTGCCTGGTGCTGGGTGATAACGTCTTCCACGGTCAGCACTTCACTGAGCAGCTGATGCGTGCTTCCGACGTGCAGAAGGGTGCGACGGTGTTCGGTTACCTGGTCAAGGATCCGGAGCGCTTCGGTGTGGTGGAATTCGATGCCTCGGGCAGGGCGCTGTCGATCGAAGAGAAGCCGGTCAAGCCGAAGTCGCCCTACGCGGTCACTGGTCTCTACTTCTATGACAATGACGTGGTCGAGATCGCCCATCAGGTTAAACCCTCCGAGCGCGGCGAGCTGGAGATCACCAGTATCAACAACGCCTACCTCGAACGTGGCGACCTACGCGTCGAGCGCCTGGGACGTGGATTCGCGTGGCTGGATACCGGTACCCACGACAGCCTGTTGGACGCCGGTCAGTACGTGCAGACGATCGAACATCGTCAGGGTCTCAAGGTGGCCTGCCTGGAGGAGATTGCCTGGAATCAGGGCTGGATCGATGACGCCGCGCTGGCCGAGCGGGGCACTGCGCTCAAGAAGACCGGTTACGGTCAGTACCTGCTCAAACGCCTCGAAGATGCGCAACGCAGCGTGATGACCGCGGAAGCAGCGATGGCCAGCGGCCAGAGGAACGGCTGACATGAATTACGAAAAGCTGGCCATCCCCGACGTCGTGCTGATGACGCCCCGGACATTCGGCGATGAGCGGGGGTTCTTCCTCGAGACGTTCCGTCACAGCGAGTTCATCGAGCACTGCGGCGACTACACGTTCGTGCAGGACAATCACAGCAAGTCTGGACAAGGCATTCTGCGGGGGCTGCATTATCAGTTGCAGCAACCGCAGGGCAAACTCGTGCGGGTCACGCGGGGCGAGGTCTACGACGTAGCGGTCGATCTTCGGCGGAGCTCGCCGACGTTCGGCCAGTGGGTCGGGGCGCTGCTGAATGAAGACAATCGCCAGCTGCTATGGGTGCCGCCGGGTTTCGCTCACGGCTTCTATGTGACCAGCGACGTTGCCGAGTTTCAGTACAAATGTACGGACTACTACGCCCCTGGAGACGAATATAGCCTGCACTGGAATGATCCCCAGCTCGCGATTGACTGGCCACTGGTGAGCGACAAACCGCTGACGTCCGACAAGGATGAGCAGGGGAGTTCTATGGCCGACGCTGCGACGTTTGCCTAGGCGGTCTGCCGGGACGTTTTCCGCGCGTTCGTCTGGGCGTGCGCTCGGCCGTCCTTCCCAGCGCTGTTCGAGTCTTACTGTTTTCTGTTCTCTGCGAGGCCATGCGGTCTCGCTGTCTTGACTTTCTGAGCTGCCCAGTGGGCAGCAGCATTGCTTACCCATGGGGGTTCTTGGATGAAGATTACCGTTTTTGGTACCGGTTATGTTGGCCTGGTCACCGGCGCCTGTCTGGCGGATGTAGGCCACGATGTGGTCTGTGTCGATATCGACCAGAACAAGATCGACCGTCTGGTTCAAGGAGAAATCCCGATCTACGAACCCGGCCTCGAATCGATGGTGCTTCGCAATGTGGAAGCACAGCGTCTGCAATTCACTATCGACGCCGAAATGGCAGTCGCGCATGGTGTTCTCCAGTTCATCGCCGTCGGTACCCCGCCTGATGAGGATGGCAGCGCCGATCTGCAATACGTGCTGGCGGTGGCTTCCACCATTGGTCAGTACATGAACGCTTACAAGGTCGTCATCGACAAGTCGACCGTGCCAGTCGGTACCGCTGACAAGGTCCACGACCGTATTGCCGGCATTCTTGCCGAGCGGGTCGCCGATCTCTCGTTCGATGTCTGTTCCAATCCCGAATTCCTCAAGGAAGGGTCGGCTCTGGAAGATTTCACCCGCGGCGCTCGTATCGTTGTGGGTACCGACTCGGATCGCGTCAGCGATCTGATGCGCGAATGCTATGCGCCCTACAATCGCAATCACGAAAAGCTGATGTTCATGAGCGTACGGGCAGCCGAGCTGACCAAATACGCCGCCAACGCGATGTTGGCGACCAAGATCAGTTTCATGAACGAGATGGCCAATCTGGCGGAATGCCTGGGGGTGGACATCGAGGACGTTCGTCGTGGTATCGGCTCCGATCCGCGTATCGGCTATCACTTCATTTACCCCGGATGTGGCTATGGCGGTTCCTGCTTCCCCAAGGATGTCCAGGCATTAGCCCGTACCGCCAGCAAGGTGGGTTACCAAGCCGAGCTGCTGTTGGCTGTGGAAGCGGTCAACAAACGCCAGAAGTCGACCCTATTCGAGAAGCTGTCTCGCGCCCTGGGTGATGATCTGGAAGGCAAGACGATTGCGGTGTGGGGGTTGGCATTCAAGCCGGAGACCGACGATATGCGTGACGCGCCGAGTCGGACCTTGATGGAAGCCCTCTGGTCTCACGGCGCCACGGTTCAGGCCTATGACCCCGAGGCGATGAAGGAATGTCGTCGGATCTACGGCGAGCGTGACGATCTGGTGCTGGTGGCTGATCGTATACAAGCGGTCAAGCGAGCCGACGCGCTGGTGATCTGCACCGAATGGAAAGAGTTTCGCACACTCGATGCCGAATGGATTCGCGCTCAGTTGACCAATCCGGTCGTCGTCGATGGACGAAACCTGTTCGACCCGGAGGCAATGTCGGCCGCTGGTGTCGATTATTACGGTGTGGGCCGAGGCAAGACACTGAGCGAGGCGGTTGCTGCCTGAGAATGTCTTTTCAGCGATCTGAGGCCCGGTTAGCCACTCGATTTGAGTCTACCGGGCTACAAATCTTTAACATTATTGCGTGAAATGTTTCTGTTTAGTAAGTCTAATTCCGCTATTCATGAGCTTTATCATATTCTTCAGGAATGATTTATTCATGGAATTCACGGTGGTGAATATCGATGAGTAAATTCATCTTCACCAAAAGCCGAGTCACGATTAATCTTACTAAAGTCTTATCGATTGTTGTTAGATTACCCATGCCGAAAATCTCTTTGCATTATTGTTGGTATGTCGTTTCCTGATTTTATTGTCGGTGTTTGACGAGGCAGCGGTGTTTGGCGAAACAGTGTTGAATGAATGTCTGGTTTCGTTTTGATGGCGATGGTTTTGATGGCGATGGTTTTGATGGCAATGGTTTTGATGGCAATGGTTTTGATGGCGAGAACTGATGACTTCGTTCAGGTTAGTAGGTGGGCCCTATTTATAGCAATGCTAATACTGTCTTTGTGTCTATCGATTTTATCTAAAGTAAGGGTTGTTACTGCATAGTTGTAAGCAAGTTAATGATTCGCGGTATTCAATAACTGTAATGAAAAAAATAGAACAAGTCACTTTGATTGTCATCAACCCAATATCGACGAGGCATCATCATGCAAGCCAAGAATCGAGCACTACATGAGTTCGGAGCAACCTTTCTTGGGCCCGCACTGCACGTTTATGCCGAATCCATTGAAGCTGAAGCCGATGGCCACCTGCCCGTTTGCCTGGCACGCGAAGGTTGGTGTTTTCATCGGCTATTGACGCGTTTACAACGTGAGTCATCGATCGGACTACAGCACAATCCCGTCTATCTTCGAGTATCCAGAACGCTGCTTTTTCGCGCCATGCTGGGATCGGAAGCCATCATGCCGATGGCGCTGAGCAACGAGTTCACCGGCAGCATACTGGATCTCATGCGTAAGCGTTTCGGCCTCCAGTTGCATGAGATATTCGCGGCGTTACCGTTCGAGCTGCTTCGCTTCAACTGCGAACTTCCCAAGGATCAGGATTTGGTTCTCGAGTGGCTGACTCCACACTTGAAAGTATTGGAAAAAGCAGTTTCTCCTACCCGTAGATCGTTGATTGCCTATCTGAAACGATCCGGATTGATGGATCCGGACAAGCGTCCTCTGATGTTGGATCTGGGATATTCCGGCACGATCCAGAAAATCCTGACGCATATTCTGGATCGAGATACGACCGGTCTCTATTTTATCGCGACCAACCCCGGTGACACGGCAATCGGTAACCACCACGCGCTGTTGAAAGGTGTTTTCCATGAGGGTGTGGGATGGCGCGATGGCTGCACCATGCTTGACCGCTCTCTGCTCTTCGAATGCTTGTTGACCGCGCCTCACGGACAGATGGTCGATATCCGACAGAAAAGCAATCAAGAGTTCGAGTATTTCTATGGTCGTCAAGCAGCAACGCAGCGTCATTTTCAGGATTTGAAAACACTCTTCGATGGCGCGATCGATCATGTCGTGATGTGTCGACGCCATGGCGTGAATTACACGCGTGCGGATGTGCAGGACCTCTACGAAGTCTTTGCTACTCGGCCCAACTGTATTCCTCATGATGTATGGCATCTTTTTAGTGTCGATGACGACATCACCGGCAACGGTATGGTCAATCCAATGCAAATGTTCGCAATATAAATCGATAAGTGGGGGGCGTATGAAACCAACGGGAAAAATGATGTCGCTACTACCGTGGCTATTTCAGACCCAGTTCGCCGACCAGGCTCGGAAGAAGCGGTTGGCGGAGGAAGAGGTAGTGGGAATGGACGGCAATATCGTCGTGCCGGAGTCCAGGCCAGATAAAGATATCGAAGAAAAAAGCATCGAGAACCAACCCGAGAAAGAGTCCGTAGTCGATGACGGAAATCTGGTCACCGTGACTGAGACTCTCGTCACCGAGGGTGATGCAGCCAACGATGATGTTTCTTCGGTGAGTGTGAACACTGCAGATGACGTGCAGGCTTCATCTCTGGAAATTGCTTCCCTGTCGGACACCATTACGGCTCTGGAAGCCGGTAACGACGACAGCGAGACTACTGAGCTGCCGCTGGGCGTCACGACCGGTGACGGTGACGCCCACGCCACCATGATGAGCCAGGCATTCATGGACGCGCTCAGCACGGGGCTTTTCGATCCTAAATGGTATCAGGCCACTTATGGTTTGCGTTTCGCGACGCAGCGCGAGGCGTTTGACGACTACCTTCGGAAGTCCCGTTTTTCGCCGGTGAACCCGTCACCCCATTTTGATAGCGAAACCTATCACCGGATGTATATCGATGTCTTTCATGCCCAGCAGAGTCCGCTACAGCACTATCTGCTGCATGGACGGAGCGAAGGCCGTGAGCGGGTGCCCGCATCTGTGCGCTGGCATCCTCGGGAAATCATCGAGCCTGAAAAGGCATTGACCCAGGCGGCGAGCAAGCTGAAAGTCGCGCTATGTCTTCACGTGTTCTACATCGATTTTCTCGATCGCTTTGCCAAGGCAATCGAGCGATTTCCGGTGACTGTGGATGTCTATCTGACGCTGGCGGACGCCAGTTTCGAGACGCATGCCCAGGAGCTTTTCGGCCAGCATGCCCGGGTCGGAAAGCTGGAGACGCGTATTGTACCTAATCGCGGTCGCAACTTCGGCCCGGCACTGGTGGAGTACGGACAGACGCTACAAGCGTATGACCTGTTCTGCCATCTGCACTCCAAAAAGTCGCTCTACTCGGGCAAGGAGCAGACTCAGTGGGCGGAATATCTGATCGAATACCTGCTCCGCGATACTTCTGTCATCACGCGTCTGCTGAATGCCTACGCAGCCGACGAGTCACTGGGGCTCTATTACCCGACCACGTTCTGGATGATGCCGGCCTGGGTCAATCACCAGACCATGAACAAGGGCTTCATGCGTGAATGGCAGCAGAAGCTGGGATTGGGTCATATCCCTGAGTTTCTGAGCTATCCCGCCGGGGGCATGTTCTGGTCGCGGCCCGAGGCGCTGAAGGGCTTGCTGGATCAGACCTGGAGTTACGAGGATTTTCCGGAAGAGCCGTTGCCCAACGACAATTCGATGCTCCATGCACTCGAGCGAATTCTGGGCCCGTTGGCCGAGAGTCTCGGTTACAAGCAGCTGTTTTTCTACCCCCCCACCGGCCAGTTCACCACGGATAACGGTTATATCACCGCGAGCTACCACGGCCGGCTGGAACAGCACATTGCCAGTATCCAGGCGCATGCCTGCATCAGTTTCGATGTCTTCGACACGTTGGTGCGACGCGAGTACACCGTTCCCGATTACGCCAAGCTGAAGCTTGGCAAGATGCTGGCCGAGCAGGGCGTCGCCAGCTCCGCCCAGGCATTCGTCAAGCTGCGCAACGAGGCTGAGTCGACGCTGCGTCGCCGTGCCAATTATCAAGGTGACGTTCGTATCGAGGCCATCTACGACGAGCTGGCAGATCAGCTGAATGTGGATTCCGAAGTGGCTCAGGAGTGGATGGAGCTCGAGTACGAACTCGATCTCGAGATGATTCAGCCCAAGGATGAAATGGTCGAGCTGTTCAACCAGCTTGCGGCCCAAGGACACATCCTCTGGGTCATCTCGGATAGCTATTACAACCGCGAGCAGGTGGGGCTGATGCTGCGCAAGGCCGGTATTGCGGCGGCCTATCGGTTGATGGTCTCCAGCGAAGAGCAGGCGCGCAAGGACAACGGGTCAATGTGGGTCAAGGTGAAGCAGGATCTTGCCAACGAAGGTATCGATCGTCATCTGCACATCGGTGACAACGTGGTGGCCGATGCGCAGGTGCCGGGTGACCTGGGACTGACGACGTTCCATATCCTTCATCCGATGGATAAATGGGCTGCATTGGGATTCCCGGCGGTACTGCGCGGTGCCGACGCGCTGGATGAAATGGAGATCCTCAAATGGGGCCGCTTGATCAACGACGTGGGCAGAAATCCGTTCATTGGCGAGTGAGTGGCGAGTGAGTGGCGAGTGAGTGGCGAGTGATAGGAGCACCGCTGCTTTGAGGACCCGGCTGGCAGTATCCGTAGCCAGTCTGCATTGAAATATTCTGCGGCTGACATGTCTTCAGCGGATCGAGTGATCCCCTACCGATCGCCGATGCCGTGAAGACACAAAAGTCGTGATAACGGATTCGGAGTTTTAGACGTGGCGGTTGCCAATTTAGTGGTCGAGGGGGTTGCGTGAAGGTCGATTCAACGCGTGCGGATATCCGCACCACGACGAACATCTGTTTTACTGCCCTCACCATGGTGCGCGGCGAGAGCGATATCGTGTGGTCATCGCTTTTGCACCATGCACGCCTGGGTTTCCAGCGTCTGATCGTCATCAGCTATCTGGAACATGACTTCCTGCGCCGGTGCGTCGATAAGCTGCGCCATGATTTTCCCGGTCTGGAAGTCGATCTGGTCGAGCTCGAGAGTCGCGGCCATTTCGGCAGGCGCAAGGCATTTTACGTCAATCGGGCATTGTCACTGTTCGTCGATCCCAAGATGGAAAATTACGTCTACTGCTTCGATGCCGATGAGTTTCTGTCGTTGGGACCGTATCCGTCGATAGGCGCGTTCTTTTCCGCGTTCGTTGCCGAGTTGCCAGGCAAGGTGGTCCATGGGGCGCTAGGTGAGTGCTTCGCACTGCCCTGGCTCAATTTGATCCCGAAGCGTCGTCATTACGAAGAGCGCGATCTGAGCGGGCAGTTTCTCGATGGAGAGTATCTCTGCGTCGATAGTCGTCAGAACAGCCGTCATAAGGTCCTGTTCCGCAAGCGACCCGGAACGCGCGTGCATATGGCCTATCACCAGGCCTTTGCGGGAGAAAAGGATGTTCCCGTTCTCCCGGATCCCGAGACCGTGGCGTTCGTCGAAAAAAGTGGGGCGTGCGTCTACCACGTACCTTTACGCAGTGCTGGACAGTTCCGTGCTCGTCTGGAAGGGCCGATGCGGCGCGTCATGATCCAGACCGGCAGCGCTCAATCTTCCGTGCCTGCCGAGTTGTCTTCCGATGTCGCTGCCGAGCTTTACTCGGCGTGTACTGCCAGTCAGCCACGATTCGCCAGTCTTGCCGAAGCCGCAGATGTCTTCGGTGAAGCCATTACCGATAGAAAGATCCGGGCCATCACTCGATTCATCTACCGCCATCGAGTGGACGTCGGCCCGGTTTTGGGCTCAGCGAAGTAATCGCCGTCCCCGAGCTGCCTGGGAACTTATGTCAATGATTTCACGCACCATCAATGAACCACGTTATCGATTCGCGATGGTCGCCATCGTCAAGAACGAACGTCAATACCTGCCCGAGTGGATGGCTTATCACCGGTTGATCGGTTTCGAGCACTTTTATATCGCCGACCACGGCAGCAGCGATGATACCGACCTGTTATTGGCGAAATGGCAGCGCCAGGGATGGGTCACAGCATGCCAATGGACGCCCGAAGAGAGAGCGCAGATTCTGTGGTATCAGCACGTGCTCGAGCGTCACGGCCATGAATCGACCTACATGGCATTTCTTGATGTAGACGAGTTTCTGGTGCACCCGCATTGCGATAGACCGCTGGAGTGGGTGGCACCGATGCTCGCGCCCGATGATGTAGGAGCGGTGGCGATCAACTGGCGAATTTTTGGCTCCTCCGGGATGCGCTTTCGTCAGCCAGGTGGCGTATTAGAACGATTCAGCATGGCTAGCGATAGCGCGCGAGCCGTCAATTGTCACGTCAAATCGATCGTCAAGCCCTCTCGGGTGTTATCGATGACGCCTCACACGGCGGAGTTGAAGCCGGGTTATCGTTATCTCGCGGCGAATGGCCAGGCGGTAGATTTTATCGATGGCAATGCGAAGTCCGGCCGCACGCAGTATGTGATCGACACGCCGATGAAAATTTATCACTACAACATCAAATCCCAGGAAGAGTTCGTCGATACCAAGATGTCACGCGGCCGCGCCAATATGGGGCCGATGCACTCCCGCGATCTGGATTATTTTCACCGACATGACATGAATGACGAACCGGTTCAGTTTTCGTCAGAGCTATTGAACCGGGTTCGTCAAGCCAGCCAGGATCTGGCCCCGGAAGCCTTCCCGGCCCGGCGTCAACCGTGTTTCTTCGTTCATATCCCCAAGACGGCTGGGACGAGCTTTCGCCTAGGGGCCAAGGCGCATCTCGGCGAAGACCGGGTATGGCATGACTACGGGGAAAAGCAGCGCGAAACTGCGCCCGCGGTGGTGCGCTGGGGCTATGAACGACGCGATATCTGGCGGCTGTGGCAGATTCTCTCCGACCAGAATGTGCAACTTCTGGGAGGTCATGTCCGGCTGGACAAGTACGCGCATCTGGCGGGGCTACGCCACTGCTTCTCCTTCGTTCGCGATCCGCTGCAGCGATTGGCTTCCGAATATCATCACTTCGTTCGCCACCATGGCTATCAGGACACGTTCTCGGCGTTCTACCGCCGCCACGACATGATCAATCGCCAGAGTCGCTTCCTGGAATCGACTCGGATCGAGGCCTTGGGATTCATCGGGCTGACGGAACGCTATCCCGAATCTCTGGCGATGTTGAATGCGTTGTACGGCTGGGAAATTCCGGGGATGTCCGAAAACCTGGGCCACGCCTCGGTGAACCATACCTACGACATCAGTGCGGAAGACGAAATCGCGTTGCGGGCACTGAATGCCGAAGACTTCCGTCTCTATCAGGAGTGTGAGCGGCTGTTCGATTCCCGGCTGGCGCTGTTCGAGCAAGGCCGTCCCTACGTTCATGGCGCGATTCAGCAATGCATCGCCGACAAGGTCGTGGGTTGGGCCTGGTGGGCCAACGACGATAGCCCTGTCGAGATCGAGGTCTGGGTCAACGATCGCAAGGTCGGCCGTACGCTGGCCAACGCGCTGCGCCCCGGGATGTTGCGCTGGGGTGCTCCGCGCGGCGCTTTCGTGGGTTTCCATCTGCCACTCGAGGCCGTTCATGGGGACATCGTCGATTGTCGCGTCACCTTGACCCAGCAGTCGTTGGGTCGGCATCGCGTAGATCGCACCGTTGCGCTTCAACCCGTGGTGGAATCGTAAGGAGAATGTCGATGCAGACGTCCCTATCGCCAGTGCCAGCTTCCAGAGACTGGATGTTCTGGCGCGGTCTCAAACGTTCCACTCGCATCGTGTGCAGGCCTCGCCTGAAGCCTCTTCACCAGCTCGATCGGCTGACCGCCGTCGACACCGGCGAGGCGCAGCATTATGTCTGGCGCTCGACGGGTAACGATCCGCAGTTTAGCTGGTGCCGCTATCTGCCGTTGCCAGGCTGGAACATGCTTGAAGTTGCCATCCGTCATGATCAGCCGAGCGGTGCAGTACGGCTTTATGTCGATACGGGGCAGGGGTTCAACGAGGCAGAAAGTTTCTATCTGACACTTCGGCCGGGGCGGATCGCCAAGCGTCTCTGTTTCATCGGGGTCGGTGTCAGAGGGATTCGCTTCGATCCACTGGAAGCCGAGGGATGCTTTGTCGTCGATCATTTGAGACTGGTGTGGCTGACCCCCTGGTTTGCCTACGACCGATTGTCTCAGCGGTTGGCCAATTTGCATGGACAGTGGCTCGAGACGCCCAAGGCCAAGGTTCTGACGCAGCTGAAACTGAGCGCTGAGGCGCAAAAGATTCACTGGCGAGCGCTGGCCTTGAAGCAATACGAGGAGACCTTCGTTCGTCTCTGTTCGCGCAAGAGTTATCGGCAATGGCTGACGCAGCAGCCGGTGCTCTCCAGCGAGCAGATATCCCGGCAGTTGGCCGCCTTTTCTTACCGGCCGCTGATCTCGATTCTGCTGCCGACCTATGACCCTGTGCTAAAGGATCTCGATCGCTGTATCGAATCGGTATTGGCTCAGCACTATCCGCATTGGCAGTTGTGTATCGCCGATGATGCTTCGATCAACCCTCGCGTTCTTGAACGACTTTCTCACTATGCCGAGCAGGATTCGCGCATCGAGGTGATTTTTCGACCGACCAACGGTCATATCTGCGCGGCGAGCAATAGCGCACTGTCACTCGCCCGAGGCGAGTATGTGGCGCTGCTGGATCACGACGACCGACTGGTGCCGGAAGCGCTCTACCATGTCGTCGAGACGCTACAGCGTCAGCCACAGGCGGAACTGCTCTACAGCGACGAGGACAAGGTCGATGATTTCGACGAGCGCTACGAGCCGCACTTCAAGCCGGCGTGGAATCCTGACCTGTTGCTGGGGCAGAACTATGTCTCGCATCTCGGGGTGTACCGAACCTCGCGAGTGAACGCCGTGGGCGGATTCCGCCAGGGCTTCGAAGGGAGTCAGGATCATGATCTGGCACTGCGTTTCTGTGACGGACTGGGTCCCGATCAGATAATCAGAATCCCGAAAGTGCTCTATCACTGGCACGCCGGTCAGGGTTCTACCGCGACTGCTGCGGTGGAGAAGGACTACACCGGTGAGGCCGGTTTGCGTGCTGTGCAAGATCATCTGAACCGGAACGCCACCGGTGCGAACGTGGAGCCGGGCAAGTTTCCCAATACCTATCGTATTCGCTGGCCGTTGCCCGATCCGGCACCCCTGGTCAGCTTGTTGATCCCGACCCGGGATCAGGTGTCGATCCTGCGCCCCTGCGTCGAGGCTCTGCTCGAACGAACCCGCTATCCGAATCTGGAAGTGCTGATCCTCGATAACGGCTCGACCTGCCGGGAGACGCTGGCCTTTCTCGACAGCCTCGCAACGGACCCGCGGGTTCGCGTGCTGCGCTGGGCGCAACCGTTCAACTACTCGGCGATCAACAACTTCGGCGCCCGCCACGCCAGGGGTGAAATTCTCGGGCTGATCAATAACGACATCGAACCGATCAACGAGGACTGGCTGGAAGAGATGGTCGCCCAGGCCTGTCGCGACGAGATCGGCTGTGTCGGCGCCAAGCTCTACTATCCCAACGGCATCGTCCAGCATGCCGGCGTTCTGCTCGGGGTTGGCGGTGTCGCCGGGCACGCGCACAAGTACTTTTCACGACACGAGCCGGGGTATTTCAGTCGCCTGCATCTAGCACAGAATTATTCCGCCGTTACCGCTGCTTGTCTGGTGGTGCGCAAATCGGTGTTCGATACCGTAGGTGGCCTCGATGCAGAGAACCTCGCAGTGGCATTCAACGACGTCGATTTCTGTCTCAAGGTCCGGGAGGCAGGATATCGCAACTTGTGGACGCCATTCGCCGAGCTTTATCACCATGAATCCGTTTCCAGGGGCGCTGATGACACCAGCGCCAAACGGCTACGAGCGAACCGGGAAGCGGATTACATGCGTCGCCGCTGGCGACATCGACTGTTCGATGATCCGGCTTACCATCCCAACCTGACACTGACTTACGAGGACTTTTCGCTGCGTTGAGTCGCGGCGAGAAGAATGTCTATCCAGCCTACGAGGGGACTGATCATGAACTATCCGCGCTGGGTGGTTTTGAGTGATGGAACCTGTCCGACCGAAGATATCTACTTCCTGAAATCGGTGGCACCGTGGCTGCAATCACGTGGCATCGAGGTCAAGCGAATCGACACCAGCTACTGGCGATTGCCGGTCATGTGCATGCCGTGGCTGGTGGGCGAACTGCGTAATGCTCACGTCCTCGTCTGTCGGTCGCTCAACGGTGCCTGGATTTCGTGGCTGGAAGACAATCGTCATCGCTTGGCCACCATTCGCTATCTGATCGATGACGATATCGACGCCGCGGCGCTGGACGAGCAGTTGCCGGAAACCTACCGGCGGCGGATGGCGCATCTGTCATCGCACCTGCAGCCACGCTTGCTGGCGATCGCCGATGAAGTCATAGCTTGCTGCGAGCCGTTGGCTAAGCACTTCAGTCGTCGCCACGATTCGGTATCGCTACTGGCGCCGTCACTGATCGCGCCGATGCCGAGCCACGATCATTTTTCGATGCTGCCACCGCGGGTCGGGTTTCACGGCTCGCGAGCCCATCTGGCCGACCTCGAGAACATCACGCCTGCGCTGGTCGATATCCACGAGCGCAACAAGGCACTGACGTTCGAGATCATGCTGGGAGGGCATTCTCCGGTCTCGTTGCGGGGGTTACAGCGTGTACACACGCCGAAACCCATGAGCTGGCGGGCCTTCCAGCGTTATCGCGACCGTCAACGAATACATATCAGCCTGACGCCGATGCGTGATACACCGTTCAATGCCGGCAAGACTTACATCAAGTTTCTGGACAACGCCGCGCTGGGCAGCGCTGGGCTTTATAGTGCGCGTTCTCCTTACCGGGAAATTGTCTCGCACGGCGAAGACGGGTTACTGGTCGAGGATACGCCCGAAGCCTGGCGTTCGGCCATGCAGCAGTTGATCGATGACCCGGTGGCTGCCCGTCTGATGGCGCAGAACGCTGCCCGCAAGGCGCTGGATATCGGTAACCCCGAGAAAGCCCGAGCCTTCTGGTGGGTACGCAGCTGAGGTCGAGATAAGGGTGCTGAGATCAAGATGATGGCGCTGATCTCGGACGCTGGTCCTGTATGAGCACGCCGACACCGTTTCCCATTCCACTTCGCCGCCATGACGGCAAGAAACCTTAACGACAGGAAACCAACCATGAATATCGAATTTACTGCCATCACGATGGTGAGGGGCGAAGAAGATGTCGTCTTCGCCTCTTGCTTGCATCATCTGCGATTGGGGTTCGACCGGCTCATCGTGCTCAGTCATATCGAGCATGACTTTCTTAGAGAGTGCGTTGCCGAGTTGCGTGATCGCTATCCGGAGAAGGAGATCACTTTCGTCGAGATCGAGGACGAACAGGGCTTTTCCAAACGCAAGGCAGACTATATCAACGGGGCGTTGGAAATTTATCTGAAGAAGGATTGCTACAACGTCGTCTACGGTTTTGATGCTGATGAATTTCTGATCTTCAAGAACGGACGTTCTGTCAAGGATTTCTACGCGTCATTCGCACAGCGTTTTCCGGGTGAGGAGAATCTGAAGCGGTTCTACTTCCGCTTGCCGTGGATCAACGTGATCTGCAAGGAGCCGATTACTTACCAGCAGGATCTCGAGGGGAAACTGCTGGGAGCCGAATACTGGTCGCTGGGGGAGCAGACCTCCGATACCAAGGCGCTGTTCATCTATCGTCAGTCTCATCGCTTGCACATGGGCTATCACTGGCTGATGGCCAAGCAGGATGGCACGGTGCTGGAACCCGAGGCCGAGATCATGAGTTTTGCCCGCGAGTGGGAAGCCTGCATCTATCACCTGCCGCTGCGTAGCGTGGAACAATTCTTCGCGCGAATGGGTAACTACGTTTCCAGCGCCGCGAAGCAGGAGAAGCACAACCGGTTGAGCCAATTCTTCATCGATAACCCGCATATCAACCGACAACACTTCTTCGAGATGTGTATTGCACCGGAACCCACCTACCCGAGTTATGAAGCTCTCAAAGCCGATATGGGGCCAGCCATTGAGGAGATGGTGTTGATGGCATTCACCAAATTGATGGTCAAACCCCGCATCGACATCGGAAGGGCACTCGCTCCGGCTAATTCGTAGGCCGGCTCAACGGCCGATCAGGTAGCCGAAAGAGTGGCCAGGTGATATTCACCTGGCCACTCTTTTCGCTCTTTTCGCTCTTTTGTTGTAACGATACTGGCCGTTCCGTTAGTAAAACTGATTCTTCGAAACGTTGCTGAGAATCCAACCTAGGACGCGACCGGCAGACGAGAGTCCCACAGCAGACGTTCGATGGGAGAGATATTGCAGGTAAGATGCGCTACCGCATTGATTACCGCCAGATCGATACCTTCGCTATCGTAGAAGCCGCCGTTGATCTGGGTGGCGTGAATGACGACGTGGGCGAAGTTTCGAAATAGCCGTCTTTCGGGACCGATGGGATGACGCCAGAAGTCATCCAGGGAGTCGGGTGAGGTCAGTCCGGGCATGCGATAGATCGCCTTGCCCAGTGCCAGTGTCGGACATTCGTTCTCCAGCGCCGTGAAACCTTCGTTGCCATTGATCGTCACCAGTCCCGAGGCATGATCGATCAGCGTTTTCAGGTCGATCCCGGAGGTGAATACCAAGCGCCCGCCGATATCGGTTTCCCGCGCCATTTCCTGCAATCGGCGGGCGTATCCCGGACCAGTTGTTCCCCTTTGGTCGAGGATAACCAGCCGCGTATGTTTTGGTGCGAAGCGGGCAAAGGAATCGACGACCCGTGCTACACCTTCATGCATATCGGTATAGGGAGAGTGGCAGCGAATTCGGTTATCGCCATCGTGCTGGAGCGGAAAGAGATAGAACGGCTGCTTCTCGTCGAGCAGCTTTCGACAGCGGATGGCGGAGTGGCTGCGGCCCCGGCCGATGAGCCAGCGATCGCCGATCCCGCCGGAAAGTCGGGTCTGGCAGCGGCTATGACGAAATAGCAGCGGGTTAAAGCTGTCGGCCAACTGGTAGCCGATATGTCGGATGGCACGTGACATAAAAGGCTGCTGGAAAGGGCGGGGTGGCAAGGCGTGAGGAATCGACGGACCGACGCTGTGGTACCACTCTGGATCCTGCGGGAGCAACGAATAACCGTCGGCGCCTTCCCGCTCCACAGTGACCCAGTAAGGCTGAAAATAACCGGGCGTCAGAATGTGGTTGCGTATACCGCGTCGTCGCGCGGCGCGTATCACGTCCTTATGGACCAGACGACAGTCATCGAAGGCAACTTGATCGGTGATGCCGTGGCGCTGCCAAAGATCGGCGACGAACTCACCCAGCATGGGCCAGGGGTGACGAAAGACTTCCGCCGGCTTCCCGTGCCACCCGACCTGGTCCCCGGTGGTGAAATTGACCTTGATGACTTTATGGCCATCATCGCTAAGCCGCTGCCCCAACTGATTGAAGAACCGGGAGCGTGGGCCTTGCAGGAACAGGAAGGCTCGTCTCGCGGGGAACATTGTCTCGATCCCTCTCTGGGCATGTCGGTTTTAGAGTTGTGCCACTGCAGGATACAGGCACGACAAGACTGTAACGCGGCTTGGCGTGCGTGCCATGCCGCGTTTTGGTGATTCGTGCGGTGGTTTAATTCGTCTTGGAAGGGTGAGGCTTTTCAGCCCCGTCGGCGTCTTGTGATGGGCTTCTGTGTGATGAAGTGTCGTTTGATGAACGCACGCGGGCTGGTGACGACGAAGAGGAGGGCAGGGACGTCAGCAGAGCATCGATGGTGGCGTTGTGGAAAAACGCCACCAGCTGCACGCTTCGAGTAGCGCCGATGCCGTCGAATGCTTGCCAACGCTTCGGTGAGCGCTCGCGCAGAGCCGGCAGTGGAGCTGCCAGAGCGGATTGAATTACCGCATCCGGAATCGATGGCATGCCGAGCGCGACGAGCCACTGTCGTTGACTCGCGTTCTCGGCATCGTGGAACGCCCTGATCCATTGCCGAGCGCGCTTTTCCCCGACGCCCGGCAGGGCTCGAAGCTGGGCGATGTCCAGTTGTCGCCAGGCCAACAGATCGTCGATCAGGCCGGCGTCGGCCAGCGCAGCCCAGGTGGCGGGGCCTATCCCTTTCATGTCTAGCCCGTTCGAGCTGCCCAGCCACTCCAGCCGAGCCAGAAACTGCTCTCGGCAGCCGGGCGTCAAGGTCAAACATGATAGTTCGTCGTAGCGCCGAGTATCGGGGAAACTCAATGGCTCACGCGGAATGGCCGGGATGACGACCCGGTCGACTTGCGCAATGGTGGCGCCGGCCAGGTAGATCGAAACCTGGTCCCCGGGGTGAACATCCAGCGCTTTCCAACGCTCCAGCGAGCCCAGGCTGACCGAGCTGACCTCGCGATCGTCGAGCAGGACCGGATCCAACCGGGCGACAGGCGTCAGGCGACCCGTACGCCCGACCGAGACGTCGATCGCTTCGACGACGGCCAGCGTTTGTGCCGCCGGGTATTTCCAGGCAATGGCCCAGCTCGGTGGCCGTGGTTGCCAGCGTTTGCCCGGGGGACGCTCGCTGCGCTTGATCACGACGCCATCGGTGGCAAAGGGCAATTCGGTGTGATACCAGCGATCGCGCCAGCGTTCGACCTGCGATAGCCGTTCGGCCGAGGAGGAATCTTTGACAAGTCGGGTGTAATTGGCGGTATTCAAGAAACCCAGCTGCGTCAGTCGGTGAAGTCGTTCTTCACCGACCTGAGGACCATCCGGCCAGGCCCAGGCAAAAAAACCGATCGTCTCAGCATTCTGTGACGACAGAGTCTTCCGGTTCATCAGCCCCGCGACCCTGGAACGTGCGGAGACGCCACCTTCACGAGCTTGAACATGCCCGGGGAGGCGCAGAAAAAGCTCGCCCTGAAGGGTTACCGGTGCTTTGCTTTCCAGTCGCTGCGGAATGCTGGCGATCCGGCGAACCTGGGCGGTCCAATTCTGCCCATACTCTCCGTCGCCGCGACTGATGGCGGAAGCGAGCTCGCCGTCGCGATAGACCAGGGTGACCGCGACGCCATCGACCTTGGGCTGAATCCATAACGCTCGGCCCGATTGCCGCGACAACCATTCGCCAACGGCCTTTCGATCGGGCAGTTTATCGAGTCCGGTCTGCGCGAAAGGGTGCTTGAGGTCATCATTGGCTGATGAGGGCGTGGGCTGGTGAGCCGACGTGGCGGCCGGTTCGAGACAGCGGCGCCAGCGCTGCCAGCGACGTTTGGCTTCGTCGTAGACCCCGTCGTCGACCAGGCGTTCGTGACGTTGATAATAGGCGTCGTCCCATCGCTCGAGTCGTCGCGTCAACGCCTGGTAAGCGCTCTGCTGTTGTGTCTGAGTCGCCCCTGGCGGGCATGAGGTTGCCTGCGTGCCGGGCTGAGCCGCCGGGTCGGAGCTGGAATGCAGTGTGGTGGCCTGGGCAGTTTCTGATAGGGCCAAACAGATAAGGCTCAGCAAGATGAAGGCCGTAGCCCGGATCAATGTAATCATGATGTCGCTCCCGAGTCTTCTCATCGTTCAACGACCGCTGAACGATTTTCTGAACACGGGACGGGCGGCGTTCGATATTTCGACTGCCATCCAACATCCAACATCCAACAAAAAAAGGGCCTGCGAGTTCGCGAGGCCCTTGGCTCATTCAAGATTCGGTATGTCAGAGATTACTGGTCCGCGCGCGGCGCCGGACGGCTCGACGCCGCGCGATGAACTACTCCTTGGACTTCATTTGCACGTAGTCCAGCAATATCTGCGAGGTTTCCTGCAATTCGGCGTGATCGATCGGTTTTGCATCGTCGGAGTCCGCCGCCTCATCGTTCTCGGCGCTATTTTTCTCGGAGCCATCGTTCCCGGAGCCGTTACCATTCTTGTTGCCGGCCTTTTCGTTTTCCTGACCTTTGTCATCGCTACCGCTGGCCAAGTCATGGTCCTCGCGGGCATCGGCCCAGTGATCGAGTGGCTCCATCCCCAGCGCCCGGCGACGCTGGTTTTCCAGCGCCAGCTGCTCGCCTTCCTGAGCGTCCATTTCACGCTGACGCTGATCCTTGTTGAGACTGATGCTGGTCTGCTGATCGCGCAAGCGTTTACTCAACTGCGCCTGTTTCTCGAGGTAGACGAAATCGGGATCGTTGGCGATGCGTTGCTCGTGGCGGCGCTGCAGCCCCTCGATATACTGCCGCGGCTCTCCATAAAGGCGATACTGCACCGGCCGTACCCGATCCCAGGGCAGGGCGTTGTCGAGGGCGCTCTCACCGATCTCGTCGGGGTCGATCAAGCTGGGATAGACGATGTCCGGTTCGACGCCGCGATGCTGGGTGCTCTCACCGGAAATTCGATAGAACTTGGCGCGGGTCAGCTTGATCTGCCCATGACTGAGGTCGGTCAGGGTCTGCACCGTGCCCTTGCCGAACGTCCGGCTGCCGACAATCAGGCCCCGTCCGTAATCCTGAATCGCGCCAGCAAAGATCTCCGAGGCGGAAGCGGAAAGCCGGTTGACCAGCACGGCGAGGGGGCCGTCGTAGGCGACGCCGGCGTCGGTATCGCCGTAGAGATTGATACGCCCTTGGGCATCGCGGACCTGTACCGTGGGCCCGCGATCGATGAACAGGCCAATCATGGAATTGGCTTCCTGCAGTGCACCACCGCCATCGTTGCGCAGATCGAGCACGATGCCTTCGACCTGCTGTGCCTTGAGCTTGTCGATCTCCTTGGCCACGTCTCGGGTGGTGCTGCGGTAATCGGATTCACCCGCTTGCCAGGCATCGAAGTCGACATAGAACGCCGGCACCGTGATGACCCCGATCTTGTGGGTCTTGCCATCACGCTCGACCTGCTCGACCCGGCTATGGGCTGCCTGATCCTCGAGCTTGACGGTATCGCGGGTGATTCTGACAGTATGCGTGCGTGTGACGTCGACGGCCTTGGCGGGAATGACGTCCAGACGTACCGTCGAGCCTTTTTTCCCACGAATCAGATCGACCACTTCATCGAGGCGCATGCCAACCACGTTGACCATGTCGCCATCTTCATCCTGGCCCACCGCGACGATACGATCCGCCGGCTGCAGCACGCCGGCCTTGTCCGCGGGTCCGCCAGGTACCAGGCTCGACACCTTGACGTACTCGCCGTCGCTCTGCAGCAGTGCGCCAATCCCTTCCAGCGAGAGCCGCATCTGGATATCGAACGATTCGCTCTGTTGCGGCGAGAAATACTCGGTATGCGGATCGACGGTGCCGGTGACAGCCGCCATCAGCAGTATCAGCACGTCTTCGGCATTGGTCTGACGCACGCGGTTGAGCTGATTGGTATAACGGTCGTGCAGCGTCTTCTGAATCTTGTCCGGCGACTGGTCACTCAGTGATAGCGTCAGCGCGGCATTCTCCAGACGTTTGTTCCACAGATCGTCGAGCGAACTCTTGCTGCCTGCCCAGGAGGAATCTTCCCGATCAAGCGCCAGGCGTTCGTTGCTGGTGTAGTCGTAGTCGACACCTTGGTCGACTTTCTTCACCAGCCACTCCAGTCGCGCTTCCACGCGATCCTGGTAATGTGAATAGAATGCATAGACACGATCGAGATCGCCTGACTTGAGCGCATCGTCGAGTGTCGTTTCCAGGTCGCTGTAGTTATCGACGTCTCGCTGCAGCAGATAGGCGCGCTGATCGTCGAGCACGTCGAGCAGGCGCTTGAAAGCACGCTTCGACCAGTCGTCGTTGAGTTCGACAGCGGCGTAATGTCCATACTGCAGTGATTCGGCGACTTCGCTTGCCGCCTGACGTTGGTCGTCCGTTGGGGTGGGACCGGCTAGCGCCGTGACGCTCCATGCCAGCAGTAGCAAACACATGGCCGCGTACCGAGCGGCGACAATCAGGGTCATCAATGAAGCACTCCCGGTTTCCTGTACACTCTATTCCCTAGCGCTATTGCCTAGAAAGACCACCGGATCCCTGAATCTTTTCAGGTCCAGCGGCCATTGTAGCAGTCAGTTCGCGTGACTACAGACCGATACCCGAGGAAACCCATGTCAGACCACGTCGCCGACAAGGCTCTCGAAGATCGCTTGATCGATTTCTTACAGCGCTCGCCCTCTCCCTGGCACGCCACCGCTAACCTGGGGGCAAGGCTGGAGGCGGCAGGATATCGCCCGCTCAAGGAAACTGATAGCTGGAAATTATCGCTGGGCGAAAAATATTACGTGACGCGCAACGATAGTGCCTTGATTGCGTTTCAGCTGCCGGCCTCTGCACTGGAGGCAATGCGCATGGTCGGCGCTCACACGGATAGTCCAGCGTTACGACTCAAACCGCAACCCGTGATCGTCAATCAGGGCTGGTTGCAATTGGGCGTCCAGGTCTATGGCGGGGCGCTGTTGTCGCCATGGTTCGATCGCGATCTCGGCCTCGCCGGGCGGGTCCATGTACGCCGAGCCGATGGCACCCTGCAAGGTATTCTTCTCAACGTGGTTGAGCCGGTGGCGATCATTCCCAGCCTGGCGATTCATATGGATCGCGAAGCCAACAATGGCCGTGCGCTGAATGCGCAGACGCAGATGGCGCCGTTGATGATGCAAGGCGGCGATGCCCCGGATTTCGATCGCCTGCTCAAGCAGTGGATCGGGCGCGAGCATGCCATCGAGGTGTCTGACATCGTCGACTTCGAGCTGGGATTCTATGACGTCCAGCCGCCGGCTCGTGTCGGTGTCAACGGTGAGATGATTGCCAGCGCCCGGCTCGATAATCTGCTCTCCTGCTTCATCGGGATCGAGGCATTGCTGGCGGCAGACGGCCAACAGGGCACGCTGTTCGTTGCCAACGATCATGAAGAGGTGGGGAGTGCCAGTGCGTGTGGCGCTCAGGGTCCGTTTCTGGCCGACGTGCTGCGACGCGTCAATTCTGCCCTCGGCGAGCCGGGCGATGAGGGCTTTGTGCGCCTGATCCAGCGTTCGCTGATGATCTCCTGCGATAACGCTCATGCCGTCCACCCCAACTTCACCGACAAGCACGATCCGAACCACGGGCCGTTGCTCAACGCGGGGCCGGTGATCAAGGTCAATGCCAGCCAGCGCTACGCCACCAACAGTGCCACCGGGGCGCTGTTCCACGATATCTGCCGTGAAGCCGGCGTTCCTGTGCAGCAGTTCGTGACGCGGGCCGACATGGGCTGCGGCAGCACCATCGGCCCGATCACCGCGACCGAGCTCGGTGTGCCCACGATCGATGTTGGTGTGCCGCAGTTCGGCATGCACTCGATTCGCGAAACGGCAGGCAGTCGTGATCCGGCATACCTGATTCGGGCGCTGGTCACCTTCTTCAATCGGGAAACGCTGAATTTTGGCTGAGGACGATTAAAAAGAGTCAAACTTAGAAAGAGTCGGCTACTTAGGTTCGAATAAGACGGGTCCGAATAAGACGGGACCGAATACGATAAAGCCCGCCGATCGAGAGAACGGCGGGCTTTATCGTGGTATCTGGTGGCTACGCCCTGATTCGAACAGGGGACCCCATCATTATGAGTGATGTGCTCTAACCAGCTGAGCTACGTAGCCTTTCGACATCACCACGTCGTGGTGACCGCATCGAGGCAGAAATAGTCGCCCGATAACGGTTGCGAATACTACCATAGCACGATGAAACGTCAACTATAACTCGATGAAACGTCAACGATTTCAAGACGACTGAGGCGCTCCTTGGTGACGATTATGGTCGCCGTTCATGGATGGTGGTCTCTCAATAACCGAGTGCAATACCTGATCCGTTAGCTATTGCTCGTTTCCCGAGTCTCGGCGCTCGACGGGTGAGGAAGATGAGAAATGTGAGGAAAAAATAGTAAAATATCACCCAGGTTAGCGTCGGTGCCAGCTCGATGGGCTTCAATGCGGTGTACTGAGACGGTCGATTCGCAAGCGCTCGCGTGCGTCGAACAGGCGACGACTACCGGCTGCCACGGCGAGCAGCGTGCCGAAGCCGGTCCCGGCGGTGATGATGAACATCACCAGTATCTGATATTTTACCGCCAAGGTTGGCGAATTGCCGGCTAGAATCTGCCCCGTCATCATGCCAGGCAGGCTGACGACGCCCGCCGCTGCCATGGAATTGATCGTGGGCATCATGCCGCTACGCATGGCTTCGCGGCGAATATCGCCCACTGCCTGGTGCCAGGGCTGGCCCAGCATCAAGCGATTCTCGATTACTGCGCGCTGCCGCCACACCGTCTCGGTGAGCCGATCCAGACCCAGCGCGACCCCGGTCATGGCATTGCCCAGCATCATGCCCAATAGCGGAATGGCATACTGCGGGGTATACCAGGGAGAGGGGCCGATGATGACCGTCAGCGTCAATATCGTGACCACAAAAGTCGACACGAACATCGAGAACGTGCCGATGGCGAAGGTCCAGCTGGCAGTCAGCCGGCGTTTCTGTCTCGCCATCACCTCGCGACCGGCGATCAATACCATCGCTATAGCCATCAGTGCCACCCACTTGATGGCGGCCGTGGCGAACAGCGCCTCCAACACTAGCCCGATCAGCGACAGCTGGATTGCCGTACGAACAGCGGCGATCAGCAGCGCCTTGCCAACACCGAGGCGCGCCAGGTGCGTACATAGCGATAGCATGACTACCAGTAAGGCGGCCAACCCCAGCTGCCATCCGCTGAGATCGATGATTTTCATGTCACTGCCTCGAGCCTCGAGCCATCGAGGCGGTAGTGAAAGTCGGCCACGCGACCGATCTGCGCCGGATCGTGAGCGACCCACAGCACCGGTAGCCGGAGTTGACGCGCCAGCTTACGTACCCAGGACTCGGCAAGACGTGTCGTTTCGCCGTCGAGATTGGCGGTGGGTTCGTCCAACAACAATGCGTGAGGGGTATGGACGCTGGCACGCAGCAGCGCCAGACGCTGTTTTTCCCCGGAGGATAGCCGAATGATCTGCCAGCTCAGGATATCGTCATCGAGTCGCAGCGCTGCCAAGCTAGCGGCTGCCGGCGGTGTCGGAAAGTGTTCCCCTACGGTCTCCGCCCACCACTGGCTTTCTGCGGGTACCAGCATCACCCAACCCCGCCAACGATGAGCGGCCACCTGTGATTGTTCCCGATCGCCCAGTGAAATTTGACCTTGGTGCGGTTCGAGGTCCGTGATCGCCCGCATCAGGCGGCTCTTGCCGGATCCGGAGGCACCGGATAGACAAATGATTTCGCCGGGTGAGATGGTGAGGGAGATATCCTTCAGCTCGCCGACACAGACATGCTGTAGCCGCAGCGTATTGTTATCGTTATCGTCGTCGATCAATGCGCGCCCTCTGTCAACGTTACGGCAAGCGTCGATATTATCAAAACCCGTCCCCTTGTCGGGCGAAAACCGCGAAACTGGCGCTTCGCGGGCTGGTACTGTCAAATCAACCCGCTGGCTTCGAAACGTCGACTGGCGTTGTTGCCTACATCCCATCCGGACAATGCGTATCGGCGTAAGGGCTAGACGTTGAAACGAAAATGCATGATGTCGCCATCCTTGAGCACGTAAGTCTTGCCTTCGAGACGCCATTTGCCGGCTTCCTTGGCGCCATTCTCGCCACCCAGCGCCACGAAGTCCTCGTAGCCGACCACTTCGGCGCGGATAAAACCTTTCTCGAAGTCGGTATGAATCACGCCGGCCGCTTGTGGCGCGGTTGCGCCGATCTTGACCGTCCACGCGCGGACTTCCTTCACGCCCGCGGTGAAATAGGTCTGTAGCCCCAGCAGGCCGTAGCCGGCACGAATGACGCGATCGAGGCCGGGTTCTTGCATACCCATCTCATCGAGGAACATGGCGCGCTCTTCATCCTCGAGCTCGGCGATTTCCGCTTCCAGCTTGTTGCAGACCGGCACCACCACGGCGTTTTCTCGAGCTGCGATCTCGCGCACGGTATCGAGATGAGGATTATTCTCGAAGCCGTCCTCGTTGACATTGGCAATGTACATCGTCGGTTTCAGAGTCAGAAAACCGAAGCTGCGCAGCTGGTACTGTTCGTCAGCATCGAGACCGAAGCTGCGCAGCGGTTGACCTTCGGCGAGATGCGGCTGAATACGGTCGAGGATGGCCTTGGTGGTAATCGCGTCCTTGTCACCGCCCTTGACCACCCGGGCCAGACGCTGGATCGAACGCTCCACGGCATCGAGATCGGCCAGCGCCAGCTCGAGGTTGATGATCTCGATATCGGCGGTGGGGTCGACCTGATTGGCGACGTGAATGACGTTGTCGTCGTCGAAACAACGGACCACGTGGGCGATGGCATCAGTTTCGCGAATATTGGCCAGGAACTGGTTGCCCAGACCTTCGCCTTTGGATGCGCCCTCGACCAGACCGGCGATATCGACGAATTCCATTGTGGTCGGTACCACTTTCTGCGGCTTGACGATCTCGGCGAGCTTGTCGAGACGCGGATCGGGCATGGGCACGATGCCGGTGTTGGGCTCGATAGTGCAGAACGGGAAGTTTTCCGCATCGATACCGGAACGAGTCAGCGCATTGAAAAGAGTCGATTTACCGACGTTGGGCAAACCGACGATGCCGCAATTGAAGCCCATAAGATGTACCTGAATTGATGTGCCGGAAAGGCGGAAATGTATTCGCTATTCTAAGAGATGCTGCAACAGAAGAAAGAGGGAAAAACGGCGCTACGCGCCTGAAAGCAACGTTTCTCAATGTCGAGGCACCCGTCTTTCCTCTTATTTCTTATCTCTTACTTGTTAAAACTGTGCAGCCGGTTCATGGCCTTGGCCCAGTTGCCAGCGAGAGCGTCGGGGAGGGTGTGGACGGTCTCGGTCAGTACGTCGTCGATCGCCTCACGTTCCAGCTTGCCAGGACGGCCGAGCACATAGTGGGTGACCAGTTTGGCGCTGCCGGGGTGACCGATGCCGACACGCAGGCGGTGAAAGCCGTTGGCGTTGCCCAATGCGCTGGTAATGTCACGTAGACCGTTATGCCCGCCATGACCACCGCCTGTCTTGTAACGGGCGCAGCCAGGAGCGATATCGAGCTCGTCATGGGCGACGAGAAGCTCATCCGGTGCAAGTTTGAAAAACTGACACAGCGCTGCCACCGAGGCACCGCTGCGGTTCATGAAAGTGGTGGGGTTGAGCAAGTGAATATCGTGCTCGCCCAGACGGACTCTGGCATAGAGCCCCAGAAACTTGCGCTCGGGGCGCAGCGTCTCCGCTGCCCCCCGGGCGATCTGCTCGACCAGCCAGGCGCCGGCATTATGACGGGTGTCTTCGTATTCCGGCCCTGGATTACCCAGACCGATGATCGCTTTCACTGCGCCCATATTGCCTGCCTGTCGTGGTCTTGACGAAAAGGCTTATTCGCCGTCTTTTTTCTCTTCCGCGGCACCGTCTTCTGCGTCGTCGGACTCATCTTCCTTGGTGACGGTCGGGTGCATGACGCTGACGACGCCATAGTCATGCTCTTCACCGTGGCTCAGTTCAACCAGAGTCACACCTTCCGGCAACTTGATGTCGGACAGGTGAATGGTCTCGCCGAGGCCCAGGTTGGCCACGTCGACTTCGATGTATTCCGGCAGCTTGGACGGCAGGCAGCTGATCTGAACGTCGTTGTTCTGCACGTGCAGCACGCCGCCCTCTTCCTTGACGCCTGTGCACGACTCTTCGTTCGAGAAGTGCAGCGGTACGTTCAGGGTCAATTCGTGAGTCGCATCGATGCGCATGAAGTCAGCGTGGGTGATCAGCGCCTTGTAGGGGTGGCGCTGCAGATCACGGATGACGACCTGCTCGCTCTTGCCATCGACCTTGATGTCGACGATAGAGGAGAAGAAAGCCTCGTCTTCGATCGCCTTGTAGAAGGCCGGCTTGTCGATGGTGATCGGCTGCGGTTCGGCAGAACCACCGTAGATGATGGCAGCGACCTGTTCGTTCTTGCGGCGCAGGCGGCGGCTCGCACCTTTCCCCAGCTCCTTACGAACATTGGCGGTCAGGGTGTAATGGTGGGACATTGATTGTCACCTCTATGGGTCAAGTAGTGGAAAGCGGCAACGCCCGCGACCAGACGATTGCGTTTCCAATAGGGGCCACTGCCTCACGGCAGTGCCCGCGTATCCGCGCGTGATTCCCTGTCGATTCGAGACGACCGTCAAGAAAAGGCCGTTACTCGAGCGATCAGTGGAACATCGCGCTGACGGATTCTTCGTTACTGACACGGCGAATGGCTTCGGCGATCAGGCCGGCGACCGTCAACTGACGGATCTTGCCACTACGTCGTGCAGGTTCGGAGAGCGGTATGGTATCGGCAACGACGAGTTCGTCAAGCACTGAACCGCTAATATTGTCCACGGCGGGCCCCGAAAGGATCGGATGGGTGGCATAAGCGACCACGCGGCGTGCGCCGTGACCCTTCAATGCCTCTGCGGCTTTGCATAGCGTGCCGGCAGTATCGACCATGTCGTCGACCACCACGCAGGTACGATCCTGAATGTCGCCGATGATGTGCATTACCTGGGCCTGATTGGCCTGCGGGCGACGCTTGTCGATGATCGCCAGGTCGACATTGAGCTGCTTGGCGATGGCGCGGGCACGTACCACACCGCCCACGTCGGGGGAGACCACGACCAGGTTGTCATAATTCTGGCGCTCGATATCATCGAGCAGAATCGGGGAGCCGTAGACGTTATCCACGGGAACGTCGAAAAAGCCCTGGATCTGGTCGGCGTGGAGATCCATGGTCATGACGCGATCGACACCAGCCTTGACCATCATGTCGGCGACGACCTTGGCCGAGATCGGCACGCGCGCCGAGCGAACGCGACGATCCTGGCGGGCGTAACCAAAGTAAGGTACTACGGCAGTGATGCGCGTTGCGGAAGCGCGACGCAGGGCATCGACCATCAGGATCAGTTCCATCAGATTGTCGTTGGTCGGTGCGCAGGTCGACTGTAGAACAAAGACATCCTTGCCGCGGACGTTTTCGTTGATCTCGACGGCAATCTCGCCATCGCTGAACTGGCCTACCGTGGCATGGCCGAGTCGGTTATCCAGACTCTCGGCTACCTTGGAGGCGAGCCCGACATTGGCGTTACCGGTGAAAACCATCAATTTAGACACGCGCGGCCACCTTTGGAAGCTGTTGAAGGTCAGTAGAAGACGTTCGTTTCGAGCCAGGACGAGTGACAAGGCGACAGAGGAAAGACGAGACGATAGGCAGGGAGTCGAAGACGCCGCGGTTGCTCGCCAACGATGCTGGTCGGCATCGAAGTCGTGCGTCGAGGCGGCAGCAGAAATAACCGCAACGCCGGTGGAGAAATCGTGTGGGCTGAATGGTCATCGCGACCTGGTTTCCGTCTGCAGGCTTGTCGAAAGTCAGGAAGTGGCTGGGGTACCAGGATTCGAACCTGGGAATGCTGGTATCAGAAACCAGTGCCTTACCACTTGGCGATACCCCAGCAATTCAATCGCGCTCATTATGCGCAAAAGCGTAAACCGTTGGCTAGATCTGGAAGAAAAACCAGTCGATCAGTCGTAATCGAGCTGAAAAGTCTGACAAAAACCGCGTAGTCGAGACGATTCCCGCAGCGCCACCGGCATGGTGACATCATAGATGAAATTTGTCTAAATCCGTAGCCGTGTTCAGGGCACGGTGGAGCGGAGAAATATTAGTGCCGCGTGCCTTGAATGCCTGCCACTCGTCCGGTACCTGGGCCAGCACCTGGTCGGCCTGGGTTTCGTCTTCCAACACACAGAAGACGCAAGCGCCAGTCCCCGTCAGCATCGCCGAGCCGAACCGGTCAAGCCAGTTCAATGCGCGGTCCACCTCGGGATGAAGTGCTCGCACGATGCTTTCGCAATCGTTGCGCCACACCGTATCCGCAGAGGCCCCGTCGAGCGCGCGACGCATACTAAGGACCGTGCTATCACGTGTCAAACCAGGGTGGCCGAAAATCGCTGCCGTTGAAATCTCGACGCCGGGATGGATAACGACGAACCAGCAAGGGGGCAGTTCCACGGGGACGAGACGCTCGCCGATGCCCTCGGCCCAGGCGCTATGACCCCGTACGAATACCGGCACATCAGCACCCAGTTCCAGTCCCAGCGTTGCCAGCCGTTCGATCCCGAGATCGAGGCCCCAGAGATGATCGAGTGCCAGCAGCGTGGTGGCTGCATTGGAACTGCCACCGCCTAGACCACCGCCGATCGGCAGGCGTTTCTCCAGCTCGATGGTCGCACCCTGGCGGCAGCCGGTTTCGCGCTGAAGACGACGAGCGGCACGCACGATCAGATTGTCCTCGTGGGCGACATTGGTCAGCGCCGAAGAGAGTGTGATGTCCTCGCAATCCGGTGTCGCGGTGAAGTGCAGCGTATCGCCGCTATCCAGAAGCTGGAACAGCGTCTGCAGCGAATGATAACCATCCGGCCGTCGACCGGTGATGCGTAACAGCCGATTGAGTTTGGCCGGGGCGGGCAGGATCAATGAGGTCATGGTGTCGGGTCCGGCATGTCTCCCGAGGTTTTTTCAGCCTCGGTAACCGGTTGCCACTGATTGATCACAATGGTGGCGCGGATGTCGTCATAGGTCATGATCAGGCGGCTCGGCAGCCACAGCGAATCGGCGTAGATCCAATCGCGATAGCGAATGTTCCAGCCATCCTGGTTCAGCGTCTTGGGAAATCCGAGTTCGTCGTCGGTCTGGTCGTGAGAACGGCCCGGCGCCGGCAGGCCACGAACCCAGTAATCCAGTGACGAGATCGGCAACGACCAGCCTAGTTGCTGCTGCATCAAGGCTTCCGGAGATGATGCTTCGAAGCGGCCGTCACCGGTGGTCAGAGTGACCGCGCCCTGTCGGCCCTCGAGCACGCTGCGTCCGGCGCCAAAGGGTCCGCTGATCAACATGCGATAGTGGTCGGGTGCCTGGGTCCAGTCGAGATTGGCACTACGACTCTCTTTAGCGGTGCGCAGGCCTACCTTGCCGGCGACTTTCCAGGTATCGAGTGCAGTAAGATCGTCCTGCTGTCGTTGCCAGTCATCGGGTTGGCGTGGTACGTCCGGAGCCGGCGCTTGCCCGGCGCAGCCAGCAAGCCAGGCAATCAGCAACAGTGTGCCGAGCGGCTGCCACCACGGCTTGAACGCTATCACGCCGCAAGGCTGGCGTTCGCGGACCGGGAGAGAGTGTGACATCGGGGTATCCTGTGAGTACGAATGAAGACAAACGGAAAGCATGATGACGGGCATCTCGGACGTTTGGCTCGAGGAGCATCGTGACGCTGGCTAGGGTGCCAGCTGGGGATAGCGCTCCAGAAGGTCATCGATATCCGGGTGAGGTTTGCCGCCCGCCAGCGCCGATTTGACCAAAGCACGGGCTTCAGGCTGCTGGTCAAGAGTTATCAGCACTTCGGCCAGATGCGCGGCCACCTCCTGATCCGGTTGGCCGGCGAGAGCACGACGCAGATATCCCAATGCTTTCTTTGGCTCGCCGCGCTTGAAATGAACCCAGCCCAGGCTATCAAGAATGGCCGGGCTTTGCGGCTCGAGCGCATGCGCCCGTTCGATGAGATCCAGCGCTTCATCGAAGTGGTCGGTGGTCGTCGCCAGGGTGTAGCCCAGCGCGTTGAGGGCCGCAGCATTATCGGGGTCGCGAGCGATGACGTCACGCATCTGGGTCATCATCGTCTCGACATTGCCACGCTCGAATTCTCTCATTGCCTGGGTATAGAGCAGGTCAGTGTCATCCGGCGCCTGCTTGAGGCTATTGGCGAGCAGGGCATCGGCGGCGCGGGTCTGCCCTGCGTTATCGAGAGCCTGCAGGCCGATCTGTGTCAACGAAGCAACCTGATCGGAATGGCGCAGTATTTCAATGCGCAGAAACTTTTCAGCATCCCCGGTGCGATCGTTGGCGATCAACATCTGTGTCGCCACGGCGCGGGATTCGAGAAACCCTGGCCCGGTCGGGACCTGCCGATAATAGAGCAGGGCATTGTCGATCTCGTGCTGCGTCTCGGCGATGCTGCCTAGAACCAGATAGGTCGCTGGCGGTGTATCGTCGAGCTCGAGCAGGGGCAGTAGCAACCTGCGGGCAGGCTCCAATGCGCCGGCATCGAGATAGAGCTGGGCGAAACCGAGACGTAGCGACGTCATATCGCCGTCGTGCGCCAGCAACTGGTCGATCTGCTTTTCGGCGGCAGCGACGTCGCCACTGGCAATTTCGGCCTGGGCCAGCGCCAGCAAAAATCGGCTGTCGTCGGGGGCGAACTTGTGTCCGGATCGCGCTGTCGAAGCCGCTTGGGCATAATCGCCGGCCTCGAGCGCGATCTGTGATCGAGTAAGCCACAGCTCCGGCAGCTCGGGATGATCGCGCGCGAGGGTCGTCAGACGTTGTTGGGCTGTATCCAGTTGACCGCTGGCCGCTTCGAGTCGAGCGGTCGCCATCTGGGCATCCGCAAGAGCCGGATGGGTGGTGTTGAAGTCCCGTAGCTGGCCAATCAAGGGCGTCAGATCTGCATGCGATTCCACCATCAGATCGGAGAGTTCGAGAAGCTGTGCGTCTTCTCCGGCACGGGCGAGCGCCAGCCTGTGACGTAGTGCCACAGCCCAATCGCCTTGATCCACCGCGATACTGGAAAGGAGTTTCTCGGGGGCGGGGTCCTGCGGAGCCAACTTTTGCCAGTGGATCGCAGCCGATTCCAGCAATGCCGTATCGTCGGTGTAGCGAGCCGCCAACGTAGCGCGCTCGGCCAGGTCGGCGGAACGATAGCGGTCGGCGGCTGCCAGATAGCCCTCGGTGGCACGATGGAAGTCGCCACGTTGACCGGCCAGTTCGGATAACAGCACCTGCGACAGGCCTTGCGCGTCGAAACCCTGGGTGATCGGCGGTGCCGTTACCATGGGGTCGACGACGGATGTCGACGCGTGATCGGTCGACATGTTTTGACAGCCAGCCAGCAGGACTGCACAGCCGGTGGCATAGAACAGACTTTTAGGCATGCCGTCCTCGAGATCGCATCAATGCTCCAGCATAACCGTTGACCGCCGAGGGTCAATCGCCAAGGCAGGCGGGTCAGCGCAATTCATTGCCTGCTAAGCGTCTTTTGGCTGTGCTAAAATGGCACCGTCTGGCTGAACGGACCACAATGGGCTGCGCTTCTGACCAGCACCGTGCTTCATCCCGATCTTCATCCGATGTATGGCGCGCGGCTTCGACGGCCTTCGCAGACGCGAAGGTTGGGTCCACGCAAGACAATTGACCGTGATTTCATGACGCTGCTAGCTCTGGGTATCAATCATAGAACGGCTGCGGTCGACATGCGCGAGCGTGTCGCCTTTTCGCCGGCACAGCTTGAGTCCGCGCTGATCCAGCTGCGGGCCTTGCCCGACGTGCGTGAGGCGGCTGTGCTCTCGACCTGTAATCGCACCGAGCTCTATTGCATCACCGTGGCTGATGGCGAGAGCCAGCTGCTCGAGTGGCTGGGCGCGTTTCACGGCATGCCCGCGCAGGAGCTGTTGAGTTGCGCCTATCACTACCATGACGGTGAGGCGGCGAAACACCTGATGCGGGTGGCTGCCGGGCTGGATTCGATGGTACTGGGTGAGCCGCAGATTCTGGGCCAGCTCAAGGATGCCTACCAGATCGCGCGCCAGCACGCCGGCCTGGGCAGTGAACTTGAGCGTCTGTTCCAGCAGACGTTCTCCGTCGCCAAGCAGGTCCGCAGCGAAACCGGGATCGGCGAGAACCCGGTCTCGGTCGCCTATGCGGCCGTCAGCCTGGCCAGTCGTATCTTCGACGATTTCAGTCGCGCACGTGCCTTGTTGATCGGCGCCGGCGAAACGGTCGAGCTGGTGGCCCGTCACTTGCGTGAGGCAGGCATCATGGGGCTGACCGTCGCCAACCGCACGCTGGCGCGGGCTCAGGCGTTGGCCGAAACCTGTGACGCCAGGGCGATCGAACTCAGCGCGATTCCCCAGGCGCTGGAACAGGCCGACATCGTCATCGCTTCCACCGCCAGCGAGCTGCCGATTCTCGGCAAGGGCATGGTCGAGCGCGCGCTCAAGGTGCGTCGCCATCGTCCTATCTTCATGGTCGATATTGCCGTGCCGCGCGATATCGAGCCCGAAGTGGGCGATCTTGCCGATGTCTTTTTGTATAGCGTCGACGATCTGCAGCAGGTGATCGCCGAGAACCGGCGCCATCGTGAAGCCGCCGCGCGTCAGGCCGAAGTGCTGATCGACAGCGGCGTCGATCACTGGCTGCACGAGCGACGGGTGCGCGGCGCCGGCGACTTGATCCGCCGTTATCGCCAGCATGGCGAGTCGCTGCGACGAGATTCCGAGGCCGAGGCACTGGCGCAGCTAGCCCGTGGCGAGGACCCGGAGGCGGTCATCAGGCGGCTTTCCCATCAGCTCGCCAACAAGTTGATGCATGGTCCGACCCTGCGCTTGCGCGAGGCGTCGGGCCAGTCCCGTCACGACATCATCCAGGCCGCCGATAGCTTGCTCATCGAAGGGCCCGCCACGACACAGGACTCGGTATGAAAATACAGGACTGGGCATGAAAGCGTCTTTACGCGAACGACTCGATGCCTTTCAGGAACGTTTCGAGGAGCTATCGGCGCTACTCTCCGAACCTGAAGTGATTACCGATCAGCGGCGCTTTCGCGATTATTCCCGCGAGTATGCCGAACTCGAGCCGCTGGTCGGCGCCTGGCTCGATTATCGACGCACCGAGGGCGATATCGAGGCGGCCGATCAGATGCGCCAGGATAGCGATCCGGAGATGCGCGAGCTGGCCGAAGAGGAGTGGCGCGCTTCCCGGGCTCAGCTCGAAGAGCTCGAGGAAGAGGTCAAGCGCCTGCTGGTACCGAAAGATCCGGACGACGACAACAACGTCTTCCTGGAGGTCCGCGCGGGGACCGGCGGCGACGAAGCGGCGCTGTTCGCCGGCGACCTGTTTCGGATGTATTCGCGCTATGCCGAAAGGAAAGGCTGGGGCGTGGAAGTGGTCAGCGCCAGTCACGGCGAGCAGGGCGGTTACAAGGAGATCATCGCCAGGGTCAAGGGTGATAACGTCTACGCCGCATTGAAGTTCGAATCGGGCGCTCACCGCGTGCAGCGGGTGCCCGCGACGGAGTCCCAGGGGCGTATTCACACCTCGGCCTGTACGGTTGCGGTGATGCCCGAGGCGAGCGCAGTCGCCGATGTCGATATCAACAGCAACGATCTGCGGATCGATACGTTCCGCTCCAGCGGCGCCGGTGGTCAGCACGTCAACACTACGGATTCCGCCATCCGCATCACCCACCTGCCGACCGGGCTGGTGGTGGAGTGCCAGGAAGAGCGCAGTCAGCACAAGAACCGCGCCAAGGCGATGTCGCTGCTGGCGGCGCGGCTGAAGCAGGCCGCCGTCGACACGCAGCGCCAGCATCAGGCCGATACCCGTCGTTCGCTGGTGGGTTCGGGCGATCGCAGCGAGCGAATCCGCACCTACAACTTCCCCCAGGGGCGTCTTACCGACCACCGTATCAACCTGACGCTCTACAAGCTCGGCGAGGTCGTTGCCGGCGATCTCGACGAGGTCATTCAGCCGCTGGTCAACGAATATCAGGCGGATCAGTTGGCGGCACTGCAGGGCGAGTGATGACGATCGACGATGCCTTGCGTGAGGCGACGGGACGATTGGGCGCATCGCCGACACCGCGACTGGATGCCGAGGTGTTGTTGGCTCATCTCTGCGAGCGCAGCCGGACCTGGCTCTATACCTGGGGTGATCGTACCCTCACGGCCAATCAAACCGCCCGTTTCGAGGCCCTGATCGAGCGCCGCGGCGAAGGATGGCCGGTGGCCTATCTGACCGGCTCGCGCGAGTTCTGGGGGCTGAGTCTTCAGACGTCGCCCGCGACGCTGATTCCGCGTCCCGATACCGAATGTCTCGTCGAGGTCGCCCTCGAGTCGGCCACGGCGACGAGCGGCGAGCTGCTCGACCTTGGTACCGGCACCGGCGCGGTGGCGCTGGCTTTTGCCAGCGAGCGCCCTGGCTGGCAGATGACCGGCGTCGATCTGGCCGCCGAAGCCGTCAGCCTGGCGCAGTCGAATGCCGAGAGGCTGGCGATATCCAACGTGCGCTTTCTGGAGAGTGACTGGTTCTCCGCGTTGTCTGGGCAACGCTTCAATATCATTGTCGCCAACCCGCCCTATATCGCTGCCGACGACCCCCACCTGGCTCGCGACGATGTTCGCTTCGAGCCACGTTCGGCGCTGGTGGCCGAAGCCGCCGGCATGTCCGATCTGACATGGCTGGCCCGGCACGCACCGACCTACCTGAAGCCGCAGGGCTGGCTGTGGATGGAACATGGTCATGCGCAGGCGGAAGCGGTGCGCGACATTCTGGTGCGCTGCGGTTTTCTAGACGTCGTCTCGCGACGGGATCTGGCAGGGCACGAGCGGATAACGGGCGGGCAGGGGCCTCGCTGAAAGCGGTCGATGCCATCCCCGATGCTATTTCGTTGAGTGAGTAGCGTGTAATGAATAACGTTGAACGACGGTTGTCCCGCTATCTAGTGAATCGTAACCGCTCTGTGATAGAAATGATCCCGCTGTAAGGCGGCGGCCGTTAGTGCCTTGATGCCCGCCCCATGCGGTCGGAAATTTTCGTCCGACCTGGTGCCATTCACGGAACGCTTCCATTCACCGGCTGGAACAATTACACCAATGAAAGCCAAGTCTCGATCACTCGATCGAATCGATCTCAACATCCTGCGCTGTCTGCAGGACAATGCCCGTATCTCCTACGTCGACCTGGCAGCTCAGGTGGGCCTGTCGACAACACCCTGCCTGGAACGGGTCAAACGGCTCGAGCGGGCAGGCATCATTCGCGGCTACAAGGCCGTGCTCGATCCGCAAGCGCTTCGAGCCAATCTATTGGTGTTCGTCGAGATCAGTCTGAACACGCAGTCACCATCGGTGTTCGATGAGTTTCGCAAGGCGGTCGCCACGCTACCGCAGATCCAGGAATGTCATCTGGTGTCCGGTCAGTTCGACTACATACTTAAATGCCGTATTCCCGAAATGTCGGCCTATCGTCAACTGCTGGGAGACGTGGTGCTGACGTTGCCGGGGGTCAAGGAATCCAAAAGCTACGTCGTGATGGAAGAGGTCAAGGAGGAACTGGCGTTGCCGATTCCCGACTTTCATCTGGAAGACGATCGATAACCCGCCGTAGCGGTGCTGTAACGGCCGTGGCTGCGATTCAGGAAGGACCATGAACGACGAAGCACTGTTGCGCTATAGCCGCCATATTTTACTTGAGGAGATCGACATCGCAGGACAGGAGCGTCTGCTGGCTGCTCGAGTACTGGTCATCGGCGCCGGCGGCCTGGGTTCTCCGGCAGCGCTCTATCTGGCCGGCGCGGGAGTCGGTTCTCTGCGTATCGCCGATGACGACATCGTCGAGCTGTCGAATCTGCAGCGCCAGATCGCTCACACGGAAGCGGCATTGGGCCAGTCCAAGGCGCGATCGGCCGCCGCCGCTGCCAGCAGTCTCAACTCCGCGTGCGAGATTCGTCCGCTGGAGACCCGTCTCGTCGGCGACGCGTTGTTGGCGGAGGTCGACGCCGCTGATTTGGTACTGGACTGTACCGACCGATTTTCCAGTCGCTTCGCGATCAATCGGGCCTGTGTCGATACTGGCACGCCGCTGGTCAGCGGGGCTGCCATCCGATTCTCGGGTCAGCTTGCGGTATTCGATCCGCGTCAGCCGGCGTCACCCTGTTACGCGTGCCTTTACGGGGAGCACGGGGATGACGACGCGCTGACCTGTGCCGAGAGCGGGGTGGTGTCACCACTGGTGGGAGTGATCGGCAGCTTTCAGGCGCTGGAAGCGATGAAGCTGATCAGCGGTGCCGGCCAGCCACATCGCGGGTTATCGACGTTCGATGCGTTGATCGGGGAATGGCGCCATTTTGCGCTGCAGAGAGATCCCGATTGCACGGTCTGTGGCGGCCGATAACCGAAAATCTCGCTGTCTTCTCGCTATCTTTGCGTTAGGAGAGGCCGATTGTCAGTACTGATTTGAATACTAAAGTATGTGAAAATTCTACTTCCTCTTTGTCCGAAGATGCTGATAATTAAAGAGGTTCATGGTTTCGATCCGCGATCTTTTGGCCCGATATGCTTCAGCTCAAAAGGGGTGAAGGATGTCGGGCATCTTTTTGCCAGGTTTGATCTGCAAGGTATGTGATCTGCAAGATGTGAGCTTGACATCGTCATGGTTCGTCTTCCGCTCTTCCCACCCTCAATCTCGCCCCTCTGAAGATATCTATCCCGTCGTCTGCAGCGCGTCATTCTCGTGTGGAGCGCCTTGTCGATAGTCGAGTCGCATTGATGAAGCTTTCCGAAATGTGTTAAGCATGGTAGGTGGATTAGCTAATCTGGATTAATTCTTATTAGGTAAAAAGCGTGCATAATCCGTAAATAAGGTAAGCCTACGTTAGTAGATTGCTAAGTATTATTAGGCTCAAAATACGTTAATTCCTAAGCATCATTAAGTTATGGATTGTGTTGGTTTGAATATCCAGCGCACTATTTCGTCATAGCAATCCTTGGAACGACAATGAAGCTGACCGCACGTGACCTGCAGGCCGTTCACCGTCGAACAAAAAGCGTGGCTGAAAAAGGATCGCTGATCCATCATGCTCAAACTTCCGGTATTCCCTTGGGGACTTTGAAGACGCGAGTCAAGAAACTTGTCGACAGAGGCATCGCGCGGGAACGCGCCATCGAAATCGCGCTGAGTCAGCCTATTGGCCCTCAAGGTCGGCCCAGAAAACCGACCCATCGCTAGACTTTGTACGAAAACTGCCTTCGTTCGCTGACTTTTCTTACAGACCGTAGTCTGTCGATGGGGGCGAGTAGTCTGTCGATGGGAGAGAAAGACGAGCCCCGGGCCAACCCGGGGCTATCTTGAAATGAGAAGAGAAAAGCGAGGCGGTAAGGTCAGGACGATTGAGACAATTCTTCCCACTGTGGTTTACCATCGCGCATCAGGACGCGGTCATTACCGGGTTTGTCGTCCAGCTTGGCCTCATGGACTTCACCATCATAGCGGTAACGCACGTCGTAGCCGACGGTTTCATCCTTGCTGTCGTTGACGGTACTGCAGCGTTGCTCTGTGGTCTGGTAGGTATCGCCCTGCTGCATCTGTTGCTGGACCTGGTTGCCAGCAACGCCGCCACCGACGGCGCCGGCGGCCGTCATGATCTTCTTGCCGCTGCCCCCACCAAACTGGTTGCCCACCACGCCGCCGACGATAGCGCCAATAGCAGTTCCGGCAATACGATGGTCGTCTTTTATCGGACGCTGATGGGTAACGGTTACGTTCTTGCAAACCTGGCGTGGGGAATCGGTCGTCTGCACGATGGGATCGACGCTGACGATGTCCGCGTAGCGGGGTCCGTCCTCGGAAGACTGGTAGGAACCCACGGCCACACCGCCGGCGATGCCCAGCGCGGCAATGATGCCGCCAATGATGATTGGTTTTTTCATGACCCTTGCTCCTTCTTCGTTCGCGCTCATTCTGTGGTTCCGCACTCGTTGTCACGGAAGGCGAGGCGCTGAGATCTTGTGGTCTGGAATTGTTCTGGTCAGGGCAATCGTTTTGACGTCGCAGTCGGCAGTCGGCCGTTCGCGAACGAATCAATCATCGTGACACTCGTGTCCAGATACATTGAGTATAATATGCCCTGAGTATAATCCAGAAAATCGGCTGATCGCTGGGTTTGCGTGTTCTTGAACGCTGTTTTCATATTGGGGAGCAGGTGTATCTGAATGGCGACAAGCCGCCGAGACAGCGGCTAGGGTAATGTCCCGACGGGGATCGTGATGGTAGGACGAAAGGAGGACGAAAGGAGCCCGAAAGGAGGACGAAAGCGTCTTCAGTATCGAATCGTTTGGAGCCAGCGTCCTATCCGAGCGGTTTACAAGGTGAAATCGGCAAGTTTGCGTTCGACCTTGGCCTTTTTCAGTTTGGCGATCTTGGGTAGGCCATTCTCGAACGGCGGAAAGTCTTCACCCATAATCAGCGGTGCCAGGTAACGCCGCCCTGCTTCACTGATGTAGAGGCCGTCTTCGCTGATGTATTCTCGCGGCATGAACTTTTCATGGTTGGCAACTTCCGACAGCGGTACTGGTTCGATCTTCCACTGGTAGGGTGACTCCGAAATTCGCTTGATCGCCGGCATCATCGAGTTCTGCCCGTCCAGTGCCAATTCCACTGCAGCTTCGCCTACCGCGTAGGCCTGGTCGACATCGGTCTTGGAGGCGATATGGCGCGCCGCGCGCTGCAGGTAGTCAGCCACCGCCCAGTGGTATTTATGACCCAGATCCTCCTTGACCATCGACGCCAGCGCGGGAGCGACACCACCGAGCTGCTTGTGGCCAAAGGCATCAGTGCTGCCGGCATCGGCGAGAAAGGCGCCATCGGCATACTGGGCACCTTCGGATACCACGATGACGCAGAAGCCGTGGCGCTCGACGGCGTCGTCGATGCGCGTCATCACTTTTTTCCGATCAAAGGCGATTTCCGGAAAGATGATGAGGTGAGGGGCGTCTTCCGGCGATTCACCGGATAGCGCCCCAGCCGCCGCGATCCAACCAGCGTGGCGTCCCATTACCTCCAGGATGAATACCTTGGTGGAGGTGGCGCACATCGACTCGATATCGAGTGCCGCTTCCCGAGTCGAGGTCGCGACATATTTGGCCACACTGCCGAAGCCCGGCGAGTTGTCGGTGATCGGTAAATCGTTGTCGACGGTCTTGGGCACGTGAATCGCCGTCAGCGGGTAGCCCATCGTCTTCGACAATTGCGAGACCTTGAGGCAGGTATCTGCGCTGTCGCCGCCGCCGTTGTAGAAGAAGTAGCGAATGTCGTGAGCCTTGAAGACCTCGATCAGGCGTTCGTATTCGGCGCGATTGTGTTCGATCGACTTCAGCTTGTAACGACAGGATCCGAAGGCGCCACCGGGGGTATGACGCAAGGCTGTGACGGTTTCATCGCTTTCCTGATTGGTGTCGATCAGGTCTTCCAGCAGCGCCCCGATAATGCCGTTATGTCCGGCGTAGAGATGGCCGATGCGGTCCGCATGGCGCCGGCAGGCCTCGATCACGCCACAGGCGCTGGCGTTGATGACGGCAGTGACGCCACCGGACTGTGCGTAAAACGCATTATGCTTGGCCATATCGGCTCTCATCTCCTGATGTTCGGTTTGCGAGCTCACGTCTTCGATTCCGCCATACGCAACGAAAGGGGTACGAGTCGGATGCGCGTCCAGCATAGCCGAAAGATGTAGACCTGTTAATACGCCAGCAGTGCCGCCACCCCGGTCATTTTTCTGCCACTACCGAATGAGTTCGAGGCCGTGCTAGGCTCGCCGGTTCATGTGGGAAGAGTGGTCGGGAGAGCGGTATGCACGTTCACGTAGTGGGGATCTGTGGAACTTTCATGGGCAGTCTGGCGCGTCTGGCAAAGATGCTGGGACATCGCGTTACCGGCTCGGATGCCAATGTCTATCCCCCGATGAGTGTCCAGCTCGAGGAGATCGGTATCGAGCTGATGGAAGACTATCGTGCCGAAAATCTGCTGCCGGCACCCGACCTGGTCATCGTCGGTAACGCGCTCTCGCGCGGTAATCCGGAAATCGAGGCGTTGCTCAACGCCAGGATTCCCTATCTTTCGGGGCCGCAATGGCTGGCGGAGCATGTGCTGCCGGGGCGCAAGGTAATCGCCGTGGCCGGCACCCATGGCAAGACGACGACGGCCAGCATGTTGGCCTGGATATTGGAAACGGCGGGGCTGGTACCCGGATTTCTGATCGGCGGCGTACTCGGCAATTTCGGCCTTTCCTCGCGTCTCGCGGCACCCGGTGCGCCGTTTGTCGTGGAGGCGGACGAGTACGACACCGCGTTCTTCGACAAGCGTTCGAAGTTTGTTCACTACCGTCCGGACGTCGCCGTTCTCAACAATCTGGAGTTCGATCACGCCGATATTTTTCCCGATCTGGCGGCTATCGAACGCCAATTTCACCACTTCGTACGAACCGTGCCCGGTAACGGCGGATTGGTGGTCGCCGACGACGAGCCCGCGCTGGAACGCGTGCTGGCATTGGGTTGCTGGACTCCGGTACAGCGATTCGGAGCGCGGCCCGATAGTGATTGGCAACTGCTGCTAGACCCTGACGATAGCCGCGTCTTCACGGTTGCGCATGGCGACGAGCACCATTCGGTGCGCTGGGGGTTGAGTGGTCGCCATAACGCTGCCAATGGGGTGGCGGCGCTGGCGGCGGCCAATCAGGTCGGGGTGTCGCTGGCCGACGGCTGCCGTGCCTTGACGACATTCACGGCTCCCAAGCGGCGTCAGGAAGTGCGTGGTGAAGTGGCAGGTATTCAGGTTCTGGATGATTTTGCTCACCATCCGACGGCGATTGCGCTGACTCTCGAAGGGCTACGCCGGGATCGGCACGGCGGTCGGCTGCTGGCGGTGATCGAACCGCGCTCCAATACCATGCGCCAGGGCGCCATGAAGACGCGTCTGGCCGACAGCGTGGCGGCGGCCGAGCGCGTCTGGTGGTATCAGCCTCCGGGGCTTGACTGGTCACTGACCGACGTGGTGGCTCGACATGCTGCCAGCCGCGTCGAGAGCGATCTCGAGACGTTGATCGTTCAGGTCGTCGACGCGGCACTGCCGGGCGACCGCATCGTGGTGATGTCCAACGGGGGATTTGGCGGTATTCACGACAAGCTGCTGCAAGCACTGGAGGTCCGGCATGGCGGTGCACGTTGATTCTTCGTCCCTGGCGGCCTATGCCGCCCCCATCGCTGTGGCGCTGACCGGTGCTTCCGGTGTGCAGTACGGATTACGGCTGATCGATTGCCTGGTCGGCGCGGGGCATGAAGTCTACGTGATGGTGTCGAAGGCGGCGCATAGGGTGATCGCGGTCGAGACCGATATCGAGCTGCCGGCACAGCCGGATCGGCTGGCGCAGGAACTGACGACGCGCTTCGGCGCCGGCGAGGGGCAGATTCGCTGTTTCGGGCGGGAAGACTGGATGGCGCCGGTAGCCTCCGGTTCCGGTAACTGGCAGGCCCTGGTGATCTGTCCGTGCTCGACCGGCACGCTGTCTGCCGTTGCCTGTGGCGCCAGCAACAACCTGATCGAGCGTGCCGCGGACGTGGCTCTCAAGGAACGCCGGCAGCTGATCCTGGTGCCCAGGGAGACACCACTGTCGGCGGTACATCTCGACAATATGCTCAAGCTTACGCATATGGGCGCGGTCATGTTACCCGCCGCACCGGGGTTCTATCATCGCCCGGACAGTGTCGCGGCGATGATCGATTTCATCGTCGCCCGCATTCTCAACCAGTTGGGTATTGCTCAAACCCTGATGCCCCGCTGGGGTGACTGAACTGCGTCCGTGTGAAAGCCGTATTTCCGCGTGAAAGCCGTATTGGGCTGGGAAATCAGACCAGGGCGAAGACGTCAAACGGGAGCGAACAACACCACCCGCGCGGTTTCCAATGTCAGCGAGGCCAAGCCGAGCCAGATCCAGGGCGGCATTTCCCGATCTTGTCGCTGAAAGTGCTGATAGCTGATGCGAATCAAAGCGCACACGACCAGGCCCAGCAGGGCGCCGCCAACCACGTCGCTGGCCCAATGCACGCCGATCACCAGCCGGGATAGTGCCATCGGCACACAGACGAGGATTCCCAGCCAGTAGGTGTAGCCGCGATAACGTTGCGGCATGACCTGGGCGGCGAAAGCCGCCGTCAATCCGACTACGACCACGCTCGTCGATGCATGAGCGCTGGGGAAGGACATCGAGCCCACCAGGTAGTCCGGCGTATCCGGGCGAGCGCGTCCGGCCGCGGATTTGAAAATCGTGTTGGCGACCGCCACCAGCACCAGTGCGCCGCCAATATGCAGCAGCGCCGCGAAGCGTCTTGCGTACAGCAGCCACAGAAGCCAGGGCGCCATCAACACACTGATTCCGAAGGCGTCGCCGATCTTGGCCAGCGTTTCGCTAGCCCCGACCAGCCAGCTGCGCTGCAGCAGCTTGGTGAGGGAGTAGATCTGTTGATCCATCGGTAGCGGCCCATTGTGCATCAGCACCCATGCGGTCCAGGCGATCAGGGCAATCAGGCTCGTCACTAACAGTGACAGCGACGCCAGGGGAAACTCGCTGTCGGGCGGTGGCGAGCAGAGTGCATTCCAACCCTTGCTCAGCAAGGGGCTTCGAGCCGCACGCTTTTCCAACCAACGATGCAGGCGTCCATCATCGCTGAGCTGATAGCGGAGAGTCGAGAACAGTAGCCCAAGCGCCAATACTGACAGCGACAGCATCAGCAGCCAACGTTCGGTACCGGGAGGAAGCTGCATCAGTTCTTCCCACGAGCGCCCTAACAGGTAGCCGGGCAGCAGGTAGACCGGAGCCCATGCCAGGGCTGAGACGAAATTAACCAGGACGAAGCGCTTCGTCGGCATCGACATCATCCCCGCGATCATCGGTATGAACGGACGTACGGGGCCGACGAAACGACCGATGACGACGGAGAGAAGGCCATATCGCTGGAAGAATTCGTTGCCCCGGGTTAGCCATTCGGGATGCTGTTTCAGCGGCCACCAATGGGGTATCCGCCGGCGTTGCGTACGGCCCAACCAGAAACTGAGATTGTCACCGATGAAGGCGCCCAGAATACCGGCGATTAGCACCAGCCAGATCGGGATATCGTCATGACCGGCGATCGAGGCCGCGGCGCCCAGCAGCACGACGCCGGGAACCACGATGCCGACGACGGCCAGCGATTCGACCAGCGCCACCGCCAGGATGATGAGGAGTAGCCATCCCGGCGGTGGGGTTAGGGAGTATAGCCAGTGGGTGATATTCAAGCTTGAGGTTCCAGCAATCTATGAGCGGCGACTTCGAGGCGCTGAGAAAAACGTTCAGCACTTTCATCGACCTGCAATGTACACACTCGACTGAAACTTTCTAAAGATCCGATTTCAGGATGGGTGACCGCAGTGATCGTACTTGACAGTCTTTTAGCAGCAGCGATGGCACCGGGTTCCGCTGCATTGGGCAACAACAGCCAGAAAACGTTGGCGTAATGCTCGCCGAGGAGATCGCTCTGACGGCTATTTTTGGCAATCACGTCGCTGAAGCTTGCCGACAGAACCTCACGCAAGTGGCCGCCGAACTGGTCACTGGCCTGATCCAGTTGAGGGATATATACGACCAGTACGCTCAACGGCCGATCAAACGCGGCTGCCCTGGCGACTTCGATCTTAAGGTTTTCCCTGATGCAGCTGCCGGAAAGGCGCCTGTCGCGGCGCCATGGGGTCAATGTGAAACGCGTCGAATGAGGAGGGTGGTCGAGAAAGAGGGTCAAGATAGCGGCCACGAGCGTCAACCACCATCCGAGCGCCAGATTGAAAAGCGTCATGTACTCGTCGCCAAGCATAGCGATTAGTCCCGGCACGACGACTAGCGCCAGTAGCAGCGCTGGCAAAGGCGTCAGCAGCAGGAAGCTGAGCGTGACTACCAGCCCCAGCCATAGCATCGGCGTCGAACTGCTCGGTGCTTCCAGGGCGCATAAAATCAGCCCGCCAGCCAGGAACAGGCGGTCGGCTACTACGGGGTGAAGATGACCCGCTCGCTGTAACGGTATCGAAACCAACAGCGCGATCGCCAGTAATGTGGGGGGCAGGATCAGGCCGTAATGACGCATCAGGTATTCCCACAGGGTAAGCCCGGCCAGCAACGTCAGTGCAAGTAGTTGTGCGAACAGTTTGTCGCGACTCAATGCCAAGGCTGCATCTCCGAAACCGGTGTGGGCGGCTTGCTATGGTGGCGGACGAAGTGGTCGTCGATCTCCGTCAACGGGGTCGAGGAGATCTCCTGCTGTGGGGCAATGGCATATCTCAGCTGCTGCCGGCGCAAGCTGGCCGCCTCGGCATTGGACGCTACCAGAATTACTGCAATGCCGTAATCATTGAGACGATAGGCGCGCTCGTAGGGCGCCAGCTGTTGGCGAAGACAGCGACAGAGCTGTTCCATGTCACTGGCCGTCGAGCGGGTACAACCATAGAGAGCGACCTCGCTATACAGGGCTTCGCGTTCGGATCGCTTCAGTTCATTCTGGATGTCGGCGTCGAGTTGGGTCGGAGGCAACAGCCATTCGGGCTTCTCTGGCGCCGGAGTCATCTTCGAGAGTCTCTGACGTGCCAGGCACAGGAGCCACACAATCGCCAACGAGAGACTGGCAACGATGGCGGTCGGCAACGGTAACGTCCAGCCGATGTCGGCCACGCTCATCACGTAGGCGGCCACGTTCAG
>Ga0207878_100122_pt1 | contig 77089 bp, 81 predicted proteins | sample LinPmetageLP41_FD_184053 | JGI IMG/M metagenome (GOLD analysis project Ga0207878, IMG submission 184053) | Marine viral communities from the Pacific Ocean - LP-41 (SPAdes) | ecosystem: Environmental > Aquatic > Marine > Oceanic | place: Pacific Ocean | collected 2010-08-27 | reverse complement strand
AATCCTGCTACCCCAGCCATCGCTAACGTCTCTATGCTCGCCGACATAGCTCAGTTGGTAGAGCAACTGACTTGTAATCAGTAGGTCCCGGGTTCGACTCCTGGTGTCGGCACCAGAGCTTAGAGATAGAAGCATTGGTTAGAGCGTATCACCTCGTATGATGTGAACGCTCCACCACTTCTCAGATCCCATTCTGTTTGGCAGTCAACACAAATTGTAGCGTCATTTTCTCTCTGCACTCGTTCCATTCATGATTGGACGAGGTGTAGTTATGCGTGTTTCCGCGACAGTGTGTTCCAAGGGCGGCGTCGGCAAGACGACCACAACGGCCAATCTTGGCGGACTCCTGGCCGATGCCGGTCTTCAGGTCCTTCTCATAGACCTGGATTCCCAGCCCACCCTCTCTTCCTACTATGAGCTGTCCCAGCCGGCCCCAGGCGGGGTGTACGAGCTGCTCGCGACAGAGATGGTCGATCTCGATCAGATCATCTCTCAAACCGCTATCGCCAATCTCGACATCATCGTCTCCAACGACTATCGGAATCAGCTGCAGCAGTTGTTGCTCAACGCCCCGAATGGTCGCTTCCGGCTGATCGATCTCCTCGATCGTTTCGCCAATCGCTATGACGCCATCCTGATAGACACCCAAGGCGCGCGCTCCGTCATCCTCGAGATGGCCGTGATGGCCGCCGATCGGCTGATTTCTCCCATCGTTCCAGAACTGCTCACGGCTCGTGAGTTCGTGCGCGGCACTCAAGGCATGCTCAACGAGCTGCGCGAGTTGGCGCGGTATACCCGCTTCGAAGTGCCCCCGGTCTCCATACTGCTCAACAAGATGACCGACCAGCTCCGCGACGCCCGCGATATATCGGACAGCATCCGCACCATGTATGCCGAGGTCGAAGACCACGGTATCAGCGTGCTTGAGACGCCTCTCGTCAATCTCTCCGCCTATCGTGCAGCGGCGCTCCAGGGCTTGCCTGTCCACCGGATTGAGCCGCGCAAGCCATATAGCCGCAAGGCGCCAGCCTGCGCCGATCAGCTCAAGGCCGTGGCGGTCGATCTTTACCCCGAGTGGGCCGATGCCATCCGCGCGGTGGGCGCTGTCTCCCCAAACCGTAAACCGGGCACCGGGAAATCGGGGGTGGGTCATGTCCATTGAGATCCAATCCCCGGCGGCTATCGAGGCTGAGGTCATGGGGCTTCTTCCGCCGCATAGCATCGACGCGGAGCAGTCCACGCTGGGCGCATTGATGCTCGACAACACGAAATGGGACGACATCTGCGAGATCGTTGACGCCTCAGCGTTCTATCACTATCCGCATCGGCTGATTTTCAAGGCGATGGAGGAGCTATCGCACGACGAGAAGCCGCTGGATGTCGTGACACTCTCTGAGCTGCTCGAGCGCGATGGTCATATCGAGGCCTGTGGGGGCCTGTCCTATCTGGCCGAGCTGGCTCGCAATACGCCGTCGGCTACCAATGTGGTCGCTTACGCTGCGATCGTTTGTGAGCACCAGCGTCGGCGGCAGCTGGCCAACATGGGCCGCGACCTCAGCCAGCGGGCGCTGGATGGGCAGCAGCTCAGCCAGGCGTTGATCGAGGCCACTGAACGCCAGCTGTTCGAGCTGGCTGAGAACCGGCAAGGCAAGGAAACGGGCATACGTTCCGCGTTGACGGCAGCGATCGATACCATCGATCGGGCCTCCAACGCCAAGGACGGCATCACCGGCACGCCGACCGGCTACAAGGATCTCGACGATCTTACCTGCGGCTGGCAGGCCTCCGACCTGATCGTCATCGCAGGCAGGCCTGCAATGGGCAAGACCACGCTGGGGATGAACCTCGTCGAGAATGCGTTGGTCGCCACGGCCGGTCGCACCGAGCTGGCCACCGCTCCGATCTTCGTCTTCTCGCTTGAGATGCCCGAGGAACAGTTGATGCTGCGTCTCATGGCGAGCATGGGACGGCTGGACATGAGCAAACTGCGCTCGGGGCAGCTCGACGACGGTGGCTGGGAAAAGCTGACCTCGGCCACTAACCGCATACTGGGATTCGAGGAACGCCTGTTCGTCGATGACTCCAGCGGCCTCTCGGCGACCTCGCTCAAGTCGCGCGCCCGCCGGCTGATGCGCCGACACGGAAAGCCTGCCCTGATCCTGATCGACTATCTGCAGCTGCTCGAGGAGCCGGGTTGCGAGAACCGCAACAACGAAATCTCCGCGATATCTCGCATCCTCAAAGCCACGGCCAAGGATCTCAACTGCCCAGTGGTGGCGCTTTCGCAGCTCAACCGCACGCTGGAAAATCGTCCCAACAAACGTCCCTGCATGGCCGACCTGCGCGACTCCGGCGCAATCGAGCAGGATGCCGACGTCATCGGCTTCGTCTACCGCGATGAGGTCTACAACACCGATGAACCTGACAACAAGGGCCTTGCGGAGTTGATCATCGGCAAGCAGCGCAACGGTCCCACCGGCACAGTGCATCTCACGTTCGTGGGTTCGAGCACCCGCTTCGAGTCTCTGGCGTGGAAGCAGGTGCAGGAGGGACGGTCATGAATTGCTCGGTTAGGGAACTTCAGGATCTCGAAATCCGGCTTGCTGAAAAGCGCGACGAACTCGCGCGACTCAATCGCGAATGTCACTTGCTCCGAGGCGAAAGGGATCGACTGATTCGATCGCTAGAAGGGCAACTGGATCTGTTTCGTCAGCAGCTCGATCACACCGACCAAGTGACAGGGGAGGTGGCCCATGCCTGACGCATTGCCGATTCGCTGCTCGACGCGCGCGCTCAAGCGCGTCGTGCGTTATGCCGTCGATCACGGTTGGTTTGTCGAGCGCACCCGTGGCGGTCACGTCCGTTTCATCAAGCCGGGCTGCCCGCCCGTGTTTACCGGATTTTCGCCCAGCGACGCGCGTGCCGAGAAGAACGTGCTGGCACGGCTACGCAGGGTACAGCGACATGAGGGGGACGAGGCATGATTCCCGACCGCATCCTTCGCAAGATCGAGCGTTGTCTGGCGCTGTCACGCTCGGCCAATAAGCACGAGGCCGGCACGGCGCTGCGTCAGGCGCAGCACCTGATGGATGAGTACGGTGTCAGCGAGATCGATGTCGCGGCGTCGACCATCGACCGAGTGGCCGTCAAGTCACCGACCGGACGCAAGCCACCACGTTGGCTCGACCATCTGGCCACCCTAAGCAATGCCGCCTTCGGTACCGCTACCGTCTACGAGCCACGTCCGACATTCGAGGGCTGGCAAGGCTACTTCGCGTTCCTGGGCGAGGCGAGTCAGGTGCGCATCGCGGCCTATGCCTTCGAGGTGCTACAGCGTCAGCTGATCGCCGATCGTAAGGCCTTCCTGAACGGGATGAACAAGCGAGCCAAGCGCATCACCAAGATTCGTCGGGCCGATGCCTATGCCCTGGCATGGGTCGCGGGGGCGTTCGAGCACATCGTGCCGGTGCAGAAGACGGAAGATACCGTCGCGGCGATCGAACACTTCCAGCAGCGCTTCTATCCCCAACTCGAGGCGATGGACGCCATCGATCGCGGCCAACGCCGTGACGATCAGCGGGCAATGGCTCGGGGCTACGCCGCCGGTCGCAATGCGCGCCTGCATGGCGGTGTCGATCGTGATCGATACAAGGAGCTGCCCCATGGCTGAGATCGTCGCTTTTCCGACACGCGAGCCCAATGGCCACAATATCGAGCGGTATCTGCTGGGGCGGGAGTGCCTGGCTCTGGGGCTGCTCGACCCGTTCGCCGGCTGGGTCGAGACGCTCGAGTCCTGGTTCGCCGCCCATCCCCAGGCCAGGAACAAGCGCAACGATGCGCTGCGCGCGCTGCTTGCCGATACCTGGCTGATGTTTCACATGGCCTGTGACCGGGCCAGCCGACTGGAGATGCAGCCGCATCACTGTCTGCGCTGGGCGCAGCTTCAGTATTTCAATCTCAGCGATTTCGAGCTGCTGGTGATCGTCAACGACAACCTGCTCGATCTGCGTCGTGGCCTGCAGGCGCTTTGCCAGCAGCATCCGCCGCAAACGCGCAGCGATCTGAGCCTCCACGGGCTGACGCAGAGCATCGGTCGTCTGAACCAGCAGTTGAACCATTTTTTCGATTCTGATGGCTGCGCCTCGCGCCAGCCGGAGTGGACCTCATGAGTAAATCATCCGTTACCCCCGATCAGATCACGGCCAAGCTGAACCAGCCGGGTCCGGCGCTCAGGAGTCAGCCCGCTGATCGTTTGCCGGCACCGACCCGCGAACAGGCGATGTCGTTGACGCTGGATCAGTTGCGGTCCTATGACCGCAATCCCAGAACGCAACACAACCCGAAGTACAACGAGATCAAAGAGTCAATCAAGGCGGTCGGACTCAAGCAGAAACTGACCGTCACGCAACGGCCCGGCGATGACCGCTACATGATCTCCGATGGCGGCAATACCCGTTTGAGCATCCTCAACGAGCTGTATCAGGAGACTGGCGACAAGCGCTATTACCACCAGGACTGCCATTTCGTCCCGTGGCAGGGAGAGATCAACGTCCTCGCCGGCCACCTGGCTGAGAACGACAACCGGGGTCAGCTCAGCTGGATCGAGCGAGCGCGCGGCATCTTCGAGGCCAAGCGCATGATCGAGGAAGAGGCCGGCGAGACCATCTCCCAGCGCGAGTTGACCAAGCGCCTGCGCGTGCTGGGCTACACCATCAATCACAGCCATATCTCGAAAATGCTCTACACCATCGAGCATTTCCTGCCGACCCTGCCACTGACGCTCGACGCCGGCATGGGCAAGGGGCAGATCGAGAAGCTGATCTCCTACCGCCAGTTCTGCGACGAGTGCTGGACCCGCTGCGCGGACTTCTGGATCGCGCACGCCGACGATCTTGGCGAAGGCGAGCCCTGGGCCAGCAATGTCGTCGACGGCGACTTTGCTCAGGCCTGGCACGAGGAGATGGCCCAGATCGATCACGAGGGCCAGACCGAGTTCCGCTGGAACCTCGTCGAGGATCGCCTGAAGGGCATGCTCAACGAGCACACCGGACTGCACTTCAACCCCATCGACATGGCGTGGAAGAACTGGTTCACCGTGCGCAAGTACGCCCGGGCGGCAACGGAAGAAGAACGTAACGATATCTGGACCACGGTCGACAGTGAACTGGAGCGCCTGCGTCATCCCCAGGAGCGTCATCTCTATCCGACCAAGCAGGAGGCGTCCAACGACGGCACCTCATCCCCCCGCAAGTCGTCGGGATCACCCTCGCTGCCATCGACGTCGAATGCGTCGGATGAATCCCATCAGTCAGTCGGCGATAGTGGCGACGTCGACGATCTGACGTTCCGCGATGGCCATACCGATCTCGATTCCTCGCCGGCACAGTCGCCCACCGAACGCGGTGTGCCGGAATCCGGCGGGGCGGGTGAGTCCCTCGCCATGAAGCTGATGCGCGCCCAGCTCGATCAGCTCGAGCAGCGCAACGCCGAACTCGAGACCCAGAACCAGCGACCGCCGGTGGCACCGCAAGGGTTTGGCGTCGGAGAGGATGACAACGAGGGCCTCGGCGGGTTGCTGGATACCGACGGTCTTCTACAGGAACACAATCCTCGACCCACACGTTCTCCCGAGGAGCAGGCCACGATCGCCGCCGACCTGACTCTCTCACCGCATCATGAAACCGAGGGCCATCGCCAGCTACGGCACTGGCAGGCGAAGGAGCATGGCGAGGAGGCAATCGACTTCGAAGCGGCGGCGCTCAAGAGCGTGCCGCTTCAAGACGGTGGTCGCATCTCGCCGATCACCGATCTCTGGCACATCCCGACCTGGCGCCGCAACGCCCGGGATCTGCGCATGCAGATCGGCGAGGTGGTTCAGGTGCTGGCTAGTTGGGCCGGTATCGACGCGAGCGGGTCCAGCGAGGTCATCCGCCTCAACGCTCGAGAGGGCCTCGGCTTTGAACTCGACCCGCTTGAAGGCGCTCCCAGCCGTCGTGCGCAGCTCGTCTGGCAACTGCTCGCCGGCCTCGAGGGCAACATCGACCCGGTGTTGCCGAGCGACATCTCGCTGCTGGGCGAACTGGTGGGCAGTCACGGTGACACTGACGTGCGCTTGCCCGACGGTCTTTTCGTTCGTGTGTTCTGGCTGACCCGGCTGATTCGGGTCTTGCGTGACGTGCTCGATGCAGAGGGGGATTCGTGATGGCAACACCGCAACTCAATCATGCGCTATTCAACCAGGCGCTGGTCCTGATCCGCGAAGGTGATATGCGTCGCGCCCGAGCGCTGGGGTTCCGCGACGACGAGCTGCAGAGTCTCAGCCGTCTACGGGCCTGCGAGATTGAGTCCCTGATCAACGAGTTTCCGGGCGTCGCCCGATTCGAGCTGGATCACGACACCTTCAAGGCAGCGCTACGCCGCGTCGATCGCGACCAGGATCGCGACGGGCTGGTCGATCACTGCATTCGTCACGGGGCCAGCGTGCAGATGCTGGCCACCTTCTTCGGCCTGACGCCGAACGACTGCTCGGCTCGACGCACCCTGCTGGGGGTGCCGAGCCGGCAGGGTCGACTGCCCATGCCAGAGGAGAAGGTCGAGCACGAAGCCTATCACCGCTGGCAGACCATCTCCGACGATCCCGCCGGTCCCAGTGCCGTGGAGGACATTCGAGGCATGCTGGTACTGGCCGAGGAAGTCGAGCTGCCACTGGCCGTGATCTGGACTCTCATCAAACAGTGGACCCTACCGGAGCAGGCCCGTCAGCAGAGCCTGCCGGCCGAAGACGAGGGCGTGGTGCGTGAAGGGGTGGCTTGATGAAACATTTTGACGCACTCATCGGGCGCGCCGCGTCATCCATGACCCAACGCCGAGGCCAGGCCGCCTCGGCGTCGGACGGTCAGGACCACCCACTCGACGGCCTTCTCTTCATGGGCAATCCCCATGAAACCGTTCCTCGAGCGCTACTGCTCGATCAGCGCTTGGGTGCGGTCGACGTGCTCGGCTGGCAGATGATTCGTCTGCTGTCGAACGCCGATCGCACCACGGCGTTTCCTACCTACGACGAGCTGGAGCCGTTGCTGCGATCCGGCGCGAATCGCAAGGCGTCGCGCAAGACCGTCGCGCGAGTCATCGCGATCCTGCGACTGACCCGTTGGATGACGTTGGGCATGAAAGCGCGCAACACCGACAACGGCCGCATGATCGGCAACGTCTACGTGCTGCACGACGAACCGTTGGCGCCGGCCGAGTCACTGTCGCTTGATGCCGAGTACATCGAGTACGTCATCCGCTGTACTCGACATCACAACCGCGACGTTGCCGAGGTGGCGCAACTCGTGCGCAACGAGCTGGCCGAGGGAGGCGTACTCGAGATGCCGACCCGGTTGGACGTCATCGATCAGCGAGCCCAGCGGCAGAGTCGTGCCGAGTTTCCAGCGGAAACTCAGGCAAAGCCTCCCGGTTTCCAGCGGAAACCCGGGCAGTTTCCAGAGGCAGATGATCCCAGTTTCCAGCGGAAACTCATTGGTAAATCATGCGCTTATGACACAGTTTCCGACGCAGAAAACCCTACAGTACGTAGTTATGCAAACAGTGTATGTAAAACCACCGCGCGCGAGCCGGACGCCACCTCGCTGGTCTGGAGCTGGCCGCTCGAACTGACTGCCGACGAGCGTGAATCGGTCGCGTTTCTGCTGACGGGGTTGTCGACCGACATGCAGCAGGCGGTGATCGACGAGGCGGCCGGACGGGTCGACGCTGGCAAGGTGAAAAACACCCTAGGTTTTTTGCATACCCTGGCCAAGCGTGCCGCCTCGGACAATTTCCAGCTCACGCGCCACGGGCGCGGCATTGCCGACAAGCGGCGTGGCAATACTGGTACCCGTGCCGAACAGAACCGTGTTGTCGCCACGCCGGTGGTGCCGGTTCGAACGCCGGTAGCGTTGGATGAGCCTGAACCGCAGCCGATCTCAGCGGCGACCGAGCAGGCACGCGAGCAGATGTTCAAGCGGCTGGGACTGCGGCGCTAGAAATCTTTGCGATCGCGTTTAACGTTTTCGGTAGGGCGACGCCTGGTGAACGTTGATGCTGGCATCCCATCCAGTGCATCAGCGACTCAGGAGTGACTATGGCCAGCACTGAGCCCCGTGTAGGGCAGCTACGCAGCAAGATCGAGATGACCCTGCACACCTACCCGGCGGTGCTTGCCTGGCACGGACGTGGGGTCGAGAGCGGCAAGCCGCAGGTAGTCGGTCTCAAACAGTTTTTGTCGCTTGCCGGTCGCGTTCATCAGGCCGCTGGCCGTGACGACCCCTATGCCGACAGCTGGTTGCTCATGCTCGAGGAAAAGGTCGACGAGACCCGGCAATCGCTTCAGCAGTTGGAAACACGAATGAGCAGTGTGCTGAAGCAGATCCCGGAGGGGCTCGATGTCAGCCGCAACGTCAGTCAGCAGCCCTTCTTAACGCCTGTGTTTACCGGCGGGCAGATGGGCTGGCAGGCAGTCATGTTGCTAATGCAGTACGACAGCATCGTGCGCGATGTGCTGCTGGCCCATCACATTGGACTGCTGGGCAATAAGCAGCGTGGCGCGATGATCCGCGACCAAGGCGGCCACGCTCTGCGCTCGCTGTGTTATGCACCAGTGAAGTTCCCCGGATTCAGCGGGGCGACGCGTGACGATTTTGCGGCTAACAATGCCAAGGCTCGAAATGCTCTCGAGAAATACGGCGAGTTGCCGCAGGACATCCTGGAAGGGACGCGCCGCAGCGAGTTCGCGCCAACGATCCGACGCGAAGCCGGCCTGCAAACCGGCAGTGACCAGGATCATAAGCTCGAAGGCGCGGACCTGGACGACGATCAACTGCTGACCCAGCCCGGAGAGCCCGAGAGCTGATATTGATTGGGGATGCCAGGCCAGGGTGTTTCCCCCGGAAACACTTCCCCAGGACGGTGGGATGGCAGACCAGGGTGTTTCCCCCGGAAACACTTCCCGCAGGACGGTGGGATGCCAGGCCAGGGTGATTCCACTGTAATCACTTCCCGCAGGATTGGTGGGGTAGCCAGCCTTCAGGAAACGAATACAGGACAGGACCGTGAGCGCAATGACCGCACTGGAACAGCGTCAGGACTTTGCACTGAATCAGTACGCAAAGGGCCTTTTAAAACCCTTTAAGGGTAAGGGAGAGATGATCCGGTTTCGCGACGAGCTGGACGAGGAGTGCCGGCGGATGTGGCAAGAAGCAGCGGACTTTGCCAACCGCTACAACCGGACGGTGGTTCAGGCGGGTCTCTGGCTCAAACCGCATAACAACAGTGGGGGGCGCGTTCGCGCAGTGCAGTGGCGCGATAAGGCACAGACCCAGATGGGGCGGCGTCTGCTCGAGGCCGTGCTGCAGTACGGCGATGTTTCGGTAGGCATGAAGCGTCAGCTGGTCGAGATCGAGACCAAGCGCGCGATCTTCAATGCCAAGATCGCGGCGGCGACTCGCCAAGTCGATCGTTTGAATCGGCTGCTGAATGATCTCGACGAGATCGAGGCCATGGTCTGACACCTTGGACGGCCAGGAATGGTCCGCTGTTTCGCTTAACGTTAACCGCTGACGTTCTTTGCCGCTCGCGGCCACTGTAGTCGGGTATTCATTCGATTCAGGAGATACCGATGAGCACGCATTTCATGGGCGAGGGGAACATAGGCTCGGATCCAGAAGTGAAGATGTTTGCACCCAACGGCAATCAGCCACCGCGTGGCGTCATGCGATTGAACGTCCGCTTCGACAATCCGGTGCCGACCGATACCGGTAACGTCGACAAGGGCGGGTTCTGGGCCAACGTCGAGATCTGGCATCGCGACGTCGAGCAGTGGGCACAGCTCTATCAGAAGGGCATGCGAGTCATGGTCTCGGGCCGGATGGTGCTTGACGAGTGGCAGGATCGGGAAGGCGAAAACCGTTCGCAGTTCAAGGTCCAGGCCGTGCGCATCGGCATGCTGCCATTTCGCGTCGCCCAGGTCGTGCTCGAGCCGGGGCAGCAACCGCTCCGTCAGCCGTCATCGACGCAGGCACCGCAACAGGGTGCCTATGCCAAAGCCGCTGGACCGGAGGGGGAGTGGGATAACCCGGTGGGCGCTGACTCGAACGATTCAGGGTGAGCGGAGACGAGCGGAGACGCTTGCATGAAGGCAGGCTCAACATGAGACGGACAAGGAGTGGTGGGATGAGGCACTGGGTATTGGCAGCGGGGATGGTAGCTCTTGCCGGCTGCGCGGCGCAGGATCACTATTATTCGAACGGGTCTGTGTCACCTGCTTTGACAATCCGGTGACGGGGGAGCCGCTGAACTATGATCCCAGCGAGACGCCGCAGAAAGTCGCAACCAATGCTGAGGGAGAAACGGTCGACGCCAAGAACCTGGGTAGTCAGAGCGGTTCGGTCGACATCGACTCCCGTGTCGATGTCGATACCGCCTATGCCAGGGTCAAGTCGGCCATGGGATTCCGGTCCCCGGGCGACTTCGAGAAAGGCAACACGATGTCAGACTGGCAAATGAACGACTCGGCGTGGAAACACCAAACGACGCCGGGCGCCTACTATGATCTAGGGGACTACGGAGAACAGACCATCGGTGGTACCCAGTACGACCTGGTGCAGCGTGTGCAAATCGAGAAAGATGGATCTGGATCACGTATCCACTACAGCTGGGCGCCCGCCGACAAGCGAACGCTCTACGATGGCAATGCCATGGAGTCGGCGCTGACCCGGCGTCTCAAAGTTGCGGTAGACTGATCGTCCATACCTAACTTCTTCACCATCCAGGATGGTTGGAGCCTGGATGGACAGCTGGGCTACATGCTCCAGAACTCGACGACAAGCAGGCGACTGGCCGAGTCGTCGAGTGGCTGAATCTGGGAGTCTTCGATGATACAAAAGAGTGACGTTGCCGCCTATCAACGGTTCTTTGTTCGACCCCATCATGATCAGCGCTTACGCGTTGAATCGGATATTCGATCCATTCTGGGTGACACAGTCGAGTGTCGTCTCGCCCCCGATGGCTCCCTGCTCAAACCTACGAGCCTCAAGCCCGCCCAGGGTCGATACCTGATCCCCATGCGCTGGGTCAGCGGTGAGATCATAACGATCGATAACCCCACCACGGCGCAGTGGTTCTGGCTCGATGCCGACATCCCATTCAACGGCATACTGGCTCAGCGATTGGCCCTAGCGCTGAATCAGCATCCTGCTGTCGCATGCGTGGCCGAAGACAATACGCGCGGTGCGGCCCACGGCAGTGCGGAAGCCTGGATCATCGATGATGCGCATTATCTGCTCCACCCCGATTAACATTTCCCACTGATTCTGTTGATCCAGCCCGGCACGCTGAGGCCATACACACTCTGTGAGGCCCGGCGTCATGTCTCGATTGTTCCTCTGCGAAAAACCCTCTCAGGCACGCGATATTGGCGCGGTTCTGGGGGCGACACGCAAAGCCGAAGGCTGCCTGCAGGGGGACGGCGTCGTCGTTACCTGGGCCTTCGGTCATCTCCTCGAGCAAGCCCCACCCGAGGCCTACGATCCAGCGCTGAAGCGTTGGTCACTGGAGTCGCTGCCGATCCGTCCGGCGCAATGGAAGAACACGGTGCGCAAGGATGCCAGCAAGCAATTCAAGGTCATCCAGGGGCTACTCAAGCAGTGCAGCGAAGTGGTCGTCTCCACTGACTCCGATCGGGAGGGCGAGACCATTGGTCGCGAGATCCTGGACGCCTGCCGTTACCGGGGGCGCGTCTCCCGGCTCTGGCTATCGGCGCTAGATGAGGCGTCGATTCGCAAGGCGCTGGCCAACATTCGTCCAGGGGAGTCGACATACCCGCTGTATCAGGCAGGGCTGGGCCGCTCACGCGCTGACTGGCTGGTTGGCATGAATCTGACCCGTGCGTTTTCGGTGCTGGCTCAGCAGCAGGGCCACCAGGGTGTGCTGTCGGTGGGCCGCGTACAGACGCCGACGCTGGCTCTGGTCGTGAGGCGGGATCAGGAAATCGCGAGATTCGTGCCCAAGCCGTTCTGGGATGTCGTGGCCAATCTGGAGGCGCAGGGTGGCCAGTTCCAGGGCAAATGGATGCCTACCAATGAGGCGTGGCTGGACGAGGAAGGCCGGAGCATCAACCAGGAGGCGGCGCGTGCGGTCGCGGCCCAGTGCCAGGGAGCATCGGCGTCGGTGGCATCCGTTGAGACCTCACGAAAACGCGAAAGCGCGCCGCTGGTGATGGATCTTGGCACGCTGCAGCAGGAATGCTCGAAACGCTTCGGCTTCGGTGCCCAGCAGGTCCTCAACATCGCTCAGTCGCTTTACGAGACTCACAAGGCCACGAGCTACCCGCGTACTGACTGCCGCTACCTGCCAACGTCGATGCTGTCCGAGGTCGGGGCCGTCGTGACGGCGCTCCTGCATTCGGACGAGAAGCTCGCACCGGTGATCGAGCGCCTGGATCAAACTCTCAAGAGCCGCGTCTGGAACGACAGCAAGATCACGGCTCACCACGGGATCATTCCCACGACGGTACCCTGCCGCATTGATCGGATGAGCGAGGAGGAGTTTCGCGTCTACGATCTCGTCCGTCGGCACTACCTGGCGCAGTTCCTGCCCGCCCACGAATACGACCAGACCGATGCGCAGCTGGATCTCGCCGGCGAAACGTTCGTGGCCTCCGGGCGACAGGTGCGGGTCGAGGGCTGGAAAGCGCTGTTCCCCCGAGGGAAAGGCAAAGGGCAGGACAGTGACGACGACGAGCAGGAAGCGTCCGGTGCGCAGGCGCTCCCGCCTCTCTGTCAGGGGGAGAGCTGCGCGGTTGTGGATCTCATGGTGAAGGATCGTCAGACCCAACCGCCGAAGCCGTTTGCCGAGGGCACGTTGATCTCGGCGATGAAGAACGCCGCCCGGTTCGTGACCGACGAGCGGTTGCGGGCGCGACTGCGTGAGAGCGCCGGCATCGGCACCGAGGCGACCCGCGCCGGCATCATCGAGACGCTACTGAAGCGAGGCTTCATTCGGAAAAAGGGGCGCACGATTGTCTCGACGGCGGTAGGGCAGGGACTGATTGCGGCGCTGCCGCCGCAGATCAGTAATCCGGGGATGACCGCGTTGTGGGAGCAGGCGCTGGATCAGGTCGCCGAAGGGACGATGACGCTGGACGATTTTATGGAGCGACAGGGCGTTCTGCTCGACAAGCTCATCGGAATCGCGCTTGAGCGTCCACAGCTGAATCTTCCCGAGGCACCCAGCGAAACCTGTTCCAAGTGCCAGGCAAAGATGCGCAAGCGAAAGAGCAGCAATGGCCCCTTCTGGTCGTGCTCCCGCTACCCCGACTGCGAGGGCACCAAAGCAATTTCAAAACCAAGGCCTCAACGTCACTCCCCGGAGAAAGCAGCGAAGAGGAAAAGAAACTCCACTTGAACAACATTGTATATGGATACCAGGGTTTCATTTGGCAGAGCAGAGCGTTTGACGTTCATCATGGTATAATCCCGTCCTTTAATTCGATAAATTTGAGGTTATGACCCGTGTCGTTATTGAGTGAGTACACGAAGAAAGAGCAATTACTTAAGCAGCTTTCGGAAGAGCTCAAAGCCTTGGAAGGCGATCAGCGTTTGAAGAACGAGCTCGAGTTCAAAAGTAAACTCGAAGAGTTGATGACGGAGTATGGCAAGAAGGCGAGGGATGTTATCGACTTATTATCGCCCAATGATTCCCTTTCCGCGTCTCAATCGTCTGCAACGAACGGGCGACGAAAGCGGAAGCTAAAGACCTATAAGAATCCCAAAACCGGAGAAGTGATCGAGACTCGCGGAGGGAATCATAAAGCTCTCAAAGCTTGGAAAAACCAGCACGGCGCTGACACGGTCGAGAGCTGGGTTGTTCGAGAAGAGGAGTAACGTCAGCTGCCCGTGTGGCAAGGCACACCTTCTTTGCCAGGCGGCTTGATGAACCTAGGGGACTAGCTGATAATGACGTCGTACCCCGTTGCCAACTGACGGTCATCAGTTGGTCCCTTTGGACTCTTCTTGAGTCCGAACCCAAAGCGCTAACACCTGGCGAAAGAGCGCACCCCCTCGCAAGTTCCGTCTTGCACTACATTGGCGTGTATGCGGGTTCCAGGTTCCCTATATTTCAGGTCGACCGGTCGTCGACCCTCTCTTCAAGCCCATCTCGACCGGCCAACGAGTCATCTTCTTAGAGGATGACTCGTTGGCCGGTTGGACTTTGCTTCACCGTGGCGGCGCCCACCGCCTGACCCTTGGGCTCCCTTTGTGCGGAGATCCGCGCACAATTGTATCGGTCCAACGCCATGATTCGGGATCGGATGCAGTGGCAATCGAACCATGACTACGAGGGGCATGGCCGATGGCCGGCATAATGGCTGATTTCATACTTGCTACCCGAACCGGTATCGGTAGCAGACTGGACGCGCAGTTCTGGTCCTCAATCCCAAGGCGAGGCGGCGAGTTTTCGTGGCCTCGGCTTGCGATTGGCGATCGAGGTTTAGGGGTTGACGCCGTGAAAAAGTGGCGTAATCCTGTCGATGTAAGCCGCTGGTCACTGACGGTCATCAGTGACGCCCTTTGCCTCCGGGCAATTCCCGAAGCCGTAACGCATCCCGAGAGACGGCGCTCACCTGAGCTGGATGCCACTTCCGAATTCTCGGCCTCGCGCCAAACCACCCATCCGGGGGAACACTCTTCCCCGATGGGGATGGTGTATCTCCTGGAGTCCTACGACTCGAACCAAGGAGTAACACCATGTCCAACTCGACCGATAATCAGTTCTTCGATCTCCACGTCACTGGCGTTGGCTACGTCAACCGGATCCGCAAGGTCACGCCCAAGCGTGGCAATCCCTTCTGGGCTTGTGACATATCCGCGTTGAACGGTCCTGCCAATGATGTGGAATATCGCCGCTTCGATTGCCGCGTCAGCGGCGCCGATGCGGAAAAATTGGTCAAGAAATTCGCCGCGACCGTGGCCGATCGCCAGGAGAAGGGCGGCAACGAGCCCAAGATCCTGATCGGCTTCAAGCTCGGCGATCTCTATCCCGATCTGTTTACGCGAACCCGAGGCGAGCGAGCTGGTGAAACCGCCGTGAGCCTCAAGGCACGTCTACTGTTCGTCAATTGGGCCAAGGTTGATGGCGACAAGGTTTACGAAGCGCCACGGCGTGAGGAAACCTCGTCGGCCGACACCAGTGTCCAGGATGGCGATACTGCGCCGCAGGGAACCGATGTGCCTGCTCGCCCCGCCGTCAGCGGATCGGTCGGTGCTGCCGAGGCGGTCGTCTGATTCCACCACAACAACCTCACCATCCGGGAAGCTCGCTTCCCGGGGGGCGGTTTAACCCACCCGCTCGCAGGGAGATCTCTCCCTGATGGGCAACATCTCCCTTGCGGTATTGATTGGAGATGTCATGTCCTATCTATTTCGACTCCGTATCGCTCGCGCGATTTTCGATGCGGCCGATCGAATTAGCAGCAGCGTTACCGCTGCGTGCGTTGTTGCAACTCTGCTGGGTCCAGTGCTCAAGACGCAGCCTGGAGGCTATTTCACCGCCTTCTGGGCAGGGGCGGTTTTCTTGCTTCTGACCCTGATCGCTGGTATCGCCAAAGGCATGCTAGACTCACTGATAACCAAGGCCGAAGCCAATGGAGGTGATGCTTAATGGATTCTGCGACTCTGCTGCTTGGTACGATCTTCGTCGTACTCACCGTATCGATGACGATTGCCGGTGGTTACGCCTATGCCATTCATCGCAAGCTGGAAGCGCGACGAAAACGCTGATTCAGACTGATTCTTACACGCCATGACAGCCTCCCTAGGGAGGCTGTTTTCGTTTCGGCAGAATAAGCCTCTCGGAACCCTTCTAGACAGCTTCGTCGCCAGACGGACTTAACGTTTCTTCTCCCACCCGGGGCCATTTCCCAGTGGGATGGCTCCATTTCGTTCTAGGAGCCGTCGACATGAAACCGTACTGCCTGAAACCGGAACCCTTCGGTAATTCTCACAGTGTTTACGAGGGCAATCCGGCCTGGCCTGCAATCTCGGTGGGCTGTCTACGTCCTGCCTACGATATCGAACGCAGCCAGGGGCTTGGTCTCTGGATCGTGTTCGACAGGCTGCAGCGATCCTATTCCGGTGATTCACCGGAACAGGCACTCGAGGCATTCGCCACTCGTCCGATGACGCGCGTCACAGTGACCTGAGCATCTTCTGAAACAACTCACCCAATCGGGGCCACGCCCCGAGGGGGTGGCTCCTATCCAATCGATACACCAAGGAGCAATCCCATGAGTGACTCTCTGACTTATCAGCTGGCCAGCGAAGACGTGGATGTGATTCTGGCCGCACTGAGACTGCTACAGCGAACATCGGGCTGGGACATACCCGATGCAATCCGGGACATCGGCGGGGACAGTCTGGACGTGGTCAATATCGACAGGCTGTGCGAAAGGCTCAACCTGGATGGAGAGACCGACCATCTGGATGAGCGAGACGTGCTGATTCGGCGCTTTCGTACGGAGCTGTCGCGACCCGAGTGGAATTCGGATACGGCAGCCAATCTGGCAACGTCACTGTCCGATGCCGGCTGGCCGATATTTTACCCGCAGCATGAGGGGTGGACTCTGGATGTCGTGGATGGAGCCTACACCGTCGTGCATTGCAGCGATGGCCCTTTCCGGTCCGATGCCGAGGCGATCACCTCGATTGCGCGGCAGTTCGCCAGTGGCAGTCGGTGGCATGGTCAGGTACTGGACACCATCGGTATGATGGCCTGTGGGCAGGGTCTTCCGCTGATGCGAATCGTTGGTTATGGCCCCAACGCGATCGACGTGGTGGTCGCCAACGAGACGCGACCGGAGGACTGCCTTGAGATCGGCTACCGCCCTCATCCGTTCGAGCCGGCCAACTGGTCGATCTTTCAACGCGATACGGAAAACGGTGAAGCCCACTGGATCGCCGATAGACCCGATCAGCATGGTGCGCTGGCATACTGCGCGGCAAGATTGGGCGTGGTACTCAACGACGAGATCAAGCAATCGTTTCCCACCTACTTCAAATGACGAAAGATCGATCTCAAGCGTCCCTACGGGGGCGTTTTTTTGGAATTTGTAAGAAGGATCAGTCGCTCGAGAGGAAGGAGCGAAGAAGAGGCTCTGTCTGTCGAAGTCACAATCTGACATGACTTAGCAAAAGCCCAGCTGGTGCAATTAACATTTCCTGTCGCGAGTGTGAGCGGCCTTCGGCACGGTGAACCCGATCATTCAGGTTCCCCCGCGCGAGGCCAAACTCGATGTATCCCTTCCAGAAAACCCGTGTCGTTCCCTTAGCATTTCTGATTGCGCTCATTGCCGGGTGTGCTCAGCAGCAACAAGCGCCGCAGCCCAGCGAAAGCGAGCGCCTGGCTGCCGACTACCCCGACGCTGACAAGGTGACCATCGCTCGGACCGATGGAACGGGTCAGTCCCGAGTGGTAGCCACCGGACTGGATCAGCCTACTCACGAGGTCGAGCCAGACGTCTACCGCGATCGCGATGCATCGCGAGTCGAGGTGATGCGTGGCGGGCGCTACGCTCTGGTGACGGCCAATGCGACGTTGCAACAGCGCAATCTTCTCGAGCAGACCGTCAATATCTCGATCCCCGCATCGATGAATCCCTCCGTCGAGGATGGACTGCGTTACACCCTGCAGCACACTGGCTACAGCCTCTGTGCGCCACAGGGTGAGCCGCAAGAACTGCTTTACAGCCGGCCACTGCCGGCGACGCACTTTCGCCTGGGACCGATGCCGCTTCGTGAGGTCCTTCAGGTACTCGCCGGCAGTGCGTTCGAGGTTCAGGCCGACCCTATCGCGCGGACAATCTGCTACCAGGTGCGCGATCAGCGACTGATCGAGGAGACCGGCCATGACGGATGAACGCCATACTCCCCGAGATTCCGGTGAGCCTGAACAGGATACCCGGTCGGATGCGCCGATTGACTTGGATACCGGAGACTCCGGGCGTCGCGAGCCCTCGTTCTCCCATCACGATGAGGTCGGGGAGCAGAATCCCGGTGACGCCCATCGCGAGGGAACCAGTGACGAAGCGCCCAATTACACGCCTTACGCGGAGCGGCGCAGGCGCTGGAGCCCGCTGCGTTTGACCTTCTGGGTGCTGGGCGCGGTCATCCTCCTTACCGTCGTCTATCTGGTCTTCTTCTCCGATAGCAAGCCGGAGGGGCCAACGCTGGAATCTCGCCTGCAATCCCAGCAGCAGGTGATCGATCAGCTGCGCGGCCGCATCAAGGGGCTGCAGAGCGGCCAGGACGAGCGTCGCAGCCAGGTCCAAGGGACCAGCAATCGCCTTGGCGAGATCGCTTCACGCCTCGACGATCTTGAGGCGCGCCGACAGGACTCGCCGCTGCAGGCGTTGCCCGAGCGCGTCCAGGCGCTCTCGCATCGGGTCGACGAGCTGTCCAGCTCCGTGGACGTGCGATTCAGCGCAGCACAGGAAAAAGAGCAGTCGCTCGAGTCGTCGATCGAGGAGATGCGCAAGCTCCGAGCAAGTCAGAAGACCAGCGTCCAGCAAAGCCAGCCCAGCGATCAACGCCAGGCCCGTCGCAAGCCCGAGCCGCCGTCACCGCCGTTTTCGGTGTCGGGCGTCGAGCTGCGCGGCGGGCGCAGTTATCTCGCGGTGGCATCCGGCAATGCCGGTCGCTTGAGCGATCTGCGACTGGTCGCTGTGGGGCAGAACATTGGTCAGTGGCACCTCTCGTCGATCGACGGCCATTCGGCCGCGTTCACCATCAACGGCCAGACCGTGGTCGTCCCGGTTCCTTGAGGAGAGATCCATGACGATGAATCTTGATAAACGCCTGGGTATCGCGCTTTTGCTATTCGCTGCCATGCCCGTCTGGGCGCAGGAAGGGCACCAGAGCGAGTCGACTCGAATCGATCAGACACGCCTCGAACAAAGCAACCAGCAAGCTGCCGAGGCCTGGGGGCTGAACCAGCAGGAGTATCGACGCTACGAGTCGATCATGGAGGGGCCGCGCGGCACCTGGTCTCCCAATCTGGATCCGCTGACCGCATTGGGCCTCGAGGCGCGCAGTCAGGCTGAACGCCAGAAGTACGCCGAGAAGCTCGTCGAGACCGAGCGTGCCCGCGTCGAAGCGGAACTCGCATTCCAGCGCGCCTACGACGACGCCTGGCAGCGGCTCTATCCCAACGATATGCCGGTCAACTCCTTCACCACGAAAGGGGGCGAGGACGCGACGCAATCGGTGTTCGGCAGTCATCCGTCGGCATCCAGCGAGCGTCTGAACATCGTGGTGGCTACCGAGGGCTGTAGCCAGTGCGAGGCCACCGTGAAGCGGCTGCTGAGTACCGGGGCGGCCATGGATATCTGGGTCGTGGATTCCAATGGTGACGATGATCGCATCCGCAGCTGGGCGGCCGAGATGGGCATTTCGCCGGCGAGGGTTCGTGCTGGCACGATCACGCTCAACCATGGCGGCTCGCTGAACGTCGACAGCAGCGATCTGCCGCGCGTCGCCTCAAGGGGCTGATCCATGATGCGTCGAGCGTTGAGGACAGCAGCGGCTGGATTGGCAGCGGCGTTGGCTACCGGTGTCGTTCACGCCGGCCAATCCGACCACCTCGATATTCCTTCGGCCTACGTGGTCGCCGCAGAGGATCACGGGGTGCCGCCTGAAATGCTTTACGCGGTGGCCAGCGCCGAGTCGGTGGTCATTCTCGACGCTGGTCGTCGCCCCTGGCCCTGGACACTGAACGTCGCTGGCAAGTCGATGCGCTTCGGTGATCGTGCCTCCGCGTGCCTGGCGCTGACCGATGCGCTCGAGACGACCCAGGTTGTCGACGTTGGGATCGCGCAGCTGAACGTGCGCTGGCAGCCGCAGCTGTTCGGTGCCGGTCAGCGTTTCGCGGATCCCTGCGACGGTCTCGATCCCTACGCCAATCTTGAGGAAGCGGCGGCACTGATTCGTCGCCACTTCGATGACGCCGGCGATTGGTTGATCGCGGCGGGACGATACCACCGTCCGGCCGGTGGGCGTCCCGCCGAGCGCTATCGTGGCGTAGTCAGTGATGAGCTGGTTCGGCTTGGCACGTCCCCTTCTCTGGAAGCGGCGTCGCCGGCACTGATGGCCGCGCGCCAGGCTCCAGCGCCAAAACGAGCCCGCCGGGCTGGCGTGGTGTCGGCATCGAACTCCACAACAGCTGCGCCAGCGGAGGCGTTGACCTGGGTGACACCAAGCCCACGGCCCCCTGAATCTGGCGTCACCTGGGTGACGCCTGAACAGCGACCCTGGATGGCGGAAGTCGCGACCCGATAGGAGTCCCCAATGCAAAAATCTCTCTGCTTCAGCCTGCTACCGCTATACGCAGTGATGCTGATGTCGACGGCGGCATTCGCACAAGCTCCCGCCGAGCGCCCACCGGGGCTGCCTCAGCTGACCGTGGTCGCCGATCACGGTGGCGAATCCGCACGACCCTATTACGTGGCCATCAAGGGCGCGGGCGTCGACGAAGAGGAGAGCTACTCGCCGCAACTGGGCGGCGAATCACGTCCGTCCCGACCCTACGGGGAGCAGGACATGCTGCCGCTCGAGAGCGAGCAACTGACGCCCGGCACCGTGACGCCGCGTCAGTTGGATCTTCCCGGCGGGTTCACGCCGATCTTCCTGATCGGCGATGACGATCTATCCCGGCAATGGCTCGCCCAGCGCGGTGACATTCTGCGCGAGATGAACGCGGTGGGGCTGGTCGTGCAGGTTCGTGACGAACAGTCCCTGCAGGCACTTCGCAATGCTGCCCAGGGGCTCGAGCTTCGTCCTGTTTCCGGCGATGGCCTGGCTGAGCGGCTGGGACTACATCACTACCCAGCGCTGATCAGTCAGCGGGGGATCGAGCAATGAGCGGCAACCATCCCCTCGAATCGCTCCTGCGACCGGCAGTAGAGCTTTACACCGTCTGTATCTGCGCCGGTTGCGCGGTCTTGTGCATTTGGGCGCCCTGGTCACTGGCACTGACGCCCAGCGTGGGTATCACCACAGCGGCGGGATTCGCGGCCTTTGGTGCCTGGCGCTTTCGCCAGGCATGGGTCGTGTTGCGTTATCGCCGTGCCATGCGGCGCTTACCCCGGTTCGCGCTGCCTGCGCGCAAAGTGCCATTGAGTCGACGTAGCCTGTGGTTGGGCAAGGGGTTCAAATGGGATGCCCAGCACACGCAGCGACTCCATGAATCACGACAGCCAGCCGCCAAGATCTACGTCCAGCCAAGCCCCTGGTATCAGCGTGCAAGGCGGCTGGAACAGTCGATGGAAGGAGGTGTGGTTGGCCAGCGCATCGCAGAGCTGCTGCGCTGGGACTCGTTTCTGAATCCAGTAAAGCCTCTGCCACCGGTTGGGGGTCGTCCTGCGCTGCATGCAGTAGAGCCAAATGAACATGATGTCTGGATGCCTCTGGGCGAGCGGGTAGGGCACACTCTCGTCGAGGGCACGACGCGCGTGGGCAAGACGCGCCTGGCCGAAATTCTGATCACCCAAGACATTCGACGTGGTGACATCACGATCTGCTTCGATCCCAAAGGCGACGCGGACTTGATGATGCGCATGTATGCTGAGGCCCAGAAGGCCGGGCGCGGTGACGAGTTCTACATCTTTCACCTGGGCTGGCCGGACGTCTCGTGTCGCTACAACGCCGTGGGGCGCTTTTCGCGGCTTTCCGAGGTGCCGACCCGGGTGACTGGCCAGCTCTCTGGCGAGGGCAATTCTGCTGCGTTTCGGCAGTTTGCCTGGCGCTTCGTGAACATCGTGGCTCGCGCACGCCACGCACTCGGTGAGCGGCCCAGCTATGGTCAGATTTTGGCTGACGTGGTGAATATCGATGCGTTGCTGATGCAGTACGTTCAGGAGACGCTGGAGCAGCAGATGCCGGGGTCGAATCAGCAGATCACCGACATCGAGGGCAAGCTCAATGACCGCAACATGCCCCGCAATATGGTTGGGCGTCACAAGCGCGTCGTGGCGATCGTCCAGTATCTGCAACAGCCGGAGGTGATCGAGTCGCTGAGGGATCCTGTGTTGGATGGTCTGCTCTCTGCCGTGCGCTACGACAAGACCTACTTCGACAAGATCGTGGCGTCGCTGCTGCCGCTGCTCGAAAAGCTGACCAGCGGCAAGATCGCGGAGCTGCTCTCACCGGACTACGACGACATCGAGGACGAGCGCCCGATCATCGACTGGCAGCAGATCATTCGCAAGAAGGGGGTGGTCTATGTCGGGCTCGACGCGCTTTCCGATTTCGAGGTCGCTCAGGCGGTGGGCAACTCGATGTTCGCTGACATCGTGTCGGTGGCCGGTCACATCTACAAGTTCGGCTCCGAGGATGGGCTACCCGGTCAGAGGGGTAGCCAAAAACAACCCATCAACCTGCACTGCGATGAGTTCAACGAGCTAATGGGAGATGAATTCATCCCGCTGATTAACAAGGGTGGCGGTGCCGGTATCCAGGTGACGGCCTACACCCAGACGCTGTCGGACATCGAGGCGCGGATCGGTAACGCTGCCAAAGCGGGGCAGGTGGTGGGTAACTTCAACAATGTCATCATGCTGCGTGTGCGCGAGGAGCGCACCGCGCGTCTGCTCACCGATCAGTTGGCCAAGGTCAACGTGGCCACGCGGCTGATGGTCTCGATGGCCAGCGACAACGCCGACGTGAACAGTGATCAGGACTTCACCTCCTCGGCAGGTGACCGCATCGGTACCGAGTCGGTAGACATGCTGACCCCCAACGATGTGATCAATCTGCCCAAGGGGCAGGCGTTTGCGCTGTTCGAGGGCGGACAGCTGTGGAAGATCCGCATGCCGCTGCCGTTGCCGGACAAGACCGAGGACGTGCCAAGGGACGTGGCGGACATCGCCGCCCGAATGCGGGCGAAGTACGCCACGGGCGATCAGTGGTGGGAAGGCGTGATGCCGCCGCCGATTCATCTGGACTTCGCCAATCCCCCGAGCCCGAGCAGCAAGGAAACCGCCGGTCGTGACACCGCTGATGTCGACGCTAGCGTCAGTGCCGAGGGGGTGAATCATGGCGAGGGATGAAGCCCCGGCACAGCGCGCCGAGAAGAAGCGCAGCGGTCCCGTCGGCACGCTGCTAAAGCTGCCGTTTACACTGATGTGGATCGTGTTCCTCTCGATTATCTGCAGCGTGTTGATCGAATGGATCGGTATCTACTTCGACTGGTTCAGTCAGGCAGGATCGGACCACGCCCATCAGACCATGCTTTCCGAGATGGGGTATCTGGACAGCCAGTTCTCTCAGTCGCTGCTGGTGTCATCGCCGGTCGAGTTCGCCACGATGATCGTGGACACCGGCTATGAATGGCTGTTCATGAAGACAGGCATCGCGGGCTGGGTCGAGCAGGGTGCCGATGCCGTGGGTTGGACTGGCACGCTAAAAACCTACCTGCAGGCGGCCATGTTCGTGACCCTGATGACGCTGACACGCTGTGTTATCCTGATGTTGACCTCACCGCTGTTCATCATGGCCGCCCTGGTGGGCTTCATCGATGGCCTGGTGAGTCGCGATCTGCGCCGCTTCGGTGCGGGGCGCGAATCGGCGTTCATTTATCATCACGCCAAAAGGATGGTGACGCCGGTCTTTCTAACCGGCTGGCTGATCTACCTGTCATTGCCGTTCTCGATTCACCCGAATCTGTTCTTATTGCCATGTGCGCTGCTGTTCGGGCTATTAATTGCAGTAGCAACCGCTAGTTTTAAGAAGTATCTCTGATATTAGCGAATGATGTCGACTTTCGAAGAGTTCATTTGTCAGAAGGTAAATGATGACGGGCTTTTTGGGCTGATTTAAAAAATTAAACTGTAAGAGTTTAAAGCCGACAATCGCTCGCCACGCTAGAAGATATGCAAGGCCACACCTCCTTGGCGTGAGAGTGAATAAGATATACTCGATGCATTTAACTACAAACTTCCGAATATAGTGATGCCCAATACTAGAAAAACAAGACCTTGAATCAATATGTCTTTACGCGAGTTGAGTGATGCCTGAAAACTTGGTTTGCAAAAAAGGCTGGATAAAAAAACGATCAAAAAATCTCCTAAGGTAATAAAAATATTTGACAATGTGCCTAACCAAAACATCATCCAAAAAGTGATGGATGTATCTGAAGTCAAGAACTGAGGTAGGAACGCCAGATAAAAGAGAGAACTCTTAGGGTTTAGGGTTTCTATAACTACGCTTTCCTTGAAAGATGCGGCACGGCCGTGAGTCCGCTTTTCTTTGACTTTGGATCGATGAAAAGAAAAAAACTTTACCATGCCTAAGTATACAAAATAGGTACCGCCTAAAATTTTTATAACAGCCAGAAGCCAAGGTGCCGCAAGCAGAATAGTTGCCATCCCGGACGCAGCAATCAATACATGCATCTGAGAACCGGTAAATACTCCTGTGGCCACAAGGAATCCAGCTTTACGCCCTTCGTAGATAGTTCTGGAAATCAAATAAACCATGGATGGGCCTGGGATTAATGAAAATCCCAAGCAAGACGCAAACAAAATTGCAAGCTTAGCTTCAGAGATCGTCGCCAACAACGATACCTACCTCGCGACTAAATGAACGTATTTCATCCCTAGCTTGGGCTAAATCTGACCGCTCAAGCTCTGGCATCATCGCTTTTATGTAGTCACTAATTGCAGATTCACGATCAAAAATGTCTTTTGGCCTATAATAATTTGCTATGCGGTCACGTGTCTCCAAAGATGAAATGGATACGTTGAGTTTATGCGCCTCTAATTCTGCAACAGAGGGGGCGGTAAGAAAATTATAGTCTTTGGACCCTGGTTCTGGGGAAAGCATTTCAACATCAGCGCTAATTATCACCTCTTTGCCAAGATCTAATAAATTTTTATATTCTTCAATGTTTTCGCGAAGAAGTTGTTTGTTCATGCCGATATGGCCTAGAACAAACCCGGCTTTTATTTTTATATCATAGGTCTTGGCATTTTCAATGGCGCTCAAATTAGATTCATACATACTCTCACTTGAAGCTATTTCATTTTTGCTTTTCAACGGCTTTCGCAGAGCTTGTAAAGACTTTTGAGCGCCTGCGTCGATACCAACGAAAAGAATTTTGAAACCGATGCTGGCCATCGCAGACATTACATTTTTCTTTTGAATGCCGTCAGCCCTAGCGTAACCAACTAACATAGGCCGTGATCCAACCGGAGTCTTTAGCCACCAGCCTGGCGTATTTTTTGCCATGTCTAATAACAATCTCGCAAAGGTTAAGGGCAGTTCATCCGCAGTCACATAAAGATAATCATAGCCATAATCGTGAGCCTGTTTGATAGTATTCCAAGCTTTTTCGTGACCGAGATGGTTTCTCCACATTCCACCGTATTGAATGGAGCAGAAAGAGCAAGCATCATCGCCTTTAAACTTAATGCAACCTCTGGCGATCTCTACTGGGACCCCGGATGTCACCTTGCGACCTGTGAGTTCATAGATTCTATCAGTTAACCTACTTTGAAAATTGTTGTTGTAGATGTGAGAATGTTTAAAATGTCTGTCAATTAAAGAGTAATCAATGGTGGGGTTAATGTCTTCATCACCAGTTGGCACCGGTTCAAGACTGTGCTTTGAAACTAGCCCCGGTAATTTATCGTCAACCGGGCTACCTACAGATATCGAATTTAGTAAAGTTGACAGGCTTCCATAAACTTCATTTCCCACAATGCCATAGTCGATTGAGCCATATCGGCTAACAATTTTATCACGCATGACACTAAAGTGATCATTGCCAAAAATAGTAGTTATTCTAGGATCAACGCCTTTAGTAAAGCGAGAGATATACTCTGAAGCGCCAAAGTTTGCTGTAATAGAGCTGCAGCAAAGTGCCAGTATTCGAGAGCTTTCTTTTTCAATAAACCCAAGCAGGACGGACAGATCCAAAGCGACCCCATCAAAATATACCGATTCAAAGCCGCAAGCCTGAGTATGAGAGGCAAGTGACAAGATACCAAGATGTGGGAAGTTTGCCCAATCTGTGTGTTGCATGCCCTTGGTTACAGCTTGAAGCGAATTGTCGCCATCAACCAAAATATCATCCGTGTTAGGAGCGTTAACGAAAATCACCAAGTTCCGCATTTCAACACCTATTGTCCTGTAAAAGCTAGAATAGGTTACAACAACGATAGGCTTTGCAAAGCGCAAAAATATAATGTAGGGTATTAGTTAAGCTAATGATGATGCGGTTTTCTATGAAAAGCATACCTCCTTTATATTCACTTCGAGCCTTTGAAATGGCTGCTCGTAAAAACTCTTTTACAAAGGCAGCAGATCAGTTGAATTTGACTCAAAGTGCTATCAGTCAGCATGTTAAAAATCTCGAGAGCTTTTACGATAAAAAGCTTTTCTATCGTCATAAGGGAAAGCTGGAACTCACACCTTTCGGTGTGGAAAAATATGCTGAATTGAGTAAGGCATTTCTCATAATAGAAAATATGCACAGAGCGTCTAAAGCGCCGGATAGTCATTTGAAAATAAAAACCCCAACTTCATTGACCAATCGCTTCCTCATAAAGCGCGTTAATGCTTACAATTTGAGAGAAGCTCCGAAAAAAATTGAAATCAGCAGCCACTGGATGGAAGTTGATACTATAGACTTTGCGAGTGAAAACTTTGACGCTGCCATTGTGTTGAGTGATGGAAAGTTTCCAGATAATTGCTTTTGCCAACATCTTTTTCCTGAATGGTTGATTCCAATTAACGATTCATATGAAGGCATTGATATTAGCCAGGTTCGTGACTTGCTTCGTACTTTAGAGATGATTCATTCCTCCCAAGATAAGTCTGATTGGGGAATGTGGGCGGCTAAGACAATCGGTGTTGATGAACTAAACCTAGATCGTGGCATGACGTTTGACACGATAGATCAAGGTATGACCGCAGCCCAACACGGCGTTGGCGTTGCCATAGGTGACTTAACCATGATTTCAGAAGAAATCAATTCAGGTAGAGCAAAGCCTTTGGCTAATATTGCTGTGCATTCTGGCAAAGACTATTACCTTGTATCTCCAAGGTACAGTGCCGAGGCGGAGTTTATACATGACTTCGGCGAGTTTTTGAGATCTAACATACCTTGCTTGATAGATAATGATTTGCAATATATAAGATAGCATCCAATGCTAAGGCCTTACTGCATGAGGAGACAATGCTATTAATTACTGGTTATGAAGGGTCTACTCTACTCGGGCTTTATCCATACCAAGCTCTTCGCTGATCTTCCGGCCAATCACCTTGAACTCGGACGATTCCAAACTTCTCCTTAAAAGCTCAAGAATACCCCGCTGTTTCGCTTAACGTTTCCGGCTGATCCCTGGGTGAGTTGCCTCGACCATGAGGCCATGTCGTCATTACTCACGACGGGACTTAACCATGACGGTGCGTCAACGCATTTCTCTCTCCTCTCTGTTCACGAGCTGCGTGCTGGTCAGCGGCCTGTGGGCTCCTGCCCAGGCCGATGACATCGACGAGATACAGCGCAGGGACCTGGCGCTGATTCAGACCCAGATCGAACAGATCAAGGTCGTAGTCGATCGCGTCGATGCCAGGCAGCAACAGGCTGACCCTGAGACCACGCGGGTCTATTTCGACATCCCGCGTTTGCGCGATGACCTGCATTCCATCACCAGCGGTATCGATGCCTATCTCGCCCCTGATCGTTTGCTGCCACGACAGCCCCAGCCGCTCGATGGCAACTACCTCGACGATCGGGGGCAGTAGTGGAGGCATTCGAGGCGGGGGCCGGCATGGGAGGCCAGGAGCTTTCCTGGCTCATCGCCGGCGTGGGCTGTAGTGCCGCGCTGATGGTCGTCATCTGGATTCTGATGTCGGCGTACCGGGGATGGGTCAAGGGACGCGTGGACGGCGACGTCCTGTCCTCCGTGGTGCTCAAGTCGCTGTTGCTGGTGCTGTTGTTTTTCTGGTTGTTCCTGTCCTGACAGGGGCGGCTCGAAGGTCCCCATACGGGGAAAGGAAGAGCCCTTGTGGGTTCTTGGTCGTAACGGGCAATCATCTCTCAAGAGGACGCAATCATGTCGCTTCAATCCTTCTATCGTCGCCTGTCCAATGGGGTCACTCGGGGCTGCCAGAATCTGGTGGTGCTGGCCAGCATTACCGTGCCGGGCCTGGCGATGGCCGACCTCCCTACCCTCGAAGAGCCGACTCAGGGCGGGGACGGCATTCGCTCGACGGCGCAGGGGTATATGTACGACGGCTTCGTCCTGGCAGGACTGCTGCTTTGCACCGCTGCCTTCATCTGGGTGGGCATCGGCTGCCTCGCCTCGTTCAACGAAGGTCGACAACGCGGGGAGTGGACCAAGTTCGGCGTGACCGCGTTCATCGGCGTCGTACTGATCCTTGTCATCATCTGGCTCAGTACCGAAGCCGCACCGATCCTGGCTCAGTGAGGATCGGGTCATGGCAAGCATCGATTTCCTGCCGAAACGTATCAACGATGCCCCGGTGGTGTTTCGGGGCATGACGCTTCGGGAAGTCTGCATCATGGCTGTGACGGGGTTCGTCAGCGGCATGCTTCCGGGCATCGTGCTGGCGATCCTGTTCGGGATGCCTGCCATGGCGCCTACCGTTGCCGTGGCGGTCATGGCACTCGCATTGGTTGCTGGCGGCACTGTCATGCGCCGGCTACGCCGTGGCCGACCTCCCTCGCTGCTCTATCGCCAGATCATGTACCGACTCGCCGTCTACGGCATCAACACCGGTGGCGAAACCCTCATTACTCGCTCGAGCACTTACCGCGTAGGGCGTGAACCCCGGGACCGAGGAGAACTGCGATGAGTCGTTTGCGTAACGCGCTGGGTGCGCGCGACGCCCATATCACGACGCTGCGCGGCGTCATCATCGTGCTGGTGCTGTTCTGCGCCGGGATGGGCTTGGGCTGGTACAGCGCGCCCAAGGATCTGACCATTTCCATCCCGCCGGATCTGCGCAGTGGCTCGACGCAGAAGTGGTGGGAGAAGCCGCCGTCCGCCGTCTATGCCTTCACCACCTACGTTTGGCAGCAGATCAACCGCTGGCCGGCCAACGGTGAGGAGGACTACAAGCGAAACCTCTACGCCTATTCACCGTTCCTCACGCCGTCCTGCCAGGCAGAACTGGAGGAGGACTATCGCTATCGCAAGCAGCGCAACGAGCTGGATCAGCGTGAACGCATGGTCTTCGAAATTCCCGGTCGCGGATTCAGCAGTGCCCAGTCCGGCCCCGGGGCGGTCGAGATCGTGTCGCGGGATCAGTGGATCGTGAACCTGGATCTCGCCGTCAAGGAAACCTACGCCGGTACGCCCGTCCGCGACGTCTACATGCGTTTTCCGATCCGAGTGGTGCGTGCCGAGGGCGATCCACAGAACAACAAGTGGGGCATGCAGATCGATTGCCTGGCCCGCCCAGCCCAGCGACTGGAAATCCCAAAGCAGGAGGATGACTCATGAATCGCCTCAAGGCGTCGATGTTGAGAGGCGGGTTGTGCGCCTCGCTGTTGAGTATGGCGATCCAGGCTCACGCCGTTGAGATTCTGCACTGGGATCGCAAGCCGCTGGACGTCGATCTTCCCGTGGGTACCGAACGGGTCATCGTGCTCGATCGCAATGTGCGAGTGGGGCTCCCCCGTGAGATCGCCGACCCCGACACGCTGCGGGTACAGAGCGCCGGCGGTGCGATCTATCTCAAGGCCAACAAGGCGTTCGATACCCAGCGCGTGCGACTGCAGGACGTCGAGACCAACGAGGTCGTGTTGTTCGATCTGACCGCCAAGGAAAGCGGTGCCAGCGACGAGGATATCCAGGTCATCATCCCCGATGAGGCAACGGGGGCGTCTTCTGGAGAAGCCGTGTCAGATGACCGATCCGATCAGGAGCAGGGTCGCTCTGATCAAGCCCCCAGGACCGGTACGCCGACTCCGGTCGTGTTGACGCGCTTCGCGGCTCAATCGCTCTACGCGCCCAGTCGGACGATCGAGCCGGTCCAGGGGCTCAATCGTGTGGCGATGCAGTTGCCCGACAGCATGCCATCCCTGCTGCCCTCGCTACCGGTCACGGCGACCCCAATCGCCGCCTGGAAACTCGATGGCTGGACCGTCACGGCGGTGAAACTCTCGAATCGGGATCCATCCCGCGACTTCGAGCTTGATCCACGTTGGCTTCAGGGCGATCTCTACAGCGCCACGTTCATGCACCCGACGCTGGGTCGTCGTGGCAGCGTGGAGGACACCACGACCGTCTTTATCGTGACCAACGGTCTGTCTCTGGCGAAGGCGCTACCGCTGTCGCAGAGAGGTGAGTCATGAAACTGCAGGGGAACACGTTACTCAAGGTCGGCGTGCCCGTGCTGGTCGTCGGCATGATCCTGATCGTCATCAAGAGCTGCAATAGTGGCGGTGGCGACGCGGGTCAGTCGAGTCAGCAGGAGACGCAAGACGATACGCGCACGCTTTCCCAGGAGGAGATGGATGCGCTGGGCATCAGCGGTGACTCCTCTCAGGACACCGTGGCCACCCTGGTGGGCAAGATGAATGCCTGGGATCGGCAGCGCCAACGTGACCAGGCGCGAATGGAAAAGCTGGTCGAGGAAAACAACGATCTGGCCGAACGTGCCTCCAACGTCGACCGATCCGTGAATCAGGCAATCCAGCAGGAGCGAGAGCGACAACAACAAGCGCGCGAGCAGAGCGAACAGTCGTTGCTGTCCCGTTTCGAAAACCGTCTCGATCGACTGGTGCCAGCAGACGAAAACAGCAGCGGCAATGGTAGCCAGTCCAGTGACGATATGCCGATCGGCCTGGGTCTCGAGGGCGGCGGTGGTTCATCCGGGAGCTACTCGGGCGGCGGCAACCTGGCCTGGGTCGAACCGATGGATCGACGCCAGGAGGAGGGACGTTCGAGTCGCGGTGGACGCGACGATGGCCCCGCGTTCCCGACCTCGTTCAAGGCCGCTGCCGACACGGCAGGCGACATGGCCTCCCGAACAACCAGCGCGGTCGAGTCGAAGGTGACGGGAGAGCCGGATGCCTCGACGGTCGAACCGGTCTACACCATCCCCGAAAACTCGACCCTGATGGGGTCACTGGCCATGACGGCGCTGCTGGGCCGAGTGCCGGTCGATGGCACGGTCAACGACCCGTATCCGTTCAAGGTGATGATCGGCAAGGACAACCTGACGGCCAACGGCGTCGAGCTGCCGGAAGTGCGGGCCGCCGTTGCCAGCGGCACGGCAACCGGCGATTGGACCCTCTCCTGCGTGCGCGGAAACATCACCAGCCTCACCTTCGTTTTCGAGGACGGCACGGTCAGAACCGTGCCGACACCGGATGACGTCAACCAGAACGGTGGTGACGGTAACGGCAACAATCAAAATCAATCCATCGGTGGAGGGGACTCCATCGGCTGGATCAGCGATCAATCCGGCATTCCCTGCATCAGTGGCGTGCGTCGTAGCAACGCCCAACAGTATCTCGGTACCCAGGGGCTGCTCACGGCAGCGGGCGCTGGCGCGGCGACGATGCTCTCCGATGATGATTCAACGTCGGTCACGTCACTTGGCAGCAATGGTTCGATTTCCCAGGCCATGACCGGCAACCAGGCCGTGGGCCAGATCCTCAGTCAGGGCGTCGACGACATGAGCGAGTGGGTCAACAAGCTCTACGGCGAAGCGTTCGCCGCGGTCTACGTCCCCCCGGGCAAGAACGTGGCCATCCACATCAACAAGCAACTGCCGATCGACTACGAGACCGAAGGGAGGAAGGTGCGCTATGACACGTCAACCGCAACCACAGTCGGACTCGACTGAGTCCCGCGTGCTTTCCCGCACAGCCATCGCGATGCTGGCCTTGGCAGGCCTCGGGCTAGTCTCGGGCTGTGCGACGTCCAAGGATGAGCTGATGCCGACCAATGGCATGACCATGCAGGAGCTTTGGGAGCAGGGGGCCAGTGAGCAGAGTCGTTCGGCGTCCACCGGCAGTACCGGCCAGCAGGCGATCGAGGCGGCACGGGGTTCGCTACGCCGTCCTATCACAGCGGGTGACATGGTGGATGATCGGACCCGCTATACAAGGGAGGCTGCCAACGAGATCCACAGCCAGTTCTCGCGACTGCCGAACCCCGATCTCGTGATCTACATCTACCCGCATCTGGCCCGCGATCAGAGCGTGCCGGTACCGGGCTATTCGACGGTCTTCCCGCTGTATCAGAAGCCTCAGTACGCCATGCCGGGAGAGGGCGCTCGTCCGCCGGGGAGGACGCGCTGATGTCATCGTTCAACGCCTTCATGAATCGGCTGTTTGCCCCCAAAAGAGGGCAGAGCGGTTTGGCAGGGGAGCGAGACGGCGAGGACGACGAGCGTCGTGAAGCCCTCAACGAGCGAGAACTCCTGACCGACGAGACCGGCCGTCCGATGTGCCTGCCGCGCGGAAAAATGCCCACCGTCGGTGATATTCGCCGTCAATATCAGCGCGCGCCCTCCTTCGCCAGCCGGCTGCCCTGGACGGAGTATCTGCCGGAATCCGGCTGTTTCCTGCTCGAGGACGGGGTGTCGTTGGGTGTCGTGGCCGAAGTCACGCCGGCGCCGTCCGAAGGACGCTCGCTCGAAGCGCTGGAAGCCGTGCGCGACCAGATCGAAGCGGCGTTACAGGACAGTCTGCCGGAACTCGACACACATCAATGGGTGGTGCAGCTCTACACCAAGGACGACACCGATCCGCGCGAGGATCTCAACCGTATCCGCAATGCGATCCCGGCGGAACTCCAGGAAACCGAGTACACGAAAGCGTGGCTCGCCAGCATGGAGGCGCACTTCAAGGCCATCTCACGCCCGGACGGCCTGTTCGAGGATGACATCATCACCCAAACCGCCTGGCGCGGTCAGACACGGCGCACGCGTCTGGTGCTGTATCGCTGGGCAAGTCAAAAGAACAAGTCGAAGCTGGGTGAGCGGCGATCTCGGCTTTCGCCGGAGGCACTGCTCAATCACGTCTACGGCAAGCTGGAATCGAAGCTGGCCAGCGCCGGGCTGCCGGTGCGTCGCTACGACGGCCGTGATTTTCACCGCTGGATCATGCCGCGCTTCAACCCGCGTCCGACGTTCTCACCGGACGATCCGCAGCGCTTCTATGATCTGTTCGACTATCCCGGTGACGATCCGGACGTCCGCCTCTGGTCCTATGATCTCGCCGAGGGGATGCTGGTCAGCTCGCCGCGAGCCGATGCCGAATCCGGTCTCTGGTATTTCGACGGCGAGCCGCAGCGCGTCATTCCGGTCGAGGAGTTGCGCAAGATACCAAAGGTGGGCCATCTGACCGCCGAGATTTCGCGTGGACAGACATCGATTCGTAACGCCACCTTCGACGTGTTGCCACTGGGTGTCGAGGCCTGCATGACGATCGTGGCCATTCCCCAGGAGCCACTCGAGGGGCATATCGATCAGTTGGCCAAGAAGGCGGTCGGCGATAGCGTCCTGGCCGTTAACGTGCGCGACGATTGCCAGCAGGCCCGAAAGTATCTCGGCAAGGACCACAAGATGTACCAGTCGGCGCTGGCGTTCTTCGTCAGCGGTCGCGACGAGGCCGATCTGGATCGGCGCGTCATGGACCTGACGACCCAGCTCAGCACCGCCGACCTCAAGCCGGTCGAACCCGAAAACGAGGTGGCCGCGCTCAACACCTATCTGCGCTGGTTGCCGATGAACTTCGATCCCGAGATCGATCGCAATAACCGCTGGTATACCCGATTCAACTTCGTGCAGCACCTGGCCAACCTGGCACCGCTCTACGGGCGTGCCCGGGGGACGGGCCATCCCGGTATCAGCTTCTTCAATCGAGGGGGCGAGTCACTGACGTTCGATCCGCTTAACAAGCTCGATCGCAAGCAGAACGCTCATATGTTCGTGTTTGGCCCGACCGGCGCCGGCAAGTCGGCGACGCTCAACTCGATGCTGGGGCAGGTGGTGGCCATGCGTCGGCCGCGCCTGTTTATCATTGAGAAGGGTAACTCCTTCGGGCTGCTCGCCGACTATTTCGAGCGGATGGGCTTATCGGTCAATAAGGTCAAGCTCGCTCCAGGGGCGAATGCCAGGCTGCCGCCGTTCGCAGAGGCCCATCGCCTGCTCGATCCCGAGATGCGCGAGCGCCGCGTCGTCCGTGATCGCCAGGACTTCGGCGAGTCACCAGACGATCCCGCAGCCACCCCGGATGACTTGCTCGAGGCGATCGGCACGGACGAATCCGACGATGACGACGTCGAGCGAGACCTGTTGGGCGAGATGGAGATGATGGCGCGCCTGATGATCACCGGCGGCGACCCCAAGGAGGAGGCCGACTACCGGCGCGCCGATAACCGGATGGTACGTGATGCGGTGATGATCGCCGCCGAGAAGTCCTTCGAGGAGGGGCGCCAGTGCCTGTCCGAGGACGTTCGCCAGGCGTTCTACACGCTCTCCCGGGACGAGAATCTGCCAGACGGTCGTCGGAACCGCGCCTACATGATGGGCGAGGGGATCGGCATGTTCTGTGACGGGTTCGACGGGCAAGTCTTTAACCAACCGGGCGAAGCCTGGCCGGAGTGCGACGTCACCATCATTGATCTGGCGCACTACGCCAACCCGGGTTACGAGGCGCAGTTGGCCCTGTCAGTGATGTCGATCACCAACATGATCACCACCATGGCCGAGCGAGATCAGTACAGCGGCCGTCCCATCATCCAGGTCATCGACGAGTGTCACCTGTTGACCGCGAACCCGCTGCTCGCGCCGTTTCTCGTCGGCGTGGCCAAAATGGGGCGAAAACTCAACCACTGGCTCTGGCTCGCGACCCAGAACGTCAAAGACTTCCCAGACGTTTCGGCCAAGATGCTCAACATGATGGAGTGGTGGCTGCTGCTCAACATGCCGCCCAACGAGATCGCCGAAGTCAGCCGATTCAAGACGCTGACCCAGGATCAGCGCCTGCTGGTCGAGTCCGCGACCAAGGCCTCGGGCAAGTACACCGAGGGTGTGGTGCTGGGTGGGAGACTTCAGTCGCTGTTCCGTGTCGTGCCGCCGAGCCTTTACCTCTCCCTGGCCGGTACCGAGCCGGAGGAGAAAGCGGAGCGCGCCGAGATCATGCGCGAGCATGGCTGCTCCGAACTCGACGCGGCCATCAAGGTAGCCGAGAAGCTGGATCGGCTACGCGGGCTGGAAACGACATCGCCGTTGGGGGAGTCGGCACATGGCTGATGCGTTGCTCTTCACCTCGGCGGTGCTGGTGATCGTCGGATTCTCGCTGTGGCAGCTCAAGCGCCTGGTATCGGGGCGGGGACGATACCCCTACATCGCCCAGGGACGACTCAACACGGCCACTGAGCAGGCGTTCTATGCCGCCGTCCAACATGCCGTTGGCTCGACGGCCTTGCTCGCCTGCAAGGTCCGGATCGCCGACGTACTCCAGGTACGCTTTCGCAAGCGTCACGGTCGCGACCAGCGGTGGTGGCGCTACTTCCGCCTGATCAGCTCAAAGCATGTCGATCTCGTGGTGTGCGAGCCACGCGGCGGGCGCATTCTCGTCGCCATCGAACTCGACGATCGCAGTCATCGCCGTGGCGATCGCAAGCGCCGCGACCGTTTCGTGGACCAGGCATTTGCCTCGGCAGGGGTGCCGCTCCTGCGCTTTGCAGCCGGCGGCCGCTACGACGCTCGCGAGATCCACGAACGCCTGACGCCTTATCTCACGTTGGAAGAAGGACCGGTTACATGCCTCAACTCCAGATCGACCATGCGATGAGCCTTGATTCGCGAGAGCGCACACTACATCTGCTCCCGGCCCTGCAGATCGATCCCTTCGATGGTGTCGCGCTCGAGGACATCACCCTATCGGTATCGGTGAGCTGGCTCGATGCTCCCGTCATTCCCACGACGGGCTGGACTATCCGTCAGCCTTACCCCAACAGGCTCTATTTCGTGGGCGGATCCGAGAGCTGCCACCTGGGTCACTTCATCGTGCTGCCGGACGGGCAGCAGGCCGGTGAAGTCACCTTCCATTGGACTGTGAACGTGTCGGCATTACCGCCCGGACATTTCCAGATCACGCACCGGCTCGATCTGGCGTTCGACGAAGGGGAGGGACGTACCTGGTCGATGGATATTGCCAACTGGTGGTGCCACAGCGAGTTTGCCACCGAAGGGCATGCGACACCCGAGATCGGACGCAATCGATTCTCCCGACTCAAGCGGCAGGGGATTTCGCCGACCCGGCGTGCGCACGTCAGCGAGGCGCTGCGGGACGGATGTCGCTATCTCGACATCCACGAGTCCCTCTCATTGCCGGCGATCACCCTGAATGACTGCTGGACCCTCGAGACCTATGGCGGAGACGCCGTTACCGACTGCCTGGAGGCGTTGCGATGAAACCACTCACCCTGTTGTGCGCGGCCGGCCTTGGCTTGATGACGTCGGTGCCGGCACTGGCGACCGAAATCCCGGTCCCTGACGTATCGGATACGGCTCCTCCTGCGGCGCTGCAAGACCTGACAATCAACAGCCAGCACGTTACGACGGACTCCGTCCGGCGGGTCGATCTGGATGGTCCGATCTACGAGGTGCGGCTGCGAAACGGTGACACTTTCTATAGCGACGCTCAGGGACGTCACATGGTCGTGGGGAGTCTTTACGACAACGGCCCCAACGGACTCATCAACGTCACCGAGCAGCACGACCGTCAGGATCGGCTGGACCAGCTGGATGCCATTCCGGAAGAAGGCACGGTGGACTATCCCGCACAGGGCGAGGAGATCGGGCGCATCACCGTCTTCACCGACACGACCTGTCCCTATTGCCAGAGGCTGCATCAGGATATCGAACAGTTGACGGCGGCCGGCATTGCCGTGCGTTATGTGCCGTTCCCGCGCGCTGGCACCCACTCATCAGCAGCGACTCAGCTGGCTCAGGTACTCTGCTCCCAATCGCCCACCGATGCCATGACGCGTGCATTTCATGGCGAGCCACTTAAGCCCACTCCGGTCAAAAGTTGCATCACTGCAGTCGATGACGGATTTGCGCTGGGACAGCGATTTGGGGTGCAGGGAACGCCATCAATCGTCCTGTCCAATGGCGAGATGGGTGAGGGGTATGTGCCCGCGCAGCAGCTGATTCAAGCCATCAAAGGGGCTAAATGATGAATGATGGAACGAAGAGCACATTATTTTCCATCCGCCCCAGCGGTCTTGCGGAGCCCAATGCCATTTATCTCCCTGAGATCCACAGATTGTGGACGTGGCTACACGCCGAAAATGAATGAGGTGGATCTTCAGTTCAATGCACTTGCTGATGCCAAAGACAGAGACAGGACCCACAGGAAAACAAGCTCAGCGAGCAGAAAGGTTATGGTGCCGTATGCCAGATATTTCTTATGGCTGTAAAGCTGTCGTAGAAATGCTGGAAATTGCTTGATGCCTTGCATGCCCGATGTCTGCATGTAGGGACGTAACTCGTCAGGTGTCGGGTTAGGCAATAAGGATTGAATGAACGATCTCACACACGAATACATCCCATAGATGCATAGCGCCAATAAAGGGGCGACTAATATCTTGAGCACCATGCTCACGGGTAAAGACATCATGTATAGGACTAGGCCAGAAGCGCCGGAATAAGCGATGGCACGCCCCAAAAAGGTATGCAGGTTGTGGTCGAAATCCTGTTCCAAAGCCGATCTCCTAGCGGGTGATGGTCGAATAAACCCTGTCCGATCAATTTAACATTCTCTACTGCCTGCCAGCCTCCCACCCGGTACACCTGTGTGCTGATACCGCCGTGGGAGCCGATCCATGTCCTTCGCTCATCAGTTATGGCCTGGTGCCGCGCTGCTATATCTCTGCCTTCTGACCTGGAGTCATACGGCCTCCGCCGGCGTTGAAGTATTCACTACCGCCGGCGAGCCGGTCGTCAACGTTCCGGCATCCGCTGCCGTGGTCGAGCTGGACGCACCGGCCCGTCTCGACGCTCGGCTGTCACAAGATCTTCCCGCTGATCCGTCACGCGCGAAGCAGGTGCTGCAATCGCGCATGAACGATCCCGAGTGGCAGCAGACGCTTCAGGAATATGGCCAGCTCTATCAGGGCGTAGCCCGCGCCTGGATGCTGGGCATCGAGACGGTGCCGGCGGTCGTCGTTGACAGCCAGTACGTGGTGTACGGCGAGCCGGACGTCGGCCGCGCGCTCGAGGAGATCGAGCAGGCGAGGGGAGATCAATAATGACTCGTTCCCTCACCACGCTGCGGGTGGCGGTTGCCTTTGCACTGTTGGTCGGGCTGGCCAGTATGAGTGCACCGCGCGCGCAGGCGATTACTACTCCGGAGATTCTTCAGTCATCGATGAGCACCCAGTGCCTCGACTACCAGGTTATCGGGGTGTGCGCATGGCTCTACTGCTCGGCCTGGGGCTGCACGGTACGCACTTCGGTTCGCGTGAAGCACTACATCCCTGAGCTGGTCGTTAGTGCTTACGAGAACACCGGCGACAATCCCTGGACCGAGATCGCGATGCTTTCACCCCCCACGGGCGACGCCCTGGGCGGGGGATCCGCTCGCGAGTCTGTCGCGCAGCAGCATTCGAATACGCATTTCAAGAACGTCGACGCGATCGGCCATCCCTCTGAGCTGTTCTACCAGTTCGCCAGCGGCTTCGGCTGGTTCTGCGAAAGCAACTCGCAGCCGCTCATGCCTTACTTCATCTCCACGCTCGATGCGCTGGCCTGGCGCTCGGGCGTGCCGGAGATGGCCTACCCCGAGGCGCTGACCCCGGGGATGCGTGAGATGGGCGCTGTGGGCGATCTATGGAGCCCGATCTACCCGCGCAGCGGCTTCGTCTCCCAGACCCACGACTACAAGGTCGCCGCAACGGCGGCGCAGCGTGCCGCCGATGTCGTGACGCGCAGCGGCCAGCCTCACGTTTATCAGCCACTCATTGCCCGAGATTCGGAGAGCAGCGGCATCTGGGGGCCGGATCCGGTCAAGGAAGGCGATCCCGAGACTCATGAATGGCAGGAGTTGGCTCCCAATATGCGCATGTCCTGCTCGACTTTCCCCGACGGTGGCGAGGACGACCAGCTGCAGGATCCGGGCGACTACGCCTGGGCGCTGTGGCGGCCCTATCGCTGTTGCAAGAAACGGGGCCAGGAACTGCTGTACTTCACCGGAGAGTAAGCCATGAAACGAACCCTACTTCCGCTGACCCTCTCGGTGGCCCTGGCGACGCCGATGCTGGCTCAGGCGCAATCGGCTGACAGCCTCTACTACGACATCGGCGGTGCCGCGCCCTTCGGTGCTTCGGCAGGCCTTGGTCATGGTCCGAGGGCACAGGGGCTCGGCGTCAGCTGGGACGTGGACGCGACCTGCGGCAACTTCGACGTGGGATCGACGGTGAGCAATCAGCTCAACGGGGCCACCAACGGCTTCCAGAACATGATGGGTAGCGTAGTCTCCAATGCCACCGGCGCGGTGGCCAGCCTGCCTGCGATGATCATCCAGCGCTCCAATCCCGCCCTCTACGACCTACTGACCAACGGTGTCATGCAGGGACGGCTCGACTTCGACCGATCCAAGCTCAGCTGTCAGCGCATGTCTGAAAATCTCGCTGACGCCACCTTGAGCGGCGGCATGCGACAGGCGTCGATGGCTGACAACTTCCAGTACCAGGCGTCTCAGGGCAGCGGGGACATTGTTGCCGCCGAGCAAGCCGCCGAAGCCGAGGCCGGGAACGGTGGGGTGACGTGGATTGATGGGCGCAAGCGTGGTGGCGCGGGACAGCAGCCCGTGCGAGTGGTCGAGGATACGGCGACTGCCGGCTACAACCTGCTTCACGGTCGAACTGATCCTACCTCACAGGAGTCCGTCTCGGGCGGTGGCGGCGGATGGGGATCGGTCGCGACCACGAGCGGCGACTGGGTCGGCGGTGGCGGTATCGCCGGCGGCAATGGGGGATCCGGTGGCAGCGGTAACGACTGTCAGGGCGGCATGTGCACCATTTGGGGCTCTCCCAAGGAGGCCGCCATGTGGACCAAGAAGGTGGTGGGCGATACGGAGCTTCGGACCTGCAACGACTGCGAAAAATCCGAAACGATCGCGGGTACTGGACTGATCCGGGAACTCGAAGACGAGCAGAGCGACATTCACGACACCTTGGTCGGGATGCTCAACGGTGGCGAGATCACCCAGTCGAAGCTCAACGACGTTTCTGCCGGCAACGGTCTGGCCGTTTCGCGCGGCGTGATCGAGGCCATGCGCTCTGATCCGCAGGGGCCGCTGCTGGCCCAGCGGCTGGCGAGTGAGATGGCACTGGCCCGAACGTTGACCAAAGCGATGTGGGCTCGTCGTGCTCTGGTGGCCGGTTCCAGCGACCCCGGCATCGAAAGCAACAAGGAAGGTATGACGGCGCTGGATCGCAAGATCGATTCGTTCAATCGTGACATCGAGCTTCTGCGCAGTGAAATGGAGATCCGCAAATCGCTGTCGAGCAATGCGGCACTTCAGGCGCTACAGCGCGCTGCGAATCGCTCGATGGGCTCCAGCCCGGATGAAACCACGCTGCCGGCGCCGGTCCTCGATGAGCGCGGCCGTCCCCTCCAGGGAGGCGAGTGATGCGCCCAAGACGACTGATCGATCCTCGGCGGTGGCCATCCCCCGTTATCTTCGTGGTGGCGCTGATCGGCGTGTTCCTGCTCAGCGGCGTGATCGTGTCATTGGCCATCCAGATGATGGGTAGCCGTGAAGCCTTCGCCGCCGCGAAGCAGGCCGCACTGCCGTGGCTGTTTCTGTGGCGATGGGGATGCTACGCCGTCCTCATCCTGGCCTGGCTGAGGCTGTGGAAACCGCGCGTGATCACGCGTCTCAACGAAGATCGGGACGGCGGTGCCGCCGCACGCGAACGGCTCAAGCGTCTTGAGATCCTGACGCTGGTTGTGATGGCCGCTATCGAGCTGTTCAACCTGCTCGACTGGCTGGGAGGTGAGTCATGAACGCGGAGCTGAACGTCAGCGACTACTTCGAGATGGTCATGCTGATGATCGGATGGGTCGTGAACAACGCTCTCTGGTCGTCCCTGATGCAGACAGGTCTGGCACTGGTGCCTTTCGTTGCCCTGATCGCTTCCGAGTGGTTCAAGGTGCGTCAGGAAGGCGAGGATGAGGGCAACAAGGGCGTGCTGTTGATTGCCCGCATCGAGACCCGGCTCTACGCCATGGTCATCTGCTACGCATTCACCTGCGTGCCCATGATGAGCCTGTCGTTCAACCCGGTCAATGCCGTTGAGCGGACCAATGGTAGCGGGGAGTCGTGCAGTGTCGCCGTTATCGGTCAGGGCCAGTGGGGGAGCAACACCCTCAACGCGATCGACGGCCAGTCTGCCGAGATCCCGCTCTGGTGGGCGCTGGTGCACGCTGTTTCGAAGGGCGTGACCAACGTCGCCGTCTCGAGCATCCCCTGCAGCCCGGACCTGCAGGCCATCACCTCCGAGATCGACGCCCAGTCGATCACCGACCCTGGACTCAAACGGGAGTTGGGCGAGTTCCAGCGGCAGTGCTATGGCGCGGCGCGCAACCGGCTGTTCCAGCAGGGCGGCACGATCGAAGCGCTCGAGGGGCAGGACGTCGATTGGCTCGGCAGTGAGTTCTTCCTGAATACGCCTGGCTACTACGACTCGTTCTATGCCGGCCGGCCGGTGGAGGATTTTCCCTACGATGCCAACCGCGATCAGGCCCGTCCCGGTACCGGTCCCGGACGTCCTGGGTATCCCAGCTGTCGGCAGTGGTGGGAAAACAGCGAGAGAGGCCTTCACGCCCGTCTGCATGACCAGGTCGATCCGGGCATCTGGGACGGCATTCGCTCGATCTTCTCGTCGACCGACGCGGAGGATGAGGTCATTCGTCGATTGATCAGCAACCGCGCGGGATCCGCGAACGGCAACCAGGACATCGCCGTCACCGGCTATGGCAACCTGGATGGGACGAGCGTCGAGGACGGGCTATCCATGGTCGCCGGTAGCGTTGGTGGCGTCATGGGAGCCGTCCTTGGCAAGGCCGGCATGGACATGCTCAAGCGCGCACTGCCGATGGTGCAGTACATCCTGATCATGGCCGTGGTGATCTGCCTCCCGTTCGTGATGACGATTTCTGGCTACTCGTTCAAGGTGGCTGGCACAGCGAGTTTCGGGCTGTTCGCGCTTTGGTTCCTGACCTTCTGGTGGGAGCTGGCACGCTGGATCAACGCGAATCTGATCAACCTACTCTACAGCTCGGAAGCGGCCAAGATGTCGTTCGTCGCGGCCGCACAGAACGGCTACGACAAGCTGGTATTGATCTTCGTCGAGTGGGCGACGTTCCTGATACTACCGGGGATTTGGGTGGCTGTGCTCGGGTGGACCGGAGCACAGGTAGGAACCGCGATTAGCAAAGGAATTGGAGAAGGAACAGCCGGAGCGAAATCTGCTGGAGACAAAGGGAGCAAGATGGCTGAAAGTGCCGCTACCAAAGGAAAATGAACCGCTCAAGACTACGAATCTGATTCCCTGTCGAAAATACTACGGCGATCAGAGAACGTACCGAAGCCGTCAGATGATCGCCCGAAACTGTTCATTTGGGATCGTTTCCCAAAAGCTTCGATGTCGTGATTGGAAGCAGGTCTAGACGTGGCTGCGTGTGCTACCACTTCAGCAAAGGTCGCTGCTCCAGCAACCGCAACTTTCCCCGTAATCTTCGTGAGATCCAACGCGAGCTTCGCGGTGGCTCTACGGCCTTTGGGTGTCGTGACGAGTTCGGAGAGCTTCATGGGGGGTCCTCCCATGGACATTGAACGTTAGGTCCAGATTAGCGCTGTCGCTGTTCCAGTGCAATTTTGGCTGCGGGATGCGTAACTACTCATGCTCACGTATAGTGATATGATGCATTTATGAAGCATAAAAGATGCCGCATGGCATCGAGGAGAGTGTCATGACCGCTGAAGCCCTTCGTGATCCCATCGAGTCGAGCGACTACCGAGCGCCAGAAAGTTTCGAACGATTCTTGCAGGATCTCAAGACGGCGGCGCGGCCGGATGGTCAGCCGATCATCAGTCCTCGCCTGTTCGCCAGCGCTCTCAGCATGGACATCCAGGCGCTGGCAAGCCGAGCGCATGTCCACCGCACGACCATCGCCCGCGCGGCGGGTGCAGAGAAGCTGCAAACCTTTCTGCGCGACGCCATCCGGGTCCTGGCAGCAGCGACCGACATCAACGGCGACTTTCCCGGTGCGCTTTTCTGGTTTCGCAACGAGCCCATCAGTACGTTCGATTATCAGACTGCGGAGGAACTGGTCAGCGATGGGAGGAGTGATGATTTGCTGCGCTACATTCGATCTCTCCAGGCTGGGGTTGTTGGATGATCGAGCTTTTGCATTTCGTCTCGGCGGCCTATCGCGTCCACGACCCCAAATGGGCGTTCATGCCGACAAGCGGCGCGGGAGCGGGGGAACATGGAGGGCGCTTGAACAGAGTAGGGCTGCCAGCTCTCTATCTTGCGCTTGATGAAGCCACCGCCATCGCGGAATACAAGCAACTATCCGCGCTGATGCCGCCGGGCTTGATCGTGAGCTATGAAGTGGAGGTTTTCACTGGGCTTGTGGACTTCCGGGAGGGGTACAGCGGTTCTTGGGATCCGTTGTGGCAGGAACTCTACTGCGACTGGCGACAAATTTGGTTCAACCAGCGCGTCGAACCGCCATCCTGGCTCATTGCAGACATGGTTTTGGAGATCGGCGCCAAGGGCATTCTCTTCCCCTCTTTGGCACGGCCCGAGGGCACGAACCTGGTGCTCTTCACGGAAGCTCTGAACGATCAGGATAATCTTGCTGCCTATGATCCCCACGGCCAGCTTCCGCGTGATTTAAGCTCCTGGGAATAGGTTTCCGAGAAAGGGAAAAGGTTAACGGCGAAAGGGCTGGAAGGGAAGGGTGAGTAAGGGGAAGGGGGTTATCCGGTTGTTTGAATAGGACCACCCCAACCCCAAAGGGCTAAGCGAGGGAAAGGGCCAAAGGGCTGCGCCTATTTCGATAGTCGCGGATATATGTCCAGTCCTTTGCGCCCCTCCCATTCAGCTCAAGGGTGAATATCTTCATGAGGTCAGCTATCGGCCAGAAACGGACATTGACTTGCAGGATGATCCCGCCCGGCTACATTGAGCGAGGTGCAGTTAATGAGGTAACGCCATGAACAGCGACACATTGTCTGTCAGCTATCGCGGCTACATCGAATGCCTGAACCAGCAGGACTGGAACAACCTGGGCCGCTATGTCAGCGAGAACGTTAGCCATAATGGCAAAACCCTAGGACTGAGCGGCTACCGCGCTATGCTGGAAGGCGATTTTGCGGCCATTCCGGATCTTTACTTTAATGTCGCCCTGCTGGTCTCACAGCCCCCGCATATCGCCTGCCGCCTGAAGTTCAATTGCACCCCCGTCGGCATGCTGTTCGGATTACCAGTCAATGGCAAGCCCGTGCATTTCGAAGAGAATGTCTTCTATGAATTCGATGATGACGGAAAGATCAGAACCGTCTGGTCAATCATCAACAAGAGCGCCATTGCTGAGCAGATTTGAGGCTGTTGGGGGGTATTGGTAGAGACTGATTTCCCTTTTCGGCCAGAAGCAGCCACTCGGAAGTGGCTACAAAACTAGGGACGATTCACCTCACCTTATGCGCTGCTTCCAATGTCCTTCCTCTGCGGTAACCCCATGCTCGGTCGGCACGAGTTTCCAAATTTTCGCGTCTATTCCGTCATTTTGAAGCTTGCGCAAGAAATAACGCGCTTGCAAAGCGTCGTGGGTAGCGATGACGACTTGGAATCCATGATCGACGATATAGTCGCGCAGCACGTCAAAAACAGCAGACGCGTGCACCAGGTCGTGGTGTTGGGTCGGGTCGTCGAGCAGAAGCGCTTTCCAAGGTGACCATTGGTGACTCAGGGCCATTGAAAGTAGGAAGGTCAACTGAAGATCCGTCAGCTGGGCCTCACTCGCAACGTCTGGTACCGGCGCCGACTTATTGCCCAGAGGCACTGAGACCTCGGCTCGGTCCTTGTTATAGGCATTGAAAAACTTGAGGCTTGCTTCGTGGAACCTCGACTCTCGAACGACTCGCTTGAGCAGCGCCTGCCAGCGCGGGACGACCTTGCTGACATGCTTTTGGACGTTTCCTATCTCCCGCTTGAGGAAGCTATCCAGCGAACCCATGGCATCTGACAGCTCGGTCAAATGGGATAGCTTTCGCCGAGAGATAATGATTCTGTCATTGAGATGGGCAAAAAAGCTCTCTTCCGAACGATCGAGTCGCTGGGCATCGATAAGCCGTTGTGCCAGTTGCGACTCATTCAGCTTGGCCCAAGCGGATATCTCTATGCCGATAATTTCTAACGCCCCAAGGTGGTTCTCAAGATCAGACAAAGTTGCGGTCAACGCACTAGCCTGGGCCTGGGCAGTCTCAGCGAGCGGGTCTCCTGTCAGTGCAAGCCCTTGCCAGCCAGCCCGAAGTGAGGCGAGCTGAGACTGAGCCTGCCTGATCTCCTCTTCAGTGCTTCGAATAGTGCTGCTGAATTCCAACAGCCGAATTTGTTGAGCGTCCAACTCTGACTGAACAGCATCCACTTTGCCATTGAGATCGCTAATTCGCTGGTCAAGTTGATTTCTTTGTATCGTCAGCTCTTCGAGAGTCCGGGCAAGTGGAGCGCTGGACGTTAGATCAGATAACGTTGTGACTGCTTGATCAAGTCGGGTCAAGGCTTCGCTATGCTGCAGCCGAGCCTGATCGAGCGCATTTACCGCCCCTTCGTAAGCATGCTGAGACTGCTCTAATACCTCGGGGGCTATTAGAGGCTCCAGCGCAGAGCGCCGATCTATAAGGTTCCGCCGGGTCGCTGCGATTCCCTCCAACTGCACCCTGAGCGACTCTTTAGCCAATAGCACGGAATCACTAGCCAGAATCGGATCGATCCGTAACTCTACAATCTGCCGCTCTAAGTTCTGACGATTGCCATCCAATTCAGCGCGCTTTGCCTGGCAATGCTGCACCGCTTCGAGGGCGGAAGCCACTTCGGCCTCACTTGCAATCAACGCCTCTGAAGCAGCTCTCAATTGCTGCTCGGCGGATGTCAGATTAGGGTTTATCGCCTGCAATGCCTTGGCAACACGTTCTTGCAGCGTTGCTACGCCATGAGGCTGCAAACAAAGCGGACAGCTATCGTGGTCTGGCGGTAGATGCGCAGCAATCGAGGCCACCGCTTGGCGAATCGCGTCAGTGGAAGAGCTCAACGCTTGATAGTGCGTTCTGGCAGCGGATTCAGAGGTTTTACAAGCCTCCTGTGCAGCGCGCTTTTCAGCCAAAACCGCGCCCGAATGCTCCAGAACCTCTTCAAGAAGATCCGACTCTCTGCGGTTTTCCCTTAACCGCTCTTCGGTAGCCTCCCATTCGACGACTAATCGCTGGCCTTCGCGCATCCGTTTCTCGGACTGATCAAGCGATTGAAGCTGACTGTCGACCTGAGCATGTTGATTGCGAACCTGCTGATGGCGCTCATGCTGCTCTCGCAGATGCCGGCATTGCTCTTCTGCCAGACCAACGCCGTTAGCTGCCTCAGCCAACGCTTTATTGCGATGATCTATCTGTTGTCGTGCGCTGGCTTCATTAACCAAGCGCTCCAGCTCTTGCCCCACACTGATACGTTCCTGCTGCGCGAGCAGGATATTGGCCTGATGCTCCTGCAGCAGAGCGGCGCTTTCAGACCGGACTTTCGAGTGTGCATCGCGAGTTTTTGTCGCAGAAGCCAGCTGGGCATTCAGCGTCTCAAGCCGAGAACTCTCGGAACCGAAGTTCTCGATCAGACCGTCTGCCTCAGCTAGACCTGTGATCAGCCCCCTCACACGCTCGACTTTGGCATGCAAAATTTCGACGAGAGCGGAATAGGCAAGGGCCAATGTGTCCTGACTCACTGGCTCTGAGAGTAAGGCCGTTGGAATCTGATCGAGGCTCTGCGTCTGTGTCGCGGCTTGAGAGATCGCCCTGACAAGGTGATCCCGTGGACGCAGAGCGCCGACTGCCCCAGCGGCAGCGGCATCACGCTCTTGAATCAGGCGGTTCCATTCATTCAGTTCTTTCTCAAAATCAATCAACACCTCTTCTTCACGAGCTTTCTGGTCAGTCAATGACCGTCGAACCGCAGGAAGCGTCGTGCGGGCACGGGAACCGTCACGGCCAATCGGAAGTCGGGCGAGTTGTGAGCCAGCTTCCTTTTCTTCGGCCTTAACGATCCACTCATTCTCTCGTTGATCAAGCAGATGCGTCAGCCGAAGCAAGAATGGGACGTCGTTCGCAGGAATGCCGGGGAAAAGCGCGGTCAGATCTCCATCCCGACTAACCTCCCCAGCCGCTGTCACATGGGATGTCGCGGTAAGGTCGGTAAAATTCAAACTGACTTTGGCAAATTCCTGATCATCACGAATTACATGCAGAATGTCGTCGCGCAGGCGGGCGATCTTGCCAGTAAGGCCAAATTCGATGGCTTCAAAGACTGTGGTTTTCCCCGTGCCATTAGGCGCGAGCAAGATCGTTGCCCCGGGACTCAGCTCAATGGTGACATCTGGCCCGAACTTGCGCATGTTCGACAGGATGATCGAATCTAACTTGCTCATCGCTGATCCTCGCTGCTGCGCAGCGAATCGCTCAGGACTCGGACGACATCTACGCCGCTTGTATTAGAGAGAAGCTCCGCTTTCCACACACTGATATAAGGGGCAGTCCATGGGAGATCATCGGAAAGCGACTTCAACGCCGATACCAAAGGATCGCTAAGAGTTTCAACGTTCCCCGGTGGATCGAGCGCAGCCAGGAAAGTGCGATCAAGGAAATCCATCACATCTTCAGACTGCCGCGCCACGACCTTTCGGCAGAATCGGTCGTCTGTCTCGATGCGCACGGCTTCGTCATTTGTAACGTCGTTGATCAGGAGAAACATGTACAGATCGGACGTTTCCGGTTCCGGCAAGACGTCACGTACGTCCGCAGCCCATTGGTGGGCCGCTTGTACTGCGCTCGATTGAAGCTCGATCAACAAAACGGTTCGCCAGCCGGCTTTGTCTATCCAGGAGCGTTTTAGCCGCAATATCTCTGAGGTGTGTTCAGCCCCAGGTAAATCCATCGCATCCGTGACGTGTACTTCATACCGACCTTCAGCGCGCTGACTTATCGCCGCAGCCAATTGTTGGAGCGTCATCATGATCAGTATCCTTTTCCACAAGCTTCTATTGCCGCTTCGCGCGCCAGACGCCAGGCATTCCAGTGCTTCTGAAAATGTGCTTGCAGTTTGACCAGCGACCCTGTTCGTAGCTGCTTATAAACTTGGAATCGGGTAACAAGGAGGCGGGGTTGTCGCTCGGCTGCCATGCTATGGCCTACTTCCAGATCCTCTGCCATACCTGTCCCAAGCAGATCTGTCGCAGATGCGTCAACGCCTGACAGGATAACTACAGAGGGAGGGGATTGGCCTAACACCTGCCGCAGACTGTCTTCACCCAAGAGCCGGGGCCCGCCATTGTCGGACGCTTCGCCAGACCAATAGCGTAGGGCGATGCTAAGCACATCACCAATCGACGGGATCGAACGCCAATGAGCATCGGCGCCACCGAGGCCCACGCACGCCAATAACAGCATAACGATCGCGGTCTCCATCAGCTCCACAGTGCGGGGCCCAATGCGCAAAGCGTGCTTGGCATTTATGCCTTCGGTCTGGGGGTACATCATCTGCTCAAAAAGAAGCAGGCGGGCATCTGGATTTGCATCTAAATCGCCTCGCCAGATCTGCCACTTTTCTGCCATGGTAGCTGACAGATCATAGTCGGCGATCTCGTTCAGCTTTTTTCCGATGCAATACTGGAGCTGTTGCCATACGAGGTCATTCATCGCGCTGTGAAGCGCATCCGACTCGTCTTTGGTGCCGACGGGCGATAACAGCTCGCGCCCCATTGCACAGGAAAGTGCCCCGGGATTATCAAACCATGGGAGGTCGTCGAGATCATTTTCCTTGACCCCGAGCGTACTACCCAATTCATTGTGTGCACCTTGGCGCCACGCAGGTTCACCAAGAAGGAAGGAATCACTGCCCGTTTTCAGATGCAACGCCAGCCGAAGGATGGCTGAGGGCAGGGAGGTAGTTTTGGCAACGGGGCGAACGTAGTCAGCATGGAGTCGAAGCTTCCTGTTCGGAATGGTATCCGCCCAGTGATGGCTAACAATTTGCGATGCAGGATTGCAAAGAGGTACGGCCGGCGTACTGCCCAGATCGTGAGTGCCAGCGACTGTCCAACCTTGGCCTGGTATAGGACTAACCAAATATTGCGTCCAAGTTTGAACATCTGGTCGGAGCAGCTTTTGAAGGTGCTTCACCGCAGTATAGCAACTCACAGCATTAGTGTCGGTCGTACTGTCCGAGATATAATCGAGCAACACACTTAAAGTAGTGGCTGGATCCTTGAAATGCCTTCCGAGCGAATCAAGCGCTCTCGTTTCCAGTGTACTTTCATCGCCGATGCAGTGGATCTCAAGCACCCGCATCTTTTCCACAACATGATCCCAGTCTGTGAACCCACACCATGTCGTTAGCCATGTGTAGACATTCTGAGTGGGCTTATGGTCGCGTTGGGAGAGCGCAGCGACATCAACGCCATCCTTGCAACAAAGATTCCAGACATCGCGCAGATGGTTGATTGTGATAATTTCTTTAGCCTTACCCTTGATCGCAACCTCAGGTCCGGGCAGGGTCAGAGAAAAGGTGCGCTTTGAGGGTTTCACGCCGGGGGCAGAGGGCTGCCAAGTCGCCAGACTCTTTAACACCTTTTCCAACTCGGAATCGAACTTATCGTTAGAAGGAGGCTTGCGTTGTTCCTCAGAGGAAGTTCCAGTCGCGACTTCAGTGTCTTTCAAGGTGTTGCGGGGCTTGTAAGATGCTAGATAGTTGGCTTTATCTATATGCTTGTCACTGAAGCAGCTGGTTTGCCGTTTGATCTGCAGGTGTTCCCAGTGCTCGTCGTTATGGTGAATGACCACATCGTCCCACTCGGCGATACCGCCCTGCTCTGCGCCAATGCGTAACGGGGCAATGCGCCCGTCCAGGAACTTATCAAGCATGTCCGACAAACGTTGAGCAATAACCAGCTTTTCGTAGCGACCTTTCGACTCAAGCTGGAACCTTCTAAACATCTCGCTTCCCTTCAATTTAAACTAGTTACGTAAGGCATCTCCGGCAACTCACCACCTGCTCGGTGCTCACGCCCACGTAGGATACAGGGTCAGGCTTTTATCTGTGATGGATTGTCCGCTTTGGGTCGTAAGCGGCCTTAGCTGATACAAAATGACAGACCAACCGCGTTGTCATCTGGTGAAGCACCTTATTCAGTATTCGTGTCGGCATGTTACGAATGTAAAACAATGCTTACCGAAGTGCCACACACCTAGACCAATGCTTTAGCAGAAAGCCAGACGGGCGGAAAGCAGCAGGGCGGAGTGGGTTCGAGTCTTGGCCTTGCGATTCGTGGTCCTGTCCGGCTATTCTCAAGTTGCACCACGTCCGCTGCTAACGGCAATAGCAGCGCCCTTTGCCTCCGGGCAATTCCCGAAGCCGTAACGCATCCCGAGAGACGGCGCTCTCCTGAGCTGGATGCCACTTCCGAATTCACGGCCTCGCGCCGAACCACCCATCCGGGGGAATACTCTTCCCCGGTGGGAGTGGTGTGTCTCCTGGATCCTATCCACTGGAGCTGCACCATGAATCCTTTCCCAGGCTCTCGAGCCCTGCTGTTCTCTGTACTGATTCCGATCATGCTGCCACAGGTGATGCCTGAGCCACTCCGGTGGATCTGGTTGACGCTTGTCGCCCTGGTGGTGCTCAAGCGTCTGGGCATCATCAGCATCGGCTTTGGTGGCAACGCCTCCAGCGACGACGATGAAACGCTGTCTTCTTCGAAGCCGGCCTCATCACGTCGCGATGGCGCTACTCACCGAGGGGTGATTGTTGCCCATGGCAGCGCACCCTATCAGTTCAACGAGGCCAATCGCCTCAGCTACTACATCACGTTGCAGTCAGAGCGTGGTGACGACAAGACCGTGTGGGGAATCGATCTCAAACGCGTTGCGTGTGAGACCCCGCTGGCCATTGGCGACACCGTGGCGCTCGAGTTTCTCGGACGCGAGGCTATCGTGGTCAAGGAGCCAGTCCGCAATGACCAGGGCAAGGTCGTGGATCACCGCAAGGTAAACACGCACCGCCATACTTGGAAGGCACACGTTCTGCCGGCATAAACCAAGCGGTATCCATCCCATGGGGAAGTTTCCTTCCCCATGGGGCGAGGTGCTTCCCCTTTTTTCGTTCCCAAGGAGAAGCACCCATGAACCGCAACACTCACAATGCCAACGTCCGTATTGATCTCACTCTCAAGGCGCAACGCCTCGGGCTTTGTCCCGATCGTCGCGACGTGATGGTGCAGATGGAGCAGCCCCTCATCAACGAGGTGGTGGCGCTCTTCGAAACGGCTGGCACATCGCACTCAGCTCTCGACAACCTGCACTGGACCGAACGCCTCGATGCGTTCCTGGCGCAGGCTCGCGATGAGTTGTCGAAAGCACCTGCAGGTAGTCGATCGCTCGACTTCGACATAGCGGCACCGCATCGCACCGGAGCGTTACTGCTTCCGCTGTATGTCGGTGTCCATGTCGAGCTGGAGCATCACTTCGGCAAGCAGACGATGGTGTTCTCGCTGCCAGGACGTGAACGTCTGGCTGCCTGAATACATCGCAGTTCTACACCATTGAGCCCGGTGCGCCGGGCTTTTTTCATATTCCACCCCGACCGGGACAGTCTCCCGGTGGGGGAGTCTCGGTCGTCATCATGAGGTTTTGACGATGGCCGACATCTACCAAGCGATCACTGACAGGATCTTGGAAAGTCTCGAACAAGGGCATCTTCCTGGCATTGGGAAGCCCTGGGATCCGTCCAGCCGAACGCCGCTCATCCCCCGTAATGCCGTCTCCGGTCGCCAGTACAGCGGCATCAATGTGCCACTGCTCTGGGACATGGCCGACAAGTGCGGGTTTTCACAGGACCGCTGGCTCACCTTTCGCCAGGCGAAAGAGGCTGGGGGCACGGTACGCAAGGGCGAACGCAGTACCCTCGCGTGCTTTTACAAACCCATGAAGCGGGAGATCGTCGATGATGCTGGCGAACCCGTGTTGGACGAGGAGGGTAATCCCAAGGAGCGTAGTTTCGCGATCCTTCGGGGCTTCAATCTCTTCAACGTGGACCAGTGTGATGGGCTTCCCGATGAGGTTACGAATCCGCCGGCGACGTCGGTCGAGGGATTCGACAGCGTGAATGCGCTGGATGACTTCATCGACGGCTGTGGCATCAAGGTCGTCCATTCTTTGGATCGGGACACTGCCGGGTATTTTCCGAAGCAGGATCGTGTACTGCTGCCGGCCAGGGAGCGGTTCCACAACGCGGACAGCTACTACAGCGTCGCACTGCATGAACTCACGCACGCGACCGGGCATGAATCTCGCCTGGCTCGCCCCGGGATTACCGACCACGATGGCTTTGGGACTCCCCAATACGCCTTCGAGGAGCTGATTGCGCAGCTGGGAAGTGCCTTTCTGTGTAGTCACTTCGGTATCCGAAACGAGGCTTTCGACGCCGCCTACATCGCCTGCTGGATTCAGGCGTTGCGGGAGGATAAGAGAGCGATCTTTCGGGCGACCGGGGCAGCGCGTCTGGCAGCGGAGTTCCTGAAGCAAGCGCACCAGGAAAACCGTGCGCCGGTATCGACAGATCAACCGCAAGAGGAGAGCGCCAAGGCTACGCCGAAGCGACGACCCCAAGCGGACGATCAAGATATCGAGCTATTCGGGCATCAATGGCCACTGGGCGATAGCGTCAAGCTGGACCCCACGGTCGACCGAGGCACATTCCGTGCCCAGGTCACTCGCCTGAAGCAGATGGGCTATCAATTCGATGCTACGTCACAGACCTGGACCTATTCGGCTGCGGCAGCGGCTTGAATCTGACACTCAACCCTCGGGGGCGATGACTGCCCCTCGGGGGTAGCTTGCCCCCATTCTGTTTGATGGAGGCAGCATGTCAACTACAACTCCGCTCTGGCGTCTCGAAGAGGCGCCAGAGCTTTTTCTGGACAGCTACGTCGCCGATGGCGACCACGCGGTCTTTCTGTCCCTATGGGGGCGAGATACCGCCATTCACGAACTGATGGCAAAGCTGACCCTGCCGATCGCCGAAGGCGGCTGGAACGGGATCACGCTGCAGCGGGACGATCAGACGGTCGCCCTGCATCTGGATCGCGATCGCCTGGCGAAGCGGACGACGCGGACCTATCGGCAGACGCGGTTCGGCAGCCTGCTGAACCTCTGGCTGTTCGACCAGCGCTGTCAGGATCCCGATCGGGCCAACCGTCAGTGCTACGCGATCTTCAACGAGCGCGACTCTCGTCAGGACAAGAGCGCGATGCTTTGGTCGCGACTGCAGGATCTCGCTGCTTTTCCGCTGCTCGATCACTGGCGAGCTACGGTCGTTCAGCTGCTCCTCGAGCATGGCGCGATACGCATGCTCGATCAGACGTCCGAGCGCCTTTCTGGTGTCTGGATCGACCTCTCGCTGGCCAGCGTCCAGGACGCCATCGGTCAGCTCATCCACTCCGGCGATCTCGCCACGCAATGAACCCGGAGGCCATCATGGCACTGATGTTTCCACGCCTGGCGCGCAACTTCGCCAAGAACGGCTACTACCCGACCGACGAGGACACGATCGATCGTATCCTCCAGGCACTGGGTACCTCGCATGACCAGCGGGTGCGCATTCTGGATCCATGTGCCGGCGAAGGCCATGCGATTCTGGAAAGCGCCCACCGGCTGGGCCGGGAACGAACCGATGCCTACGGCATCGAGTACGATCTCGAGCGAGCGCGCCACATGCAGAGCCTGATCGATGTCGGCATCCAGTCGGATCTGATGGATACCGTTATCTCTCCACGCTCGTTCGGCATGATGTTCTTCAACCCACCCTACGGCGATCTCGTCAGCGAGACCGGCGGCAGCAAGAGGTATGCCGGCAAGGGCCGGCAGCGGCTGGAAAAGCTGTTCTACCAGCGCTGTGTTCACCTGCTGCAGTACGGCGGGATCATGGTGATGATCGTGCCGCACTACGTCTTCGACGATGAGCTGTCGAGCTGGGTCAGCCAACACTTCGATCGCGTCACCGTGTTCGAGGCCGCGGTCGATACCTTCAAGCAGGTCGTCGTCTTTGGCGTTCGCACGAAGCGCAATGCACTACTGGCCAACGACAGGACCAAACCCAACAGGAAGATGTTGCAGCAAATCGGACTGGGAGAGTTCAAGCCCGAGCCGCTGCCTTCGATCTGGTGTGATGGTCTCTATGATGTGCCGCCGGCGATCGGTAGCACGCCACACTGCTACCGAGTGTCGTTGGAACCCGAGCAGCTGGAGCAGGAGATCGATCAACTGGGCGGGCTATGGCCCGATTTCAACCTCGCGTTCTGGACACATGGGGTTACTCAACGACGACCGCTGCGACGGCTCTCGAGCTGGCACCTCGCGCTGTCGCTGGCAGCGGGAGGCATATCGGGCATCGTGACCTCGCGGTCGGGCCGTCAGCTGGTCGTGAAGGGCGACACCTTCAAGGAGAAGTCCTCAAAGGTCGAGTTCGACGAAGATGCCGATGGCAACATCAGCGAGCGTCGGATTATGACCGACCGTTTCGTGCCGGCCATCATGGCCTGGGACGTGACGGCGGACTCTCCCGACAAGGGTCGATTGTTCACGATCACCTCGACGCCGGCGCAGGACGCACCGGCACAACCTGAACCTGCCGACTCGGACGCCGAGACGGCATAACCAACCAAGCTCGCCCCCAGGGCGAGCCAACCCCTACGGGCAGAATACCGCCCGTAGGGGCGTGTTCTGTCCGTTTTCTTTGGAGATGGACATGAACATGCCATGCACAGCACCGGATAACGTCATCGCGCTCAACGATTTCATCGACGAGTTCGGCGACGGTCTTCTGGATACGCTCAACCACACCCACCCCCCGGTCTACGACGGCCGAGGGAACCCGGCGCGACAGGCGGTGATGAACGCGCTGGCACGCCAGCCGTTTCCGGCACAGGCGGATATCGTTCACGCGATTTGCGCGCTGCTGCTGGATCAGAACGAGCGTGCCGGTGTGATCAACGCCGAGATGGGGACCGGCAAGACGATGATGGCGATCGCCGTCGCCGCCGTGATGGCGACCGAAGGCTATCGTCGATCGTTAATCGTCTCGCCGCCGCACCTGGTCTACAAGTGGCGGCGCGAGATCCTTGAGACGGTGCCCGAAGCTCGGGTCTGGGTACTCAACGGACCGGATACGCTGGCGAAGCTGCTCAAACTGCGCGAACAGCTGGGGCCGCCAGACGATGGCCGGCCGGAGTTCTTCGTACTGGGGCGCGTGCGGATGCGAATGGGGTTCCACTGGGTACCGGTGGCCACCCCGAGGCGTACCGTTGCCGGTCGCTTCGCCGCGTGTCCGGACTGTGGCCACATGGTCCTCGACAACGATAACGAGCCGATCCGGTTCGAGTTGTTCCAGCAGACCGAGCGTCAGCAGGCGTGCGCCGGATGCGGTGGCCAGCTCTGGACACTCATACGACAACGGCAGCCCGAAGGGGATGTCCGTCGTCGTTCGGTGTTCAAGGCGCTGCAGCGGATTCCGACAATCGGCAAGGTGACGTCGGAGAAGCTGATCAACCAGTTCGGCGAGGGGTTTCTCTCGTCGATGCTGGCCGACAACGTTCACGAGTTCATCAACCTGATGGACGAGAACGGCGACCTGGTGTTCAACGATCGACAGGCCAAGAGGATGGAGCGGGCGATGGCCAACATCGAGTTCGGCCTCGGCGAGGGTGGTTTCCAGCCGAGCGAGTTCGTGAAGCGCTATCTGCCCGATCAGTTCTTCGACCTGCTGATCGTCGACGAGGGGCATGAGTACAAGAACGCGGGGTCGGCCCAGGGCCAAGCCATGGGCGTACTGGCAGCGAAAGCCCGCAAGACGCTTTTGCTGACCGGCACGCTGATGGGCGGCTACGCCGACGACCTGTTCTACCTGCTCTTCCGGATCCTGACGCCGGTGATGATCGAGGACGGCTACCGTCCCCAGCGCAACTCCCTGGGGGCGGCGTCCATGGCCTTCATGCGCGAGCACGGTGTCCTCAAGGACATCTACTCGGAACGCGAAGGCGCTGGACACAAGACGGCGAAGGGCCGAAAAACCTCGGTGCGCACCGTCAAGGCACCCGGTTTCGGTCCCAAGGGCATACTGCGTTACGTGTTGCCCTTCACGGTCTTTCTCAAGCTCAAGGACATCGGTGGCGATGTACTGCCGCCGTATGACGAGGAGTTCGTGGAAGTACCGATGTCGTCTGATCAGGCCAGTGCCTACGAGAAGCTCTCCAGAGAGCTCTCGCGGGCGTTGAAGGAAGCGCTGGCACGCAAGGACACCACACTGCTGGGCGTGGTGCTCAACGTGCTGCTAGCGTGGCCTGACTGCTGTTTTCGTCCCGAGACGGTCAAGCATCCGCGCTCGCGGGAGCTGATCAACTTCACGAAGTCGATCTTCGACGAGACGTCGACGATGCCGAAGGAAGACGAGCTGGTCGAGCTATGCCGGTCGGAGAAAGCCGAGAGCCGCAAGGTTCTGGTCTATTCCACCTACACCGGCAAGCGCGATACGACAAGTCGCCTGAAGCGCGTGCTCGAGCAGGCGGGGCTGAAGGTGGCCGTGCTGCGCTCGAGCGTCGACACCAGTCGGCGGGAAGACTGGATCGCGGATCAGGTCGAGAAGGGGATCGATGTGCTGATCACCAACCCCGAGCTGGTGAAAACTGGTCTGGATCTTCTCGACTTCCCGACGATCGCGTTCATGCAGACCGGTTGGAATGTCTACACGCTCCAGCAGGCTGCACGGCGTTCCTGGCGTATCGGTCAGCAACGGGCGGTGCGTGTGGTGTTCTTCGGCTACGCCGAGACCTCACAGATCGCCTGTCTGCGGCTGATGGCCAGCAAGATCGCTGTGGCGCAAAGCACGTCCGGTGACATCCCCGAATCCGGGCTCGATGCACTCAACAGCGATGGCGAGTCGGTCGAGATGGAACTGGCCCGTCAGCTGGTCGCTTGACATTACCTCAGAACCTAACTCCTCTTCGGAGGAGTTAGGTTTTTTATCGGGTATCCGGATTATCTGGTTGAAGGTGCCTGCCAGCCCCTCCAAGTGCTTAGTCCCGCCAGAAGGTTGATAGATCGACGCCGAAGTTCTTCTCGGGCTCAGGCAGATCCATGCTGTAGGTCATGGTGGCTCTGCCCAGGAATGGGGATTCCTTAGTCTGCGGAGATTTCTTCTTGTGCTTGGTTATACAGCATCCGCGCTCTCATCACCTCGAATGAGTAGCCACGGCCATCACGGTTCTTGTCCTTGGCCAGGCGATTAATCGACTCCGTAAAGGCGTTGGTGATCGGGGTGTCGGTCTCAAAGTAGGTCAGCATCTCTTCTCGCCAGCCACTGACGGCGCTGACGAGATCCTTCCAAACCTCCTTCTGGCCCTGCGGGATGTCGTCAATCCAGCGTGCCAGCGCCTTCTCGGCATCACGCCGGGTGGTGATGTCCCAGATGTGGTAGAACCGCTCCTTGTGCTCGTAGGCCGCAAGGAGCTGGGGGAAAGCCCCTGTCCATGTCTCCATGATGAGCCGCTCGCGGTCTGAAACGTCGTGAGCACGCTTCAGCAGGATCTTCCTATCACCCTTGAGCGTTCGCCGCTGGTTTGCCTTCAGGTCCTTCCTGAGTCCCTTGCGGACCCTCTCCATAGCATCGTTGGCCATGCGCACCACATGGAACTTATCGACTACGATACGGGCCTGTGGTAGCACCGTCTGGACGGCTCGCCGGTAGGGCTTCCACATGTCCATGCTGACGATCTCCACTTGGTGGCGGTCGGTCATATTCATTAGCCGCCTTGTCACCGCATCCTGCTGGCGACCGGGCAGCAGATCCAGCAGGGTGCGCTCTTCCAGGTTGGTCAGGATGCAGCGGTAACGGCGGTTCAGGTAAAGCTCATCGATGCCCAGGCAGCGAGGTGTTTCGAAGCGGTGCCAGGCGGCTAGGAACTCGGCCTTCGTCTTGAAGATCTCGCGGACGGTCTTTTCGTCGAGGCCCGTGGTATCGGCGATGTAGGCGTAAGGATGGTTGAAAGCTTCCTTCTCGACGTGGTGGTACAACCTTCGTGTCATTCGGTGGTCGTCATCCATTTCCGGTAGCCCGGGCCGGAACGTCTTCCCGCACGCCCGGCAGTTATAGCGACGACGAACCACCCAGAGGGTGACCCGCTTCCCATGAATGGGCAGGTCACGATAAGCGACATCTCGCTTGCCGAATCTGACAAGCTCACTCTCTACGCCGCATTTTTCACAGGCCACAGGGACCGGCGCTTCAACCTGAAAATGGAGATCATGCTCTTCCATCTTGGTGCCTAGGACGTGGTACTCGGGAAGGTGAAGGATGTTGTCGGGCAAGCTGATCATGCAAACTTTCCTTGTCGAAATGGTCCATAGATGATCGCGACTCTTTGACAGAGGTGTTTTCTACGAACTGAAGGTGAGTTACTCCCTTGAGTCTTCTGCTTCTCTGAGCCCTTCATGCAATGACGCAATTAGCGGGCAAGTGATATTGCCTTGTTGTGCATGGCATCGGTCGACCATTTCGCTCAGCACCTTCTCAATTCTTTCAAGCCTGTCGATCTTCTCGCGGACGTCCCCTAACTTGTGCTCTGCCAGAGCGCTGGCTTCTTGACAGTGGGTGCCATCTTCCAGCCGAAGTAAGTCGCTGATCTCATCCAGACTAAAGCCCAGCTGCTGCGCCGTTTTCACGAACGTCAACCTGTCGATATCGGCGGCACTATAGCGTCGAATGCCTCCGGGAGGTCGTTCGGGCTCCGATAGTAGCCCTCGCCGCTGGTAATAGCGGATTGTCTCTACATTGACACTGGCCGCCTTGGCCAGGCCGCCAATGGTCATGGTGTCCGCCACTTTATCTTCGTGTCTCTTCATGATGCTTGACTCCGTACCAAGCTACGGAAGTAACCTTATCGTAGCTACCCCCATCCTGAAAGGAGAATCGTCAATGCGGACATCTAAAACGGGTCGAGGGCCCCTGGCCGCCGGAGGGGTCGCGGCCCTCCTGGCCTCGGCGTGTTGCCTCGGCCCGCTGGTTCTGATCACGCTGGGCGTTTCTGGCGCCTGGATCAGCAACCTGACAACGCTGGAGCCCTATCGCCCGTTCTTTATCGGCGTCGCGCTGGTGGCGATGTTCTTCGCTTGGCGTCGTGTCTTTCGACCAGTGGAAAAGTGCCAGCCGGGAGAAGTGTGTGCCGTGCCACGGGTTAGGACGGGCTACAAGGCGATCTTCTGGCTCGTATCGCTGCTGGTGCTGATCGCTCTGGTGTTCCCCTACGTCTTGCCCCTGTTCTATTGAAAGGAGATCTACCATGAAAGCTCGTTTCGCCTTAATCGCGCTACTCGTCCTGTTCAGCACGCCCGCCTTAGCGGCCCTGCAGACTGCGACGCTATCGGTCCCTGGCATGACCTGTTCGGCCTGCCCGATCACCGTCAAGGCCGCTCTCAACCGGGTGGAGGGTGTGACCTCTGTGGATGTTCGTTATGAAGAACGCGATGCGACGGTCACCTTCGACGATGCGAAAACGACCGTTGAGGCATTGACTCAAGCCACGACCAACGCCGGCTATCCGTCCACGCTAAAACAATCTCAGGAGAAACAGGAGTAACCATGGCAAACCCCAAAACTCTGTTGCGGGTGAGCGTCATCGGCACGGTGCTGGTCGCCCTGTGCTGCTTTACCCCAATACTGGTGGTTTTGCTGGGAACCTTAGGCCTGGCAGCCCTCACCGGCTATCTCGACTACGTGCTTTTGCCCGCACTGGTCTTTTTCATTGGCCTGACCTGCTATGCCGTCTGGCGTAAAAAGAAACACGACGCCTGCTGCGATAGCGCTTCAACCAAGGAGTAACGTTTATGAGTGACAACAACCTGCACATTGCGGTGATTGGCAGCGGTGGCAGTGCCATGGCTGCGGCCCTGAAAGCGACGGAGCGCGGTGCCCGGGTAACGCTGATTGAGCGCGGCACCATCGGCGGAACCTGCGTCAACATTGGTTGCGTACCGTCCAAAATCATGATCCGGGCGGCGCATATCGCCCATCTTCGCCGGGAAAGCCCGTTTGACGACGGTCTGAGCGCCCAGGCACCGATGGTGAATCGTTCAGCCCTCCTGGCTCAGCAACAAGCCCGGGTGGAAGAGCTGCGCGAGTCCAAGTACCAGAGTATTCTCAATGACAATGCCGCGATTACCGTCCTCAAGGGCGAGGCGCGGTTCGTGGACGAACGCACTCTGACGGTTACGTTCAACGACGGCGGCGAGCAGACAGTGAGCTTTGAGCGGGCCTTTATAGGCACCGGCGCAAGACCCGCAGAACCGCCTGTTCCGGGGCTGTCCGAGACTCCCTATCTCACGTCCACCAGTGCGCTGGAGCTGGATCACATTCCCGAGCGCCTAGTTGTGATCGGTGCCTCGGTGGTGGCCATCGAGTTGGCCCAGGCCTTTGCCCGCCTTGGCAGTCGGGTCACCATTCTAGCCCGCAGCCGGGTGCTGTCGCAGGAAGACCCGGCGGTGGGTGAAGCCGTGGAAGCGGCCTTCCGTCGCGAGGGCATCGAGGTGCTCAAGCAGACCCAGGCAAGTGAGATTACCCACGACGGCCAGGTGTTCACCCTCCAAACCAACGCCGGCACCTTGGAGGCGGAGCAACTGCTGGTGGCCAGTGGCCGCACACCCAATACCGAGAACCTGAACCTGGAGGCCGTCGGCGTGGCTACCGAGCGCGGCGCGATCCGGATCGACAACCACCTGCAAACGACCGCGTCCGGCATCTATGCAGCAGGGGACTGCACCGATCAGCCCCAGTTCGTCTACGTGGCTGCCGCCGGTGGCAGCCGGGCAGCCATCAACATGACCGGCGGTGACGCCAGCCTCGACCTCAGCACCATGCCCGAGGTGATCTTTACCGATCCACAAGTGGCCACCGTCGGTCTGTCCGAGACAGAGGCCCAGGCTCAGGGATACGACACCGACAGCCGCACCCTGACCCTCGATAACGTGCCCCGGGCCCTGGTTAACTTCGATATCGGGGGCTTCATCAAGATGGTCGCTGAGCGTGACAGCGGACGATTGCTGGGTGTCCAGTCCGTCGCGGGCGAAGCTGGTGAGCTGATCCAGACCGCCGTCATGGCGCTGCGTGCGCGCATGACCGTGAACGACATTGCCGATGAGCTATTCCCGTACCTGACCATGGTGGAGGGACTCAAGCTCTGTGCCCAAACCTTCACCAAGGACGTCAAGCAGCTGTCTTGCTGTGCTGGGTGAACGATATGAGCGTAACCATGGTGACGCCCCAAGGCGGCACCATGGGTGTTGAGCATAGACACCACAGAGAGTCCTGGCATGATGAACACGACACTACCCGATTGCGGGATGATGGGGGCGATGGGCTGGATAATGCCAGTGATAGGAACTGCCCTACTATTGCTGCTGGTCCTGGGCATCGCCTGTTTGGTGAAGTATCTACTCTTTAGCAAGTGAGCGTACTGAGCGAGCCATCAACCAGCTAATCCGTTGTGGATTGATCTTGTCGGCAACCTTTCTACCTCGCATACCAACCAGATAATCCGGATACCCTTTTTTATCTAGGATAGGGTAGGCCTTAATGATATCCGTGAAAATCAAGCTGAAACGTAGCGGCTTTGTCTTGCTCGATTTTGATCGCTACGCATGATTAGCGCTGACTCTACTAACCGCAACAAAGCTAAACGTTTAGCGCTCCTACTCCCGAGCATGCAGGGCGCCCCGTTACGCGAGCAAGCTTAGATCCGCCGACCGCGCGACAATTCACGTTGTAACCACCTGTACTTTATGCTTTTATCTTCCGGCTTCCAATAATGCAGCACGCACGCAATAGGCTCCGTAGGCATGTTAAGACTTCTGCTCATCATGATATTGACGCTGTCGATTCCGGCCTTCGGGCAGGCAGCGGCGAGCGTTAGTGAGCAGTGCCGTGTGATGCCTGACGCGCTCATGACGCCTACTCATGCTGTTGTTGATAAGCAAGCCTGCGATTTAGCCGGCATGGATAAGCATGCGAAACCCGGCTCAAGCAAAACCTGCTCCCAAGTGCAAGATTGTTTGTTCGGGGGCGCGCTGTATCTCTCTAATTCCTCTTTGTCTGTCCACGCCTCCCCCCCCGTTCGGGTCGTAACAGTCTTGCCCGATACGCCAGTCGTCTTTCATACCCCAGACGGCCTGTGGCGCCCTCCTCGCCTTAGCTAGCTCCACGCTGAAATAAGCTTTCTGCATGCCTTGTTGCTGCAGAATCGGTGCACGTGCGCGCACTTGCTGCGCCGTGCCTGAAAGGTCACGGAGTTAGAGAATGTTTCCTCACAGGTTCTATGTCCTACCCGGCTGGTTAATCGTCGGCTGGCTGGGCATGGCGGGAGGCGCCTATGCCTCGCCGCTGAGTTTCGATGATGCGCTTGCGCTTGGCGTACGCAACGCCCCCGAGCTGAGCGCCAATACGGCGCAGATCAGAAGCGCCCAGGAATTGATCGAACCAGCCGACGCGCTGCCGGATCCCAAGTTGAGCCTGGGGGTGACCAACTATCCGATTTCCGGTCCGCAGGCGGGTAGCCTGAGCGAAAGCCAGATGACGACGCAGCGCATCGGCATCTCCCAAGCCATTCCCAATAGCGCCAAGCGCCATGCCCGCGCAGAGATTGCCGAGGCCGAGCTGGGCAGCGCCCAGGCGCAACGTCATGTGGTGCGCCTTGTCATTCAGCAACAGGCATCTCAAGCCTGGCTCAAGCGCTACTACCTGGAACGCAAACTCGAGCAGCTTGACGATCTCGAGCGCGAAAATCGCCTGCTGACGACGACCGTCAACGCCCGGATCGCCTCGGGTGGCGCGCCGCTAACCGATAGCGTGCTTGCCAAACAGGCCGTGGCTCGGCTCGCCGATCGCCGCGACGACCTGGAGGGCGAGCGGATCGAAGCCATCGCCGACCTGCGCCGCTACGTGGGTGAGGCTGCCGATGAATCGCTTGAAGGCGTTCCGCCATCCTTTGCCGTCTCTCCGCAGGTGCTTCTCGCGCGGGTAAGGCTCTACCCCGGCGTGCTGTCGCTGGAGGCGCAGACCCACACCGCCGAGGCCCGGGTGGCCGAAGCCAAATCCGAAAAGCGCCCCGACTGGGGCGTCGAGCTGGCCTATCAACATCGCGACGAACGCTACGGCGACATGGTCTCGGCGCAGGTGTCGTTCGATCTGCCGCTGTTCACCGCCAGCCGTCAGGACCCGACGGTCCGCGCCCGCCAACACAACGTTGAGCGCCTGCAGCTCGAACGCGATGCGCTGTTGCGTGACCAGTTGCGCGAGCTCGACCGCCAGTTGGCCGACTACGCCGCGCTGTCGAGCCAGCTCAAGCGCGCCCAAACCACCTGGCTCAATCTCGTCGAGCAGAAGGTCGATCTGCAGTACGCCGCCTACAGAAGCGGTCAGGGCGATCTCGACGCCGTACTCGCCGCGCGCCGCGAGCTGATCGACCAGCGCCTGCGGATCGTCGATCTCCAACAACAGCGCGAACTGATCGCGATGAAGCTGCATTTTTCCTATGGAGAGCCCACCTCATGAGTCAGCCCGCTTTTCGTATCGCCACTGTTATGGCCGTCATTGCCGCCGTGGCAATTGCCAGCAGCGGCGTCACCTATTGGCTTCTGCGCGATAACCGCACCATGCCGGCATCAGCCCAGGCGGCAGCCGATGACAAGCAGCGTGAAGTCCGGTACTGGTACGATCCGATGGTCCCCGATCAGCACTTCGACCAGCCGGGCAAGTCGCCGTTCATGGACATGGAGCTGGTGCCCAAATATGCGGATGAAGCCGGCGGCGGTGATGCCGCGGTCAAGATCAACCCCGGCGTGGCGCAGAATCTTGGCGTGCGCACCGCGCAGGTCATGCGCAACGACCTCGCCAGCTCGGTCGATGCCGCCGCCAACGTGCAGTTCAACGACCGTGACGTGGCGATCGTTCAGGTGCGCAGCGCCGGCTTCGTCGAGCGTAGCTATGACCTGGCCCCCGGCGACGTGGTCAAGCAGGGCGCACCGCTGGTCGATCTGCTCATTCCCGCCTGGGGCGGCGCCCAGGAAGAATTCCTCGCTGTACTGAGTACCCGCGATCGTGCCCTGATCGACGCCGCCCGCACGCGGCTGACGCTGATGGGTATGCCGACCGCGCTGATCGAGCGCGTCGAAAAGACCCGCCGTCCCCAATCGGTAATCACCATCCATGCGCCAATTGGCGGGGCGATTCAACGCCTCGACGTGCGTGAAGGAATGGCGCTGAAGACAGGCGCCACGCTGGCCGCTCTCAACGGGCTGGATACCGTCTGGCTCGAAACGGCCGTCCCCGAGGATCAGGCCGAGCAGGTCCGTGTCGGCCAGCGCGTCACGGCCCGTCTTACCGCTTATCCCGGCGAGACGTTCGAGGGTCAGGTGATCGCGATACTGCCCCAAAACGACCCGACCAGCCGCACGCTGCAGGTGCGCATCGCACTGGCCAATCCGGAACTGCGCTTAAGACCCGGCATGTTCGCCCGCGTGCAGCTTGAAAGCACCAAAGAGAACGTGCTGACCGTCCCCAGCGCCGCCGTGCTGCACGGTGATCAGCAGGATTATGCCCTCGTCGCCAACGGTGACGGCGGTTTCACTCCAACGGTGGTCACGCTGGGGGCGCAATCCGGCCAGCAGACCGTGGTGCACGATGGGCTGCAGGCCGGTCAGAGCGTCGTGGTATCGGGGCAGTTCCTGATCGACTCCGAAGCCAGTCTGGCCGGTGCCCTCGATCGTCTTGGTAATACCGGAAACAAGGATCGCATGGACATGAACGCCATGGACATGGACACCAAGGCCGGTACGAAAGCTGACGACACGGCTACACCGATCGAGGGACGCGGCAGGGTCGAGGCGATTTCAACCGATGAGATCACCCTTTCCCACGAGCCTATCCCGGCACTCGACTGGCCGGCGATGACCATGGCGTTCGATCTCGCTGACCCGGCGTCGGCTGACGATCTCAAGGTTGGCGACACCGTGACCTTCACCGTGCGTGAAAGCGATTCCGGTTACGCGGTCGAGAATCTGCGGAAAAGCACCACGCAGCAAAGCGGAGGCGCACAATGATCGCACGCGTGATTCGCTGGTCGATCGGCAACCGCTTCCTGGTGCTGCTGGCGACGCTGTTCATCGCCGTCGCCGGTGTGGTCTCGGTCAAGCACATGCCGCTCGATGCGCTGCCCGACCTGTCCGACGTGCAGGTCATCGTACGCACGCCCTATCCCGGCCAGGCGCCGCAGCTGGTCGAGGAACAGGTCACTTACCCGCTCTCGACCATGATGCTCTCGGTGCCCGGGGTCAAGACGGTGCGCGGCTACTCGTTCTTCGGCGACTCTTATGTCTACGTGCTGTTCGACGACGACACCGATCTGTACTGGGCGCGCTCGCGGGTGCTCGAGTATCTGAGCCAGGCGCAGGGCCAGCTGCCACAGGGTGTCACGCCGGAGCTTGGTCCCGATGCCACCGGCGTCGGCTGGCTCTATGAGTACGCGCTGGTCGATCGCAGCGGTCAGCATGACCTGGCCCAGTTGCGCAGTCTGCAGGACTGGTTTTTGAAATATGAACTGAAAAGTCTGCCCGGCGTGGCCGAGGTCGCCACGATTGGCGGCATGGTCAAGCAGTACCAGGTGGTGCTCGACCCGGTGAAGCTGGCGGCCTACAACATCCCGCAAGCCAGGGTGATCAAGGCAATCCAGAACGCCAATCAGGAAACCGGCGGCTCGGTGCTCGAACTCGCCGAGGCCGAATACATGGTACGCGCGTCCGGCTACCTGAAGTCGCTGGAGGACTTCCGCCATATTCCGCTGAAAACCAGCGCCGAGGGCGTGCCGGTCACGCTGGGCGACGTGGCGACGATTCAGCTTGGCCCCGAGAGTCGCCGCGGTGTCGCCGAACTCAACGGCGAAGGCGAAGTGGTGGGCGGCGTGATCGTAGGACGCTCCGGCGGAAATGCCCGCGCGACGATCGCCGCGGCCAAGGCCAGGCTGGCAACGCTGAAGGCAAGCCTGCCCGACGGCGTCGAGATCGTGCCCACCTATGACCGCAGCCAGCTGATCGATCGCGCCGTCGGCAACCTGAGCGACAAGCTGATCGAGGAGTTTATCGTCGTCGCGTTGGTCTGCGTGGTGTTTCTCTGGCATCTGCGCTCGGCCTTCGTCGCGATCCTGTCGCTGCCGCTGGGCCTGTTGGTCGCCTTCATGATCATGCAGTGGCAGGGCATCAACGCCAATATCATGTCGCTGGGCGGGCTTGCCATTGCCATCGGCGCGATGGTCGATGCCGCCGTGGTGATGATCGAGAACGCCCACAAGAAGCTGGAGGCCTGGCATCACGAGCATCCCGGCCTTGAACTGAAGGGCGAGGCGCGCTGGCAGGTGATTGGCGATGCCGCCGCCGAAGTGGGACCGGCGCTGTTTTTCAGCCTGCTGATCATCACCTTGTCGTTCATCCCCGTATTTACGCTCGAAGCGCAGGCCGGCCGGTTATTCGCACCGCTGGCGTTCACCAAGACCTACGCCATGGCCGGCGCGGCGGGTCTTTCGATCACCTTGATCCCGATATTGATGGGCTACTGGATTCGCGGCCGAATTCCCGACGAGCGTCGCAATCCGCTCAACCGGCTGCTGGTCTGGCTCTACCGACCGCTGCTCAACGCCGCGCTGTACCGCCCCAAAACCACGATCCTTATGGCGCTGATACTGCTGGCGAGCGCGGCCTGGCCGGCGACCCGGCTGGGCGGTGAGTTCATGCCGCCGCTGGACGAGGGCGATCTGCTCTATATGCCCTCCGCTCTGCCCGGGCTGTCGGTGGGCAAGGCATCGCAGTTGCTGCAGCAGACCGATCGGCTGATCAAGACCGTGCCCGAGGTGGAGAGCGTATTCGGCAAGGCCGGCCGCGCCGAGACCGCCACCGATCCGGCGCCGCTGACCATGTTCGAGACGACGATCCAGTTCAAGCCGCGCGATCAATGGCGCCCCGGGATGACGCCCGACAAGCTGGTCGAGGAACTCGATCGCGTCGTGCAGGTGCCAGGGCTGACCAATGTGTGGGTGCCGCCGATTCGCAACCGCATCGACATGCTCGCCACCGGCATCAAGAGTCCGATCGGTATCAAGGTGTCGGGCACCGATCTCAGCGACCTAGACCGTGTCGCCCAGCAGATCGAGCAGGCGGCCAGGGACGTACCTGGCGTGACCTCGGCGCTGGCCGAGCGCCTCAAGGGCGGACGCTACGTCGATATCGATATCGACCGCGCGGCGGCGGCGCGTTACGGACTTAACATCGATGATGTGCAGGCGATCGTTTCCTCGGCGATCGGTGGCAAGAACATCGGCGAGACGGTCGAAGGGCTCGCCCGCTATCCGATCAACGTGCGCTACCCGCGTGCCATTCGGGATTCGCTTGAAGAAATCCGCCAGCTGCCGATCCTGACCGCCAGCGGCGAGCAGATCACGCTGGGCAGCGTGGCGGATATCACCATGAGTGAAGGCCCACCGATGCTCAAGAGCGAGAATGCACGTCTGACCACGCTGGTCTATGTGGACGTGCGCAATCGCGACCTCGCCTCGGTCGTCGTCGATCTGCAAAAGGCGGTCAACCAGCATGTCAAACTCATGCCCGGCGTGTCGATCGCCTACTCGGGCCAGTTCGAGTACATGCAGCGCGCCAACGCGCGGTTGAAGCTCGTCGTGCCGGCAACGCTACTGATCATCTTCGTGCTGTTTTATCTGACGTTTCGCAGCATCGGTGAAGCGCTACTGCTGATGGGCACGCTGCCCTTTGCGCTGGTCGGCGGGGTGTGGCTGCTCTATCTGCTCGGCTACAACACCTCGGTTGCCACCGGCGTGGGCTTTATCGCGCTGGCCGGCGTCTCGGCCGAGTTCAGCGTGGTGATGCTGTTGTATCTCAAGCAGGCGATCGAGCGGCGCCGCACGGCGGCCGGCGCCATCGAGCCGCAGGCACTCGATGCGGCCATTCAGGAAGGTGCGGTACTGCGGGTGCGCCCCAAGGCGATGACTGTGTCGGTAATTCTCGCCGGCCTGATTCCGATCATGGTCGGCAGCGGTACCGGCTCGGAGGTCATGAGCCGCATCGCCGCGCCGATGGTCGGCGGCATGGTCACGGCGCCGTTCGTGTCGATGCTGCTGGTTCCCATCGTATATCGCCTGATGTGCGCCCCGCGTCGTCGACGCATGATCCCGTCCAGTAAGACCCTGAACTGAATCAAGGAGAGAAACATGAAAAAAGTTATCCGCCCGCTGCTAACCGCCACAACGCTGGCGCTGGCCACTCTGGCACTGCCCGCCGTGGCATCTGAGAGGAACACCAACGATGCCATGCAGGGCATGAACATGAAGGCTTCGTCCGAGCAGGCCGTTTCCGAAAAGGCGCAAACCGCTCGGGCCACCGGCGTGGTCAAGGCCATCGACCCGCAAGCCCAAAAGATCACCCTGGCCCACGGCCCAATCGAGGCGCTCAACTGGCCGGCGATGCAGATGGCATTCAAGGTGGCGGACCCAGCGCTGCTGAAAGGCATCAAGGTTGGCGACGAGGTGCGCTTCGAGCTACAGGGCGCCAATCATGTCGTGGCAGTGCTGGAGAAAGCTGAAGGCTAGCTTTAGGCCTAGACATTTTGATGTCTAGGCCTTGACCTTGAAGTCAACTTTAAAGTTATCGTTTGAAGTGTTGTAGCAGTTCACTCATGTTAGGAGGACGACATCATGGTATTACAGCTTGGAGATACCGCCCCCGATTTCTCAGTCGACTCGACGGAGGGCATGATCAGTTTTCATCAGTGGCTGGGCGATAGCTGGGCCGTACTATTTTCGCATCCGGCCGATTACACACCAGTCTGCACCACCGAGCTAGGCGCTTTCGCCAAGCGCAAGGGCGAGTTCGAACAACGCGGCGTTAAGCTGTTGGGAGTCTCGGTCGACCCACTTGAGTCCCATAACGGCTGGGCCGAGGATATCGAGACGACTCAATGCGCGAAGCTTAACTATCCTCTGCTGGCCGATGACGAGCAGACGGTAGCCAACCTGTACGGCATGATTCATCCGAAAGCCGATCCCAAGGTCACCGTGCGGACCGTGTTCATCATCGACCCCGACAAGAAGATCCGACTTACTCTGACCTACCCGCCCAGCACAGGGAGGAACGTGGACGAGATCCTACGCGTCATCGATTCGCTCCAGTTGACCAGCAAGCACAAGGTCGCCACGCCCGTCGACTGGCAGAACGGTGACGACGTCATCATTGCACCGTCGCTGTCGGACGAAGAGGCCAAAGAACGTTTCCCAGAGGGGTGGGAGACCAAGACGCCGTATCTGCGTGTGACCCGCCAGCCCGACTGAGCGTCAACGCTACTAGAAAGTATTCATTCAACATTTATTCTAAAGGATACAAACATGCGTCAAGTAAACAAACTGATGGCTACTGGCATCGCATTGGCAGGCCTCGCCTCAGCCTCGATGGCATTCGCCTCCACTGCAGACAACGACCGTACAGATCAGTCCGCTGCGAGTAGCGCAGATCGTGGACAGATGATGCAGGGCGGCGGCATGATGCCGCAAATGCAAGAGATGATGGCGAAGTGCAACCGTATGATGATGGAGCACACCAAGAGCGATCAGAGTCGTTGATACAAGAGTAAAGTACTGGCTAGCCAGCTTCAGCACAGTAGTTAAGTTACTGTTAATGGCGGTACAAGTTGATAAACACAGCGCTACAGCGACCAATTGAATTGAAAAAGCCAAGAGAGTGAAATATGAATTGCTGTAATAAGCTGTTAGAAAGCTCAACGGATACCTCAGGTTTTAAAAGGTTTCCAACTGGCTCGAACCATTGGTGGCTGATGGTGATCATAGCAGTGGTAATAAGCCTCGCTATGGGTTGGAATTAGCTGATTCTATTCGGTGTTGCTCCTATTCTGGTGAGCCTCTTGCCTTGTCTCGTCATGTGCGGATTAGGATTATGCATGATGGAATGTAAGAATAAAAAGAGAACGCCACAGTGCAGGAAGATACCGCTAAATATGGGGCAATACAGAGCATTCCCGGATAACGGATTCTGCGTCCTGATACTGTAAAAGATGACAATGTTTGCGGCAGTAGCCATGGCGCTATCGTCGGTGAGTGTGATTGGCGATGCTCTACGACTGCGCGCGGTTCGATTAATCACCTGACGCAGTGCAAAGAGCAGCCTTTGCAAATTGGCGGGTTAAGGGTAGTTGACTCAGCGCTACTGAAAACCAGCAAAACATCAGCCGAATTCATTCTCTATATTTATAATGAGGATCGTCATGCGTTTGACAAAAATTTTAATTATATTGAGCTCTTTGGTAGTCGGTTTCACCTCAGGTACCGTATCGTTTGCTGCCCAACGCGATACGCAAGCAGACCTACCACAACGAACCGTTTCATATCGCCAGCTTAGCGTTACCGAACGCAGTAACTGCTGTAGTGCTACTACGCCAAGCGACGGAGCAGAGCACCAGAGAGAGCCAAGGGCTCAGTATTTCGGAGTAAGAATTATACAGTCGTTTCCATACATACGATCCAGCTACGTTTACCATTTATAGATAAAATTCGATTGGAATGCTTGTCTACTACCTAGTAGTCGAAAACCTTTTCAGGTGATGCGATGAAGCGGGGAAGGTGCCATCCAGTCCATACAAAACCAAAGTGTTGCCTAATCAACAAGATAGGAAAATTAAGCAAATAAATTTTACCAATGCTTGATCAATCTGCATGCAGTAACTACACCTTAAAAGGTGTTTTTAACGCAGCAGACATACCTTTTCAAGCAACGGACGGAAGGTAAGGTCGCTAAGGAGTAGAGATGAATTTCGGAAAATATAAGTCCTGTATAGAAGCTTGCAACGTATGTGCAACCTACTGTGACACCTGCGCAATCGCTTGCCTGAAGGAAGATGATGTCAAAATGATGGCAGAATGCATTCGCCTGGATATGCAATGTGCACAGATTTGCCGTCTGGCTGCTTCCTTGATGGCACAGGGTAGTGAATATGCTAGCGAAGTTTGCAGGATCTGTGCAGATATCTGCAAGAAGTGCGGCGACGAGTGTGCCAAGCATGATGCTGAGCACTGCCAGGAATGTGCCAAGGCATGTCATCGCTGTGCTGAAGAGTGCGCTGCTATGGCGTAAAGAAGGGCTGATAGCAAGGTTCGCTTCATTGTATCGAAGCGTACTTAGATGCTCTGTAACTTGGACTCGATTTGCTGGGTCCAAGTCGCGTTTGGATTGGGCATTTTATGGATAGCAGCCAAGTATCATTTATCAAATAACTTCGAGTCGTTCAGCTTGAATTCAGAAAATCAGGCTAGCGTTTAGGAAGTCGCTTTCCGGTTTTCCATATCGGGCAACTGTTGGTGTTAACCGGCTTTCCGGTGCTTCGCGTGGTCAAAGCTAGTCGTTGTTTGTACAGCAATGCGAGGACGCACATGGCATTAATGACACTCTTTGTCATTCTCATATTCAGCCTGGGCGCTGGGATACTGATGCAGTGTTTGCCTATGCGCCGCCAGACGAAGCCTCCGTGGTCTCAGCGGGCACCGTTTCTGGGCGGGGGTACGCCAGACAGTCATGCCTGGAGCCGCTACCACATTCGCTATTACCCCATGACGCTGCTGCTGATCGCCTTCGAGATGGAGATGATGTTCATGTACCCGTGGGCAGTGGTCTTCGTCGAGAAGGGCATGAAGGCGATGATGGAAATGGGCATGTTCCTGGCCATCCTGTCAGTGGGTATCGTCTATGCCTGGCGTGAAGGAGTGTTCAAGTGGCAGTGAACTGGCTACGCAATCTTGCCTCGCGCAGGAGTGTTCCCGTGTTCCCCGTGTTAGGTGTGCAGGGGGATAAGGCACTGCGACATCTCACATTGTCGCCAGACATCGAGCTGGTCGACTCACCGCGCCATGCCAGTGTGCTGCTGGTGGCAGGAGAAATCCCGGCTGATCGGTTCGAACCTTTGCGCCGTGTGCATGATCAATTGCCATATCCCTTCACGACTTTGTGGTTCCGTTGCGAACCTTGGCCTCACCTGGAAAACGTGACTCGTATTGATGATCTGGATGTTTTGCCGGCGGCTCTGGTCACGGCGTATCACGAACTGATGGAAGGCCGCCGCGAAAGCTCGCCCAGAATCTTGTTGGATAAGCCGCCCAACCCCTGGGAGGGCGCGGGCGATTTCGGTCAGGGGGGCGAAGGCATGATGGGTGGCGTGCCCTACGGGCGGCCCATGGCGATGAATATGGAGGATGATATTCGCGACGGGCTGACGCTGGATTCGTTGACATTCCGGCTTGGGCCGTTCTTTTTCGCGTTTCCGCCGGGCATGGCGGCAGAAATCACGTTGCAGGGCGACCTCGTTCAGACATGGAAGACTCAGCGTGCGCCGTATCCACAGAGCCTTGATCCGGTGTTTTTCGCCGCCCGGAAACGACTGGTCCCCATCGCCGCGCTCGAGCTTGCCCGGGCCCGCCATCACTTGTATCGCTTGTTCCATGCGTTACATCTTGCCGGGCTGGAAAGTGCCAGCCTGAGCGCCTTGCGCTTGGCGAATAACCTGTCGACGACAAGCACGTTGGATGGGCTGCGTCGTTATTTATCGCGTAGCGGCTTCTTTCGCCTGGCTGCGATAAAAGGCGGTGAGCTCGGTCCCGAGCAGGCTCGCAGAATCGGTGGTCCAGCTGCTCGGGCTGCCGGATTGGACGAGGATCTGCGCTCAGACGATGCCGGCTATCGACGGCTGGGGTTCTCACCTGTGTGCCAGGCCAGTGGGGATACTCGTGCTCGCTGGCGGCAGGTTCTTGCAGAAATCGATCAGTCACTCCAGCTGGCTCGCCAGGCCGAGCGGGATGATGTGTCTACGAGTGAGGTAGATCGCATCGAGACTCCGCGTGGCCCTTGGCTCGAGAAGCGGCCAGAGGATGCGAGTGCACTCCTTGATGAGATATTACCGGGCCAGGAGTGGGGCGATGCACTGGCTACCATCGCCAGCCTGGATGTAGCAGCCGTCGCTGAAGCACCGCTCGACACGCAAACGACCGGCGAGTCTCCGATAACGGAACTTTCGGACGATGAAGGGGGCCCTGCATGATCGTCGAGGAGCTGGTCCTGCCGGTGCTTATGGTGTTTTTCATGCTGGCTGCAGGCGCTTACACGGTTGCGGTACTCGACCGTGTCATTGCCGGTGCGCTTGGCACGCCTCAGACCGGCAGTGTCTGGATTGCCCCCTTGGCGCGAGGGGCCTGGTTGATGACCCAGCACGCCAATGCCACCGAAGCCCCGGACTGGCGGGCTTGGCGACTGGCTCCGGCGCTTTATCTTTCTTTGGCCGCCATCGGGCTGGCCGTCGTGCCATGGTCGGGGTCGCTGGTCGCTACTGACCTGGTCACCAGCGTGGTGCTGTGGGGCAGCGTGGAAGCACTGGCGACCGTGGTCATCTTCCTGCATGGCTGGTCGGCCAATGCGCTATTCGCTTTGATCGGCGGCTACCGTTATGTGGCACTAGGGCTTTCCTACATTCTGATCAGCATGTTCGTGCTGATCGGCGTGGCATTGCCGGCCGAGTCGCTGCAGTTCACCCAGGTAGTCGCCTCGCAAGAAGAACTGTGGAATGTCATCCGCCAGCCGCTGGGATTACCGCTGTTTCTTATCGTCGGCCTAGGCATGACCTTCTGGGGGCCGCTCAACCTGGCCGATTCGGCAGATCTGGCTGGCGGCACGGCCGCTGAGATATCCGGGCCACCGCGGCTGGTCTGGGATGTGGCGCGTGCCGCAATGCTGGTGGCTTTCAGCGGCGTGGCAACGAGCGCCTTTCTGGGCGGTTGGCTGGGGCCCTGGTTGCCTGGGCCACTATGGGTGGCCATAAAGATGCTGGCAGTGTTGCTCGTGCTGTTATTGCTTGGCCGATTGCTGCCGCGCCTGGCGCCGGAGCGCTGCGTCACCTTGATGTGGGTCATTTTGCTGCCGCTGTCGTTTATCGATCTGGTATGGGCCGGTGTAGGAGCGTTGTTGTGATAGAGAGCATGAGTCACGGTATCGGCGTTGATATCGCATTTCTGCTGTTGGCCACGCTGGCAGTGGTAACCGCTTGGCGAGTGTTTCGTACCGATTCGATGGTGCGAGCCTCCTTTTTCCTGCTGGTGTCGTTCATCGCCGTGGGTGTGATCATGATTCTGCTAGCGGCGGAATATCTGGGCGTGGCGATGTTCTTCATGATGGCCGTCGAGATGACGGTCATGGCGCTATTCATGGTCATGTTCATGATGAATCCAGCCGGTCTGAATCCGATGAACATGGTCCACCAGGAGCGAATCTCGATCGGGGCAGGGGTGGTCAGCTTCCTGGTGCTGAGTGTCATGGCACTGTTGGCTGTCTTTCCCGACCGGCCGGTGTCGGCTGGCCTCGACCCGGTAAGGTCACTCGGCAACGAAATGCTCGGTGACTCGATGCTGATCTTCGAGTCGGCGGGCCTCGTGCTGCTTACCACCATGATCGGCGTGGTGGTGTTGTCGAGTCACCGTGGACGCTATGGCGCGGCCACGGAGGGCTCGCTACCGCCGGGGCTGGAGTCGGGCGGCGATCCGGCGGGCAAGCCCGAAGAGGACGAAGATGACGAGGATGGCGGTCATCACCACCATCACCATTGACCTAGGCAGACAGGCAAGGAGGCTTGAATGACACTAACCACACTGTTGCTATTGGCAGCGGCACTGATCGGCATCGGGATCTATGGCGCGCTCTCCCAGCAGTCATTCGTCATGCTGATGATGGGTCTTGAGCTGATCCTCAATGGCGTCATGCTGGCTGCCGTGGCGTTCTGGGCCTTTAGCGGGGCCGGGGCGCCGGAAGGGCAACTGCTGACGATTATCGTCATGGCAGTGATGGCTATCGAGATGACCATGGGCTTTGCTTTGGTGGTAGCGGTCTTCCGTGGTAAGCAGGCCGACACGACCGAATCCCTGACCGAGTTGAAGCACTGATGTTGTGGTCTGTACCTCTCCTGCCGCTGCTTGTTGCCCCGGGCATTTACTGGCTCGGCAAGCACGGGTTCGGTAAGCACTGGTTTGGCAAGCACTGGTTCGGTAAACATGGCGGCCGTGCCTTGTTGAGTCTGATGGGGGCAGCAACGGCAATCGTTACCTTGCTGCTCGCTGGTCTGGCGATTCTGGGTGACTGGAGCGGGGCTTACCGCTGGAGTTCACAGATCGTCCTGCTGATCGGCGTGACGCCAGTCAGTGCGGTGTTTGCTATCGTCGTGCCGCTGATCGCCGCGCTGATCGTTCTCTACAGTACTTACCACGAATCGGAATCCGGCGGTGCCGGCGCAACGACAGGGCAGGCTCCTGCCAGGTTGATCGCCCTGCTTACGGCGTTCGTCGGGGCGATGGAACTGCTCGTCCTGGCCGAGGATTTCGTCACCCTGTTGATCGCGTGGGAGCTGGTCGGGGCATGTTCGTGGGCGCTGATCGCCCATGAGTGGCAGAAGGCCGGCAACCTGCGGGATGCCGCCTGGGCGTTCCTGGTGACTCGATTCGGGGATCTGGGATTGTACATTGCCGCGGCGGCGGCATTCACCGGCACGGGCTCGTTTGCCTTTGCAGACCTGGCCCAACTCGATGGGTGGCTGCTGGACGTGTTCGTTGCCGGCGCCGTGCTGGCCGCCGCCGCGAAATCCGCCCAGGTGCCGTTCTCTCCATGGCTATTTGCCGCCATGTCCGGGCCGACACCGGTGTCGGCATTGCTCCATGCGGCGACCATGGTCGCGGCGGGGATCTACCTGGTGATTCGGCTGCATGCGGAACTGTCCGCAGTCGCCTGGTTTGCGCCGGTCGCCATCACGCTCGGAATGGCCACCGCCCTGGCAGGGGGGGTCGTGGCCTGTCTTCAGGACCATGCCAAGAAGCTGCTGGCCGCCTCTACATCGGCCCAGTATGGCCTAATGTGGCTGGCGGCAGGAGCGGGCTTTCCCGGTGTCGCCCTGGTGCACTTCGTCACACATGCGTTCACGAAAGCGGCCCTGTTTCTGGCGGCCGGCATCGCCGAACGCCATGTCGGCAGCTATTCGCTTAATGCGATGCGCCTGGGCCGCCTGCTTCCGGGCGTCGCGGCAGCCGCCATGGTGGCCAGCCTGGCACTGGCGGGGGTCGTTCCGCTGAGTGCGGCGTGGAGCAAGGAGAAGATCGTCACGGCCGCCGGCCATCAGGCGTCCTGGCTGGCCGTGATTGCCGCCGTGGCGGGAGGCCTCAGTGCGCTGTACGCCACACGCTTTCAACTGCTGGCGTTCGGGCGGGGGCGGCAGGACCGTACGAGTACCGCTTCCTCCCGGTCCGGGCACTCCTGGGCGGAGGCCATCTCGCTCTACCTGCTGGCGGCAGGCACGCTGGCGCTATCGCTACTCTGGTGGCCCGGTGTCGGAAATAGCCTTGCTGATTTGCTGTCTGTGCACTTCCCCAAGACCAAGCTATGGGAACTGATCGTATCGCTACTGCTGGTGGCGCTGGGTGTGGGCCTCGGCGCCTGGGCGGTGCGTCGTGAGGTGTCGAGCCAGCAGAGCGAAAAGCGTTCCGAT